>Ga0172379_10003728_pt1 | contig 23778 bp, 14 predicted proteins | sample GrowelOW334metaG_FD_119756 | JGI IMG/M metagenome (GOLD analysis project Ga0172379, IMG submission 119756) | Groundwater microbial communities from an aquifer near a municipal landfill in Southern Ontario, Canada - Groundwater well OW334 metaG | ecosystem: Environmental > Aquatic > Deep...
ACCCCCATCTACGCCCAGATCGCGGCCCGTGTCCGGGTGGCGGTTGCCGCCGGTGAACTGAAGACCGGCGACGGCCTCCCATCTGTCCGCGCGCTCGCTGCGCGTCTGCGCGTCAACCCCGCCACCGTCGTGCAAGCCTACCGCGAACTCGAAGTCGAAGGGCTCGTTCAGATGCGCCAGGGAGCCGGTACCTTCGTCACGGACGTGACGCCGGAGCGCCGGGCTCAGGAGCGCGCTGCCGACGCCCGTCGCCTCGTCCGCGAGTTGCTCGCCGAAGCGGCCCGTCGCGGCATCTCTGCCGCTGACCTCTCGCTGGCGCTCAACGCCGAACTGAAGGAGGCCACGCGATGAGCGACGCGATCGCCCTCAAGCACGTGGCCTACCGCCCGGCCAAGGAGTTCGCCATCCGCGACCTCACCATGACCGTGCAGTCGGGCGCCATCTACGGCTTCCTCGGCCCGAACGGTTCGGGCAAGACCACGACCATCAAGCTCATCCTCGGCATGCAGGACGCCGACGACGGGCTCATCGAAGTGCTCGGCCACCAGATCCCGCAGGGGGCCCCACAGGCACTGGCGCGCATTGGCTACGTGCCCGAGAAGGTGCACCTGTACGCGTCGCTGACCGTCGGTGAGATGATGGACCACCACCGCGCCTTCTATGGAACGTGGGACGCGGCACGCGCCGACGAGCTGCGTCGGCAGTTTTCGCTGCGCAGCGAACAAAAAATCGAGCGGCTTTCCAAGGGTGAAGCGGGCAAGCTGATGATGCTGCTCGCGCTCGCCACGCAGCCCGAACTGCTCGTCCTCGACGAACCGACCGACGGCCTCGACCCCGTGGTGCGTCGCGACGTGCTGGGCGCGCTCGTCGAGTACGTCTCCACGCGCAACGCAACAGTGCTCGTCTCCAGCCACCTCGTGCACGAGCAGGAACGCGTCTGCGACTGGGTGGGCGTGATGGACGGCGGGTCGTTGATCGCCGAGATGCCGATGAACACCTTTCGCAGCGGTATCAAGCGGCTGCGCGTCAGCGGTGCACCGCCGGTGCTCCCCGCCGCCCCGTTCACCCTGCTCGGCCGCACGACGACCGCCGGCACCGAAGAGGAGTGGGGCGTGCGCGGCTGGCAGCCCGACATGGGCGCCTGGCTGACGGCGCAGGGCGCCACCCTGCGCGAGGTCATTGACCTCGACCTCGAGGAGAGCTTTGTGGAGTTGCTGAGTTCCGCCCGCACCGGGGGGGCCTCCTGATGTTCCGCGCCGTCCTCTACACGCAGTGGAAGTGGACCCGTCCGGCGATAATGCTCGCGGTCCTCGTCGCCGGTTACATCCCGGTGGCCGCGCTTCGCGCGATGCCGTACAAGACGGAAAGCACGTACTACATCCCGTCGCTTTACCGCGGAATGGCTGCCGCGAGTACGTACTACCAATGGCTGGCGCTCTTCGTGGCCGTCGTTGTCGCCATCTCGGCGTGGCAGGCCGACGGGCATCGGCAACACGTGTACGCCCTCTCGCTTCCCGTGCCGCGCTGGCGATTTGTGCTGCTGCGTTTCGGCGCCGGCGCCGCCCTGCTGGGCGTCGTGGCGGCGGCGGTCGGGCTGTTCGGCGGCGTGGCGGCGGCCATCGCCCCGCTGCCACCGATTCTTCACGCGTATCCGGTGGGACTCGCCGTCCGGTTCTGGCTCGGTTCGCTGATTCCGTTCGGTCTCATCTTCGCCCTTCTGGTCAGCAGTCCGAAGCGAGTTCGTCTTGTGGTCGCCGGCGTCGCCACGATCGTCGTGGTGGATATGGCGCTCGCGGCGATGGGCGTGATCGACAAGCCCGTGGTGATCGGCACGATCTTCGACGCCATCTACTCCGGCCGCGGCCCGCTCGCCGCATTCCTTTCCAAGTGGATGCTGGTCGATGTCTGAGCTGCGCCTGCTCGCTGCCGCCTGCCTGGCGCTGGCCTGTGCCGGAGCATTGCCCGCGCAGCAGGACGCCGCGCTGCTGACCCGCCGCGACGCGCTGCGCGCGCGTGCGGATTCACTCCAGAAGGTGTTTGGGGCACTCGATGCGTCCGCACGCGACGCGGGACTCACCTCCGAGGTGCAGGCGGGCACCCTCCGCATCCGTACGACGACGGCGCTGCAACCTGTGGCCATCGCCGCGTTCACGCGGGCCGTAACGGAAGCGCGCCGCGTGCTGGGAGCCGACGCCGATTCCATGGCCGGCCATCTGCAACTCACGCTACGGGAACATCGCGGCACCTATCGCTACAAGTGGTTCCCGATCGTCGGCAGCGTGCTGGTCGACACGACCGAGCACATCGTCGGCGCTTCGCTCGAGGGACGGCTTGACGGCCGCGAGGTGCCGGGTGTGAGGCTTGACTATCCCGTGGATCGCGACGAACTCGCCGCGAGCGCTCTCAGCATCTTTGAACGGGCCATCGCCAGCCGTGTCCCGACGCCGATGGAGCCGTGGCTGGATCACAGGGTGCCCCTGCACGCGGCGCAGGCGGAGTTGGGCCCTGACATGTTTCGGACGCTGGCTACGTCCGAAGCCGCCATCGTGCGCCGCTGTGCAGCGGGCGATCGCAGTGCCTGCCGGCTCGGCTTCGCGCTCGACTCCGTGCCGTCGAATCCGGTGCTCGCGTGGTACGACGCGTCGGACCTGCCCGCGCTGGCACGCTCCGCCGGCGACCACATACAGCGCGTCGGGATGACCAGTGCGCTGAGCAGGGATGAACAAGACGCCTGCACGGTGCAACAGCAGATGGAAATCTGCCGCCGCATGGTCGCCCTCCTGCCGGCCGGCGCATTCCGGATTCCGATGCCCGGCGCGGCGCGCGCCTCGCTGACGCGCCTGGCATTCGAGATGGGTGGCGCGCGCGGCATTGAGCGACTGCGCGCCAGCGCGGACACGACAATTGGCGGACAGCTTGCGGCGGTGGCCGGTGTGCCGGCTGACGCATTGCTGGGCCGCTGGATGGAGAAGCTCATCGCGGCCCGTCCGTCGTCGCCGCTGCCGAGCGCAACCTTCGTGCTCGCGAGCCTCGCCTGCATCATGGTCTGCCTAGGATGGGCAATGCGGGGGCGGCCATGGAACTGACCGCGCGCCGCGTGGCAGGACTCGCGCTCGCCGCCTTCGTGTTGCTAGTGCTTGCACGGCCGCCGCACCCAGTCGGGCTGTCGTATCAGGAACGGAGTGACCGCGCGACTTCCGCCCTTGATCGTGCGCGCGGCGCGCGGGACGCCACCCGCGATACGCTGCGTGTGGTCGAATACTCCCTCTGGTCGCGTCAGGTGCGCGACTCGGTGCGGCGCCAGCTCGCCGGCACTCCGGAGAGTGGCCGAAACCGCGCCTTCATTGACCCGCGCCTCCCCGCCGCGACGCGCGCGCATATCGAAACCGTCTATGCCGCGTCACGCGCCAAGATGGCCGCTGGCCGGATGGCGCTGCCGCTCTTCGTGGTGCTCGACACGACGGTGAATTACCGGCTGAGTACGACGATCTGGGTCGAAGATGTCGGCGGTCCGGCCCCGGCCTGCGCAACGGTGTTGCGGGTGCGCGTGAGCCGGGAGGCGATGCGGGACGAGCGCCGGATGTCGCGCGATATTCAGCGCGTCGTTCCCGCGCGATTCCCGCAGCCGATGCACTTCGGCCTGTGCGGATTCGAGGCCGCGTTCGGCGCCCCGTCGACGGACGTTCGGCGATGGCTGCAGGAGCGCGAGTACCGGCCGGTCGCCAGCGGCTACGACCCCACGCTCACGCCTCGCGGGCCACGGTACCTGAGTGATTTCGTGGTTCCGTACTTCAACTCGGAGAACAACGGGGCGATGGGGCTGGCCATGCGCGCCTGCTACGCGGGCCGGTCCGATCGCTGCCTCTACGCCGTCGCACCAGTGAGCGATCTACCCGTGGAGGGACAGGTCGGCGGGATCGTCGAAGTCGTGTCTGACTGGCGCTGGTACGGGTGGGGCTGGAATGGCTCGCCGGAGCTGATGAACACCCTCGCGACCAGCATGGGCGCCGAGTCCTTCGGCGCGTTGTGGCGCGGCAATGCGTCGCCGCCGGACGCGTATCGGCAGCTCACCGGCGTCCCAATCGATACGCTGGCGCGTCGCGTGCTCGTTGGCGATGCACCAGCGCTGCGAGTTGGCGCGTCGCTCTCGCTCGCGTCTGTGATCACGCCGCTCCTCATCGCCGCGGTCTTCGCGGGACTCGCCACGATCGCGCATCCGCGGCGACGCAAACTCTAGCCATGGAATCCCCGAAAATGTTCAAGCGCGCCTTCGCCGTCTCGCTGGTCGCGGCTCTCCTTGCCACGCCACTCGCGGCGCAGCAGCCCGCCGCTGTCGCTCCGTCGGCCGCCACGCAAATCGTCACGCCGGCCGGTCCGTCGCCGCTGGTCACGCTGCGCTCCACGCTGCGGCAACTCGTGACAAGTCAGGAGCAGTACTTCGCCGATCACGCGGCGTACGCCGCGGATCTTGCCACGCTCAAGGCGGCCGGCTTTCGCGCGCCGGCAAAGGTCACTCTCACGCTGCTCGAGACGAAGGCGAACGCCTGGTCGGCATCGGCGACGCACGCCGACGTCGCCGGCGCGTCGTGTGTGGACTGGGTGGGCCGCCCCGGCGAGGTCACCGTGCCAAAGACGGCGCTCGACGGACGCACGGGGCGCGAAGGGGAGCCGACGTGCGACGTCGCGATGGCCGTGGTCGAGAACCAGCAGATTTCCGAGATGAAGGGCGCGTTGCGCAACCTGGTCGTCGCAGAGGAGAAGCACTGGGCGGAGCACGGCACGTACACCACTGACCCGTCGGCGCTCGGCCTCTACCCTGCTCCCAAGGGTACCCGCCCGGCGTTCTTCCCGCAGGTGATCTTCGCCGGAAGTCGCGGATGGAGCGGCATCGTCGTGCATCGGCGCTTGGGCAAGAGTTGCGTGATCTACGTTGGGAGTCCCGATGAGCTGCCGTTCGTCCCGCGCACCGAGCGCGATCGCATCGTCGCGTCCAACCAGGGCGAGCCCGCCTGCGAGCGGCCGTAGCGCCGCGCCCGCGCCTAGCCGGCGACTGACCCCCGATCCACACCGGGTGTCAGTCGCCGTCCTACATCCGCACTTCCAGTATGGCGCGCCGGACCGCGAGGGGATAAAGTGGATCTTCTTGCCCCCCTTTCCAGGAGCCTCCATGCCCCCCATGCCTGGTGCCTCGCCACGTCGTTCGTTCGTCACCCATCTCGCTGCCGGCCTCGCCGCGGCAGGAACCGCCATCGTCGCCGGTGCGGCGCCGGCGTTCGCCGCGCCCTCGCCGAAGGAGTTCAAGGCCGCCCGCCATCCGCAGGATGACTGGATGGATGGCCTCCCCGGCAAGCATCGCCTCTTTCTCGACGCCGTCTCGCCGCGAGGCGCAGCGGAAGCCATCTCCTTCGCGACGAACTACGCCATGGCCAACAAGAGTGGATATGGACTCGAGGCGGCCGAGCTTGCGATCATGATCTGCTATCGCCATTTCGCTACGCCCTTCGCCTTCAACGATTCGGTGTGGGCAAAGTACGGCGCGCTCTGGAGCGGGGTGATCAACTTCAAGGATCCCGCGACGGGCGCGGCGCCGCAGCGCAACGCGTGGAACACGAAGGGGCTCCCGGGAATGCAGCCCAATCGCGGAGTCACCGTGGAGGATGCGGCGGCGCGCGGATATCACTTCGCCGTCTGCGACATGGCCACGCACGTGTTCGCCGACATGACCGCGAAGAGCGCGGGGGGCAAGGCGGACGACATCTACGCCGAGCTCCGGGCGAGCGCGCTCCCCAATACCCACTTCGTCCCGGCCGGGATCGTGGCGGTGGGACGGGCGCAGGAGCGGGGGTACTCTTTCTCGTATGTTGGATAGTACGACGGCGGATAGTGGAGTATGATCTCGGAGCAGGATTGCGGATTGGATTGTGGATGACGATTACGATTAATGCAGGACATCGCGATCGTGATCCGCGATCCTATCCGCAATCCCCATCCGAGCTCCCTCTCCGCATTCATCAGTCCGGAGTCTTGATGCGCCGCCGCACCTTCCTCGCCGCCACCAGCCTGTCCGCCGCCGGACTCGCCGCCCCGTCTGACCTTGGCGCGCAGGAGGTGCAGGGTACAGGGAAGAGTAGAGATATCCCCCGCTACGCCCAGGACGCCTGGTTCGACAAGCTCCCCGGCAAGCACCGGCTCTTTCTCGACGCGACCGAGGTCGCGGAAGCCGCAGGGGCGTTGGGCTTCGCCTGGAACTTCCTGCGCACGAGCCAGACGGGATACAACCTCAAGGACGCCGACCAGGCGGTCATCGTGTGCCTGCGCCACAACGCCACGGAACTGGCGTTCTCCAATGACATCTGGCGCAAGTACGACATCCTGCGGAACCAGAAGTACAGGCACCCCGACACGGGAAAGTTCGTGAAGGGCGGCAACGTCTTTCGCCCCGGCTCCACGAACCCCAAGTCGATGGACGACGCGTTCACGGTGGATGGGTTGGGCAGGCGCGGCGTGCACTTCGCGGTGTGTGGCGCCGCGACGCGCGGCCTGGCGTCACAAATCGCCGGTGCGAAGGCGAGCCGCGACGCCGTCGAAGACATCATGGACGACCTCGTCGCTGGGTTGCCGGCCAATGCGCACCTGATGGCATCGGGGATTCTGGCGGCACAGCGGGCGGGGGAGTACGGATACACGGTCCTTAGAGGCTGATTGGGATTGTGAGCTCGGATTGGGATTGTGATTTGGATATCGATGGGGATTAGTGATTCAACAGCATTAACGATGGGGCTCCGGCGCAGCGCGCCGGAGCCCCATCTCAATCCCCCTCGTCAATCCACCTCGCAAATCCAAATCCCAATCCCAATCCGAGCTCCCAATCCTAATCAGGGCTGCACTCGCACCACCGGCGTAATCACATGCTGCGTCCCCTTCAGCAACTCATTGATCTTCCCCACCCGATTCGTGATGATGCCATCAAGCCGGGCCTGCGCGCCGTCGGTCTCCACGCGCAGTTCGCCTGAGCGCAGCTTCTCGCCTTCGGTGATGGGCCACTGCGGGCGCGTCACCATGCCGGTGACCGTCTGCACCTCTTCGCGCAGGCGCGGGTATTGACGGTAGCCGAGTCCCGCGAGCGGGCGCGCGAGCACCGAGTCGCGGAAGTGGCGCAGGTCCTTGATCGTCCCCTCGATTTCGGTGAGCACCGCGCCGTTGTCGCGGGCGTTGCGCCGCAGGGTTGACTGCATGTTCGACAATTGCGTGATCATGTCATCCACGCTGGCGATGACGCGCGTCACGCGCTGGCCGAGCGCCTGCATCTGGAGTCCGGCCTCGTACTGCGCCGTCACCTGCGCGGGCGTCATCTCCACGCGCGGGTCGTTCTGCAGCGTCACGGGCTTCGTGTACTTCTTCCCGCCGACGACCAGCGACACCTGATACGTGCCGGGGAGCGCGGCCACGCCGCCACCGCCGCCGAAGAATCCGCCGCCACCGCCCGGGCCGGCGTCTGCCGTCGCCGCGGCACGCCGCCGCGCACGCAGCGCGGCCAACGACGTGTCCGGCGCCTGGCCGGCCGCGGCTCCACCGCCGCCACCGCCGCCGCCGCGCCCGCCGAATCCGCCAGCGGCCGCCTCGTACCGCCCGTCCCACGTGATGCGGCTCACTCCAGGCTCATCCATCACGCGGTTGAAGCGACGCACGACGCGTCCGTTGGCATCGGCAATCTCGATGTTCACCTCACCGGCCGGCTGCGCCTTGAGGAAATACGAGATGATCGCGCCGTTGGGCGGGTTCTCGCCGGCCCATTTGCGCTGGCCGAGGTTGCCGTCCTTGCTCCAGAAGTTCCATCTCACCGCAGGTCGGATATCGAACAGCTCGGCTTCCTGTGCCTGTGCCCCTGCCTCGCCGATCCGTTGGATCGGCGTGATGTCGTCCATGATGTACAGCCCGCGCCCGTGCGTGGCGACAATTAGGTCGTTGTCGCGCGGATGGATCTGCAGGTCGCGCACTGGAGTCACCGGCAGGTCACCGCGCATCGACACCCAGTGCGTGCCACGGTCCCACGACGCCCAGAGCCCCGCCTCGGTGCCGACGTACAGCAGGTTGCGGCTCTTGGGGTCTTCGCGGATCACGTGCGCCCACCACGCATTGTCGGGGAGATCGCCGCGGATGCTCTTCCACGTCTTGCCGAAGTCCGTGGTCATGTAGACCAACGGCGAGTAATCGTCGTCCTGGTGGTGGTCGGCGGTCACGTACGCGGTGCCAACGTCGAAGTTCGACGCCTCAATGGTCGCAAGCCAGGCATTGGGCTTCAGTCCCGGGGCGTTGGCGAACGTGCTTGTCCACGTCTTGCCGCCGTCACGCGTCACGTACACCATGCCGTCGTCGGAACTCGTCCAGATCACGTTGCTGTCGAGCGGACTCGGCGCAATACTGAGCAGCGTCGAGTGGAACTCGGCGGCCGTATTGTCGGTGACGATCTCGCCGCCCGAATTCCCCTGCTTCTTCGGGTCGTCTGTCGTGAGGTCGGGCGAGATGACATCCCACTTCAAGCCGTAGTTCGTCGACTTGAACAGCACGTTGCCGCCGAAGTAGGCCACGCCGGGGTTCTGGCGCGAGAGCGCGATGGGCGAGTTCCAGTTGAAGCGGTACTTGTGGTCGATCATCGCGTCGCCAACCGAGCCCACGCGGTTTGGGTACGGATAGATGGTCTTCTGTGCGCCGCTGCGCGTGTCGGTGATATTCAGCATGCCGCCCTGCGAGTTGCTGAACACCAGCCACGGCTTGTCCAGCACCGGCACGGTGAAGAAGCCGTCGCCGCCGGACACAGTGTACCAGTCGTCGGTGCGAATGCCCTGCCCGCTCAGCGAGTTGCTGGGGCCGCACCAGTTGCCGTTGTCCTGCAGTCCGCCGCAGACGCGGTACGGCACCTGCATGTCGTAGTTGATGTGATAGAACTGGGTGAACGGGAACGTGTTCACCACATCCCAGTTCCGGCCGCCGTCGCGGCTCACCTGCCAGCCGCCGTCGCTGCCGTTGAGGATGGTGCGCGGGTCCGCCGGGTCGATCCACATCGCCTGATGGTCGCCGTGCACATCGCGCGCGATCGTGCGGAAGTTCAGGCCGCCGTCCTCCGAGAAATAGAGACCGCCCGACAGCGCGAACACCCGGTTCGGATTCTTCGGGTCCACGCGGATGTCGGAGTAGTAGAACGGGCGGAAGCTGATGTTCCGGTCGGAGTTCACGGTGCGCCACGACTGCCCCGCGTCGTCGGTGCGCCAGAGCTGTCCCTCGTCCTTGGTCTCGCTGATCACGTACACGATGTTCGGGTCACTCGGCGCCACCGCGATACCGATGCGGTCCATTGCCTTGCGCGGCAGGCCGAGGAACTTGTCGGGGCCGGAGAGCCGCTCCCACGAGGCCCCGCCGTTCACCGACTTGTAGACCGCCGTGTTGCCCGCCCCCGACTCGAGGTGCCAAGCCCAGCGGCGATACGTATACATCCCCGCGTAGATAATGTTGCTGTTCGTCGGGTCGGCCGAGATGTCAGAGCAGGACGTCTGCGGATCCACGTAGAGGATCTTCTTCCAGTTAGCCCCGCCGTCGGTGGTCTTGTAGACGCCGCGGTCTTCATTGGCGCCCCACTCGCGGCCAAGGACGCAGGCGTAGACGATGTCAGGGTTCTTCGAATCGACGATGAGCCGCGCGACCTTGTCCGACTTTTCGAGGCCGATGTGCGTCCAGTGGTCGCCGCCGTCGATGGACTTGTACATGCCGTCGCCCACGGAGGCGTTGTTGCGCGGATTCCCTTCGCCCGTGCCGACGTAGATGATGTTCTTGTCACTCGGCGCAATCGCCATGGCCCCAATGGAACCAGCGCCCGTCTTGTCGAAGATGGAGGTGAAGGTGTTGCCGCCATTGATCGTCTTGATGATGCCGCCGTTTGCGCCCGCCACGTAGTAGGTGAGCGGGTCGCCGGGCACGCCGACGATCTCCGAGATGCGGCCGGCGTTGTTGGTCGGCCCCACGGACCGCCACGGCATGCGCTTGAGCAGCTCCGCCGGGTTCGGCGCGGGGGCCGCCGCCGCCGGTGCGGGCTTGGCTCCCTTGGCAGGCTGCTGGGCGACAAGGGCGGCCGCAGTCGCCAGCAGGAAGGCGGCGGCGATGGCGATGCGAAGCACGGAGCGAAGGGTGGAGCGCGCCATGGACGGTCTCTCGGGTGGGGTGAACCGCGCGCCGCCCGTCGGCGGCGCAATTAGACCTACGCACAGCTGGGGAAAACGCTAGGTCGGTGCGGCGAGGCCGGTGAACAGCAACTGCCGTGCCGCGGATTACGCGGATGGGGCGCGGATAAACGCGGATACGACCTGGGGTTTTCCTCCAAGCCGTATCCGCCCTTATCCGTCGGCTTCCGTGAACTCCGTGGTATGCAGTAGATCTGTCGCCAGCACGCAGGCCAGCGAGCACGGTACTCAACTGCGAACGACTTACCACGGATATCACGGATGGAGACGGATGAACGCGGAGTCCTGAATGGGGGGTGTACCCAAGCGGTATCCGCGTTCATCCAGCCGTTCATCCGCGTAATCCGCGGCAAGGTCGTTGCAGGCCCCCGAATCGCCAATCACGATCCCAATCACGATCCCAATCACTAATCCCGATCACTAATCCCAATCGCCAATCCCAATCCGAGCTCCCAATCCTCAATCCCTACGGCACCACCGCCGCCTTCACCATAGAGACCGTCAAGGTAGACGGGTACTTCTCCGAGTGATGAATCACGTTGTTCGCCGTCACGGGCTTCGACTCGTCCCAGTTGTGCCCGCCCGTGTTCAGGTTGCGGTCGAAGCGCGGGAAGTTGGAACTCGACACCTCGATGCGCAGCCGGTGGCCCGGCTTGAAGTAGTTCGACGTGTTCAGCGGCTGCAGCGTCACCTTGTACACCTTATCCTTCTCCATCCAGACCGGCGGCTTGTCATAGCCGTCGCGGTAACGCATGCGCTGGATGCTCTCATCCAGGTTGTACGCACGCCCGTCGGGGTAGACGTCGAGCACCTTCACGGTGACATCGGTGTCCTTGGCGTCCGATGACACGTACAGCGTCGGGATGATCGGCCCGCTCAACTCCATGCCATCGGCGAACGGCTCCGTCGTGTACACCAGCACATCCTGACGCGACTCGGTCTTCTTCTGGTCCATGGCTCCCGCGGCAACGGCGTTGCCCTGGCAGCAGACGTTGCCACCCAGCGACATCACCGGATTCAGCGGGTCGTACGCGAAACGGTCGGGCGTGTCCTTCTTTGCCGCCTTCATCGAGAGCGTGCCGTCGCCGGACGCCGTGTTGGCGTTGCCGTTGCTCCCCAGGTAGAACGTCAGCGGTTGCGCCTCCTTGGGCGGCCAGACGTCCGACGTCTTCCACTGGTTGAGGCCCATCACGTAGTACCGGACCTTGGGTACGGTATCCATGGGCGTCAGCCCCTCATCCTTGAGGAACTGGTCGAAGAAGTCGTAGACAAGGTTCTGGTAGGCGAGCCGCGCGTCGCCCATGTCGCGCTCGCCCACCACGGTGTGCTCGGTGGCGCGCGTGTACGAGCAGTGCGCCACCGGCGCGATGATGAGCCACTGCTTGTCCTTTCCCTTCCCCTGCGCCGTCCTCCGCACGTGGTTGTACATCGCGACGTTCGGCCCGACGGACACGTCATACCACGACGTGAACCAGAGCCCCGGGATATTGATCGGCATGTTGTCGTGCCACAGCCCGCCCCTGTACCACGCCGGGTCGTTGGGCGTGCGCTTCATCATCGCGCCGCCCGTAGGCACCGGCATCGAGTCGGCGAAGATGCCGTTCGGGCCGCCCGCCGCCTTGATGAGCTCGATGGTCGGCAGGTGCCAGAACGCCTTGGCCCAGTCCACCGGCGGCGCATGCTCGGCGAGGTCGAACAGCTTGGACGCCTCGATGAGCTGCTGCTGCGTGGTGCCACGCGGGAACTGCGGCCGCACCTGGTTCTGCTCGCCCATGAGCCAGTCGATGAAGAGCATCTGCACGGCGCCGCCGCGGTACCAGTTGCCCTGTTCGTAGTACGGCCCGACGCGTCCGACGCCGGCGCCAAACCCCTGCACGTTCATCGCCGCGAACGCCGGATTCCCCAGCGACGCCACCGCCGGCTGCCACTCGGCCGTGGACGAGCACCCCGTCGTCCCGATCTTTCCGTTCGACCAGGGCTGCGACCGCAGGTAGTTCAGTTCATCATCGCCGTCGGAGAGCGGCGCGCCGAGGATGTCGTAGTTCCCTTCGGCGAAGAAATGACCTCGCTCTTGCATGTCCACCCACGCGTAGCCGCGCTTGATGGCATTGAGCACGCCGCTCATGTCACGCGGGACACCGTTGTGGATGTCCCAGTAGTTGAAGTTGTACGGCGTGCGCGACCAGATGGCCGGGACCTTCTTGGCCGCGTTGCGTGGATAGTAGATGTCGGCCGCGATGCGCACCCCGTCGCGCAGCGGGATCATCACCTTGCGCTCGACCACGGCGAGCGACTGCAGCTCGTTCTCGATGGCCCAGCGCCGCGCCTTCACGCTGTCGGGAAGAGTGCCGCCCCGTTGTGCGCCAGCGGGGATGGCGGTGAGGGCAGCGACGACGAGGACAGCGAGGCGCCGAGCGAGGAGGCGGTGCGGCATGGACGGCTCCGAAAGGTGGCGGTTACAAAGGTGCAGCGCCGCCACGGCGCCTGCCACTCGCAGCGCAAAGCCCGCGCTGTGTCCCTCTGTTGTCTCTCTGTTGTCTTTCTGTTGTCTCTCTGTTGTTTCTCTCGGTGCCCAGACGAGCAACGGCGGGGGGATTTACTCCCCCCGCCGTTGCGGTGATGCTGGAACCACAAGCCTGCTAGTTCGTCTTCATGTTCGGGTTGTTGTCGCGCTCGACGTTCGGCAGCGGATAGCACGTCTGGTTGCCGACGTTGGCGTAGCCCGGCTTGAAGTACGTTCCGCCCGCCGGCGTCATGCTCTTGATCGCGGCCGGCACGCGGCGGAAGTCCGCCAGGCGCTTGCCCTCGAGGTAGAAGTCAAACGCCTTCTGCGTCATCAGCTCGGCCAGCACGCTGGCCGCGTCGATGCCGCCGACGTAGACGCCCTGCCCGGCGGAGGCGCGACGCGCATTGATGAACGCGAGCTGCGCGGTCACGTCGCCGCCCGCCTCGGCGGCGATGTAGTCCGCCTCGAGCTTCGAGGCGAGCCGCAGGGACGACGCATACGCCGGGAACTTCGTCTGCTCATAGAAGCCACCGGGCACCGCGTCCTGTCCGTTCAATTTGGACACGCCCGGCGCCTTGTACGTCACGCGGGGATCGTTGACGCGGTAGAACGGCGCCACGCTGATGGACGAGCGGTCGAACGTGAACTGGTAGAGGCGGTTCGACAGGCGGGTGCGGTTCGACAGATCGTCCGTCATCCGCAGGTCGAAGTTGAAGCCCGCCGGCACGGCTGCGGCGTCGGCCGCTGCCCCGGCCTTGTCGCCCTTCTGCAGCTTGGCGCGGGCGCGTCCGACCAGCGACGCGTTGGCCAGTGCCGTGCCGTCCGCCGAGTTGGCGGCCTTGCCGATGTCCACGCCCTTGGTGAAGTACACGATGGCCGAATCGAGCAGCTGCGCCGTCGTGAGTTCGGGCCCTGACGAGAGCGCCCCGGTGCAGAAGTCGGTGCTGATCATCAGGATCGCAAAACCGCGGAACGTCGCGGCGCGGGCGAAGTTGATGTTACTGGTCGGATTCGGCAGGTCCAGGTCGAGCACCGTCTTGGCCGAGGCCGCCGCCAGCGAGATTGGCGCCCAGACGTCGCCGTTGAGCGAGCCGTTCAGGTCCGTGATGAGCCGGAAACCGAACTCATTGCGGGTGGGGAAGGTGTCGGAGACATTGGCCTCCTCGGTGAACCAGCCGCTGTACATCGCCAGCCAGCCGAAGGCCGTGGCGAAGTTCTGCTGAGCCGAGAGGGCCAGCGACGTGGCGCCCGAGGCCGGGTCGACCGTCGCGGCGTCAATGACGTTGGGATTCGTCACCTCGACGAACCCATCGGAGCAGGCGGCGGCCACGACAAGCGCCACGCCCGCAGTGGTGCGCGTAACCGCGCGTCGGATCGAAATCATGGTGATCATCTCGCGGTTAGAAGTTGAGATTGACGCGGAACGTCTGCTTCCGCGGATTCGGGATCGTCAGGAAGTCCTGACGCGAGAACGCGCCGGCCTGAGAGTTGATTTCGGGATCGGGCCCGGAGTAATCCGTCCACAGTTTCACGTTCTGCATGGCCCACGTGATCGACGCGCCGCTCAGCGTGTTGCGGAAGACGCTCAGGTACTTCGTGGGGAACGTGTACGTGGCCGACAGTTCGCGGAGGCGCACGAAGTCGCCGGGCTCGAGGTAGGCCTCGCGCACGTCACTCACGGTGGCCGAGCCGCCGTTCTCCTGCACAAACGCCGGCTTGCCGGGCGTCAGGTTGCCGTAGCGACGGAGCCGCTCGTACTTGCTGAGCGCCAGCGTGTCGAGACGAAGGTTCGAGCGCACCAGCTGGGTCTCGCGGAAGTACGCGGTCCAGTTCTGGACGAGGAAGTCCTTCTTGGCGTCCACCATCGCGGACACGCGGAAATTCCGGAACAGCGTGAACGTGTTCGTGAGGTTCCATTCCAGCGTCGGCCACAGGTTGCCGATCGGGGACAGCGTGTCGGTGACGGTCACGGTGTTGGTGGCGACGTCAATCGACTTGATCTTCTTCGACACGAAGACGCCGAGCTGCTGTCCGACGATCGTGCGGCCCGCGCCACCCAAGTTGAACGGTAGGACGTCGCCGAGGCTCGTGAGCTCGTTGTGCAGCGTGTTCGCCCCAAGGCGCACGTTCCAGTTCAGGTTGTCGCGCTGGAGCACGTCGTAGTTCACCGCGAGCTCGAGGCCGCTGTTGAGCACCTCGCCGATGTTGTCGAGCGGATCGTCCGCGAATCCCAGCGACGGCGGAATCGGCCGCGCGATGATCATGTCCTTGGTCACCTTGTGGAAATAGGTGAGCTCCGCGGACAGGCGGTTGTTGAAGAAGCCGGCGTCGAGGCCCGCCTCGAACTCGGTCCCCTTTTCGGGATCGAGGTGGTTGTTGCCCGGGTTGCCCGGGATGGCGCCCGCGTCGGTGGTGCCCGTGATGTTGTACGGGGTCGCGCGGAGCGTCGTGAGGGCATCGCCGGGGTTCGGCGAACGGCCGGTGGTGCCGTACGACGCGCGCAAGCGCAGCGTGTTCACGTACCGCGCCATCGGGTCGAAGAACCGCTCCTCTGAGATCGCCCAGCTGCCGCCAATCTTCGGCAGCACGATGGACGGCGCCGACGCGCCGAACGACGAGTTCTTGTCGATGCGGACGCCCACCTGCACAAAGCGCTTGTTCTCGTGGCCGATCTGCACCTGGCCGAGATAGCCGAACTGGCGCTGCTCGCTGAAGCCGCTCGATCCCGAGCGCGTGGCGGCACCGCTGATGGAGTAATTGGCGTTCGTCACGTAGCCGAGACCGTTGGCGTTCGTGAGCGAGTTGCGGCTGGAGATCACCTGCAGGCCGAACGAGGTGTTGGTCTCCCAGGAGCGCCCGAAGTTGCGCTTGACGTTGCCAAGGTAGTCGAACGTGTACCGTTCGTTGAAGCGGAAATTCTGGTCGTTGCTGCCCGTGTTGAGCGCACCGCCGTACCAGCTGCTGTCGTTCTTCGGGAAGAACGAACGCTGCTCGTCGCCGATGAAGTCCATGCCCAGCGTGAAGCGGTTGCTGAACGCGGGAACCGGCAGGTAGGTCGCCGTGATGTTCGACACGACGCGATGCGTCTTCAGCTGGCGGTAGATGGACGCCAGCGCATTGTAGTGGCGGTTGAAGCCGTACCAGCCGTCGTTCGACGGCGCACTGGCATCACTGCGCGTGAGCGGGCTGCCGAGCATCGAGCCACCCAGCCAGCCGTAGATGTTGTTGTCGTTGTCGGGGAGCTGCGTCGCGGTCTGCGACAGGCCGACGCCGGCGTCAATGGTCAGCTTCTCGGTCGGCACGTAGTTGAAGTTCGTGCGGACGTTGTAGCGGGTGAAATTGTTGTTCGGCAGGAGGCCCAGTACGTGGTCCTCGCCGTACGACAGGTTGTAGCCGTAGTTCTGGCCACCGCCGGTCCCGTTCCAGCTGACGATGCGATCGGTGCCCGTGCGGAAGCCGCCGACGCGCTCGATCGGGTTGTCGCTCACCAGCGTGCCGACCGCCTGCCCGCGGCACAGCGGGTTGGTGCTGGTGGAAGCCACGCTCGAGGCCGTGCACAGGCCGTAGTTGGCCGGCGGCGTCCACAGGTTCTCCGACGTGCCCATCTCGAAGCGCACCGACTGGCGGAAGCCGCCGGTGCTGCCCGCCTTGCCCTTCTTGGTGATGATCTGGATCACGCCCGCCGAGGCATCGGCGCCGTACAGCGTGGCGGCGGCCGGCCCCTTCACGACCTCGATGCTCTCGATCTCGTCGGGGTTGATGTCGTTCATGCGGTCGTACTGCTGGCCCGACTGGCCCGAGCCGACCGTCCCCTCGATGGTGCGCACGCCGTCAATGAAGACGAGCGGCTGGTTCGACAGGTTCACGGACGACGCACCGCGGATGCGGATGGTCGTGGCCGTTCCCGCCGTCCCCGACTGTGTCGAGAGCGCCACACCCGGCACGCGCGACTGCAGCAGGTTGGCCACGGTGGCGATGGGCGCGGTCTCGATGACTCGTGCCGCTGACACCGAGGCCACGAGGGCCGACTGCGCCTTGCGCTCAAGGTTGCCCGCCGTGCCCGTGATGACCAGCTCGGAGAGCGTCACCAGCGACGCCTGCATCTGCAGCGTCACCGTCGACGCACGGCTGGCCGTCACGACGACCGTGTCGGACGTCGCCTTGTACCCGATGCGGTAGACGCCGATGACGAGGCGGCCGGGACGCACCGCGGCAAAGCGGAACTCGCCGAGGTCGTTCGAACGGGCCTCGAGCGTGGTACCAGGAATGACGATGCGGGCTTCAGCGAGCGGTCTCTGTGTGGTCTTGTCGACAACCTTGCCGGTGATCGATCCCGTTTGCGCGCTCAGGGCGGCAAGCGGGACGCTCAGCAAGGCGATCAACGCGAAGCCCACGCGCCGAACAACGACGGGGACAGCGTGCATCACGACCTCCTGCGGGGTGGGGGGTGGCGGAGCGAACGCGGGAGACCGATGCGGCGAGGCCCCACCGGCGAGCGACCTCGCCGTGGCAGCACCGCGCACCGACTCCTGTAGGACAGGGGGATGCCTTACGCGCCTGTAAGGCAATACAGACATAAATACCGCCGGTCCTGCAATTCAACCGGCCCCTGCGGACTTAATCAAAACGACATCTTCCGTGCCGATTTCCCTCTGAAATCAGCCATCGCTTCACGTTTCTTCCGAACGAGAATCGCCGTAAGTGTTTCCCCTACGCAAGGAGCGCGCAACATTAGAGTTGCGCGCTCCCTTCATATCAAATTTTCACCGAATCTGCGGCGCCATCACCTCGGCTGGGAGGCCACCAGCGCGGATGGCCGGTGCGTCGGGACGCGCCGGTGCTTCGTGGCCTGCTCGAAGCCGTACGCCAGTCGGATCAGCGTCCCCTCGCTCCACGCGCGGCCGAAGAATGTCACGCCCGCCGGCAGCACGCCGCGCGTGTAGCCCATCGGCACGGTAACGGCGGGAAAGCCGGTGAGCGGCGAGAACAGCTGGCTATTGTCGCCGTGCGGCGTGTTGAGGTCGCCGATCAGTCGCGGCGGATTGCTCCATGTCGGGTAGACCAGTGCGTCGAGCCTCAGCGAGTCCATCATCGCGTTTACCGCCCCACGCAGCCGCACGCGCATCGCCTCGCGCGCCTTGCACCCCGGCGAATCCTCGGGCGGCGTGGTGGCCGCCTGCGCCGCCTGCAGCCGCGTCTGCGCCAGCGGATGGTAGTTGCCGCTCTTCAGCACGTCGTCCACCGTCTTGACCGGTGCGTTCGGACCGCGTGCCGCGAGATAACGCTCCAGGTCGTACTTGAACGGGTTGCATCCGCCGCCCGTGGTGCGCATCAGGGACTGCAGTGCGTCGATGCCGGCCGGATCGACGATCGTCGCGCCGGCCGTCTTCATTGACTCGAGGGCCGCTGTGAAGACGCGCACGACTTCCGTATCCGTCGTCGCTCGTTCATACGCCTGCCGCAGCACACCGATGCGCGCGCCGCGCAGGCCGCCCGGCACGACGAACGCGTTGTAATCCTTCGCGCGGTGTTCGTCGGCGAGCACCGTCACCGGATCATCGGGATCAGACCCGGCCACGACATCAAACACCTTCACGGCGTCGGCGACCGTGCGCGCCATCGGCCCGGCGATATCGGCGCTGTTCGAGAGCGGCACCACCCCGGCGCGCGACGTCAGCCCCATGGTGCTGCGGATCCCCACGAGCGCCGTGTGGGCCGCGGGGCCGCGAATCGAGTTGCCCGTGTCGGTGCCGAGGCCGACGGTGCCTTCGTTGTCGGCCACCGCCGCCGCCGTGCCGCCGCTCGAGCCGGCCGTCACGCGGTCGAGGACGTACGGGTTCTTCGTGTAGCCAGGCAGGATCGAGTTGACCGTCTCGTATGGCGAGAACGCCCACTCGTTCATGTTGCTCTTGGCCAGCACGATGGCGCCGGCGGCGCGGATGCGCGCCACCATCGTGGCGTCCTGCCGCGGCATCCACCCTTTGAGCGCGAGCGAACCGGCGGTCGTCGGCAGGTCCGTCGTCTCGAAGTTGTCCTTCACGATCATCGGGACGCAGTGGAGCGGCCCGGTGAGTCCTCCGCGCCGGTAGCGCGCGTCGAGCGAGTCGGCGGTGGCCAACGCCGCCGGATTCACCGCAACGATTGCGTTGATGGCCGGCCCGCGCTTGTCGATGGCCTCGATGCGGTCGAGGTAGCGCTGCACCAGCTGTCGGCAGGTGAGCTGCTTCGCGCGAAACGCCGCGTGCACCTCGGCGATGGTCGTTTCTTCGAGGCGGAAGGGACGCCGCGCCGCCTGCGCGTCAAGCGCGAGCGGCACGACGAGGGCCAGGGCGATCAGTGCAGTGCGCATCTTCTGCTTTCACTCCTCACGAACCGAGGGGTCGATCCACTGTTCGAGCACGCCGCGCAGCGTCGCCAGGGGCACCGGCTTCGTCAGGTACCCGTCCATCCCGGCCGCCAACGCCCGCTCCGCCTCGCCGCGCAGTGCATTCGCCGTGAGCGCGATGACCGGCAGGTGCACGCCCTTCGGCTCCTCACGGCGTATCGCCGCCACCAGGTCGTAGCCATCCATGTGCGGCATGTGCAGGTCGCTGAGCAGCATCGCATACGAACCACCGCGCCACAGCGCCAGCGCCTCGGCGCCATCGCTCGCAATCTCGCCGGCATAGCCCAGCAGGCCAAGTTGCTGCAGGATGACCTTCTGGTTCAGGTGGTCATCCTCAGCCACGAGGACCAGCCGTCCCTGCGCGCGCGCCTCGACCAGCGTCAGCGGCTCGACGCGCACGTCGGCCGGTGCCAGTTCGCCCGCGCCGCCGCGGATGCGCACCGCCGACTCCGGCGTGATCGCCGCGATCCGCGCGCTCGACGCGGGCTCGAACGGCAACGTGACCGTGAAGGTCGAGCCGACGCCCTCGGCGCTCGTGACCTCGATCGTCCCTCCCATGAGGTCCGTGAGCCGCCTGCTGATGGCCAGCCCCAACCCGGTGCCGCCGAACCGGCGTGTCGTCGACTTCTCGGCCTGCGTGAAGGAGGTGAACAGCCGACCGATCGTCGCCTCGCTCATCCCGATGCCGTTGTCCACGACGCGCAGCGCGACGCGCAGCGGGTGTGCGGTTGCCAGCGCCACGTGCACCGACACCCGTCCTTGAAGCTCCGGCCGACCGCGGCTGAACTTGATGGCGTTGCCCACGAGGTTGATCAGCACCTGCCGCACGCGCATCGCATCCCCGCGCACGAGCCTCGGTATCTCGGGGGCCACCTCGACCGTGAGGACCACGTCGTTCGACGAGGCGACCGGCCCGAGGGAGGCGCGCACGTCGTCCGCCACCTGGTCCAGCGACATGTCCGAGATCTCCAGCTCCAGCTTGCCGGCCTCGATCTTGGAGAAGTCGAGGATGTCGTCGATGACGCCCATCAGGTTGTGCGCCGACCGCTGGATTGTCCGCGCCGCGTCCAGGTCCTGCGCGTTCAATGGACGGAGCGCCAGCATCTCGGCCATGGCAATGACGCCGTTGAGCGGCGTCCGAATTTCGTGGCTCATGGTGGCGAGGAACGCACTCTTGGCCTGGTTCGCGCCCTCGGCCTGCTCGCGGGCCTCCACCAGTTCGCGCGTTCGCTCGTCCACCAGGTCCTGCAGGTGGTCCCGGTGCTGTTCCAGCTCCGCGAGCAGGTGCTTCTGCTCGGTGATATCCTCCTTCACCGCCACATAGTGCGTGATCGTGCCGTCGGGCAATCGCAGCGGCGAGATGATGGCCAGCTCTACATAGGTGGTGCCGTCCTTCCGGCGGTTGATCAGCTCGCCGCTCCACGTCTCGCCGCTCGAGAGCACGCGCCACAGTTCCGTGTAGACGGCGGGAGGAGTCAGACCCGATTGCAGGATCCGCGGATTCTTCCCCAGCACCTCGCTGCGGGAGTAGCCGGAGTGCCGGACGAAGGACGCGTTCACGTATTCGATCTCGGCGTCGACGTTGGTGATGACGATGCTTGCCTGGCTCTGCTCGACGGCGCGCGACAGCTTGCGCAGGTCCTCCTCGGCCACGACGCGATCGGTGATGTCCTGGATCGTGCCTGCCATCGCGACCACGCCACGCTCCCGGTGCCGCTCGAGAGCGCCGGTTCCATGCACCCAACGCACACTGCCATCGCCGGGGCGCACGATGCGATACTCCCGGTCGAACGCGTGCCCTTGAGCGATCACCTCCTCCTGGAGGTACCGTGCCATGCCGGACCGGTCATCCGGATGGACCAGCGCGAGCCAACCAGGCACCGTGCGCTCGTACGCGGCGCTGATGCCAAAGATCTCGTCGAGCACTTCCGACGACCGCCACACGCCCTCAAGGAAGTCAACACGGTAGGAGCCGATGTTTCCCGTGCGCTGCGTTTCACGGAAGAAGAACTCGCTCTCGCGCAGCAACTGCTCCGCGCGCTTGATCTCGGTGATGTCCTCCAGGGCGCCGATCATCCGCGTCGGCGTGCCATCCTCCCGGCGGCTGATGTACCCGCGGTCGGCGACCATCACATAGCTGCCGTCGGCCCGGCGCATCCGATATTCGCCGTGCCAGACGTCGTCCCCAGACTCCAGCGCCCGGTTCAGGTCTGCCTCAACCCAGTCATGGTCGTCCGGATGAATGCACTCGGTCCACCACTCGATCGTCGGGTCCACGTCCTCCGGTCGATAGCCGAAGGTGGCCAGGAAGGTGTCGTTCCACCACAGCGACCCGGTCGCGAGATTCCAGTCCCAGATTGAGTTGAACGTCGCCTTGTTCGCCAACTGGAAGCGCTCGAGGCTCTCCTTCAGCGCCGCCTCGCTGCGGCGCCGCTCCGTCAGATCCATGCCGAACGCCCAGTTCTCCTCGCCGAGCGACTGGAAGCCCCACCGGATAGACCTGGAGGAACCGTCGCGGCAGGTCACCACCGTTTCCATGGCCCCCGTTTCCGAACGTGTCGCAATTGCCCGCTTCACCTCGCGCTTCCACTCGTCCGCCACCTGCGTGCGGTACGCCTCGTCCGGGTACGCAAGCGACCGCCACTGCGCGATCGTTGGCGCCTCCTCGAGCGAGTAGCCGAACAAATGAAGGAATGTCGGGTTGATGTACAAACCGCGCTGATCCACGCCGGTAGACACGTAGATGGCGAGCGGGGATGTATCCGCCATCGCCTTGAACCGCTCCTCGCTCCGGCGCAACGCACTTTCAGCGCGTTCGCGGTCGTCGATCTCCTGCCGCAATGCCCGGTTGGCCAGCGCCAGCTCGGCCGTGGCCTCGGCGATGCGCCGCTCCACGTCGGCATGGGCGCGACGCAGCTCGACCTGCGTCGTCTGCAGCTCGCTCTTCTCGCGCTCGAGCGCCTCATTGACGACGCGCAGCTGCGCCGGACTGGGAATGGCGAGGATCTTCGGCAGCAACGGCCAGAGGATGATGGCCGTGGCGAGTGAAATGACCGCGGTGATGCTGTCCACCACGGCCTGCCACCAGTCCACCTGCCGCCAGATGCCGATCACGTGCACGACGTGCGTGGAGCCGCACGCAAAGATGAACGCGCCGAAAAGCACGAGCACCCACGAGAACGGAATGTCCCGCCGCTTCGCCACCATGACGCCCAGGAAGACAGGCACCGAGGCGTACGACACGGCGATCAGCCCGTTCGCGATGGCCATTACCATCATGAGGGTGGACGGCATGCCGCTCGTGATCGCCCCGCGGATCTCCACGCCCTGCGCCATCGTCAGCATGGGCACAACAATGAGGAGCGCCAACGCCGCGGCCGGCGCCGCCACGCGCGGTACGAGCGCGAGGATCTGGCGGCTGACCGACCGCGGCGGCGACGCGGCTTCGCGCGACACCGCGCGCAGGCGCAGGCTGTTCGACACCACGAAGAGCGAGCTGAACGCCATCGCGCCGGCGGCCAGCATCGGGCTGAGCAGGCCGTACGCCGCCATCGGGATGAGCGCCACGTTGTAGAACAGCGCCCAGACCAGGTTCTGGATGATGGTCTGGTTGGTGGCGCGAGACAGCGCGATGGCGCGGGCCACGCCGCGAAGATCGCCGCCCACGAGCGTGATGCCGGCCGACGCCATCGCCACGTCGGCGCCGGTGCCGATGGCCAAGCCCACATCCGCCTGCGCAAGCGCCGGCGCGTCGTTGATTCCATCGCCCACCATGGCCACCACCGGACGCAGCGCCCCGCTCGCGGGCAGCCGGGCCTGCAGCCCGCGGATCACCGTCGCTTTCTCGCCAGGCAGCACCCCAGCGAGGACCTCGTCGATGCCCACCTGGCTGGCGATCGCGCGTGCGGTGCCGGGATTGTCGCCGGTGAGCATCACGACGTCCGCGCCCAGTCGCCGCAGTTCGGCGATGGCCTCGCGTGCACCGGGCTTCACGGTGTCGGCCACGGCGACGGCGCCGATGAGTCGGGGCGCGACGGCGGTGCGGGCAACGTTCGCGGCGTCCGTGGCATTCGCGGCGTTCGCGGCGTTCGCGGCCGTCGCCGCGTTCGCTTCTCCCGCGGCCACGAGCATCACCGTCTTTCCCTCGGCTTGCAGACGCGCGATGTCCGCGCCCATCCGCTCGAGCGCAATTCCCTCCTGCATCATGAGACGCGGATTGCCGATGAGCACGGCCTGCGCCCCCACGGTGGCGCGCACCCCTAGGCCGCCGAGCGTCTCGAAGTGGTGAGGATCGGTGAGGCGCATGCCACGATCCAGCGCCGCTTTCACCAGCGCGGCGCCCAGCGGGTGCTCGGAGCCGCGCTCTGCGCTGGCCGCCAGTCGCAACACGTCGTCAGGATGATGATTCGACGCGGCGATGATGTCGGTGACATCCGGACGGCCGCGGGTGATCGTGCCGGTCTTGTCGAGCACGACGACCGTTGCGCGCCCGACGCGCTCCAGCGCCTCGCCCGTCCTGAAGAGCAGGCCCTGCTCGGCGCCCTGGCTCGACCCCACGAGCACCGCGGTGGGCGTGGCGAGGCCGATGGCGCACGGACAGGCGATGACGAGCACCGCCACCGCGTACATGAGCGCCTCAGACCAGCTGACGCCGT
>Ga0172379_10003729_pt1 | contig 23775 bp, 24 predicted proteins | sample GrowelOW334metaG_FD_119756 | JGI IMG/M metagenome (GOLD analysis project Ga0172379, IMG submission 119756) | Groundwater microbial communities from an aquifer near a municipal landfill in Southern Ontario, Canada - Groundwater well OW334 metaG | ecosystem: Environmental > Aquatic > Deep...
ACCGATAACAATCCAGTTGGCCGGGCGGCCTTTGGACACATCCTTTCGGACGGAACGACAGTCAGTGTCGCTCTACCCCACCATACTTTGAGAAGGTTGGGGTTGACTACTAGCAACTGGGAAGGCGGAACCTACAGCCCGAAGCCGCGCGGCACACCACCCACTCCGAAGTCCTCCATCCGCAGGAGGATGCGCCCGATCTGCGAGCGGAACTGGAGTTCCCGAACGCGCCGGCGTTCCCGGTTGATGTTCTGGCGCACGTTCTCCGGCAACACCTCGAACTTGGCCCGGAGATCATCTTCGGTGAAGGGCACGTCGGCCGCGATCATCTGCTTGCACACGACGACCGCTTCGTCCACGGTCACCATCTTCTGGACGATGGCGTTCTCGAGGACGTTGACCCCATCGAAGAGGTTGGTCACGTCAGCTCGCTCCCCGTCGATGACGAGCGGCTGGTTGTTCCGGACCAACACCACGAAGCCGTGCGGGATCGACACCTCGCACTGGTGCAGGTCGAACTTGTACCTGCACTTGGCGCCGTTCTCGATCTTGACCTCGGCCATCTTCGCGAACACCGCCTCGGGAGTGGCGGCGAGGCCGAACTGGTAGAGCTGCTTCACGACTTCCGCCGTGTCCTCGGTCGAGTCGCCGTTCGACTCCTCCCACTGCCGCAGGATGAGGTTGGCCGTCTCGAGGTCAATCACCTTGATCAGGCCTTGACCCTCGGTCACCAGGAGGGCGTACGAGATGCCGAGACGACGGAACAACTCACTCTTCTTGCCCAAGATGCAAACGGTCATGATCGGTCCTCAAGCATTACCCACGCCACACGGCATGCCCCTTTCGGTATTGCTCATCTGAGTTGAAGTCACGAGGGGGGATAAAAATCTCTTAGACAATAGATTCTTATCCCCACTCATAACTGTTATAAAAAGAACTAACGGGTCATAATATCAAAAAAAATAACAAAAGTCAAGAGTATGTAATTAATAAAAAAGACACCTTCTATTGAAGGCGTCTTTGATTAGCAGAATATAATTTTAAATACTATTGATTTTATCTTTAGCTGCTTGTTTTTGGAGATCATCCAATTGATCTGATGCAGTAACTTTGATTTTATCTGCTTCTTTATTGATGGCTGTCATCTCTTTATTGTAATCTTTTTCGGCAGAATCAATTTCCTCGATCATCTCATTAAATTTTTTCTTATACATTGGATCACTTTCGTCGTCAGTGACACCAACCGCGGCAAAGGCATCATCCAGCGCTTTTTGAATTTTGTCTTTGATTGAACTAATTAATTCTGGAGTGACTTCTGAAGCTGATTGAACTTCAGAAACCAATTCAGATCGTATAGATTCATCCAAGTCCAATGCTTCAATTTTTGAGAGTAAATCTTCTTTTGTAAATTGAGTCATAAAATTTTATTTAAAATTATTAAGCTTATTAAGCATTGGCATTTTCAGGTCTGCCTAAATCTTCTAAAAATCTCTTAAGCAAAACAATTTGATCACGATTTACACCAAGTAATTCACTTGCTTTTTGCATGTTGCGTTCATTTCTCCAATTATTAAAAGAATCTTTGGCTGCTTCAACTCGATTACGAGCCGACTCATATGCTTGACGTCCTCTTTCTTGAAGAGATTGATAACCACGTTCAGCAGTCGCTATCACAGCATCTTTGGCACCAATTGCTTTTTCTTTGGCAAATGCAGTGGCACTACCAACTGCTTCAACGCTACGTTTAGCGCCAGCAACAGCACCACGGCCTACGGCCTCAGCACCATGTTTGACGCCTGTTGCGACATCATAACCAACTGATCTTACATCTGATGCCATTTCATAAGCACCAGCTTTAATAGCACTACCATATGCAGCGGCTTCATGACCAACTGCTGCGGCACCACGACCGACTGCTTCAGCACCAGCGACAGCTGCTCGGCCGGTTGCTTTTGCGGCATCAACAGTAATTTCTGGAGCAGCCAAAGCACCATAAACAGCGCTCTCTGCTTTTCTTGCCAACCAACCTAAACCAGAACCTAATTTATCTCTTAAACTAGTTAAACCACTAGAAATAGCTTCTTTAGCAGCAGCAGCACGCTGTCTGCCTACGTCTTCATAATTTAATTTTCCAGTTTCTGTTTTTGAAATTTCAGCTTTTGGGGCTGCAACTTCAACTCCAGGAGCTTCTTTTTTCTTTCCAAGACCAAAGAATGCCATAGATTTGGGGTTAATAATTAAATTTTTATTATAAATTAATATAATTATTATAGCACAAATTTTGCTTTTTGTAAATAGGGTGTATTTTGGCTAAAACATTATAATAAATAACAAAAAAATAAAAAAACAGCCAAATAGCTGTTTGTTTTGTGCAGCCGATCGGGTAAGGTGGCAAACTATTTTTGAGTATATTTAAAAACAAAAAACCACCGACCACTCTGCTCTATATACAAAATATTTATATACAAAGCAGTTTGGTGGTCGGTGGCTCTTTGAAGAGTCCGCCGCCCCCTCCCTGCGGCTACTAGCCCAAGCCGAACTGGCAATCGCCGAACAGCAGTTGGTGCACTTCGCTGAACGACTTCACCACCGTGACGTGCCCGTCACCCGAATCCTTGTAGGCCGCGACCTCAGCCGGATCGGGATTGAAGGCAAACAGTCGCGTTCCGGGCGGCATGCTCCCCAGCACTTCGACGCGGTCGTCGATGACCACATCGATGCCAAGCCGTTTCACCAGCTCAGCCTTGTAGCTACGCTCCCCCACGTAGATGAAGATGTTCTCAGCGGCCAGGGGCAAGATGCTACGGAAGTGCTTCCACAGCCAGGCCCAGTTGGCCACCATCTTCTCCACCGTAGTGGCCCGCGAGACGATGAACACCTCCACCCCATTCTCCCATGCCCAAGCACTGAGAACACTTTGGGCATCGAAAAACGGCGCAGCTGCCACATCGTAGGTACCGTCTTCGTTCAGCCGCTGGCTGAGTTTCGGACCGAGCACTCCACCGATATCCACCGCAATCTTCATGGTCTCCTCCTAGTTCGCTCTCTCTGATGAGCTACTAGCAATATATCTTTATAAATTAAAACTGACGATAACTGTCCATACACAGTTATCGACAAACTGTCGATATATATTTGACACAAATTGACAATTATGCTAAACTAAAAACATATGAATGATTTAAAAACACAATTAAAAAATACGCTCGATCTCACAGAAACCGAAGTAGAACTTTATTTAGCAGCTCTTCCCTACCCATCTATCGGTATAAATGATCTGGTAAAATTGACGAATATAAAACGCACTACAATTTATCATGCGGTTGACACTCTAGTCTACAAAGGTTTAGCCAGCAAAAAAATATCCCAAAGCAAAGCAGTGTTCACCATGATTTCTCCACAATTTTTACAACATGGATTAGAAGCACAAAAAAAACAAATCGAGGACAAACAACAAGATTTACAAAAATTGCTTCCGGAGTTAAAACTGCTTACCAAGGATCCAATTTATTCTACGCAAGTACAACATTATCAAGGTATATCTGGAGTAAAAGCTGTTTACGAAGAATTTTTATATTGCAAATCTCGACGGATTGACACAATTACTCCGCTTGAATCATTTTTGGATCAATATGGAAAAAATTTTCATGATTATGTTTCCACAAAAAAGAAAGAGCGTGGCATTTACACACGCGCCCTTTGGGAAGATGTGAAGGTAAATAAAAGAAAAAATACTGAAAATAAATCTGGCAATCGCGAAGTCCGCGTCATGCCAAAAAAAATGCAAGGAAAATTTCGTTCAAAAATTGTTTTGTTTGATAAACGTGTAGCACTACTCACGCCCGCAGATGATCCAGGAGCAATCTTGATTAGCTCATCTGAAATTTATTCAATCTTTCAGACTTTATTCGATACTATCTGGGAAATATCTAAACCAAAAAAATAAAAAGACACCTTCTGATAAAAGCGTCTTTATGTGTGCACCCGTTAGGAGTCGAACCTAAATTTTCGGCTTCGCAGGCCAATGTCCTATCCATTGAACGACGGGTGCGTATCTACTTTTCAATCTTAATTATCCTATATTTTCAAAATGTTGCTCAATCGTTCGGTCAATGGTTCTTCTTCTTGTTCCAAATCCTCTTCCAAATATTGAGTCAAATATTCACGTATCGGACGCGGATCATAATCCAACAAAGGTACCTGGATGCGGTGTTTCAAAACACTTTCCTGAGAAAAATACAAATTCTTGATCATCGGTGGATTATAAATTACCCAAAAACTAGATAACTCACTATAACGAAAATATTTTTTGCCAATTACTATTCCAGTATTTGTAATCGCAAAATATACATCCATCGGCGCCACCATATCTTGCATAAATAAAATTATACCAAACAATACTATAATCAAAGCAAATAGATAATTTCCTGCAAATACTGCATAACCGGCTAAAGTCACTGCCACCAACCCCATTATCCAATACCAATTTTTACCGCGTGAATATTGCGTATATTCTTTTATTGTCCATTCATATTGCACTTGGCCAATATTGACGTCCTCTTTTAAAATATTTTTTGGCATAAAAAAATTTTTAACCAGTGGATGATACTGGACTTGAACCAGTGGCCTTTGCAATGTGAATGCAACGCTCTAACCAGCTGAGCTAATCATCCGCGCGGCATCAGCCATTTGTCTCTTGCTCATACTCTATCATAATAATAAAATAAAATCAACCCTGGCGATTGCTTAATATGTGTTTCTATGATACAATCTTTTTATAATTATGATCAAACCAGAATCAATCAATTTGTTAGATCCACAAAATTTTCCACCAGAGGAATCTAAGCCAAAAAGAAAAAAAACACTTTGGCTATTTTTTATTATAGTCGCACTCGTTTTTTTTGCTAGTTGTGGTTTGCGTCGTCATTTTTCCCTTTCTCAATGGCCCAATGATCCAACCAATTATGATCTAAAAACTCTTACTCCCAAAAATGTCGGAATTTTAGAAACAGTAAAAAATTTCATTTTTAATTCTAATAATGTTCTAGAAGGACAAAAAGACGATCGCGTCAATATATTATTATTGGGAATTGGTGGCTCAGGTCATGAAGGTCCTTATTTATCTGATACCAACATTATCCTCAGCATAAAACCCAGCACCAAAGAAGTTGCCATGATTTCAGTACCACGTGATTTGGGAGTAAAATTAAACGGCCACGGAATACGTAAAATTAATGCGGCTGACGCCTATGGAGAAGCTCAAACACCGGGCCAAGGTGGCGAATACGCTCGCCAAATTTTTGCTGAAACTTTTGATATGGACATACCCTACTATGCCCGTGTAGATTTTACCGCTTTCCAAGAAATTATAGATGAAGTTGGAGGAGTGTCGATCAATGTACCGCGCGCCTTTACTGATTATGAATTTCCTGGTCCAAATTATTCTTATCGCACCATTAGCTTCAACGCGGGATTACAAACTCTCAACGGAAATAATGCTTTGGATTTTGCTCGTTCACGTCATGGAAATAATGGTGAGGGCTCAGATTTCTCTAGGGCGGTCCGACAACAATTAATCATCTCGGCACTCAAAGAAAAATTACTTTCTTTTGGAACTTATACCAATCCAGTCAAAGTACAAAATATTTTACAATCCTTATCCAATCATATCACCACCAATTTAAATTTCGGTCAAATAATGTACTTGGCGAATTTAGGAAAAGAAGCACAAGGTAATATTAAAATGTTGGTACTAGATAATTCCGAAACTGGATTTTTAAAATCATATATTTCTTCTGACACTGGTGCTTATCTTCTTTCACCGCGCACTGGCAATTTTGATCAAATTAATTTATCTATAAAAAATATTTTTGAAAACGAACAAGTCAAACTGGCACAAAATTTATCTTTAGAAAATAAATCAGTTTTCCCAACTGGAAAAATTCAAATATTAAATGGCACTTGGCGTGCCGGTCTAGCAGCCAAATATCAAGAACAGTTACAAGAACAAGGTTTTTCCACTCTTCCAGTTGGCAATAGTCCCAAACGACCAGTGGACATGACTACTATATATTTACTCAATCAAAAACTATCCAACGACATAGTGGTCGCACTACAAAAAGAAATCACCGCCAAAATAGAAAAGGGTCTGCCTAGTTGGATTACCGCCACTGAATCATCTTCAATTACCAATGCCACCAACACACAATTAACTGCTCCTGATTTGAAATTTAATCCTGATGCCGATATACTAATTATATTAGGCAGCGACTTAAACGAACTACAATAATATATGGCTACTCTTGCAAAAACAATTGATTTTGATCTTCCAGTCATTGCTCTGGTTGGTCGTGTAAATGTGGGAAAATCTACTCTTTTTAATCGTCTCACTGAAAGTAATAAGGCGCTGGTTTCAGATATTCCTGGCACCACTCGTACTAGTAATGAGGGTTTGGCTATTTGGCGCGGTAAACATATTCGTATAGTAGATACTGGCGGTCTCACTTTTTCAGATGACGTGCTTTTGGAAAAAGATATTATTGCTCAAACCGAAGCCGCAATAAAAAAAGCTAATGTTGTAATTTTTGTAACTGATATTCAAGCAGGATTATTGCCTCAAGAAAAAGAATTAGCAAAACTTTTATTAAAGAAGAAAAAAAATTGTCCGACTATTTTGGTAGCCAACAAGGCGGACAATCCAACTGATCAAGCACTTAAATATGAACGTGATTGGCTCAAACTTGGTTTAGGCGAACCAATTGCTATCTCCGCTCAAAACGGATCAGGTTTGGGAGATCTCATGGAAAATATTTTTTTACATTTGAAAAAAACTTTAAAAAAACCAGAAGTAATGCCAGACATCCATCCGATAAAAGTGGCTTTACTGGGCAAACCCAATGTCGGTAAATCTTCCCTTTTCAATAAACTTATCGGAGAAGATCGAGTGATTGTTAGCAACATGCCCCACACCACTCGTGAACCACATGATACTTTGGTAGAAGTAGATAACCAACATATTTTATTTATAGACACTGCTGGTATTCGCCGCAAAGCCAAGGTCTCAGGTGTACTAGAAAGAATGGGAATCACCAAAAGCATTGAAGTAATGAAACGTGCTGATATTGTTTTATTTTTATTAGACACTTCTTCTCCCATTACTGACCAAGACCAACAACTCGGTGGCCTGTTACGAGAAAGCACCAAGAGTGTAATCATCGTAGTCAACAAATGGGATTTGAGTGAAGACAATACCGATTCTTTTCGTAATGATGTGAAATTAAAAATTCAAAAATATTTTCCACACTTAATTTATGCACCGATAGTTTTTGTTAGTGCCAAATCAAGTTATAAAATTCACCAAATATTTCCGCTCATCACTCAGGCCTGGGAAGAAAGACACATTGAACTATCACAAGATGTCTTGGATGACTTTATAAAAAATGTTACCCGCAAACACTTACCATCTCGTGGTAAAGGTGTCCATCATCCCAAAATTTTGGGCTTCCGTCAGATCAATGTTAATCCCCCTATCTTTGAATTGTTTATCAAATATAAAACTTCGCTTAATATTTCTTACGTACACTATCTGGAAAATCGTCTACGCGAAAAATATAGTTTTTTCGCTGCGCCAATCATTATTAAATTGACCAAGACCAAAAGACAATAATTCCAGAATAAATAATCAAAGAAAATACTATGAAATTAATTGTCGGACTCGGTAATCCAGGAAAAGAATTTGAAAATACCCGTCACAACGCTGGTTGGTTGGCTTTGGATAAAATTATTTCGGATGAAAATTTATCGGCCAAAAAATCTGCCAAATTGCAAGCGGAAATTTTTGATTACAAAGTCGGGCGCCAAAAAGTCATTCTGGCCAAACCGCTTACTTTCATGAACAACTCTGGTATTGCTGTTAGTATGTTATTAAATTTTTACCGTATCATGCCCAAAGATCTGATAGTAATTCATGATGACAAAGACATAATTATTGGTGAGATTCGTGTCCAAACTAGCCGTGGCCCAGCCGGACACAATGGTGTCAAATCCATTATTGAACAAATCGGCACTAAAGAATTTACTCGTGTACGTATTGGTGTTGGCCCAATCGGTGAAGAAAAAATTGATGTTATCAGCAATTTTGTTTTAAATAAATTTACCAAGGAGGAACAAAAAATTCTGAGTGGTTCTCTAATTAATGTTGTAACTGAAATAAAAAGATTGGCCTCCGTGGAATAATATTCACACTGTGAATTACCACGCTTGGTTAGCTCATTTTCCAAAAATAACTTACGCCCGATATTCACGATTGAAGGCGTATTTTTTGAATCTAGAAAATCTTTGGCAAGCGGAATTGGATGAAATAGTCAAAGCCGGACTAGAAGAAAATATTGCCCATGAATTTTTAATTTGGAAAGAAAATAACCCATCCGAAAAAATTTTTGAACGAATGGAGAAAGAAAATATTTATGCTGTTTCATTGGGTGAAAAAAATTATCCAAAATTGTTAGCCGAAATTACCGACCCACCACATACGATTTTTTATCGCGGCACTTTACCACCAATCGAATCGCCAACTCTCGCAGTGGTCGGAACTAGAAAAATGACTTCCTACGGAAAAATGATTTGCGAAGATTTTTTACCTCCTCTATGCGTACAGGGCGTAATAATAGTAAGCGGTTTAGCTTTGGGAATTGACGGTGCGGCCCATGCTTGCACTATCAACGCCAATGGTACCACATTGGCAGTACTTGGATCAGGAATAGATAAACAGCATGTTTATCCTGGTGCCCACAGACAACTTGCAGAAAAAATAATTTCATCTGGCGGAACAATTATTTCCGAATATCCTCCAGGATTCTTACCCACTCAATATTCTTTTCCAGCGCGTAATCGCATTATCGCCGGTTTATCTTTGGGAACATTAGTAATTGAAGCTCCTATAAAATCTGGTGCATTAATTACGGCGCGCTATGCATTGGATTACAATCGCGAAGTATTGGCTGTGCCTCACGCCACCACCTCTCCCACCGGCACTGGACCAAATAATTTAATCAAACAAGGTGCTAGGGTGATCACCGAACCAAATGATATCTTAGAAGCATTAAATCTACAATCAATAAAACAACCAGAAACAAATGCAAAAAAAACTGGAGATAATCCGATGGAAGAAAAAATATTATCTCTACTATCCAAAGAACCAAAAAATATTAATCAAATAACTTTGGAAAGTAGATTGGATAGCTCTACTACCAATGCCACCCTCACAATGCTAGAAATAAAAGGGGTGATAAAAAATATGGGTGGGATGAATTATGTGGTGAAATAAAAAACAGCCGAGGTGGCTGTTTTAAAAATTAAATATTAAATTTCTTTTTTAACCAACCTTTGATCCCACCACCAGATTCCGCTGGTGTTTTGGATGTTTCTGAAACTGCTGTTGAATTTGGCTCCGACTCCTTTAATGTTACTTTTGGCCAAATAACTTCCTTGAAAGTTCCATCAATTCTTTTAAATCTTTGCTTAACAATTTTTATATCAACCGCCACTTTTTGCACTCCGTCGCCACCAATTATCATCTGCTCACTGAAATCCATATCAGCCACAAATTCCATTCCTTTGTCGGGCTTTTTTAAATCAATTGACCTCACTTCATTTTCCATTGAATCTTCTTCGGGCCCAGATAAAAACTTTTTTAAAACATCTTCAAACGCACTAACACTCTTAAATTTAGTACCACCAAATTCCCTTAGAATAATAGTTCTTACCAACCCCTCGTCGCGGCCTTGATCCCCAGCCAGTCGAACCGCATTTAAAATCTCATTTCTTTGTCCCAATCTGTCACCCTCCATTTTTTTGTCAAATAATATTCTTGCTTCTGCTCTCATTTTTTCATGAAGTTCGGCCAAATCAAGATGTTGAACGTTCTGAGAAGTACTACCTGATTCTACCTCTGCCACACGTCTAGGCGTTTGGATAGATTCGACTAATTCTAAACTTCGAGGTCTAGCAGGTAGCATCGGATTTCTAGGAGGAAATCTTTTATCAGGCGGGGGTAAAACCCGTTCTGTTGGTTCTGGAACATCTTTGGCATTCACATCATCACCACGAGATTTTCCTTCCATATTTTTATAATAATTAATTAAACTTTCTTACCCAAATTTTACCACAAAATTGACAAAACAGTCAAAATACATTATCTTAAGTTGGAAAATAAAAAAATTATGTCAACATTAGTAATTGTAGAGTCACCAGCCAAAGCCAAAACTATTTCCAAATTTCTTGGCAAAAATTACGTGGTCAAATCCTCTTTTGGCCATGTTCGTGATTTACCAAAAAGCAAAATGGGGATTGATATTGAACACGATTTTGAACCGCAATATATCAATAGTCGTGATAAAAGCAAGGTTATTAAAGAATTAAAAGACGCAGCCAAAAAAAGCAAAGATATCCTATTCGCTACCGATGAGGACCGTGAAGGAGAGGCCATTTCTTGGCATCTGGCTCAAGTATTGGGTGTTGATCCAGAAAAAGCCCAGCGCATTGCTTTTCATGAAATTACCAAAACAGCTATTGAACATGCTATCGCCAATCCACGAGCGCTAGATCTCAAAATGGTGGATGCTCAACAGGCGCGCCGTATTTTGGATAGATTAGTTGGTTATGAATTATCCCCTTTTTTGTGGCGCAAAGTAGCCAAAGGTTTATCTGCTGGCCGAGTACAAAGTGTAGCTGTGCGCTTGATTGTTGATCGTGAACGGGAAATTTTGGATTTTAAACCAGAAGAATACTGGTCTGTAGAAGGAATTTTTCAAAATAAAGAAAAAATTAATTTCAACGCCAAATTATTAGCGACGCCAGATAAAAAATTGGATAAATTAGATATCAAAACCAAAGCAGTCGCTGACAAAATTTTTGCTGAATTACAAGGCGTCACTTACACTGTCGATGCAGTGGAAAAGAAAAATAGCAAACGCAATCCCTCACCTCCATTTACTACTTCTACTTTACAACAAGAAGCAAACAACCGTCTTGGATTTTCTGCCAAACAAACTATGCGTTTGGCTCAACAACTTTATGAGGGTGTGGAACTTGGATCCGAAGGTTCTCATGGTTTGATTACTTACATGCGTACCGACTCGGTAAATTTGTCCGAAAAATTTTTGACTGATGCTCATGCTGTAATAGCACAAGAGTTTGGCGCTAAATATAATTTGGATAAACCTCGTACTTATACAAACAAAAGTAAAAATGCTCAAGAAGCCCACGAAGCTATTCGCCCGACTGAAGCTAGACGCACACCAACAGAAGTGGAACCATTTTTAGAAAAAAACCAATTCAAACTTTATGAATTAATTTGGTGTCGTGCAATGGGTACTCAAATGGTCGCCGCTGAAGTCGCCTCTACGGGTGCCAATATTATTTCTAATAATAATTATACTTTTCGGGCTACCGGACAAACTGTGGTCTTTGATGGTTTCTTGAAATTATATCCTGACAAAAACAAAGATAACGCCTTGCCGCTTTTGGAAAATGGTGAAAATGTAAACTGCCAAGAAATAAAAACTGAACAACACCATACTGAACCACCAGCTCGCTACAATGATGCTGGTATTGTAAAAGCACTGGAAGAATACGGTATTGGTCGTCCTTCTACTTATGCTCCGACCGTAGCAACTATTGAAGACCGTGGTTATGTAGAACGCGACGAAAAAAAACGCCTAAAGCCAAGAGAAATTGCTTTTACAGTGAATGATTTATTGGTAAAACATTTCCCAAATATTGTGGACTTTTCTTTCACTGCACAAATGGAAGGAAATTTTGACGCCATTGCTCATGGTGAAAAAGAATGGAAACCAGTAATTGCAGATTTTTATCATCCCTTCAAAGAAAATCTCACCGCTAAAGACAAAGAAATCGCTCAAAAAGAAAAAATTCCTGATGAAACTACTGATGAAGTTTGTGAAAAATGCGGCAAACCAATGGTGATAAAAACCGGCCGATTTGGTAAATTTATGGCCTGTACTGGCTACCCAGAATGTAAAACTACCAAAAATATTGCCAATCTAACTGGAGTAAAATGTCCTAAATGTCTTGAGGGTGATCTAGCACAACGTCGCAGTAAACGCGGTAAAGTTTTTTATGGTTGCAATCGTTATCCAAAATGTGATTTTGCTCTCTGGGATAAACCAACTGGAGATAAATGTGAAAAATGTGGATCTCTCCTTACCCAAACCTATAAAGGTGAAATAAAATGCTCTAACAAGGAATGCAAATAATATAGGGATGAATTGAAAATTAAAAATAAATTCTACAGGTGGATAGTTGACAAAAATCCAATTTTAAGCTATAAATAAACTATATTAAACAGGTGGGATCTCGACCACTCGAGAGTTAGTACCACTTAATCCTGATTTAATCGGGATTCAAACAAAGTGTATGGTAAAAATGACCAAACGTATGGCCGCAATATCGGCCAAAATAGACAGAAAAAAAGTTTATTCTTTAGATGAGGCCATCAAGCTTGTTAAAGAAACTTCTGGTGTAAAATTTGACGCTAGTATAGAGGTCCATGCCAATTTAGGCATTGATCCTAAAAAAGGAGACCAACAAATTCGTGCTACTGTAGTATTACCAAGTGGCATTGGTAAAACAAAAAAAGTAGCTGCTTTCGTTTCTTCAGAGAGAGAGAAAGAAGCCAAAGAAGCCGGAGCTGATGTCGTATATACTGAAGAAAGTATTAAAAAATTAAAAGATACCGGCAAAATTGATTTTGAAGTAGCCGTTACTACTCCAGACATGATGCCTAAAATTGCTTCAGTCGCTAAAGTGCTTGGTCCAAAAGGTTTGATGCCAAGTCCAAAGACCGAAACAGTTGGGCCAAACTTAAAAAAGATGATTGAAGAATTAAAAAAAGGTAAAATCACTTTCAAAAATGATGATACTTCTAACATTCATCAAATTGTAGGTAAAGTAAGCTTTACCGACGCTCAATTGAAAGAAAATTTAACTGCCTTTCTAGATGCTTTAAAAAAAGCAAAACCAACTTCCACCAAAGGAACTTACATCAAAAATCTGATACTCTGCTCTACTATGGGACCAGCCATCAGAATCAACGAGAACTAAAACTATCACCCCTCATTTTTGAGGGGTGATTTTTGAAACATATATCAGACAACACTGTAATATGCAAATATGAACAGACACCTAACCCAAAAACAAGTAATTACAGAATTCAATAAAAGAGCTTCAGAAAAAAGAGGTATCATTAGAGTGTTGTCTGATAGATACTCGGTTCAAGTTAATGAAGAATTTGACGGGGTGTGTAAAAAATTGATAAAAAAATATTTTCCAAACAAAATTAAACGAGTAATTGACGTAGGTACTGGTATCGGGAGGTTAGCAAAATATTTTTCCAAAAATTCTAAGGAAATAATTGGCGTAGATTTCGCTGACAAGATGCTTTTGATAGCCAAAAAATATTTAAGAAATAAAAAAAATATAACATTAATACTCAATGACGCTGCTAATATTAATTTTCTAAAAAATTATTTCGACTTAGGTATAGTCAGCTTAATTTTAAAACACAATTCTGACAAAAGAACCATCAAAATAATAAATGGATTAAAAAAATGGTGCAAATATGTACTACTGATTGAACATGTTTCTGGCGGCAAGCGCGGTAGCCATGTCGCTATAATGCGCAGTGAATCATGGTATTTAAAACATTTTGAACCGATGAAACCAATTACACTTCACCGAATTAAACGTTACAAAGATAATATGATTTTTTGTATTCTAAAAAAATAATCATATAAAGACAGCATGATTATAATTGCCACGGTTGAAAAATATTCATTTACTGAAGAACGCCTAAAAAAGCTTGTACTTGCAGGTGCAGACGTTTTGCGCTTCAATTTTTCATATCGAACAATAGATGAAAATATAAAGTGCATTATTGAGGCTCAACAAGTAATGGAAGAATTGAATTCTTCTGCTAAAATATTAATCGATTTCCCAATCAATAAAATTCGTTTGGGAGATTTTGATTTAAAATTATTCCCAGTTAATGAAAACGATGATTTAGTATTTAAATCGAGTGCCTATTCATTCGATTGTTACGAATATGTTCCTGTCCAAACGGCAAATCTTGGAGAAAAGTTACGACTAGGACAAAGCATAACAATAGGAGACGGCGAAGTCTCTGCCCAGGTAACAGAAATTATTAATCATGAATCTGTCCGAGTAAAAATCCAAAATAAGGGTATAATACAATACATGAAAACCCTCAACATCAAACAAGAAATTAATGAAGAAGAAATAACTAAACAATACACTAATATCGTTAAAAAAATAGGCCGAATTAATGCAAATTATATTGCTGTTTCTTATTTCAACGCCAAATTATTTAAAGATTTTTTAAACATTGTTAAAAATGAAAAATTAAACATAAAAATAATTTTAAAAATAGAAAACGAAATGAATGAAGAAGAATTAGAAAAAATTTGTCAAGACAATAATTTCAGCAGTATTTTGATAGATCGCGGTGAAATTGGAGTTAATATGCCATATTATAAAATGGGCGTATATCAAAAACAAATAATTAATATCGCAAAAAAATATAAAAAATCTATAATAATATCTACTCAGATATTAGAAAGCACAATGCAAAATTACATACCTAATCGAGCAGAAATCATAGACCTAACTAATAGCGTGTTGGAAGGGGTAAATGGCATAATGCTATGCAGAGAAACCGTTATAAGTAGTAGGCCAGCATATGCTATATCAGTGGCCAAAAAGATAATCGCTGAGGTGGAAAAATATAAAGATCAAAAATAACTATCATAAAATAGCCATTGGCAACAATGGCTATTTTTGTTAAAATTTAATCTAAACTAAGCAACTATGGTAATCCACGAAATTATCGACAAACAAATGCCTTCTTTGACCGAATGGCTGGAAAAGGCCGGATTTAATCAAACCGAAGAATTTCGTCAAGAAGATAATACCAAACGCGATCGTTTGGAGATTTTGTTCCAAGAGATCGGCTTATTATATGATCGCCCTGAAAGATTCACCGCCCGAGATTTAAAAGATCGAATTGCTTCATTTAAAAACTTATTAGATAAAGCCGGCGACGAACAGTGCGCCCTACGTCTGGTGCCAATAGTAGCAGGATTGCCCAAATTACGCGTGCGTGGAAAAACACTAAAAGAAAATTTGTTGTGGTTTGAAAATCAAGACATCGATGTTGACCAATATAAAGTTGAAGTGATTCCCCACAACGATCACTGTAAATATTCAGCTACTTTTTTGATCAACGATCATGGCATTTTGGGAGAAATTATTAGTGGATTACATTGGCAATTAACCCAAGGACTACACCAACAACCGCCGGTATATTTTAATTTCGATTTTAATAATTGGACATTTTCATCTCCAGACGACAAAGCCCAAAAATGGATAAAACAAGCGATCCAGTTATTGTTGACTTCACCTGATAAACAAACTACTATCCAACAAAAAATTAAAGCGGAATTTAATGATCAAGGATATCTCAAAGGTTATTTTGAATTAGCGGTTTGGCCAAATGATAAAATAATTTTCCACGATTACAATCGTATTATTTACTGCTCATTAAAAGATGTTAAACCCGATACTCTACTCTCTAATTCAGGTCTGTCTGGTATTTGTGCTAGTAATGGTCAAGTGTCGGGAAAGGCAAAAATCGTTTTGGATCCCAACAACACCGACTTTGCCGAAGGTGAAATTTTAATTTGTCCGATGACCATGATTGATTACGTCCCACTAATGAAAAAAGCGGCTGGCATTATCACTGAGCAAGGAAATATTTTGTCCCATGCGGCTATTGTCGCACGCGAATTAAAGAAACCTTGTCTGGTGGGCGTCAAGGGACTGATGGGCAATATTCAGAATGGACAAAATATCACTTTGGATGCTGATAATGGACAAATAATTTTTAACTAATTATTGGCTCAAACAAAAGAAAAAGTAGCTATTGGCAACAATGGCTATTTTTGTTAAAATACCCACATATTTTAAACCTTAATTGTCGTTTTATGACAGAAGAAAAATACGTCCGCCCTACTTGGGATGAATATTTTATGGAAATATGTCGAGCTGTCGCCAAACGCGCTACCTGCGATCGTGGCCGCAGTGGTTGTGTTATTGCCAAAGATAAACAAATCCTAGTTACTGGTTATGTTGGTTCTCCAAAAGGTTTACCCCATTGTGACGAAGTCGGTCACCAAATGAAAACCACCACCCACGAAGATGGTCATCAAAGCCACCATTGTGTACGCACTGCTCACGCCGAACAAAATGCGATTGTGCAAGCAGCCAAAATGGGCATCGCCATTGATGGGGCCACTCTCTATTGCAAAATGACACCCTGTACTGTGTGCGCAAAAATGATCGTCAATTCTGGCATCAAAAAAGTCATATGCGAAAAAAAATATCATGCTGGTGATGAAGAAACATTATCTGGTGGTGGCGTAGAAATTTCTTTTTTTGATGAAAATATCGAACAGTACTCAAATCAATAAACTTTATGGCCAAACTAATTATCGGCATAGTAGGTGAAAATGCAGCGGGGAAAACCACAACGACTGAATATTTAAAAAATAAATTCAATGCCGTCACTTTTCGTTTTTCTGATATGTTGGCCGACATTTTAAAACGCATGTATTTGGAGCCAACTCGCGCCAATTTTCAAACACTCTCCACCATTCTCAGACAAAATTTTAGCCAAGACATCATGTCTAATGTAATTGCTCAAGACGCCAAAAATTCCACTGCTGATATTATTATTACCGAAGGTGTCCGTCGCCCCAGTGACGTGACTCATCTCAAAGAATTATCCAATTTTATTTTAATTTACATCAAAGCGGATGAACGAACTCGTTTTTCACGCTTGACTAATCGCGGCGAAAAACCAGACGACGCTACCAAAACTTGGGAACAATTTCAAGAAGAAGGCAAACAGGAGACGGAACAAAAAATTTTAGAAATCGCCCAGACCGCCAACTTCACCGTTGACAATAACGGCGGTCTCGAAAATACCTACTCGCAACTGGACAAAATTATCGCTCAATATTTATAATTATGAAAGTTAAAATAAAAAGAATTGACACCACTCTTCCTCTACCAACTTATCACACCCCTGGCGCAGTAGCTTTTGATTTATATAGTCGCATTGATTTAACCATTCAACCACATGCAGTAGAGAGAATACCAACCAATATTATCGTCGCTATTCCCGAAGGTCATATGCTACAAATTAAAGATCGTTCTAGCACCTTAAAACGCAAAGGATTGTTGGTTGGCACCGGCTACATTGACCAAGATTTTTGTGGAGAACAAGATGAAATACTTTTACAAGTTTACAACATAACTAATCAAGAAATAATAATAGAAAAAACCGAAAGATTGGGTCAAGCCGCTTTTGTAAAAATAGAAAAACCCGAATGGGAGGAAGTGACACAAATGAGTAATAATAGCCGTGGCGGTTTCGGTACCACGGGTCAATAATTAAACATATGCAAGTATATTTAGATATTGTTAAAAAAATATTAGAACAAGGGGAAAGAAAAGATAATCGTACTGGAGTAGATACTATCGCTATTGCCGGGGCAATGTTTGAACACGACATGAGCAAAGGTTTTCCGTTACTCACTACCAAAAAAATGCCTTTTAAAGTAATTGCATCTGAATTGGAATTTTTTATCAAAGGTATTACTGATAAAAAATGGTTACAAGATAGAAACAACCATATTTGGGATGAATGGGCCTATCCTAAAAAAGCACCCTATGGTCACGATGAAGCCAGTAAAAAAAGAATGGCCGACGAAAGAGACCTCGGGCCAATTTATGGTTTTCAATGGCGACACTTCAATGCCCCATATTATAGTTATGAAACCAACTATACTGGACAAGGGGTGGATCAATTGAAAAAAGTAATAGAGACACTCAAAAATAATCCTGGAGATCGCCGCATGATCGTCGCCGCTTGGAATCCTCTCGCTTTACACGACATGGCCTTACCTCCTTGCCATTATGCTTTTCAAGTCACAGTAATCAAAGGCAAACTAAATCTTTTGTGGAATCAACGTTCGGTGGACACGATGTTGGGATTGCCTTTCAATATCGCCAGCTACGCCATTTTATTGCATCTGTTGGCTAAGGAAACCGGCTTGCAAGAAGGCAAGTTGGTGGGCTTTTTGGCCGATACTCACATATATGAAAATCATCTTGAAGGGGCCAAAGAACAAATCTCTCGTGACCCCAATTTATATCCCCTACCAAAAATAGTTACCGAAAATTTTACTTCCATTTTTGATTGGCAATATACCGATACCAAAATTGAAAATTACCAAAGTCATCTACCAATTAAATTTGACATAGCTGTATAAAAATTATGTCCATAAATGGAGAACCAAAAAGATACCAGCCGACCGTTAATATTGATTTACTAGACGAAAACGAAAGGGAGAAATATAATTTATGGTACAAAGCTCAATTTAAAGATAATAGTGAAAAAATACCAAATGATGAACTTGTAAGACAAATGAGACATGAACCATATTATGATTTTGATTCTGCATCAACTATTTTCGCTAGCAGGGATATGAATGGAAATTTTATAGCTGGCGGTACAGTGTTAGGATGTACATTACCAAACGGCAAAAGATTTGGTGAATTAGCTGGCGTATATGTAGTTCCGACCGCGAGAAAAACTGGAATAGCTACTCAGATAGACAAAAAAAGAGAAGAGTGGTGCAAAGATAAATTTGAATGGTTACAAACACATATCGCATCAACAAATATTCCATCACTTCGACTAAAGTTTAAACATGGATATGTTTTAAAAGATGTTTCAGGCCATTTTAGCGAAAAAGGAAGCTGCTTATTGGTCAAAAAAATAAAAGAATCAAACGAACAAACAGATCAAACACAAATTATTACTATTCCTCTCACAGATTTAAAATCTTTAGAACAACACACCAGAAATGGATGGGAAGGAACTGAGTTAATACCTGTTGAACCAGAAGAAAATATTGATCAAAAAAAGTGGCTTTCTCCAAATAATTGGCTAGTAACTTTAAGAAAAATATAATTATGTTCTCACTTATCGCCGCCGTTGCCGACAACAATTGTATTGGAAAAAATAATAAAATTCCTTGGAATATTCCTGAAGATTTTAAGTACTTCAAAAAAATGACCCTGGGCAAAACTTGTGTGATGGGACAAGCCACTTATGAATCTATTTTGGGATATGTTGGCAAACCATTACCAGGGCGACAAACTGTGGTGGTCACGCTAGATAAAAACTATAAAGCCGCCGAAGGTGTACGAGTTTTTAACTCACTAGATGATGTGTTTGAAAAATTAAAAGATGAAGATGTTTTTATCTGCGGTGGAGCTAGTATTTATCGCCAAACGATTGATCGAGTAAATACTTTATATATCACTCAAGTTCATCAATCCCCAGAGGGCGATACTTTTTTCCCAGAAATAAATAAAAATATTTGGAAAGAAACCAACCGCGAAGAACATGAGGGGTTCTCATTTGTCATTTATCAAAAAATAAAATAAATAATATGTTCATCATGGTGGATGGTACTGATGGAAGTGGAAAAAGCACCATCGTATCCGCTTGGAAAAAATATCTTACCGATCAAGGTAATGCTATTTTTGATTTAAAAAAATATTGGATTGATGACAATAAATACCCTGATTTAAAAGAAACTCACGCTTACGAATTTATTTTTTCCGCTGAAATGACCAATGTTGGGATTGGGCAAGTGATTCGCGAAGAACTTATTAATAAAAATAACCACTATCCTCCACTGGCTATTGCCCAAGCATATTCGTTGGATCGCCTTATTCTTTATACCAAAATAATTATCCCAATATTACAAATGGATAAAATTATTATTCAGGATCGTGGAGTGAGTTCATCACTCGCCTATCAATCCAGTATGGATGGATTGGATATAAATACTGTCGCTGATTTAATCGGTAATAAAAACGCCCTTGAACACCGACCAGATTATCTTATCATCGTAGATACCGACCCAGAAATTGCCACTAAACGAATCACCGGACGCACCGATAAACAAGACAACGCTATTTTTGAACAATTAGAAACAATTACAAAAATACATAAAAAATTTCACTCCCCTGAATACCAAAAACTCTTTACCGACCGTGGAACCAAAATAATTTATTTGAATGGAAACGAAAAAATTGATATAATGGAGACACAAGCTATTGATTTATTAAAAAGTATATTAAAATAGTATGTTATTATCAATTTCAGAGTTAACTCAAAAAAGCTACAGAGCGTATTTAGCCACTTTGAGACACTTTGCACCATTTTTATTGGTGTTAGCTGGGGTATTTTTTATTCAATATATTTCTGGTCTGATTGGAGTATATCTTGATGGTTACTCCACTTTATCTGCTATCGTGGTAGATTCAATTCTACTATTAATACTTTTAGGTGTAGCATTTATCAGTTTTTGGACTACTTTGGCCATTCTTAAAACTGCTCATGATATTTATAAAAATTTACCTCTGACAAATTTGAAACTTACTTATGTTGCCACTGCCAAATATATCATTCCAACTGCTTTAATTTCTATTTTGGTATCTATTATTATCTTTTTTGGATCCATTTTGTTCTTAATTCCAGGCCTTATATTTCTTGTTTGGTATTACTTTGCTAATTACGCTATTATTTTTGAAGATCAAAAAGGTTTAGTTACTCTCAAAACCAGCAAAAACCTAATAGTGGGAAGATGGTTTCAAATGGCATTTAGAATGCTTATTCCAAAAATTGTTTTTGGTATTTTTGTAGGAATCTTATTGTGGTTGTTCTCTTTCTTAATGAATATAATATTTGGCGCCGGTACTGTCCAAGAACTGGTAAAAGAAATATTCTCTAGTTTGATAAGTATTTTGACAATGACATTATTCATTTGGACGGATGTGATTCTTTATTTTAATGCTAAAGAAAATCCGGTGGTTATTTTGACACCACCAATAGTATAATAAAAAAAATATAAACCTACTGACTAAATCAGTAGGTTTTTTAATCCTTGCCCAAAGTTAGCAAAAATGATAATATTGACATTGAAAGATCCCCGCGTTCGCGAGGATGACAATGTCTAAATATGCCAAAATATATCCCCATTATCGGCCTAGAAATCCACGTTGAGCTCAAAACCAAGAGCAAAATGTTTTGTGCTTGTGCGAATAATCCAGACCGAGACACTCCCAACACCAATATCTGCGAAATATGTCTCGCCCACCCTGGTACTATTCCTGTGCCAAATAAAACCGCGATTGAATGGACAGTAAAAATTGCCTCCGCTTTGGGTTGTAAAATAAATAACTATTCCAAATTTGATCGCAAACATTATTTTTATCCAGATTTGCCAAAAGGTTATCAGATTTCTCAGTATGACCAACCAGTTGGTGAACATGGCGCAGTAGAATTGGATTTAATAAATTTAAAAAATCACCGTGACGTCGCAAGAATTGGAATTACTCGTGTCCATTTGGAAGAAGATACTGCCAAACTCACTCACAGTACTGATGGTAGTTCACTAATAGATTTCAATCGCGCTGGTGTGCCACTAGTAGAAATCGTTTCTGACCCAGATGCCCAGAGTGCTATTGAAGCCAAGGCCTATTGCCAAGAATTACAATCTATTTTGCGTTATTTGGAAGTGAGTGATGCTGAAATGGAAAAAGGTCACATGCGCTGTGAAGCCAATATTTCTATCCAGGAAGAAAATAAATTTGAAATTCGCAATGGTGTAGTGACTCCTTTAAAAAATTATAAACTAAATGACAAAATTGAAGTAAAAAATATCAATTCTTTTAGAGCGGTAGAGAAGGCCATTGATTTTGAAATAAAACGCCAAACTGCTCTATTGGAAAAAGGCGAAACCTGGGGTCCAGAGACCCGCGGTTGGGACGACGACAAAGGTGAAACTGTTTTACAGCGGGTCAAAGAATCTGCCGCCGACTATCGCTATTTCCCAGAGCCAGATATTCCTCCATTTCATCCTTTAAAAATTGCCGGTGATTTGGATTTACCAGAATTACCAGCTGCTCGCCGTCGTCGCTTTCATTTAGAATATGGTTTTTCCTATGCCGACGCGCAAATTCTCACTACTGACAGAAATTGGGCGGACTTTACCGAACAAGTTCATAGTGAATTTAAAAATTGGTTGGAAGATTTTAAAAATAGTCCGCTTTCATCTGAGCCGTCAAAAAAGAAAACTGAAGGGACTATTTCTCAACAATTAGCAAAATTGGCCGGTGGCTGGTTAACGACAAAATTAATGGGCGCGATGACAGAAAGAAAAACAGACATTCGCGTCTTAAAGATTAAACCGGAAAATTTCGCTGAATTAATTGCTCTTATTTATAACAATCGGTTAAATTCTACCAACGCTCAAAAAGTGTTGAATGAAATGCTGGATTCGGGTACGGATATTGACCCTACTCACATTATGGAAGAAAAAGGTTATGGCCAAATAAATGACGAAAACAAACTTAATGAAATTGTGGCTGAAGTGATAAAAAATAATCCTAAACAAGTAGAACAATTTAAGGCCGGCAAAGAGCCAATTTTACAATTTTTAAAAGGTATGGTAATGAAAGCCACTGAGGGTAGCGCGGATCCAACCGCGGCTGAAAAACTTTTGAGAAAACAGTTAAAATAATATGAACAATGAATTTGGTACAGAAACAAAAAAAGCTATCAATAATTTCAATTTCGGAAATCAATCATTCTCAATAAAATTGGCAAAAAATATTATCCTTATTAAATTGGTCTCGGCCGAAGCTAATACCAATTTAAATGTATTAGATAAAAAAATTGCTCAGGCGATTGTTTTTGTGTGTAAAGAAATTTTAAAAGGTAGCCATTTAGACCAATTTGTTGTTGACCAATATCAAGGTGGCGCTGGCACTTCTATGAATATGAATGTTAATGAAGTGGTTGCTTCTTTGGCAGAAAAAAATTTAAAAAATAAAATAAAAGTACACCCGCTGGATCATGTAAATCGTTCACAATCCACCAATGATGTTGTCCCTAGTGCAGCCAAAATCACTGTCTTGCAATTACTGGATAATTTGGAAAATGAACTGAACAATTATCTAAAAACCACCAAAGAAAAAGCACAACAATTTAAAAATATTAAAAAAAGCGGCCGCACGCATCTACAAGACGCGGTGCCCATGACCTTGGGACAAGAATTTGAAGCGCATACTAGCGCAATCAGTAAAGACATTGCACGGATAAACAAAACCCGAGACAATCTCTATGAATTAAATCTGGGTGGCACAGCCATTGGGACAGAAATAAATTGTCCAAAAGGTTTTCGCCAAGCAACAATAAAAAAATTAACGACTACTACAGGTTATCCCCTACGATCTGCGTCTAATTTAATTTATTCCACTCAATATTGTGATCCATTTTTGGAAGTCGGCGCAAATCTAACAATTTTGTCCGTCAATTTAATTAAATTTTTAAATGATTTGCGTTTGTTGGCCTCGGGACCAAATACTGGTCTAAATGAAATTAATTTTACACCAGTACAAAATGGTTCTACTATCATGCCAGGAAAAGTTAACCCCGTAATGGCTGAAGCACTCACTCAAATTTGTTTTCAAGTTATTGGCAATTATCAAACCATGTTAATGTGTGCTCAAGCAGGACAACTGGAATTAAATGTA
>Ga0172379_10003730_pt1 | contig 23771 bp, 18 predicted proteins | sample GrowelOW334metaG_FD_119756 | JGI IMG/M metagenome (GOLD analysis project Ga0172379, IMG submission 119756) | Groundwater microbial communities from an aquifer near a municipal landfill in Southern Ontario, Canada - Groundwater well OW334 metaG | ecosystem: Environmental > Aquatic > Deep...
CCGAGAATGACCGTAAAGGAACCTGCAGCAATCTCTACACTTACTCCCTTTAAAGCCTCAAAGCCATTGGGGTAGCGTTTACATACATTTTTAATATCTATCTGAGCCATACAACCTCCATAGTTCAGCAGTCGATGCTACAAACACCGACTGCTGACTTGAGTTCAACTTACTTCAACTGCTCTTTTTTCAGACCAAGGTCTTTCACCATGTCGCGAATCATCTGGTAGTCCTTTGGAGCGATTGAGACGTAGTGGCTGATCTTGCCGTATCCGGTGACCTGGATTTCGTTGTGTGCATTCAGAACAGCATCACGAATATCAGCCTTCAACTTCTTAGGCAGATCGCTGCGATAGACCAAAGGTGAGCCTGGGAGTGGAGTCGACTCAGCAATGATGCAATTGCTTTCCTTGGTGATCATACCTTTGCCCAGCATCTTTTCGTAAGTGATGTCATTGTCGGCAGCTGCATCAACTGTTTTGTTCTTAACAGCCAATTCAGCGGCGTCATGCGAACCGGCGTAAGTGAATTTTCCGAAGAAATCTTGAGGCATCTTTCCGGTTTCTTTCTTAACCATGTACGTTGGCATCAGACCGCCCGATGTTGAGGCTGGATCGACGAATGCCACACTCTTACCGGCCAAATCCTTGATGCTCTTGATGCCGCTGTCACAAGGAGCAATGATCAAGCTCTTGTAAGTTGGCGAATCGCTACCTTGACGAATGCCCACAGCGAACGCTTCAGCACCAGCTTCTTGCTCAGCCAAGTAGTAAGACAAAGGGCCAAACCACGCGATATCCACACGCTTCTTCTTCATCGCCTCGATCACGCCGGCGTAGTCAGTTGCAGTGAATACTTTCACTTTTTGACCAAGCTTCTTTTCCATGTAAGCGCGCATTGGCTCAAAAGTCTTGACCATCTCTTCATTGTTTTCTGCGGGAATAAGTCCCATTACCAATTCACGAGCACTTGCTGCACTTGCCGTGCCAATCAGCGCGACGCCGATCAGTGTTGAAAGAATAATTTTGTTAAATTTCATTTAGTAAGACTCCTATTAAGTTCACTACGGGTTATGACTAATCAGGGGGTAATGCGCAGTTGGATCCGGTCTGCACGGAACCGGGTAATGGCGTACTCGACCGGGGTATTACCCTGATCCAGCACGTTCAAACTCTTTACACGAAGAACAGGTCGATTCTTCGTAATGCCGAGGAGCTTCGCGTCATCGCCTTGGGGAAGTACAGCAGTGACTAAACTTTCAGTACGACGAAGCTTTCCACAGCTTGCTGACAACAAATCATGCAAAGAACCGTCTTGGTAATCATTGAGCAATTCACTGTATGGATTTACTGGAAAGAAATGAGAGATCACACAGAATGGAATGCCATCAGCAAGGCGTAATGTCTCAATCCAAAGCACGTGATCATCAGGAGCAAGCGATAAGTTGCGCGCAACACCTGCAGAAGCAGGTGCGACCATTTTTCGCACAACTTTGGTATCTGTAGAAATACCTATATCTGTCAGGGTTTGTGTGAAGCGAGTGTTTGTACCAACACGGTAATCAAGCAACTGGTCTGTAATAAAGATGCCAACACCATGCTGGCGCTCAAGCAGGCCCGCCCCAATTAGCTCCTCAACCGCTCTACGCAATGTGTGGCGATTTACTCCGAAGCGAGCCGCCAACTCTCCTTCGGATGGCAACTTATCTCCAGCAGATCCCTGACGTACATAATCGCGCTCCAAAACTTCAGCGATTTGTGCATACAGTGAAATGCCGGTGTCTCGATCTATTGCGTAAAGACTCATGAGTGCAGATGTCTAGATATGTAATGACGTGCACTATGGACATCAACTATTTCAACCTAGTGAATTGTTTGTTACGAATTGGTGAATTATTTGTGTACGGCCAACTATCGAAAGATAGGTTTAACCTTAATCCAGAAGTGGCACTCCCAAATAAGAGTGCTAAATTGCAGCATCGATCTAGAGATCAATGTGTTTAAGAGTAGTCAGTCGCGACCTGAGAAAGCAGTCATTCAAGATGTTTCTCGTACCTATGGCGGTTGTCATTGCATACCAGTCGTTGGCCCAGCTAAATGCCACCGGCCGGAATGGCCGAGTATCAGTCACTGACTTACATCCAAAAGGAGCATAAAGCTGCTGAGTAAGAATCTGCTTCTGTGCACTGATGAGCCCCCCCATCGTTCCATGATGCCAAAATGAGTGATGAAATATGCATGAAATAAACTTATACAAACTTATACTCAAAGGTATAACTTCATATAACTCCATGAAACATTGTAAGAATGGCCGGATTTTTTTCAAACGACGAAGCGGTGTCCTCACTGACCAGCTAACCAGTCCAATTGCATCGCCCTATGAGTGGACTGCTTTGGCCGAAGATCGGTCTCACGATAATTCAACAGTGAGTCGGTCACCTAAACAGTTATAGAAAACTCAATCGATATACTTTCTTTGTGCTGAAGCCCTACTGCAATCCCCGCTGGGACCCATGCGGGCGGCAAGTGGCTTATGCAAGCATGTAATAGTGTCCGCACTACCGTGGACATTGCATTTCCAAGACGTTACATTCCTACCTTGTACCATCAGTGTGGGGAGTGAGCCATGAATGCTGCAAACGACGTCAAAAAACAAAACCGGATAATTGAGCTGGAAGCTGAGCAGGTCTTCGGTTCTCATTCGAAAGCACTTGAATGGCTGAATACTAAGAACCTGGTATTGGGCTCAACTCCACTGGAGTTGCTCGATACCGATGAAGGTGCCGCTGAGGTGCGGAAAATGTTGTCTGCGATTGGTCATGGCGGGGTTGTCTGATAACAAAAGATGCATTGGCTAACCATCCTCACCGCTCTGATCTATTCGAGCATCCTTGCGATCCTGGTGATCGTCAGAGGATGGGAGTTGACCGAGGCGGCTGCACTTGTATTTGGCCTGGCTTTCGCGGTTGTGTTGGCGATCGTTGTAGTGATATCTCGAATGCCAAAGGAAGAAGGAAAATCTTTCTGGCAGGGCTTCTGGGCCTCCGTCAGGGCAGACCTAAATGGTCTAATGGATCTGATCCGCTTCAAGTAATTGGACCGCTTGGGCAGGCAGTTTCTTCAAATTTCCCCATGGATATCGCCATGTCGATCCTTCTGCGCAGTTGGGCACGAATCTACGGTACCCAATGCATCTACTCACCGCATTTCCGTTTTCCCGCACCAAGCACATATTAAACGTACAGCTGTCAGGGTTTGCCCATCTTCTTTCCAATCATGAACGCAATGAAGCTGCCTCAGTAATGAAGTACGCTTCCCGAAGGGCGTAAGGAATGACTGCCGAAGTTTGGATTGCCTCCTCCTTCCAAGTTCTTTTGCTTTTTTCATTTGTCCTCACTCAGATCAATACCATATTCTTGAGCAAGTGCTACGCTCAAAACGAGCAACTGGCTCCAGTTTCATCGACTACTGAATAACCATTATGTCACTTTGCTAGTCCAAAACTCTAACACCCCAGATGGGCAGTTCATAGTCTGATTCCCAACTCCGAACTTTCAGTACGTCATTTGTATATAGGTTGTGGCGACAGTAGAATTGGACTCGCACCCTACTAGGCAGTTGTCGTCCTCACATTCTTTGGTGTTTGAGCGAACAACGTGTTGAACGATGCAAGTAATTGTGGAAACTTATCATGATGAACAGTTTGTTACTGGCAACACCAATTATCGCCATCACACTGCTGGTCGTAGGGCTAGGAATATTTGCCGTCAAAATGTTTGAGCGTGAACTTAGAAATAAGAATCACTCCCAACATTGCCGTAACGGTTAACACACAAGCTAAACAACGCGCATTGAGCTTTTTCATTGCAGTGCTTCATATTGTCCGTTATGCCGGATCCAAGCTCCGAGAAATTCGCAACTACGTCCGTCATGTTGGATATTGTGCTATCTAATGTCGTAAACACCCGCTGGAATTAAAGCATTGTTTGCAGCCCATTCTTTGAAAATTGGCGTCAGCTCTTCAGGCAGTCCAAGTAGGAAGTCGATGTCGATCGGGTATGATTAATTAAGACTGTTGGCAGTCGCCATGAGCAGCGATTCTCCCTGTCTATGTTCCTTGGCGACCTTAAGCGGATTGAGCTCTAGTTTCTTAGAAAGCCCAATCTTGATTATCTGCGACAGGTAATAGTTAACTAATATCTTGGCTTTTAGCCTCATTCTTTTGACTTATTAATACTTTCATTTTTGCGCCCAAAATATCTACCGCACCTCGCATACCATCTCTAATTTGGATATGTATTTTGTTAGCGTCATTGATCTGCGCAATTTCATCTGCGTTTAGCAATGAATCGATACGTAATTGTGAGCTCTCGCTCATAATCAAATCAATCCGCATTGCTTTACTCCACAATTCCTTCCGTGCGAACAAGATAGATTCTATATCTTCATTGTAGCGAATAGAGTCATTAGCAATTTCAACTGCATTTTTCAATTTATGTACCATCCAAGTTAAATTTAGTTTTTTTCTACCAGAATATATTTAGTACATGTCCATCGAACAGCCGTCAAGGTCTGCACGTCTGACTCCCAGTTGTGATTGGAGCGCGTCCGCAACCCCGTGTAAACTAGTCGTTAGCTTTGACATCCCTGTTAGACCGCTTTGGCCGAGCAGCTGTCACCCATTACAAAAATGTGTAAGGCCGCTCCTGCTGCTGGAAATGCCTCGTATTGCACGCAACTGTGCATACTTATTCGGTGTTATTCAACCCCAGCTTGCACAGTACGGAGTAATGGCCAGAAAATTTCGGAAATATGATTTCAACCTCAGATTGCAAATAGCCCAAATTAGATATTCCGGTTGGCAGTAAACGTTCGGTGCGACCGTCGATTTCCTTCGGAATATCTCTATTTGGCACCTTGAGCTACGGTACACAGTCCGACAATCTCTGCAGCAGACAGCTTGTGATATTGAAGCTGCTTTTCTACCGCCCTCGCGTCATTAAATTCTCCGGAAGTAGCTAGTGACACCGAATAGGCGCGAACTGAATCTCGCAGCTTACTAAGACCAGGACGATTAACGATTCGTATGTCGGCGTGAGGTGAAGCGGCATGCTCGAAGACCGTTCTGGGGTGAACCATGAGAGGTGTCATGTTGCATGTATTGTCATATTTCTCGTTGAACCAGACTATCGATCCATTGAGTTGATTGGTGTCACCTTTAGATATTTTATCTGTTACCACAGCCCCGCTTTTGCATTCAATCACAAGGTATGCAAGTCCTCCGAGCGCCCAAAGATTGTCAGGGCCACGACCAACAGTTTCCTCCGGGCGCTGCGATCCGAATCCCAGGAATATGCCCAAATCGCACATCGCGGCTTCGAACCGCTTTGAGCCTTCCTCTCCCCAGTCTAGATCATCAAGAAGACCATTGACCCAGATAACCAGATCGTTACTTTCAAGGAATCTCTCACTCATGAAGCGGGAAGCGGCCGCAGCTTGGCCTGCTGCGGGAGCGCTGAGCTTGTTATAGGTTGTGCCCGCGATGGGCTTAAGTAGACGCGAATTATGACTCAATGCTGCCAATTGCAGCTCCTGTGCTTTCGCAGGATTCGTAAAGTTGGTGTACTCAGCAAGTTGCTGCTTCAGATACCCTTTCACTTTAGGCTCCGTTGCTCCATTTACCGCTTCTTGTGCCTTGCCGATGGCAATGTCGTATCTTGCGATGCGGGCGGCATCGAATGCCTCCCGAAGTTTCACTTGATTACCGTCGAGATGGCCATCATTGACTACTGGTGCATTTACAACGGCATTTCTACCAGCCTGAACCCAGTCATCGTCCTGTTTTAGACATAAATCCAGAATCGTCCTCAACTCCTCAAGTGGTTTCCGGCGAATCTGGACGGCGACATTCTTTCCAAGAGTAATCTGTGCCCTGGTCGCCGACGAGAACATTTCTTCAGCTTCAGGCTTATGCAGTCTTTCTGTTAGCTTCCCACCGAGCAGCAACACCACGCAGTGGTCGTCACTTGAACGCACACCGCGCCCCATACCTTGCTCGATTCGTTGAACCTGGCGAGCCAACTGCCTCCTAGTTCCATCAAGAAGCAGCATTTCTAGGCGCTCGCCCAGACCGTACACTTCCGGAAGACCGTCGATGATAAGTAATTCACATGCCTTACCAGGCAGATCGATGCCATCGTACTTGTTTATAAGCACGGTTAGGCCGACGTGCCCGGCCTTGAGACGTTCAACCCCTTCGCGTATGTTGTCCTTATTCAGTATCTGATGGGCGACCTCTGCCCAAAAGTCGGCTCGCTGGTTTGAGGGGACGATGACGACCACGTTCAAGTCAGTTGAAATATCCGATACTAGTGCCTTAATTTGCTCGACAGTGTAGTCAGGATTAATCTCCTGCGGCGCGAGGATCATCCTATCTCCTATGTCTCCGCCTCCTTTGGGTCTAATTGGCTTTACGACCTCGGAAGCATCGGCCTCGAAATGACTGACCAGAATCGTGTCATCAGCTAAAGTTGCCGTCATGTATATCCGCCGTTGCGCGCTGGCAAAGGCTGGGATACGATCAATAGGAACAAAGTGTGGAGCTATCTCCATCCGAGCGCCCCCGAATACACAGGAGCAAAGTGGGATGCACTCGCTCAGTAACGGCCAGTTCCACTTAAGCTCATCTGTGTTTCTCTGGGCATGCAAGAGTCTGACAACATCGTTCTGGTGAGCCTGCCAAGCCCAGTACGGAACAGTCATAACGATGGTTGGATCCCCCGCCTTGATGTCTAGCAGACCCGCCGGAGATTGAGCTCTCAGATCCTCCTCGAAAAGTGTCAGTAGACCATCATAGACTGGACTTCCGACGTTGGACTTTATACAGAACTGGTCATTCACAACGCCTAAACACGCGTGAGCGTCGTCAATCACGACACAGCCTATTGGAATTTTCTTCTCGCCAACCCCGAATACCGAACGGCCGTTAATTAGCTTGAATACATTGGCTACCAAGATGGCACGACCAGCAATGAAATCTGGATCCTTTTCGTCATCGGTCGCGGCGATTCCTAGCGCACTTGCTTCCTCTAGCACTTGTGCTACCAAGAACGGATCAGGGGTTATGTAAACAGCGGGCTTGATGTTTTCGTTAAGTGATGCCTGGAGACAGAGCAGACCAACAACTGTCTTGCCACCACCAGTGTTCATCTTGATGGTTAAATCCTTTTCAGCCCTGCGCGAGTACCAAGTATCTAGAACATCCGCTTGTTCATCGAGTGGACGCTTGAATCGCGCATCGCGCTTCAAAGTGGTAAATATCTTTCGCGGATCTATTTGTTTTGTTACTGCTCCAGCGCTCAGTTTTCCGAAATCTAAAGCCATTTAATCGCTCCCGTCATAATTGTGTTTCATATGCTCGATTTTGGCACACAAATGACTGGAGAGAGATGAGGTTCGTTTGACTTGCGCGCAATCTTTAGTGTGCTACCTAAATTATTGAGGCTGCCGTCTTGGGGCGACAGTGTGAATTCACCTTATCTGGAAGTTGATGTTCCTTGACCTGACACATCCAAGATCAGCTAATCAATTGCTGACAGATGGAAAACACAAAACTTGGGACACCATCGTGCGCATTTGGGTGCATTACCCATTGCGCTTGAACCTATCACGCACTCACCAAACTAGCCATACGATTGCGAGCGAGGTTTTGCCTAAGGTAATGAAAAATATCTAGCTCGGAGATCCTTATGAAGATCTATCAAATAATCAGTTCCCACAGAAAACGCCAATGTGCCAGAATGGCGAATCCAATGGGATGTTGAAGATGACGAGCAAGAAACCATCGGCCTTTCGTGACCGGATCAACGAATTTTACAAAACGCAAGGTAGCCTGAACGTTAAGGATATTGAGTACGAGGCAGATCTCACCAGCCTACTCGGACTGCTTGCGCTGTTACGGACATGGTCTTCCGAGAAGCTGGATCACATCCAGCCTCTGGACTCTCTTCATAACATATTGTGTCCGACTTCAAGTATGACCCGTGAGACGATAAGCAAGATCTATCGCTCAAAACTGGTCAACATCGATGCTTCCAACAGCCCAGATTCAGCTTTTGTTGAAAACGAAGACCACTCAATCTCCTGGTATATTTTTCTGACGGCACTGCAGCCGTCGTTGTGCACCAGCGATCGTGTTTTGGACATTCAGGAAACCATCGCCCTCTTACAGGGGATTATTCCCAATTGCTTACAACCTTGGCAGAAGAGTCAGCTACCAGATCTTATGCGCACTATTGCGGTTGAAGAATGCGTTCAGTACCTCCAATACATTCTGAGCGAGTACGGATTTGATGAGCCTGTTGGAGAAAAGACCAAGTTGATATTTGATGAACTGCTTGATTCATTACCCGTCAGTTGCATCATCCCCTGCATCTGGTCATCAGCCAAATCGGCTGCAGCATTCCTACAGACACCTGCATGTAAAGGGCGTAAGCATGCTTTCAACACGATTCAAGGGAAAATCAGAGAGACTGCTTCCAAGCGGCTGTCTGGAGAACTTCAAAACAAACCGTTTGTTCGCAGCACAAGCTGTGGGCGTTCCCAGATCAGCATCGAATTGTATTCATTGCTGGGATTTGATGGAGACGTAGGCTTTAATGAACGCCTAGCAGACATCGAAATCCCAGAAGCGTGGAAGACCGAGGATGAAGACAACGAATATGAGACTGGAGCTAAATTTACAACGCACGAAAAGCTAGTGCTAGAAGAATGCGGTTACTATGAATGCTCAGATAGTTGGTTTGAACGGCCGTTGACTTTCCTAGATCGGGAGGTAGTAGTCAGAAAGGTGCTCACCAGCCCATGTTATGAGGTACGGGTGAAGGATGTGAGTAACTTAAAGGATTCAATTCAGATTGCTTCGGCTTGGATGGATGACTTCACGTCCGTAGCGATATTCATTGATGCTATGGAAAAAAGTGACGACATAATACAGCTGAAGCAAAAAACTGATGCGAACGAAGAAGAATAGCCTTCGCACTACTATTCTCGCAATTCAATACCACGACGGTGTCGCTTTTTGGTTAAATCCGCTTCGGGATCGAACGCGGGAACTAGAATTGAGCATGCAGCTTCTGATATGAATCAGGCAATACAGATACTCTTGGATCGAGTGCGTTCCCAGCGAACACGACCCGCCAAGATTCGCACTCCTGCGCATGTCTTTAGGGCTTCTTCGCATTGTGAACTCTTCTGTTTCGATTCACACATCGGGACTAAGATATTGGCAACACATAGCCTGCCTCACTTGAAGGGCGTATGCATAGGTGTAACTGCGGGTTTTTGGTTTATTTCGATTTTTAATCGCGGGTGCACTTTCATGAGTTGGAATTTACCTGCTCTAAAACGAGACCTATCGAGCTCTCATAAGGTTTTGTCGCTACCGTAATTAAACCAATTCATAAGTTCCTCAACATTGTTTGCACAAAAAGCGGGATGCTCAGCTTCCAATGAATCGCGAGGATGAGCTCCATAGGTTACTGCAACTGCATGTGCGCCTGCATTCTTGGCCATCTGCAAATCATGTGTGGTGTCTCCAATCACCAATGTCGCTTCAGGAGAAATCCCGAACTCATCCATCAGTTCTTGAAGCATTTGAGGATGGGGCTTGGAATGGCATTCATCTGCACATCGTGATGACAGGAACCGCCTGCCCAACCCAGTCGCAGCCAAGGCTCTATCAAGTCCTGCGCGGCTTTTACCTGTAGCTACCGTCAACAAATAGCCTGCACCGGCCAACTCATCAAGCATTGCCTCTACGCCTACAAATAATCGTAGTTGGGAATCGCGGGCAAAATAGTGATGACGGTAGCGATCAGTAAGCTCTTGATAGCGTTCATGTGGCAAGTCAGGCACGGCTCGACGTAGCGCTTCAAATAACCCAAGACCAATAATATGGCTCGCGCGTTCATCTGAAGGAACTGGAACACCAATATCAGCCGCAGCACTCTGAATCGACTCGACAATTGCTGTTGTCGAGTCGATAAGGGTTCCATCGAAATCAAAAGCAATTAGCTCAATTTCATTTCCGTTTATAACTTTACGAGTTGCCACGAACGTTACTCCTAATTCTTATTACAAACATTTTCTCATTTGCCTAGGATGGCTGCACATCATTCAGATTTTTCATCCTCTACAGTCTCAGCACGGTACTCGAAGAACCTTGCCATATGTTCCGTGATATCCGTTCTGATCGTCTTCGCCAGATGTTCATCAATCTCTTTTTTGTTACCAGGAATGACAAAGGGCATTGTCTTGCGCCCCTTGAGCTTGATGATTGTCCGGATATACATTCGTGTGGTTTCGAGATCTGCGTGTCCTAGCTGTTCTTGCAGAATTTCTTGGAACATTACCGCAAGCCGAACATCCGGTTCAATTTTATGAAGCTGGCAGTAGTTCCAGAGCATGTGTGTTGCCCCTGTGTGGCGCAGCATGTGGGGATGAACATCCAATCCAGCCTTCCTGAAAGCGTCCTCGATCATGTACGGCTTCACGGGTGTTCCTGACTCAGTCATCCACAGAATGTCTTCAGGACAAGTACGCCGCGATTTGTCGCGTAAGCTGCCGAATTCAAGCGTCGCATTAGTCCTCTTCATATAGCTTGAATCAAACAGTTTTTTACGATCCTGGTAATGTGGCTCAATGTAGTCGTCGTAGATGGCTTGCAAGGTTTCGCTGTAAATATCAACGACGATCAGCTTGCTACGCTTTGTCAGGAGTTTGTATTTCAGCGAATCTATACCTTGGCGATCGAACTCTGGCCACAGAGGCAGGTAAGGGTTATAGCGATTGCTGTGAAGCGGCATTTCACAAACATCAGCTACACGAAGAAAGGTCTGCATCATGACCTGCGCAATAACCGCATACACAGGATCAATTTCCTTGAGCGCGCGATAAAGCTCGCCGTAGCGATCGATGCTAATCACTTGGTCTTTGTAGTCGGTCTTCTCGGTCGTTCGTTTGTGGCTGTCATCCTTTTCATGGGTAGTTCTATGGCCGTACGTCGTATGACTTAGAAAGTTATCGTCCTGGTTCAGGGAGCGACGCTGGACAGTTCGAGCGGGGAATCTGGCCTTCACTCGTATACCTTGCTTCTGAAGGTAGTCATAAAAGTCCCTGATACGTGTGATTCTGGCGTTATACGTCGTGGGGGTCGCCTCACCGAGCTGTGCTTCAACGATCTTCTCGATATGGTCAGAGAAATCAGCTTCCGTGTATTCAATTTTGTTGTGGGCAAGTGCCTCTAGAAACGCCTTGAGGTCGTAGGCGATTTGCCGCAGCGACCCGCCCGTAACCGGCGTCATGTTCGGACGGATGTCGCGGGGATAGTAGTAACGCATCACCAAAAAACCGAACAGATGGTTATGAATGTGATGGTCATCTTTGAGCGGAACAGGCACCACCCGACCTTCTGGCCACACCAACTCAATCTGCACAGTTGCCTCCATCAATGAAGGCCGCTCTGAAAGCATACTTATCCACGGTAGCGCACCACAATTAGCTCATCGATCCAGGTTTCCTCGTATGGATCGGGCTTTTCGAGCTTGGAATAAAGCATGGTCAGATCATCGTCGGTCATCTGCTTCCCCGCTGTGCGCAGCGTTCGGTTCCGTTCGCGAATGATTTCCATATCTGTATCGAAATAGACGCAGGTCTTTGGTAAATCCGTGAACCGCGAAAGTGAATGAACGAAACGGAATCGATCGACATTCGTCAGATTTGTTGCATCAAAGATTACAGGATGCCTGTCGGGCGCAACCACCCCCTCCTCTGCCCATGTGCTCTTACCCGAACAAGGAAGCCCAACGAGGACGTATAGGCGCATTGTTAACTTACGGGAAAGTAGGTCCACCAATTTCTTGTAGGCTTGCCCCCAAGCTTCATTTTCATGTGCCTTTGAGCCGAATTTATAGCGACCACCAACAGTACGGAAATTGTCAGGTGAAACCACGTGCTTTTGCATCCGTCCCGTTATCGCGCCCGCCAAGTTGCCCTGCTTCTTAGTATGAGTCAGTTCATCTTCTAGCTCTGAGACCTTAGCCAGCAATTGGGTCATCCTTGATCGATTGTGATCCAGTTCTCCCATACCGTTCGACGACAGATTTTTGTAGTACGCCAATTCCCGTTGCAATGGTTCGCAGTCACTCAATAATGCAGCGTATCGTTGCTTCAGCTCTTCAAGTTCCCGCTTGTCTTCAGTCTTCTCATGTCCCGCGCCGAGGTTCTTCTGAAACTCTAACACCTCCTGCTTGAAGGCAATATATTCGGCACGCTCTGGAGACTCTTCCTTTAGCCTATAGCCATGCAAATAGACCTTGTCGACGCCTGCCTCATTACAAATCTTTGCAATTGATACATCGTGCTTTTTGCCTGACTGCTTAGCAATCTCCTGCCTACGCCCGAACACCTCCCTAAGCTTGGCGAGGCGTTGATTATGAGTTCGCTTTTCGTCAGCCATTGACAAGCCCATCCTTGTCCTCATTGCTCACTAGTATTGGATCAGTTTGTAGCGTCGTAATCCCAAATACTTTCTTGAGAGGGGCTTCGTACTGCCTGATGAATTGTGCGGCGCTCTCGATGAAGTGCGCCTCGTTGAAAGCATTACCAAGCTGGTGTCGCATCAGCGCGCGGTACCAGTTCAACGTTTCCAAGACAGATGTCGACCAAGGACCAAGCATCGCCTCCGAACAGCTCGTACCAATGCACTGCTGCGGATTAATATCCGAGACATATCTTAATAGTTCTGGGGCAATACCTTGAGTCTTGTCACGATTCGCACGCTTTGCGCAGGGTGGCTGACTGGTGTCTGATGGATTTCGCATGCACTGAACTCCAAATGGCGTCAAAAAGCCGCAGGCACTTCCACTCGTGATTCGTTGTTCGAGAATTTCTGCGAACGAAATTAGAATTTCAGCGTCTGTCAGACTGTGCGACTTCTGCTTGTTTGATTCCATATGCGATTTGTGCTCTTGAAATCCACGCACCAACTGCTCCCCTTTCATTCCTGCTACACGTCCCTTCGATGCGGCAAGTGCCATTTGTCTTGCGGTTTCGGTGTTGGCGCGCTTCTTTTGAGCTTCGCGTTCAGATAGGAATGCTGGGTTGTTGTTCAGATACACCGTCGGCATGACATCGTTTGAGTGGCCGAACAAACGACGCACCAGTAGGAGCGATAAATTGGAGGCTGATCCCAGCCAGCCTGCGACGGTCGTGCGATAACAGTGTGCCGTGTAGTATTTGCCTGTCTTGGGGTTCTGAAAAGGGATATTGAAGTGAATGGCAAAATCTCTGATTATGAAATTCAGCTGATCTCCGTAGTTAAGTCGTGCTGAATCTTTGGACTTGCCGCCGCTCTTTTTCCCCTCCTTTGACTCCTCCGATGCAGGCCACAGTGAACTATCGATGAGGAATGATGAATTTGCGAACTTGATTTTCTCAAGCAAACGGCATGCCTTCTCGGTTTGTCCGGGGACAGGAAGCACTACAATATTTTTAGTTTTGCTAATGTCTGCTCGCAGGTAGAACAGCATGTCGATCCGTCCACTCGGACGGCATTCACCGATCTGTAACGTACGCACATCTGAATTCCTCAAGCCTGTCGTCAAGAGGATGACATTGGCGCACGCGCCGCGCGCCAAATACAAGAGTTCGCGCAACCAACTAAATACGGCTGCCACCTTAACTCTCTTGTCCGTGGTCCGTCCGCTAAGCTTCGGTGGGGCATGGATATAGCCGAAGATAGGGCCATACTGTTTTAAGATACCGAGCGCATAAGTCTCGTCAAAGGAGGTTGCATCGACGTACGCGGCGACAAGTGGAGCAATCTCAACAAAATGATCGAAGTGCTCCTCAATCAGAGTCAATGACTTCTCTACCAGAGGCTGTACCGTTTCGCTCGGCAGCGGTTCATACCCTTCAACTGTTGGGAAGATTACCTTTAGATCGGCAGCTCTTTTTCGAGCCCAGTTCGCCACTGTTTCACCTGACTTTTGCCATGGAAGGCTGGCGCGAATTTGATATACCGGAACCTGCTCAGCAACGTGATTTGCGTATGCATGAAATGAATCCAACTCATAGCATTTTGTTCGGAACTTTTCTTCAGATGCCGCAGCGACAAGTTGAGCGTCTAGCATGACCAATAAATCGTGATCATTGAGGTGGCTCAGTCCGAGAATAGTGTCACCGTTATTTCCTGTAAGCAGTTTTTTGCTTTCAATGAGAGAAATAATTCCGCCACGTAACGAATGGAATCTCCCTGCGGCCGTGCTGAGTTCCATGCTCCGATCAAATATCGTCTCAAACATCATTGCTTTGACTAATACTCTAAGTGCAGGTGAGCTAGCAGCAAGAAGCAGCCAATTGATGCCAGTGCGTGACCCAGTAGACGAACTATCTATGTTGTACCAGTTATCGTCCTCGAACTTGCATGTCGTGCCGTAGATAGTCTTACCATGATATCTAAGCGCCAGGTCACCAATCAGCGCCCACTGGAACTTAGCCAACTCAGAATCGGTGATTCTTTCCTCTTGAACCTTGGTGAAGAAATTCGAATCATCTATTTTTAAAGATTTCATGATCAAATCCTCGTAGGTGCGATGATGGGCGGAAGGCTGATGCGCCCTTCCCGCGCCGCACTCCATGCATCATCGACAATCTGCCGCCCATTCTTTCTGTCTGCTTCAATGTAACGCGCGAGCGCATCATGGGCGATGCACCACCTGTCCTCAAATATAGCGGCCCAAATGAGACGGTCTTTTTCTCGTTCAGCCTCATACTGGAGAATTCTTAAGCAAATGTATGGAAGATGTTCTTTTGAAATGATGCTTTGCTCGCAACCAAGGCATAGATCGTAGTGCCGGCATTCCTCAGCAATTGCCACATCATGACTGGGATTGTGCGGATCGACGCAATGACATAGAAAGACCTTTTTCTTGTGCTGAATCTGCTTGCGAAGTTGTATCCTGCTCTGGCACTTAAGATCATTCAGTTTCCCACCGGTAACTGTCGCAATTGCAATATCTATCACGCTACGGCCGACTGACGATTTAAGGAGATAGTGTGTAAGCGTTGTATCCAGGTTGCCGTGATTCAAGTCATCCCGCAACTTTTCAGCAAGCTCATTCATATCCTTGATGTTCTTCATTCGGTCTAGAAGTTGACCACTGGCAAATACTTTTCTAAATCGAGTAGAGTCGATACTAGTCAGTTTCTCCCCATTTTCATCGATTACAGGAAAATACTTCTGAAGTCTGTAGGAGGCAGATCCAGCAGTCGACCATTGAAGTATATAGGTTTTATTGAATTCAAAAAAAGGTCCGTCACCCACTTTAACGTAACGCTCATAGTCAACCAGCATTTCGTAGAGTGGACTACTCTTTGCGATGATAATTGGGATGATTTTTTCAGGCGATCCTCCGGTTCGTGCTTTTATCCCATAGAGATTGATTTCAGTTTCCGTCCCGTCCTTTTTGACAAAGACTGTGTCACATCGCGTCAGGATAGACTTGCCATTCTCAGCCTTGGAGGGAATGGTCAAGACCACCTCCTTATTTACGCCTGTTTGCATCATAAGCAAGTTCGCTAGGCACCAACCGATTTGATTGATGACGTTATTCGCTTCAGTGGGTGCTTTCTTACTGTTGACATGAAAGGAAAGCGGGTTTAAAGAACCTTTAGGGTCGTAGCCAAACCGGTGTCCCATTGCCTCATGGAATTTGGAAACCAGTGCTCGATTACTTTTGGAGTTTCTGTAAAAATCAACTAGCCGGGTTACAAATTTTGATTCTTTTCTGTTTTTGAATTTAATTCCAATTGATTCCGCTTTATGATGCAAGATGTAATGATTAATTAGAATTTCATAGCCTACACCATCATCACAAAGCCATTCGTAAAGCAATTGAGCAACATCACTGCCCGCTCCTCGATTCCTGACAATTGCTTTTCGACCGGGATATATCCAGTCCTCGGGCACATCCTCCTCAGACAGACTTTCATAACGCTTCAAATATCCAATCCGCTGTTCAAAAAAATAAATAAACAAAGAGAGCAATTGATACATGACTACATCTGAATAGTCCTTGGTTTCTGCCAGCTCCGAAGTGTGTTCTCGGAGTTGCTTATTACGTTTTCCTTTCTTGAACATTAAACCATCTAACCAACCACCAATCGAAGTTGGCGGGTAAGCATGGAATATTTGGCGCGCAGTATTGAAAAGCGCCTCGGAAACTTCGCGGCTGTCTGCTGCACAACGCTCTAAATAGTCAGCCCAATCCTCCTTGCTGATATCAGTCAGCGTTATAGGCCTTTTAGTGCGTGTTGCTAGAAAACCAATGAAATGTCTTAACGACTTTTCTGCGAGGTTGACAGAGTTTTTGCCAAGATGCTTTCTTTGAAGATGCCCTACAGCTATTCTGACAATGTCGATACAAAAATCCTCAGAGAATCCGCTAGCTCTACAGAACTCGAATAGCGGCGGACTGGTGTTGCGGTTTTTCATATACGGCATCGTCGCCCCGATAACGGAAACATCTATCTCCTTAGATTGATATTTCTGTACCGTATCCGTGACATCGTCATCGGATGGGCTCACGAAGAAAAGGCGTGTGAGAACTTTCTGTCCATGCTTCTTCCCAACAACATCGATAAATCTCTTAAATGAAGGCAACCCATCTAGCGGCCTTATTTCAGAGTCGCTATTTCCTGATTCGATCTTGACTGGAGGTTTACTCTTTCTTCCCATTTTTCCGACTATTCAGAAACCGTTTATTAATGATTTGTCATTCATTAAATTATAGCCAAAAAAAATGAACGTCTACTAATTTTTAGAATCCAGTAAATTCGAACACGATCAGGTCATATCTTTTCGCCATCTGAATCACCTAAATAGTAAGGCGCGGATTCTACCACTGGGCATAACTCATCCCCGTATAATGCGCGCCCCTTTGATTGGTAATGTCATGAGCCTTATCTATATCCTCGACCTGTGCGCTGTCGCCGTTTGCGCCATCACCGCTACGCTGGAAGCGCAACGTCGTGAGCTAGACCTTTTCGGCGTGGCGACCATCGCGGTGATCGCAGGTATTGGCGGCGGCACAGTGCGCGACATCTTGCTCGGGCGCTTACCCGTCTATTGGATTCACGACCCTATCTATGTCGTAGTGGGTATCACTGCCTCCATGCTCACGTTCTACTTCGAACGTAAGATCACTATCCCCAAGAACTTCTTTCTGCTGCCCGATGCGGTCGGTCTGGCGCTGTTCACCGTCATTGGCACCAGCGTCGCCATGAGTTTACAGGTGCACTGGTTCATCGCCGCCTTGATGGGCGTGATCACGGGCGTATTCGGCGGAGTCATCCGCGACATCCTGTGCAATGAAGTCCCGCTCATCTTCCGTACCGATATCTATGCCACTGCTGCCTTGGTCGGCGCCTTGCTACTCATCGCGTTGGACAGCATGGGCATGGCGCACAACATCGCACTCATCACATCAATGATCGTTATCGTCGCCATCCGCCTAGCGGCGATACGCTGGCATATCCACCTACCGAGATTCCGCCCCTACGAATGATAGATAAATCACTTCCCTCTTGGCTCATCTACTGCCGCCCCGGTTTCGAGCGCGATTGTGCCGAAGAGACACAAGCCAAAGTCGTCGAAGGTGACGAGAACAGCGGCTTCCTGTTGTTGCAAGGCAAGGCGAAACTCGCCTACAAGCAACTCACCTTCGTGCGCCAACTATTGACGCTGCACGGCGAAGTGAACGACCTGCCGGAGCGTGACCGACTCAGCCCCTTGCTGGCAGCTGTGCCTGATACCCCAGAGAGATTCGGCGCGCTGTATCTCGAAGTACCCGATACCAATGACGGCAAGACCTTGTCTGGCTTCACCAAGCGCTTCCAACCGTTGCTCGAAGAGGCGTTACGCGAAAGCTCTCGATTGGTAGATGACCCCAACTTGCCACGTCTGCACATCTTCTTCCCCAACGAACAGCGCGCGTTGATCGCCACTAGCAATCCCGACAACAGCAACAGCGCGCTCAATGGTATCCAACGCGTCAGCATGGTGAGTGATGCGCCCAGCCGTTCCTACTTGAAACTCGCTGAAGCATTCGAAGTGTTCCTGGATAAGAAAGAGCAATCGCTCTGGCTGAAACCGCACATGACAGCTGTCGATTTGGGAGCGGCACCAGGAGGGTGGACTTGGCAGTTGGTGCAACGTGGATTGAAAGTAACCGCCGTAGACAATGGCCCACTCAAAGGCGCTGCTGCCACGCACCCGAACATCAAACATCTACGTCAAGACGGTTTCAAGTTCCGACCACAGAAAATGGTCGATTGGCTGGTATGCGACATGGTGGAACAACCGCAACGTGTCGCGACGTTGGTGACCGAGTGGTTCATCGGTGGGCACACCATGCATGCCATCTTCAATCTGAAGCTACCGATGAAGAAACGTGTCGATGCGTTACAAGTCGCACTGGGTTCGATACGCACCGCGCTCAACGCCAAAGGCGTTCGCTATCGTTTAGAGACCAAGCAGCTCTACCATGACCGTGAAGAAGTGACGGTGTTCCTGACTAGGGCGAAGAAGTGATTCAGGCTTTCTCGTCGATGTGCTCGGCGGCGTGATTGCCAAGCAGATCGTGGTGTCGTCTATCCACACCCGAACGTAGTTCGATCAATACTTTTTGATTGTGGATACGGCGGCAGGCTTTGCGCCTGTCTTCCAAAGGTAATCTTGTTGCACGCTCCTGATCAGCTTCCACTGCCTCTTTATGTCTTCCCCGCAAGGCGGCAACCTGAGACACAGTCTGTTCACGTGAATGGATAGGCTTCACCGCATGAACGGCAGACAAACCGGGAACGAGGCTGGAATTCGGCCCAGTCGTAGCAGGTTTGATCTCCGGTACAAAACGCATGACACCCTCCTCACAGTCTTTACAACTGAACTATCGGCACGTCATTAGCAAAGGTTAAGTACTTATTTCGGTGTGACGTCTGGTAGATTCGGATGCGCATCATGCATCACGACACGCGACACGAACCAGATGGCGATGACGTTCGCAATAATAGCGACATAACCGACGTTCTGATAGCCGACAAGTGCGCCTGTCGCATCCTGCGTGATCATGAATCCACTCAAGGTCGCAGCCAACCCCATCGCAAGCGATTGGATGGTCGCGTGGAGCGACATGAACGTTCCCCTAAGTTTTGGTTGCGCTGCCGAGGTGATGATCGCCATCGCAGGAATGAAGCGTCCCGACACCAACACGAAGAATAAAGTGGTACAGACCAACCACACGCCCAGTGATGCACTTTGAATATGCGTCACCGCAATCAACGGAACCATCGCCAAGAACGCAATCAAGCGATACACCTTCACTTTGCCACTTGCATCCGCCCAATGTCCGATGAGGCGTGCCGTAAAAAGGGTTGCCGCACCACCCACCAGATAGATGTAGGCGATGTCATGCTGACTGATGGCGATGTTGTTCACCGCATACACCGTGATGTAGGGGATGACCGAAAAGCCCGAGAAGATGATGAGCGCAGACAAGGTCATCGCCCGCCAATGGTTGGCATCACGCATCACTGCGAACAGCGCTGAGAACGGGTGCGCTTGTTTCTCGGAACTCATGTGGTGGCGCAGTTCTGGCAACACCCTCACGGCGATCACCATGAAGATCGCCACCAAGACCACGATGAAGATGAATGGTGCGCGCCATTGGAAATGACTGGCCAGCCATAAGGACAGCGGCACCCCCGCCACAGTCGAGAAGGAGAAGGCGGCCGACACCGTTCCACTTGCCTTGGCGCGACGAGCGAACGGGATGGTGTCGCCGATGATGGTCTGCACCAATGCCCCCAACACACCGCCGAACGCGCCGGCCAGACCGCGCGCGATGATGAGCGTCGCGTAACTGGGTGCCAGACCGCAAGCCAGCGTCGCCAAACCGAACAGCATGAACATGACGAGCAGCAGCCGCTTGCGTTCGAACTTATCCACGAAGGTCGCCGCCAACAAACCAGAAAAGGCGGCACTGAAACTATATGACGCCACCAGCAAACCGAACTCGTGGGTGGTGATGCCCAACTCGCGCATCAGCAACGGCCCCAAAGGCATCATGATCATGAAGTCGAGGATGTGGCTGAATTGGATGCTGGCGAGGGTCAACAACAAGGCTCGCTCGGAATACTTCGATGCCCCCGTATTCGTCATTGCTGGCTATCCAATCTATCGAGGTACTTCTGCAAATCAGGCGCAAGCGGTGCAGTGATGTTCAAAGGTTCACCCGTGAGTGGATGGTTGAAAGCGATGGTATGAGCGTGCAGGAACATACGCTTAAGTCCCTGCTTCATCAGTTCTTTGTTGCGCCCGAAGTCGCCGTATTTGTCGTCGCCCGCGATAGGAAAACCCAGATGTGAGGTATGCACACGGATCTGGTGCGTACGACCTGTCTTGAGTTGCGCTTCCAGCAAAGTGCTGCCTGCGTAACTCTTAATGATTGAGAAGATGGTGTGAGACGCCTGCCCATCCTCGCGCACCATGACGCGCTTCTCGCCTTGCGGGGTGTCGAACTTGTGCAACGGCAACTTCACATGCTGTTTGGCGTTCTTCCATTGCCCCAGCACCAAGGTGAGGTAGCGCTTGTCACTGTTCCCCTCGCGCATGATCTCGTGCATCGCGGTGAGCGCGGAACGTTTCTTAGCGATCAGCAAGACTCCTGAAGTCTCGCGGTCGAGCCGATGCACCAATTCCAAGAATTTGGCCTGCGGCCGCGCGCTGCGTAGCTGTTCGATGACACCAAAGCTCACTCCGCTGCCACCGTGTACGGCCGTTCCAGCCGGTTTGTTGATGGCGATAAGTGCTTCATCCTCAAACAAAATAGGGAATTCAGTGGCTGGGACGTACTCAGCCTCGGGTTTTTCCGCCACGCGGATGGGCGGGATGCGTAAAAGATCGCCCATCTGAAGGCGATAGGTCTGGTCGATACGCTTCTTGTTGACCCGCACTTCACCGCGCAAGATGCGGTAGATATGACTCTTGGGGACGCCTTTCAGGTGCTTGAAGAGGAAGTTATCGATGCGCTGACCTTCGCTTCCCTCATCTATTTCGACCCAAGTGACGGATTCTTTGCTCAAACCACTCATTTTGAATATACTCCGCGCCTCGCGTGTGCGCCTTCGTTAAACGGGATGTTCATTTCCCCGTCCAACCTAAGGCAGGCAATCAAGCCGCCTACGAAGCAGCCCCGCCCGGTTAATCTCACTCACCGGAGACAAGCAGTGATGGTAATTGATTTGCGCGCTCTAAGCATCAGCAGAAAAAATTTTGGCGAGTTGCCGCCTTTCGGCGACTCGCAAGTATCAAAAAGCTAATAACGAGAACAAGCACTTGGACCTTTTTAAGTATCACAACCCGAGCTTCCTACTTCTCGCGCGCTAACTGCGCGTAGCTTTGCCCTGCCCGTGTCAGAGCGCGGGAGAATAATAAAATGAAACGCATGTTATTTAATGCGACGCAGCCGGAAGAACTACGCGTCGCCATTGTGGATGGTCAAAAACTAGTTGACCTCGACATTGAGACAGCCGGTAAAGAGCAACGCAAGAGCAACATCTACAAAGCCATCATCACACGCATCGAGCCTAGCCTCGAAGCCTGTTTCGTCGAATACGGTGGCACCCGCCACGGATTCCTCCCTTTCAAAGAAGTCGCCCCCCAGTACTACCAATCTGGCGCCAACAGCCGTTCTTCCATCAAGGAAGCATTGCGCGAAGGTCAAGAGCTGTTGGTACAAGTGGAAAAGGACGAGCGTGGCAACAAAGGCGCAGCCCTCACCACCTACATCAGCTTGGCGGGGCGCTACATCGTTTTGATGCCGAACAACCCGAACGGCGGCGGCGTATCGCGGCGTATCGAAGGTGAAGACCGCAACGAATTGCGTGATGTCCTGTCGCAAGTCGAAGTGCCTAAGGGCATGAGCATCATCGCCCGCACAGCAGGCATCGGCCGCAATGCCGAAGAACTTCAATGGGACTTGAACTACCTCAAGCAACTGTGGGATGCCATCGACGGTGCCGCCCAATCCGAGAAAGCGCCTTCGCTCATCTATCTGGAAAGCAGTTTGGTCGTACGCGCCATCCGCGATTACTTCAACCCAGAGATCGGCGAGATCCTGATCGATACCGACGACATCTTCCAGCAAGCACAAGCCTTCATGGGCACAGTGATGCCAGACCATGTGGATCGTATCAAACGTTATCACGACGATGTGCCGCTGTTCTCCCGCTTCCAGATCGAACATCAGATCGAGTCTGCGCACGCCCGCCAGGTGAACCTGCCATCCGGCGGTGCCATCGTGATCGACCATACCGAAGCGTTGACCGCCATCGACATCAACTCCGCTCGTTCCACGCGCGGTAGCGACATCGAGACGACTGCGCTCAACACCAACTTGGAAGCGGCTGACGAGATCGCCCGCCAATTGCGCTTGCGCGACTTGGGCGGCCTCATCGTCATCGACTTCATCGACATGGAAGCGACCAAGAACCAACGCGCCGTGGAAGACCGTCTGCGCGATGCACTGCACTTCGACCGTGCACGCATCCAAACTGCGAAGATCTCCCGCTTCGGTTTGTTGGAGCTGTCACGTCAACGCTTGGCGCCAAGTTTGGAAGAAGGTAACCACACCACTTGCCCACGCTGTAACGGCATCGGTCATATCCGTGGCACCGAATCTTCCGCATTGAACATCCTGCGCATCATCCAGGAAGAAGCAATGAAGGACAGCAGCGCAGCCATCCACGCTCAGGTTCCCGTCGATGTCGCCACCTTCTTGTTGAACGAGAAACGTTCCGACATCCATCGCATCGAGCAACGCTTCAAGGTCAGCGTCGTGTTGATCCCTAATCCGCACATGGAGACGCCGCATTACACGGTCAACCGTCTGCGTATGGATGACATCACGGCCGACCATCTGCAAGCCAGCTACAAGTTGGTAGAGAAGCCCGAAGAAGGCAAGGCAGTGACTGCAACGACACAAGATGCCAAGACTGCCCCGCGCGCGCAAGCTGCGGTGAAGGGCATCACACCAGCACAACCTGCACCAAAGCATGAAGTGAAAGAAGAGAAGACCACTTCACTTTTGGGCGGCATCATCGGGTGGTTCAAATCACTAGGTAGCGAAAGCGAGCCAGCGAAGCCTGCCGCACCTGCCAAGAGCGGCCGTGGCAACCAAGGACGTGACCGTGGCAATCGCGGTGAACGTAGCGAAGGTGGTAATCGCCAACGTCGCGAGCGCGGCGAAGGTGGCAAGCAACGCCGCGACCGTGACGATGCGCCTAAGGCAGATAACGCCAACAAGGAGCAAGCACAGCAGAATCGCAACGAGCAACGCCCACCACGTCCTCCGCGTGAGCCACGCGAACCCAAACCGGTTCTGGAAACCAACAAACCCGCCGTCGCAGGCGAGCAAGGTGAAGAGAACAACAGCGGACGCGAAGGTGGCGGCCGTAAGCGCGGTCGTCGCGGTGGTCGTCGTGAGCGTGAGCGTCGTGACCCGAATGTTGCCGCTACAGGCGAGAACACCAACGTAGAAGCCTTCGTCACGAATGATGTCGTTGTTGCGGAAACACCACGCAACACCGCACCAGCTCAAGCGAAACCAAGCGAATACGTGGCATATCCTGATTCGATGAAGCGCCTGACGCCGA
>Ga0172379_10003731_pt1 | contig 23761 bp, 26 predicted proteins | sample GrowelOW334metaG_FD_119756 | JGI IMG/M metagenome (GOLD analysis project Ga0172379, IMG submission 119756) | Groundwater microbial communities from an aquifer near a municipal landfill in Southern Ontario, Canada - Groundwater well OW334 metaG | ecosystem: Environmental > Aquatic > Deep...
CTCTTCCGCCGGGGATGCGGTAGCCCTTGAGCTGGCCGGTATCGAACCATTTTGTTACGGTTCGCGGAGCGACCTTGCAAATCTGGGCGACTTGGCCGGTGGTAAATATGTCTTTTCTTCTGCCGTTGTTCATAAAGGTTCTTTTGAACTTAAGGTTCTCTTAACTCTATGTGGTTTTTCGACTTAAAAGCACCCCAATTTAACCAGCAAGCCGGATTGTTGCGTACAGACCCCCTAACTGGCAACTGGAAGCCTGTTTGGCCCGATAATTCCCGAACGCAAAAAAACTTATTATCTATATTAAAATACTGTTGACAAATAGGATTTGTTCTTATATAGTATTTACTACTATTTAGCTCTGTGATTATAACTTCTTGTAAATTAAAAGGTTATATCAATAAAGGCTGTGAATTAAAATTGGTAAATTTAGAAAATAAACTTGAGGCTTTCTATAAGCTCTGCAAAGAGAGGAAGTTAAAGATAACTCCCCAGAGAATAGAAGTTTATAAAGCTTTGGCGGTTTCGACCAGCCATCCATCGGCTGACGAGGTTTATGCGAAAGTAAAGAAGGCTTTGCCGAATGTTTCGCTGGATACTGTTAACAGGACACTGAACACTTTAAGTGATATTGGCGTGGCGTTTGTGGTCGAGGGCAGCGGCGATGTGAAACGGTTTGATGGCAATCTGGACAACCATCAGCATTTTAAATGTGTAAAATGTAAGAAAATTTTTGACTTTAGATACGAACAGTTCGACAATATACAAGCTCCAAGGAATTTAGAAGAGGGTTTCAAGGTTTTACGAACTACCGTATATGTGGAAGTGATATGTAGAATGTGTTTTGAAAAAGAACAAAATTGAGTTATAAACATTTTATTTATGGAGGTAATGCTATGAATTTAAAGGGGTCGCAAACAGAAAAGAATCTTCTAACAGCTTTCGCAGGTGAATCACAGGCAAGGAACAGATACACCTATTTTGCATCAGCCGCGAAGAAAGAGGGCCTGGAGCAGATGTCGGCGATTTTTACCGAAACATCCGAGCAGGAAAAAGAACACGCAAAGAGACTATTCAAATTCCTCGAAGGCGGAGAAGTGGAAATTTGCGCAGCATTCCCGGCAGGTGTGATTGGCGCAACAATTGAGAATTTAAAAGCTGCCGCCGCCGGCGAAAATTATGAAACAACCGAGATGTATCCCGGCTTTGCGAAAACAGCCAATAAAGAAGGTTTCACTGACATAGCAAAGGTGTTTATGAGTATCGCTGTGGCTGAGGCTCGGCATCGCGACAGGTATCTTAAACTCGCTGATAATATCGCAAAGGGCGTTGTGTTTAAGAGTCAAAAGCCTGCTCGCTGGGTTTGCAGGAATTGCGGCTATGTTCACAACGGAGCAGAAGCTCCGGAAAGCTGCCCAGCCTGCGCTCATCCGCAGTCCTATTATGAAATAGAAGCGGTAAATTATTAGAGAGTACGAATTAACACAAATATAAAAAGGTGTGAAATATGGCGCAGAGAACAATAAATATGAAGGGCAAGCCGCTTGTTTTGGCGGGTAATGAAATTAAGGTTGGCGTTCAAGCTCCCGACTTTGAAGTTGTCGGTAAGGATTTATCGCCCGTAAAATTTTCGGCCTTTGCCGGCAAGGTGTGCATTATTTCCTGTGTGCCTTCGCTCGATACCAGTGTCTGCGATATTATGACTCGCAGATTTAACAAAGAAGCTGTTGAACTCGGCGACGATGTGGTTGTGCTGGCGATTAGTATGGATTTGCCTTTCGGCCAGAACAGGTGGTGCATCGCTGCCGATGTGAAAAATGTTTTTATTCTAAGCGACCACAGAACAGCTTCGTTTGGTCAGGCGTATGGTGTTTTGCTGAAGGATTTACGATTGCTGGCAAGAGCGGTTTTTGTCGTTGATAAAAAAGGTATTGTGCGATACGAAGAAATCGTTCCCGAACTATCGCATGAGCCTAATTATGATGAGGCTCTTGTGGAAGTTAAAAAACTTTTGTAAAACAAATTTGTTTTTGTATGGAGACGATTGATGCGGCAGATATGCAGTGATATCTTTGAAGTCGGGGCGATTGACTGGGACAGGCGGCTGTTTGATGAGTTGGTTCCACTGCCTAACGGCACAAGCTATAACGCGTATTTGGTTAAGGGCAGCGAAAAGACCGCTTTGATTGACACTGTTGACCCGACCAAAACAAGCGTGCTTTTCGATAATCTTGAAGCTGCCGGCGAAACAAAAATCGATTATGTGATATGCAATCACGCCGAGCAGGACCACAGCGGCTCCATCGGTCTTGTACTCGAAAAACATCCGTATGCTAAAATCATCACAAACGATAAATGCAAACAGATGCTTATGAGCCTGTTAAAAATTGATGAACAGAAATTTACTGTAATCAATGATGGTCAGGAGCTTTCGCTCGGCAATAAAACTCTGCGGTTTATTTTTACGCCGTGGGTTCATTGGCCTGAAACGATGTCAACTTATCTTGTGGAAGATAAAATTCTGTTTTCGTGCGATTTTTTTGGTTCTCATCTTGCGACAAGCGATTTATATGTCAAAAACAAAGACGTGGTGCTTGAGGGTGCAAAACGGTACTATGCCGAGATTATGATGCCTTTTAGAGGAGCGATTAAAACCAATCTTGAAAAAATCAAAGACCTCGACATTAAAATTATTGCGCCAAGCCACGGGCCTTTGTATAACGAGCCGAAGTTTATTATTGACGCTTACAAACAATGGATTAGCGACGAAGTCGAAAACAAGGTAATTATCGCTTACGTCTCGATGCATGGCAGCACTAAACTGATGGTCGAACATCTTGTCGAAACGCTTATGGAAAAGGGCGTCGGCGTTGAGCAGTTTAATCTCGTCGGCGGCGACATCGGCAAACTCGCGATTGAACTCGTTGACGCGGCGACAGTGATTATCGCAAGCCCGACCGTTCTTGCGGGCGCTCACCCCGCGGCGGCGTATGCGGCGTTTCTATTTAACGCTCTTCGACCAAAAACCAAATATATCAGCGTTATAGGCTCGTTCGGCTGGGGCGGCAGAATGCTGGAGCAGTTCAAGGGCATTCTCACAAATACCAAAGCTGAAATTCTTGAGCCGGTGATTATCAAAGGCGAGCCGACAAAAGATGACTACACAAAATTAGATAAATTAGCCGATGAAATAGCATCGAAAATTAAAAATAAAAAATAAAATATAAAAAATACAGGTAAAAAATTAAAAATGGCAAAGCAGTCTAATAATGAGTTTAAGAAGAGGTTGTATATTTTTACGCTTCGGCTTATAGAATTTCTTGACCGGCTGCATAATGATAATGTTTCAAAACGGATTGGCGACCAATTACTGCGCAGCGGAACAAGTATCGTAGCGAATTTTGCTGAAGGTCAAGCTGCTAACGGCAAAAAGGAATATACCCAGTATTTTCATTATTCTCTGAAATCTGCCAATGAAAGTAAATTATGGCTTGGGTTGCTCAGAGATTCAAAAAGAGTCGAAGCGAGTGAAGCAAATAAACTTTTGGCAGAATTAGACGAAATAGCCAATATTTTTGCTTCAAGTATTTTAACGCTTAAAGGCAAGCGATGATTTTTAATTTTTGATTTGTATTTTTACTCTTTTATCTTTTATTTTTACTATTTTGCCTTTTTATTGAAATAATTTTAGATAAAACAAGGCAATGGTCGAAAAATAAACAACAGGATTTAAAATAGAAAGGGGCAAATGATGGCAAAGAAATTAGAAATTTATAAATGTATGATTTGTGGAAACATAGTTGAAATTAATCATGGCGGGGCAGGACAATTGGTCTGCTGCGGCGAGCCTATGAAGCTGCTCGTAGAAAATACCACCGATGCCGCAAAGGAAAAACATGTGCCAGTGATTGAGAAAATCGCCGGCGGTTACCTCGTCAAAATCGGTTCGGTTGCTCATCCGATGGAAGAAAAGCATTATATCGAATGGATTGAACTGCTCGCTGACGGCAAATCGTATAAACAGTTCCTTGCGCCGGGTCAAAAGCCGGAGGCAGTATTCAAAATTGACGCTGCGCAGGTATCAGCAAGAGAATACTGCAATCTCCACGGCCTGTGGAAAGCATAAAATAGTTTTGAGTTATACAATTGCTAAACGGGAAATGCCTTTATGTTCTTTATGAGGAGTATTGAATGAGTAAGGTAAAATTAGATGAAATTGGATATTGGTCAGAAGTAAAATTAGATATTATTAGAGAGTATGCAGTTGCTTATTCGACAATAATGCATAAGCAGACCTCTATTAGAAACTACTATTATATTGACGGATTTGCAGGTGCCGGAGTTCATATTTCAAAATCTACACAAGAATTTGTTCTGGGCAGTCCGCTAAATGCTTTAAATGTAAGACCGCCATTTAGCGGGTTCTATTTTATTGATCTGAATGGAGATAAAACGGGACTACTTAAAGATTTTAGTAAAGACAAATCTAATGTGAAAGTGTATAATGGCGATTGTAATCATATATTACTTGATAAGATATTTCCGCAAGTCAAGTATCAAAATTATGAACGCGCTCTTTGTCTTCTTGATCCTTATGGCTTACATTTGAATTGGGATGTACTGAATACCGCAGGCCAATCCAATGCGATAGAGATTTTTCTCAATTTTCCGGTGATGGACATGAATATGAATATATTATGGAATAATCCTGACAAGGTTGACGACGCTCAAATTGACAGAATGAATGCTTTTTGGGGAGATGAAAGCTGGCGGGATGCCGCATACAAAACGCAACAGGGGCTATTTGATACTCTTGAAGAGAAAAGTTCTAATCTGGCAATAGCAAAAGCATTTCAGAAGAGGTTGAAAGATGTAGCAGGTTTTAGTTATGTTCCAGAACCTATTCCTATGAGAAATACGAAAGGTGCTACAGTTTATTATTTATTTTTTGCATCACCTAAAGAAGTTGCTGGTAAAATAGTCAGAAATATTTTTGACAAGTATAAAAATAAAGGATTGATATAATGGCTGAGCATTCTGCGATAGAATGGACGGAATCAACGTGGAATCCGGTAACGGGCTGCACAAAGATAAGTTCCGGCTGTCTTAATTGCTATGCCAAGAGAATGGCCATAAGATTACAAGCGATGGGGCAGCCGAATTACCGCAACGGTTTTGCGGTTACCTGCCATCCACATGTTGTTGAGTTGCCATTGCAGTGGAAAAAGCCTCAAATGATTTTTGTCAATTCAATGAGCGATCTTTTTCACAAGAAAGTACCACAGGAATTCATTTCGGATATATTTGACACTATGAATAAAGCATCGCACCATCAATTCCAAATATTGACAAAAAGGGCTGAAAGGCTTTCAGAACTCGCGCCATTATTAAGGTGGGCGGAAAATATATGGATGGGGGTTACGGTTGAATCGGCAGACCACAAGGATCGTATAGATTATCTGCGATATACCTCTGCTTGCACCAAATTTCTTTCTCTTGAGCCTCTGTTGGATGATTTAGGACAATTGAATTTAAGCGGTATTGACTGGGTGATTGTCGGCGGAGAATCCGGCCCAGGCGCAAGACCTATAAAAATTGAATGGGTCAGAAATATAAGGGAACAGTGTATTGCTCAGGATGTTCCATTTTTCTTTAAACAATGGGGTGGGACAAATAAAAAGAAGAATGGAAGAGAGTTAGACGGAAAAATATGGAGTCAAATGCCGGTTGCTTTTGACAGTCTCTGTTCCTGACATTAGCGCGTATAAAAAAATAATTTAAGGGAAAAATTATGATTAGCGAGAAAATGGTTAAAGCGATAAATAGCCAGATAAACGCTGAGATATATTCTGCGTATTTGTATCTGGCGATGAAGGCGTATTTTGAATCACAAAATCTTCTTGGTTTTGCCAACTGGATGGATGTTCAGACAAAAGAAGAAATGATACACGCGATGAAATTTTATGGTTTCATCAACGCCCGAAACGGCAGAGTTCAGCTCGATGCTATTGAAAAACCGCCATTTGAATGGGCTTCGCCGCTGGCTGTCTTCGAAGAGGCTTATAAGCACGAGCAAACCGTAACCGGTCTCATAAACAAATTGGTTGACCTTGCCCAGAGCGAAAAAGACCACGCCACGGTCAGCTTTTTGAAATGGTTTGTCGATGAGCAGGTCGAAGAGGAATCGAATGATGTTGCGGTAATTCAAAAATTAAAACTTGTACAAAACGCGCCGGGTGGTATGTTTATGCTGGATAACGAGCTTGCCCAGCGGGTCTTCACGCCGCCGGCAGCTCCGGTAAAATAATTTTGCGGAGACATATTATGAGTGTTAGTTTTACGGCTTTTGAAATTTTTGAAATCGCTGAACAAATCGAGCGAAACGCCGCAAAATTCTACCGTAAAGCGGCAGAAAAAACTGCGGACAAGGCAATGCGGCATTTCTTTGGTCAACTGGCCGAAATGGAAGATAATCACGAAAAGGCATTTGCTGAAATGAGAAAAAACCTTGTAGATGACGCCAGGGATACCATGGCTTTTGACCCGGGCAACGAAATGGCCTATTATTTGAAGGCTATGGCGACAAACGCCGGATGGGAAGGAAAGGTATTGCCGGGAATCGAACTGGCCGGCTCGGAAACACCCAAACAAATATTAGCCGCTGCAATCGGAGCGGAAAGAGCCTCGATAGATTACTATCTTGGCCTTAAGACTTTTGTTCCGTCTCAGGCCGGAAAAGACAAAGTCGAAAAAATAATAAAAGAAGAAATGAAGCATGTAATAATGCTGCAAAAACATCTTGAGCAAATGAGCTGACAGCCGACAGGCGGCAGCGATACTGACCTATATATTTTAACGGAGTGATGTGCAATATGAAAAAGTATAAATGTATTATGTGCGGATATATTTACGACCCTGCAAAAGGCGACATAGATAACGGAATCAAGCCCGGAACTGCCTTTGAAAATTTGCCGGATACCTGGGTTTGCCCGGAATGCGGCGCAGCTAAAGATGAGTTTGAGCTGTATAACGGATAGAAATGGAATCGATTTGTCCGACGGTTGCTGACAAAAGTGTTTTATGCGCGGAAACGCCTGCGCCTGCCTGTGGTGTCGTTGTGTTCGGCGCATCAGGAGATTTGGCGCAGAGAAAACTTCTGCCCGCGCTGGCAAATCTTTTCAACAGGGGGCTATTAGATAAGGATTTTTTTTGTCTCGGCTGCGGCAGAAAAGAATTGAGCGATGATGACTTCAGGAAGACAGCCGCAGAAAATTCGCAGAGTCCGGAATTTCTGAACAGGTTTTACTATGTGAGCGGAGATTATAAGGATTCTAAATTTTATTCCGACATTAAACAGCGGCTGGGACATATTGACAAAAAAAATAATTCAAACGCCGGCATCATTTTTTATCTTTCGCTTCCGCACTTTTTATATCCCGATGTAATAGAAAATCTCGGCAGGGCGGGTCTGAATAAATCACAAACAGGCGGCTTTGTAAGGATTGTCATAGAAAAGCCGTTTGGACGCGATTTACAGACCGCTTTGGAACTTAACGATTGTCTGAGTAAATGGTTCGCGGAGGAGCAGATTTACAGAATCGACCATTATCTCGGCAAAGAAACGGTGCAGAATATCCTGATGTTTCGTTTTGCTAATTCGATATTTGAGCCGCTATGGAATCGTAATTATATCGACCATATTCAGATTACGATTGCTGAATCGCTCGGTGTTGAGAGCAGGGGAAGTTATTACGATAAAAGCGGAGCAATCCGTGATATGTTTCAAAATCATCTTCTCAGTATGCTTTCATTAGTTGCGATGGAGCCGCCGGCCTCTTTTGAAGCCGAAATAATTCGCGATGAGAAAGTGCAGCTTCTTCGCAGCATCAGGCCGCCGGCGTTTGAGCCTTGGAATGAGGATATGGTGTTTGGTCAGTATGCAGAGGGAGAGATTGCCGGTAAAAAAGTCTGCGGCTATCGGCAGGAAAAAGATATCGCTCCTCAGTCGAAAATAGAAACTTACGCCGCTGTCAGATTGTTCATTGATAACTGGCGATGGCGCGATGTTCCTTTTTATTTGCGTACGGGAAAAAGACTGGCCCAGCGAGTTACGGAAGTTGCGATAGTTTTCAAAAAACCGCCCCACACGATGTTCACTTCGGCAGGCATAGAAAATTTGCCGGCTAATGTTTTGATACTGAAAATTCAGCCGGATGAGGGCATCAGTCTTTTCTTTGAGGCTAAAAGGCCTGGCGCAAAATTGTGTATGGGTACTCTTGCGATGGATTTTAATTACGCCGATGTCTTTGCTGCAGAGCCGCCGGATGCCTATCAAAGGCTGCTTTTGGATTGTATGGCGGGTGATCAGACATTGTTCACGAGGATTGACGATGTTAAACTTGCCTGGGGGCTGGTTGATAGAGTTTTGGCCGATTGGCGGCAGAGAGATAGCGAACCTTATTTTTATCCAGCCGGCACAGAGAGTTTCTCGCAGGCCGATGCTATTATTCAAAAAGACGGCAGAAACTGGCGCAAAATTTCTGAAATGTAAAAAATGCCTGATAGAGAACCGGAAAATAATCGTGATGCCCTGATGGAGCGCGCTATGCTTGACGGCGCGGCTTTCGGCACTCTCTACGATATGTATTATGAAAAGGTTTTCCGGTACTGCGTAAATCGTATTCATTCTCGACAGGTTGCCGAGGATATTATCGGCGCGGTGTTTTTGTCTGCGTCGCAGAACATCTCGAAATTCCGCGGAAAAACGAGAACTGAATTTCTTGATTGGCTGTTTGTTATTGCTGCCGCCAAAATAAAAATATTCAGCAAGGGAAAACAACCTTCAGAATCGATGAACAGCCCAGGCCAGGACGATTTGCCGGACAATGCGCACAAAGAAAAGCTCCGCTCGAAAATTCTTTCATCATTCAATCAGCCTCAGCCGGCGGAAATTCCATATCTATTGCTTTCTTTTACTGTGATTGTTTGCATTTTAGTTATTGCCGGTTTTATTTTCTGGCTATACCCGTCGAACATCCTGTTGCAAAAAATTAAACCGGTACCGCAGAAATCTGTCGAGGCCAATATCCCGCAGCCGATTGAAAAGACAAGGCTTGAAAAAATAAAGCAGTTTGCCGCGGAGAAAAATGTGGCTGAACTTTTGAATATTCTTCGCAGCGACGATTTGTCAGACAGACTGCTTGCGGCAAAATTTCTTGCGGAAATCACCGAATCAAACGCTGCGGATTTTCTAAAACTTGCTATTACGCCATTGGAGCCGAATAATGCGAGCGAAATGCCTGAGGAGACACAGGACGAAAAAAACAGGACAATTATAATCGCTGCGGTTGACAAAAAAACAAAGAATCCGCTCAGCGGTGTTGACCTGGAGTTTCAGATTCAGGATGATTCGACAAAGACGCAGACCGGCGAAAATGGTCGATATTCTCTGACTATGTCGGGGCAGATGCCTGACCGGTTTGCGCTCGTCGCTAAAAAGCCGGGTTATGCCAATATGCGATTCAACAGGCATAGTTCAGCGGAGCAGGAAATAAGTTTGCCTGAAAAAATTGTATTTGAAATGTCGCAGATTGCAGGTGTAGGCGGATTTGTCGAAAACAAATTGCGGCAGCCGGTGGAAAATGCCGAAATCAGGATATATGCCGGTTATGAATTTGATTCCAATATGCCTTTTGTTGATGTGATTGAAGGTGTGAGAACAGATGCAAACGGTTTTTGGAAGTGTTCGTTGTTTCCGCAGGATGCGCATCGGGCAACTGTTATAGTAAAGCACGCCGATTACGCCCTGAATGAAAGTTCGCTTGCGGCGGTTGAGCAGCTTAAAAGTTTTTCGAATCTTACAATTCTTGAAAGAGGTGTTGATGTTGTCGGCACAGTTTTTGACCTTGAAAACAGGCCGCTGTCGGCAACCATAATTAAGGGCAGCAACAGCCGCAGACAATCAGCCAACTGCGATAACGCCGGAAAATTTCAGTTTGATAATGTTCCCGCTGGAACGGAAACGTTTGTTGTTCAGTGCAGTGGATTTGCTCCGCAGATTCAGAAAATAAATGTTGAGCCTAATATGCCGGCGATGATTTTTACTCTTGCCCCTGCCGGAAATATAAGGGCGAGAATTATTGATGTTAAAAATGCGCCCCTCAAGGATGTTTATGTAAGACTCAAATCATGGCGGGGAACCAATCTTGTGAGTTTTGAAACGCATACGGATGCCAATGGTTTTTTCCAGTGGATAGATGCTCCCACAGATGAGGCTGTGTTTGCTTTTTCAAAACAGGGCTATATCAGTGTTGATGATTTTAAAATGAAAAGTGAAAACGACTATGTGATATTGCTCCTGCCTGCGGATGCAAATCAATCCCCATAAAAAAACCCCCGAAAAATTTCGAGGGTTTAAGAATATTGGAATTGATGGATAAGTTATTTTTGTCCCTGTATCTGCTGAACTTTGCTGAAACCGCATTTCGGGCATTTGTCATAACTAACGGGATTTTGGTAATTTGGCACAAATAGGTTGCCGCACTTTTCGCATTTCATTGCGACATATGCCGAGTTTGCGTTGCATTTAGGGCATTTAAATACAGGCGCTTCCGTAAGCATCGGCATTCCTCCGCTGCCCGTGCCCGTACTTTTGCTCACCATATCGTTGAACTCTTTCTCGGAAAAATCAAAGGTCTGCCCGCATTTTGGATTGACGCACAATATATGGATAGGGCCGGCGGCGCCGCCGGAACTGCTGCCGCTGAAATTTGTCTTAACTATTATGCCTGCCGCCAGAACCAAACAACCGATAGCTATACCAATCGAAAGTCTTTTTTTCAACACATCATCCATAGCCGATACTCCCTAAAAATAGTCGCCAATAATGTTTATTTATTTACATTGCACAACGAACAGCGCCATTCTTGCCTATTTATGCAAATAAGTCAAAGCTTTTTTTATCCGTTTATTATAAATGCCCAATGCCAGGACAGCAAGTAATATTACTGCGCTGATATGTTCAATCGGCGTTGCAGCCATATTATGATAGTGGCCTTGAATATCTCTACCCAGACCTGTGAACATCGAATCCAGCAAAACGCCGGCAGTTAATGCGCAAACCGCAACGGATAATATGTAAATTATCGCAGTTCGACTGCCAAGTGTCTTCCAGATGGTTATAAAAGTAGCGGCATTTGTGGCTGGGCCGGTCATCAAAAACACAAACGCTGCCCCGGGCGTAAGGCCTTTGGCAATCATTGCCGCTGCTATTGGAACAGACGCTGTCGCACAGACATAGACCGGAATGCCCATAAACATCATTAAAATCATCGCGCCAAGGCCGGTGCCGATTTTATCGGCAAAAAAATCGTCCGGCACAATAATCGAAATCAAAGCTGCTGCAAGCAGGCCTATAAGCATTGCCAAACCTATGTCTTTTGGCAGAACAATAAAGCCGTGCCGGACAGCGGTCAAAAATTTACTCTTTTGCTCGGCTGGATTTTCGTCATCTTGATATTCTGTGATTTTAGGAACTTTTTTGTCCATAAAGTCTATCGCGACACCGCCGATTACGCCGGTAATCAAAGCGACAATAGGGCGAAAAATCGTAAAGACCAGCCCCAGCAGCGAGTAAGTTACAAAAATACTGTCAATACCTGTTTGCGGCGTGCTTAAAAGAAAGGCTATTGTTGCACCCTTGCTTGCTCCGCGGTTTCTAAGCGACATTGCCACAGGTATCACTCCGCAGCTGCACAAAGGCAATGGTACGCCGAAAAGCGAAGATTTAATTATCGGCCAGATTCCCTTTCCGCCAAGATGCTTTTGTATAAACGCTGTGGAAATCAAAACTCTCAGCAGACCCGCAACCGCAAAACCAAACAAAAGATATGGACTCATTTTCCCGATTGTTGACCAGAATGACTGCAAAAACTCATTCATAATTATTTAGTAGGGTGGACAGCTCTGCTGTCCACGCAGTTAATTCTTAACTTTTCCATCAAGGCTGATTGTTATATCTTCAAATTTTATATCTTTTCCGCTGGCCGCTATTGCCTGTTGAACAAGCCGGGTAAGCCCGAAGCAGCAGGGTACTTCCATATGCACAACCGTAAGACTGTTCAAATTGCCGTTGATTATAATCTTAGCCAGCTTGTCGATGTATGGACTTGTGTCGTCGAGTTTCGGACAGGCGATAACAATGCTTCTGTCTTTGAGAAATTTGCTGTGAAAATCGCCCATCGCGAACGCTGCGCAATCAGCGGCTATCAGCAAATCAGCGTTCTGAAAAAACGGAGCGTTTGGCGAAACCAAATGAAGCTGAATAGGCCAATGCGACAATTGCGAACTAATATCGCCTGATGCCAGGTCTTTTTTGTTGAATTGTTTTGCCGCCGTGCCGGGACAGACAAATCCTTTTTCCGCAGGTGATGTATGACAAACACTTTTTTGGCTTTCTAAATGTTTTTCCACGGCCTTTTCATCGAATTGGGCGCAGTCCCTTTGTTCGACGGTAATCGCGTCCTGCGGGCAATGTCCCAGACAGGCGCCAAGTCCGTCGCAATATGTCTCGCTAATCAGTTTTGCTTTGCCGTTGATGAGTTTTATTGCGCCCTCTGCGCAGGCCGAAACGCACTGACCGCAGCCGTTGCATTTGGCTTCATCTATTTTTACAATGTTTCGTAATGTCATATTACACCCTTATCACAATGTAGGGTGAGCACTTTGCCCACGCGGTTCATTATGACCTTATCATAGTTAAAAGCATTTTAAATCGTTGTTTGGCCTTTACCGCGTGAGGAACATTTGCGGGCAGAATTATCACACTGCCGCAGGGCGATTTTATCTGCTTGCCATTGACAATCATAATTCCAATGCCATCGACAATCTGTACCACGGCATCATAAGGAGCCTGATGTTCGCTCAATCCCTGTCCCGCGTCAAACGCAAACAGCGTTAGCGTTCCGACAGGCTTATCGATTATGGTCTTGCTGACAACTGAATCAGCCGCATAATCAACAAGCCCGCCGAGATTAACAGCTTTCGCAACGCAAGTTTTTAGAACAGTGTTTTTTTTGGTCTTTTTCATTTTTTTCTTTGTGCCTCTGTGCCTTTGCGGCTTTGTGCCTGTTTTCATCCGAGCATATCCGCCATATCTTTTTCCGGTTCGCCGATTGGTTTAATGTTATATTTGTCAACGAGGAAATTCAGGATGTTCGGACTTACAAACGCAGGCAAACTGGGGCCCAAACGAATATTCTTTACACCCAAATACAGTAGCGTCAACAGAATCGCAACGGCCTTTTGTTCATACCACGAAACGACAAACGACAGCGGCAGGTCATTTACGCCGCAGTTAAATGCACCGGCAAGAGCAGTCGCGATTTTTATCGCGGAGTAGCAGTCATTGCATTGGCCGGTATCAATCAGTCTCGGTATCCCGTCAATCGTGCCGAAATCCTGATAGTTGAATCTGAACTTGCCGCACGCGGCGGTGAGTATCACGCAATCCTTTGGCACAAGCTCGGCGATGCGTGTAAAGTAATTTCTGCCCGGCTTTGCGCCGTCGCAGCCGCCGATGAAGAAAAATCTCTTAATCTTGCCCGCCTTTACCGCGGCAATTACCTTATCAGCTAATCCGAGCACAGCGGTATAATGGAAACCTGTGCTTAATGTTCCTGTTTTGTTTTCTTTCAGCGGCGGACAAGCCAGAGCCTTTGCGATAACCTTACTGAAATCCCTGCCCTTCAGATGTTCCGCGCCAGCCGCACCCGCGATTCCGCAGGTGAATATCCGGTCTTTATAGCTGTCCTTCGGCGGCTGAATGCAGTTTGTCGTTACCAAAATCGCGCCGGAAAATTCATCAAATTCTTTTTTCTGATTCTGCCACGCCGTTCCATAATGCCCTACGAGATGCTTGTATTTGCGAAGCTCCGGATACCCGTGTGCAGGCAGCATTTCGCCGTGAGTGTAAATGTTTATGCCCTTGCCTTCGGTCTGCTTCAAAAGCTCAAGCAAATCGAGCAAATCGTGTCCCGTAATAATAATCCCCGGCCCCGCCTTTGTCCCCGCAGAAACCGTCGCAGGCACAGGCGCTCCGAATTTTTCAACGTGAGCGTTGTTGAGCATTTCCATAGTTTTAAGATTCATTTGTCCCGCCTTGAGGACGAGCTCAACATATCGACCCAAATCAAAATCGACATTTGTCAGCGTCGCGAAAAGAGCCTCATGCATAAACGCGTCCACCTCTGGGTCGCTCTTGCCCAGTTCCCGTGCATGATAAGCATAAGCCGCGATGCCCTTCAGGCCGAATACGAGAATATCCTGCAAACTCTGAATGTCCGGGTCTTTGCCGCAAACGCCCATTTTTGTACAGCCTTGTCCTCCCGCTGTTTGTTCACATTGATAACAGAACATAAATAACCCCTTTCAAATTGTTAAAAAAAACTCTCATTATTTTAATAACTCATCAAGCGTAATATCTTTTAGATATTGTTCAATATAATTTTGCAGACCGGTCAATTTTTTGCTTATCGGGCATTTTGGTCTTTTCGGGCAGCTTTTCGGGTCTGCAAGGCAGCGGTTAAGATACAAATTTCCCTGAACAGCCGCTATTACATCGTATAGTTTTATATTCGCCGGTTTTTTTGCCAGCTCAAATCCGCCTTCTTTGCCCATAACGCTTTTGACTAATTTGGCCGAGGCTAATTTCTGCAGCAATTTCGCGGCCAGTCCGAATGAAATGTCCGCGTTTTCGGCAAGTGTCTTTGCCGATAGCAGGCCCTTGCCGTAATTGTCGGTCAACCCGACAACTATCCGCAGGGCATAGTCGGTATTTCGTCTAATCGCTTCCATATAGGACTATTTTAGTCTTACTTATATGAATGTCAACATTTTTTTTAATTTTTTTGAAAAATTATTTTTTATTGTAAAATTAGGCCTATTCGGCGGGCATCAGTTGCGTCTCATACAGCTTGTGGTAAATACCGCAGTTTTTCATCAGTTCATCGTGGCTGCCCTGTGCGACAATCCGCCCCTTGTCCATAACCACAATAACGTCAGCGGAAATAATAGTACTGAACCTGTGGGCGATGACAAATGATGTTCTGTCGTGCATAATCGCTTCAATGGCATCGTGTATTTTAGCTTCGCTGTCAGCGTCAACCTGGCTCATCGCCTCGTCAAAAATGAATATGGAGGGGTTTTTCAAAATTGCCCTTGCGATAACTATTCGCTGGAGCTGGCCGCCGCTAAGTCCGACGCCGTGTTCGCCTAAAATCGTCTGATAGCCATTCGGCAGCGGCTCGATAAATTCGTGAGCGTAGGAACGCTTTGCCGCGGCGATGATTTCGTCCATCGTCGCGTCAAATTTGCCGTAAGCGATATTGGCGGCAATCGTATCGTGGAATGTTACGACATTTTGAGTAACCATTGCGATATGGCTTCGGAGTGATTTCAAAGTGCAGTCTGCTATATCAACGCCGTCAATTAAAATTTGACCGCTGTCTGGACTAAAAAATCTCGGCAGCAGATTTATAAGAGTGGTTTTGCCGGAGCCGTTGGGCCCGACGACGGCAACATTATGGCCTGCCTTGACGGACAGATTTACTTTTCTTAAAACCGGCTCAGGACTGTTCGGATAGGTGAATACAATATTCCTGAATTCTATCTTGTCTTTGACCGTAACCAATTCTCTCGAATTGGGTTTTTCATATTCGTCAGGATAATCCATTATCTGAAAAACCCTGTCCAGCGCCGCGTTTGAGTCCTGGATAGTATTCCAGACATCGCTGGTCTTTCTCACGGATTCCGCTGATACGCCAAGAGCCAGCAGTATCATGAAAAATACGCCTGGGTCCATATTGGATTTTGTTACCATATTGATACCGACTAACAGAGCCGCTGAACCGGCGAGCATTCCAAGAATATCCATTATCGGTGTCGTGGCTGCGTCCGCCTTTGCGCTTCGCAGCGTCTGCCTGAGATTTTTTCGGCTTAAAAGCTTATATGCGGTGCTTTCACGTTCCTGCTGATTATAAACCTTTATAACACGCAATGCCGCGACAGCTTCCGAAAGTTTGCCGAGCATACCGGCGGTGGTCTGGAGACCTTTCTTGGCGAATTTCCTGACCCTCTTGCCAAACGTAACCATTACATAAAGCGTAGCAGGGGCCGCTATCAGAAATATAAGCGTAAGTTTGTAGTCTAACAGAAACGCTAAAGCGAGCATAAAAATTGCCTTCATCGGCTCCTGAAGACTTTTACCCAAAAGCACACGAATGCCTTTACCTATGCCGTTGACATCGCCAATCATCCTGCTGATGGCGTCGCTTGTGCCGTTCACCGTGAAATAGGATACGGGCATATTCATTGTCCGCTCGAACATCTCCTCGCGGATATGAGCTATCGCTACCTGCACAACCTTTGCTCCCATATATTTCTGCGCATATGTAGCCAGACATCTCAATATGGATACGCCTATCAAAGCTATAATAATGAATGATATAGCCTTTTTTTGTGCCAGAGCATTATTATCGCGAGGCAGAAGGGCTGTTATCTTTCTTCCCCTTTCAATTATTTCCCATCTAAAGCCCCACTTCCATTTTTTTATGAAACCGGCATCCTCAAACATAAATCGCTTTGGCACAGCCAAACTGATTTTTTCAGTTCGGACGCTTCCGCCGGTGTTTCTAAGAACATAAAGTGTGTAATTTTCCGGACTGTTGCAGTCTGCCAGTTTTTTCAGCATAGTTAAGGATTTCTGCGGGTGGTTCGGGTCGTTTTCGCCGATGCCGATGATTGTATCTTTGACTTTCAGACCGGCCTTCTGGGCAAGGCTGTTTTTGCCGACGCTTATTACCTCCAGTTCGTAGGCCAGGTCGGGATTGTTCATAACGTCCGTCTTATCCGGAACGGCAAAATTCATTTCATATCGCCAGTTACAACCCTGTCGGTCAACCCACCCATGCAGACCCTCTTCGCCCATCATAACTTTCAGCAGGGGGATTACCGCCAAAAAGCTCATAGAAAAGAGTAATCCGACCAAAGTTGCCGATATAAGCACGATAGCAAGCCTATGCCACTGCGGCAGTACATATTTTCTTGTACGTTTGAAAAAATTCATTCAAAACTCCAAAAACACCAATTTGGCGCAAAATTTCAGCAATCCGGCTACCGACTACTGACTATTAGCTACTGGCTATTGACTATTGACTACTAATGTTGATATATAGTGTAGTTTTTATAAGATAAATATCAAATTAAAAATTCCAAAGCCGCTTACAGGCGGCGGTCAGAGCCCAAGCGACAGCGCAGGGTGTTTTATTTAGCCCCTGGTTTTACCGGGGGTTGTACTATGGCTATGGCGAAGAGGCATCATCCCAAAATCAAATCGTAATCTTTACTGCCGATAACTTTTGCTTTGATAAAACTTCCCACATCGGCTTTGCAATTTTTTACAAGGCAAACGCTGTCAATTCCCGGCCCCTGACCGAAGTATCTGCCGACGGCGGGATTTGCACCGTCATTTTGGTCTATTAAGCACTCAATAATTTTGCCTTTCATCGCCGCGTTTTTCTCGAACGCGACCCTCTGCTGAATCAGCATAATTTTTTCTCGTCGAGTATCTTTTGTCTTTTCGTCAATCTGGTTCGGCAGTCCAGCGGCTTTTGTTCCATCTTCAGCGCAAAAAGCAAAGCAGCCCAGCGCATCAAAACGAACTGCTTTAACAAAATCGGCAAGCTCGGCGAATTGCTCGGCTGTTTCTCCCGGAAAGCCGACTATTATTGTTGTTCGCAGCACAACATCGGGAATTGCTTTACGAATTTTATCAATCAACGCCGCGATTTTTTCGTGCGTATCGGTTCTGTGCATTTTTTTGAGAATATCGTTATTTATATGCTGAATGGGCATATCAATATATTTTACGACTTTTTTGCTTTTGGCTATCGCTTCGATTATTTCATCGTTTATGCCCGGCGGATTGAGATACATCAGACGAATCCACTTGAGTTTTTTGATTTTTTCAAGCTCAGCGATGACTTTTATAAGCCCGGATTTTTCGCCAAAATCCTGCCCCCAGTTCGTGCTGTCCTGTGCGATAATCGAAAGTTCGACCGTGCCGCTGTCGGCAAGCTGGTTTGCCTCTGCGATAATTTTATCAAGAAGCTTGCTTCTGAATCTGCCCTTAATCGCCGGAATCGTACAATAAGAACAATTTTTATCGCAGCCTTCGGAAATTCGCAAATATGCGTGATGAGCCGAGCCGATTAAAAGTCTGTCGCTGTCGTCTTGAGCGATTTTGTCCCAATCTGCCGGGCTTTGATATAATTTCGGCGAATCAGAGGCATTAAGATTTTCGAGAACCTTTACGATATTATCTCTTGCGCCAAGACAAACCACCGCATCTATCAGCGGCATTTCATCGAGAAGCTGCTCTTTAAATCGCTCGGCAAGGCAGCCGGCGACAACAACTTTTTTTGTCCTTGCGTTTTTTTTGCGCTTACAGCCGATAGCTTCGTTTATCGCCGCCTTTGCCTCCTCAACCGCTGGTTGAATGAACCCGCAGGTATTTATGATGATAATATCTGCTCTGCTGATGTCGTAATCAATTATGAAGCCTGCCTGTGCGACAAGCGAAAGCATCTTTTCTGAATCGACTATGTTCTTAGGACAGCCCAGAGCTACAAAGCCGACTGTCAATTGTTGTAATTCACATTTTTCTTTATTTTTTGCCAATTAAAAAACCCTATACCCTAAACCCTATACCCTATACCCTATACCCTAATACTACAAAAGGCCTTAAAAATCCAGTTTTTATGTTTTTTTATAGTTTAAGTTTGACTTTGGTCGGAAATTGTCAATATAATGATGCTTCAGTATTGAAAACGGCACTTATTCGGAAATGCTAATTATGTACCACATTCGACTCCGCAAAATGGCGATAGTAAGGTGTGCGCTGATTCTGCAATTCCTTTGCGCTGTATTTTTTGCCGGCTGCGAAGAAAACTTTAATGACAAACCCGGCGAACTCGAAGCAAGAGCGACGCTAAGCGATATAGAGCAGACCAGGTCGAACCCCAGCGTCAACAACCCGCTTCCGAACATATACATTCAGCCGCCAAAAAGAGTTAAAGTGGCAGACGGCGTGAAAGTTTTCTATTTTACTCGCGAGCAGCCTGCTGCACAGATGGCGACCATCATTACAACTCAAATGGGCTACAAGGTAACGGCCAACGATGCGACCAATCAGCTTATTGTCCATTGTGCAACTGATGCGGAAGCTGACAAGGTTCTGGAAATTCTAAAGCTCATTGATTTATCTCCCATTCAGGTCAATATAGATTGTATGATTGTTGAACTCTACGCTGATAAGACTTTTGACAGGGAGACAACCGTAGAAATAAAAAACCTGTTTGGTGAAGATTTTATTTTCGGCGGCAAAAGGGCTACCAGGATAAATCCTATTTCCGGTGCAACCGAGACAAGTACTCTTGTGCCTCCTGCTTTCCCGGGCGCTTCCATTCGTGAAAGCAAGCGTGCAACTTTCGGTATGCCCATAGGTTACTCCAGTGCTAAAATCAACATACTTGTCGATATGCTTGTATCGAGAGGGTATTTGAAAATCCTGATGAATCCCACCCTTGAGACGGTGAATGGCCAGAAAGCGAAAGTTCTCTCGAAGGACTTTGTTCCCATAGAGAAAATTGTTACACAACAAACCAATGTGTTGCCGTATTCTATTACGGAGTATCAATGGGTTGAGGATTCTCTTGAAGTTATGCCGCACGTTTATGCCGATGGTTCTGTGGGTTTGAGTACGGAGATTAAAATCGGCTCAAATACCAAGCCCAAGGGCGTTGTTCAGGCATCTGTTATTACTGAACGGTCTATCAAAGTCGATGAAAACCGCGTAAAGCCAGGTAACAGTCTTGTCATCGGCGGAATTAGAAGAACAGAAAAACGCGATGTGCTCCGGGGTTATCCGGTTCTCAAGGATATTCCTGTTATTGGTATGTTATTTTCAAGTCGGGATTTTGAAGAGTCCGGCACAGAGCTTATTTTCATTCTCACTCCGAGTATTTCTTCCGGCGGTATGGAATATGCTAAAATGCTCGAAATGGTAAATAAAAAACAGTCTGCGCCAAAATACGATGCCGGGTTAGGAGAGGTTCTGTCCGACCCGACCGGAGACAAGGCTTATACCGAACACGTTAAGCAGCAGGCCGATGAGGCTACAACGGAAAAGGCCAGAATTGAAACCGAAGCCAAAAAAACTAGCGCTGAAGCCGCGCAAACAAAGGTTGAGGCTGAACTGGCGCAGGCCGAGGCGGAAAATGCCGTAGCGCAGGCCGATAAGGCAAAAGCCGATGCCGCTATGGAAAGGGCTAAAGCTGAAAAACTCCAGACAGAATCTATAAAAGCGCAGGCCGATGCTGAAAAAGCAAAAGCTGAAGCCGAACAAGCAAGGGCGCAGGCTGAAAAATCCAGAAGCGAAGCCGATGCCGACAAGGTTGCGACAGAAAAAATAAAGGCTCAGGCTCAGCAGGCTCAGGCTCAGGCGGCAAAGGCGCAGGCCGAGGCCGAACAGGCGAAAGCCCAGGCTGACAGCGCAAAAGCGCAGGCTGAAAAAGCAAAGGCACAATCTGACCAGGCACAGGCCGAAGCGGACAAAATAAAAGCAGAAGCAGCGACGGCAAAGGCGCAGGCTGAACAGGCACAAGCAGAAGCAGAAAAAATAAAGGCCGAGGCCGCGAGAATTCAAGCGGAAGCTGAGCAGGAAAAAGAGCGGGCTCGTCAGGCAATCGAAGCAAATATGCCGGCTTCCGATCCGAATCTGCCGGTGGGAAATACTACTGCCCCCGATGCCAATCAGCCCAAAGACCCGAACAAATAAATTCTAAGCACGAAATTCTAAATCCGAAACAAATTCAAAAATCTAATTTTCAAATGTTCAAAACAAGAAAACCGCCAATTTCGAACATTTGAATTTTGGTCATTAGGATTTGTTTAGGATTTCGATATTCGGATTTAGGATTTTTCTAAACGCCGTTGTATAAATCGCCCGATTTTCCTTCAGATATTTTCTCTCAAAATTTGTGCCTGCGCATTCGTCTTCAGTTGCGCCGGCTGGTTTAATAAAATCAACCTTCTCAAATTTGTCTTTAAACCCTGCGAATACTTCGCCCATCCACTCGAAATATTCCTGATGGTCTGTAGCGATATTGACAACTCCTGCGGGTTTCAGACAGCGGTAAAACTGTTCGACATTCGCTGTGGAAATAAATCTCCTTTTGTGATGACGCTTCTTCGGCCACGGGTCTGGAAAATAAATATGAAAACAATCCACCGTTTCATCGCCGACATTCTCAGCGATAAACAACGCCGCCTCAGTGCGTATAACGCGTACGTTCCCCAGCCCTCGCCGTCCTATTCTATCTACGGCAAATTTATAGTATTTGTTCGCCCATTCTATACCGAGAAAATTTACATCAGGCAGGGCTGTCGCCTGATTAACAAGGAATGTACCTTTGCCGGAGCCGACTTCAATATGTACCGCTGCTTTACGTCCGAAAATGCCTGCAAAGTCGATTTTGCCCTCTATTTCGGTCGCCGACAGGGCGATATTCGCAAACTCTTTTAATGTTTTTTTGGTTGTCACAACGCCTTTTTAATTTAATCGTTATAAAGGCTGTAATTTCGCATTAAATGCCGCTTAAGTCAAGACCGAGGATTTTCGATAAGATTTATGAAACTATCGCGCCTTTGGTTCGTATTAAAATAGGAACAGGTTGTTGATTCCGAAAGGAAGAAAAAAAATGATTATGCCCATTAAATTAAGGCGAAAACGCGTTGTCATCGACATCGACACGCAGAAGGATTTTTTCCTTGCTGATGGCGCTGCCTGCGTACGAAATCATCGCAGGGTTCTGATGAATATCCGCCGGGTTCTTGCCTGGGCCAGAGCAAAGGATGTTAGAGTAGTCTCCACCACGTTATGCAAACCAGGCAGAAACGGCGATAGCTTCCACTCGCCAGGCTGGCAGAAAATTTCATATACCCTTCGCAGCAAAAGAATCGAATTTATTCCTGACGACAGTACAGACCTCCAGAGAGATTTGTTCGCGCGCTATGACCAGGTAATTTTAGATAAACGAACAATAGACCCATTTGAAGAACCAAGAGCCGACAGGCTGCTCTCTGAATTGCGCGCTGATGAGATGCTCGTTGTCGGCGGTCTCGCCGAGGGCGCGGTTGCGGCAACCGTGCTTGGTCTTTTGCAAAGGGGGAAAAAGGTAACCGTTCTTATAGATGCCGTCGGGACTCTTGACAGACACCAGGCTGATGTGGCGTTTCGCAAAATGAAAGCCAAAGGCGCCGTACTTGCCGAGACGCGAGATTATGCGGGAACTACGCATTTGAAAAGCACGGGACTCTGCGACTGCAAATTATGCAGATTTGAGGAAAAGCAAGCCGCCGTAGTCGGTGCATAAATCTTATTATCAGTGCCCAGGCGGAAGCGCAGGGTAGTTTGTTCTTGTTTCTGTAAATTAATAAGGTAGTGCATTGATTGCGGACCGGTTGTCTTAAAATCGAGACCGGCTATTATTTCAACATTTCCTTTGTTTTTCTGACAATGATTTAGCGACTGCTCAATAACTTTTAGACCGGAATACTTCAAAAAGGCAACAGCTATTTTTGCAGAGCTTGCATTCTGCAATTCTTGGTTAACAATATTGCCGATTGGATAATTAAGATTTGAGAGTAATTGTATTGCCATAGTTATTTATTATTCTTATAAGGAAGCCTCAAAAGCGTTTCTGTATCAGCTACATCTGTCAGTCGCATTTTGCCGTCAGCAGCGAGCATTTTCAAACCGTTACATTTTGTAACGGTTTGGTCTGAGCCTTCATCTTTTAGGCGTTTCTTTAATACTCGCCAGTAAACTGCCGGATTTTCGCTATCCGTCAAAATTTCCACAACATCGACAACAGAAAAATACCAAAGCTCTTTTTCTTCGTTATAGAATCTGCGAATCTGCTTCTGGTTAAACAAAACGATTGAATGTGTTTTTTTCATATTTCGCCATGACTTTCTTTAAGTTTTCCTCTTGGGCGATCAATTTTGGGTATATCTTTTATTTTTGGCATATTTACTATTTGATTAAGTCAATTTCTATAATTTATTGATTTTTATATACAATTTTTCCTATCCATTTTTCATTTCCTCAACTTTTTCTCTGCCTACCGACTATTTTATCCTTCGTAGCTGTGTAACAGCGAAGCAGGACCATCTACTATTTTACGTTTTAAGGCACAACTGTAAAGCAGTAAAAAAAATCAATGCTGTAGTCCAAAGGCAAATCCAGCCATGAGCAGAGTCGAATGGGTATTTGCCGGAGACTGAAGTGTTGATTTTTTACAGGTGCGTTTCCGCACCGCCTTAAAACAAAAGTTATCCGTGTAAAACCGTGTAAATCCGTGTCTAAAAGAATTTCAAAGAACCGCGTTGTCAACGAAATCAGCGTCTAACTTCTTTGTGCCTATGTGCCTTCTGCCTTTGTGCCTTTTATCTCGTCAGTCCTGCCCGCTGCGATGCGCATCGTGGCGAGTTATCCCGTCTAAAAAAACCCGCGTAAATCTGCGTTAATCAGTGTCTAAAAAATAAAATTCTCATCGGCATTAGCCGATTCCTCAAATCTTCATTATTCATTTTTCAATCTTCAATTTTCAATTCTATCCCGTCAATCCTGTTATCCTGTCTGAAA
>Ga0172379_10003732_pt1 | contig 23759 bp, 28 predicted proteins | sample GrowelOW334metaG_FD_119756 | JGI IMG/M metagenome (GOLD analysis project Ga0172379, IMG submission 119756) | Groundwater microbial communities from an aquifer near a municipal landfill in Southern Ontario, Canada - Groundwater well OW334 metaG | ecosystem: Environmental > Aquatic > Deep...
ACCCCTTATCGAGCACTAATTTTGCCGCCTGCAATCGCAGACGAGGGATGTTTGGATTTGTTGTGTATGTCATGTCCATATTCTACAGGGGTGATGCAAAGGTATTGAACCATTACATGCCGTTGACAATTTAACAATTTAGGGTATTATATAACACTCTCGAGTTTGCCTTGAGTAGGTGAAAATTAGAGGGTGTTCATTAAAAAATAGGCGTACTTCTGTAGACAGCTATTTGTCGCTAATTTCATTCTATTTTATTTTATGATGATGGTTGGCGGCAGGTGTTCTGTCTAGCAGGAGTGATCAGAAAGTCACAAGAATTCAAACACAGAAAGGTTCCGGCCATGAAAAAACAAATCGCTTTGACCATAGTCGCTCTGGCTCTTATATTTGCAATCATCGGTCGCGGCAAGAAGGACGTCACCGACCTACAACCGGTTGTCGAACCGACATTCACGCTGTTCGGGAAGGTCTTCACCTATGAAGACGCAACGATCCACTTGTATGGGGGATCATTAACATTTTCGCTTGAAGGGAGGAGGGGAATCGAGAAGGGGCTTAACGAAAAAGAAACGAAAATCGTGAGCCTATTTAACAACTTTATGGGAAACGAATACGGATTCTGGGATGACCCTTGTCTTCAGTTCGGCGAGATCACGAGATACATGAAGGAGGAAGGGATATCCTTTGAGGAACTGTACGAAGTGATAAAGGAGAGTCCTGAACTGAAGGTGGGCAATCCTTTTAGGGAGAACGGCGTTTTGCCCTACGCCCCCTGCTTAACGGAGGAATGTATCTATGACTGCGAAGTCGTTTCTCACGAGAGGCGCTTCGTGCAGGATTGGAACTTGATATGTTCCGCGCTGGGCAAAAACGAGATAATGGATGAGTCCATTCTCGGACGGGTCAGGGAGGATCTCCAAGTTCTTAAGGAGAAGAGGAAGGATCTATCACAGGACCCTCCTCTGAAGTTTACTTCTCAAATCCTCCCGACTATCCCGGAATCACTTGTTCGTATGAACACGGAATTTCCGTTCGCATGGATCGCCTCAAAGGCGACAGCATGCGTTTCGGAAAGGGCAGAGTAAAATCAGACAGAACACCAAATTATCAGGCGACGTGAAATATCGTCGCCTGTCTTTTCTTTCAAAGTAAAAAATCTATTTGTAGCTTAAAATTAATTCTGCAATCCTTTTTGCGCCGTTTTTGATTGTAACATCTTTGTGCGGATGTTCTTTTATAGCTTTATCGATTATCTTTATAAATTCATCTTTTTCTATGTCTCCGGCGAGTAAGCCCCAGCCCATTTTGCGGACAAAAACTTCTGCGTTATCAAATTGATCGCCGCGGCTGGCCCTATGAGAAAGCGGAATAATCAAAACCTTTTTGCCAAGCATGGCTAGTTCAAAAAGTACATTCGCCCCGCCGCGCGAAACAATTAAATCACTAATTGCATAAACATCTTTCAACTCTTTATCCAGATATTCAAACTGCACGTAACCTTTTTTTGAAAAATCTTTTTTTAAATTTCCGCGGCCGGTTAGATGCACAATTTGAAATTTATTTAGCAATTTATCCAATGAATTCCAGACAAGTTCATTCAATTGCATGGCTCCCAAGCTACCGCCGATAATCAAAATTACAGGTTTCTTATGCGTTAAACCGGTAAATGAGTAACCACGCGCACGGTCGCCATGAAGAATACTTTCACGCACCGGATTTCCGGTGACAACTACGCGCCTCATTACATTCGGCGCTATATATTTCTTTGTCTCCTCAAAGCTCACACAAATCTTATCGGCGGTTTTCATCGCCCATTTGTTCGCAAGCCCGGGTGACACATCAGACTCATGCAAAACCACAGGAATTTTCAACTTTTTCGCCGCCAGAGTTACCGGTAGACTCACAAATCCACCTTTGCTAAAAACAACTTTCGGCCCGAATTTCTTTAAAACTTTTTTCGCCTGATAAATCCCAATCAAAAATCTGAAGAAATCCAAAAAATTCTGCCAAGAAAAATACCTGCGCATTTTTCCGCTTGAAACAGCCGCATATTTAATTCCGAGTCCTTCGATTGCAGCTTTCTCCGGCCCCATTTTCGACCCGACATAAAGAATTTCCGTTTTCGTCGGCAGCTTTTTAAGCTCGTCGATAATGGCTATATTTGGCAGGATGTGACCCCCTGTTCCCCCTCCTGTAAAAATTATTCGCATAGTAGGTGGTATTTTTTGATATGTTCAAAAGTATTCCAACTCCAATTAAGCAAGCCACAAGAGATGATCCTCCATAACTCACGAAAGGCAAAGTTATTCCGGTGACAGGCATAATGGCAACATTAACAGCGATATTAACGAATGCTTGCATAACAATCCATGTTGTTATTCCGGCCGCGACATACATTTCAAACTGATTTTCCGCGCGGCTTGCGATGGAATATCCGCGAATAGCAATGACAAGATAAGCCAAAACGACAAAAATAATTCTTATAAATCCCAATTCCTCCGCCGACGCAGCAAAAATAAAATCATCGGAAGCTTGCGGAAGCCAATAAGATTTTTGAACGCCCTGAGTCAATCCTTTTCCAAAAAATCCTCCACTCCCGACGGCAATATTCGCCTGCTGAGATTGCCAACAATAACTTTCGATACATTTCTCATCAATCTTAGCGAATGCCTGAAAACGTTCACGTACATGAGGTACGGTTGAGACAAGTGCAATCGCAATTATCATTGCAGAAAAGATGCCAAAGCCGATATGTTTTAGTCTTGCTCCGGCCAGAATATAAATAACACCGGCCGTAATTCCAAGAACCATAACGGTTCCAAAATCACTCGCCAAGGCAACAGGGAAAATAATTATTCCGGTAACAATACAGAAAGGAAGAAATCCGTCCTGAAAACTTTCCACATCGTCGCCTTTAACTGTAAACCACTTGGCCAGATAAAAAATCAAAGCCATCTTGGCGAATTCGGAAGGCTGTAGCGATGTGTTAAAAAAAGTAAGCCAGTTTGAGGCAAATGTGCCGCGGGTGGAATCCACAAAAAAAACGAGAAGAAGCATTCCGGCCGCGACCACAAACAATAACGTAGATATTTTTTTCCAAAACTTCATTGGCATTTTGAAAGCTACGAGGAATCCAATAAGTCCAAAAAACAAACGAATTAAATGATTTTTAAAAAGAAGATAACAATCAACGCCTTTGTCGCTGCAGTCGGGGTAAGTAACATTGGGGGCGGAAAGCGCAATTGACTTCGGGACCCCGATGCTTGTAATCATAATAAGCCCAAAAATGAGCAGAAATAGCACAGTAATCCCTAAAAGAGTGTCAAATTTTGGTAATCCTCGCATGGCGAAATTCTACTAGTTTTAAGTTAGTAGGGCAATTATAATCCAAACATGAATAAAAACATCTTAAAGATATCGGGAGCTATCACGATTTTCGTGGTTTTGGATCAATTTACAAAGTGGATGGCGGGACAATATTTACAGAATCCGATGGAGATAATTAATGGGTTTTTTCAGCTTAAATACAGCGAAAACACGGGCATCGCTATGAGTGTGCAGGTTCCATATATGTTACTAATAATTTTAAATGTGATTTTGGTCGGAGTAATAATTTATTTGGCGATAAAAGAGCTGGATTTAGGCAAGCTGATGAGCGAAATATCTGTGGCCCTGGTTCTGGGCGGAGGAGTGGGAAATTTGATAGACAGAGTACTAAAAGGCTTTGTTGTAGATTTTATATCAATATGGAAATATCCGATTTTTAACCTTGCGGACGCGTTTTTAGCGATAGGCGTATTGCTGATTATCATTTTCTATGGTAGAATAAGGGCAATAAAAAGCAAAAATAATGGCTGAACAAGTACAAGCTGAACAATTGGTAGAAGTTGGACCTCCAAGGATGACATTCTCAACATTCCTTTTAAGAGTACTTGCAGGAGGTGCCGGAGGAAGCATCGGAGCATTGATTTTATTGGTTATTTTTATGTTTGCCGCATCGGTTTTACAGCCGGTTACAAGCGGCGAAGCATTGGAATACGTCAGCCCGATTTTCGTTTTTGTAATTATGATTATGGTGTTTTTGGCATCTACGGCATCAAGTCTTTTGAGCGTATTTTTAATGTCATTAACCGAAAAAGATAAGTATGTCAGGACAAGATCGGCCATATACCAAGTATTCATTTTGTCAGTAATGATATTTCTTTTAATGGTTCCGATTTATCTTTTGGCAGCGAATTTAGATGTGAAAATTGTGGCTTACGCAGTGGCCTTGCATATCATTTTGGCGGCCCAATTAAGCGCGATTATTTTGGAAATAGTTTCAGATTATAAATATTCTCTGGTTGGAGTTTACGGCGTAACTTTCTCTATTATAGTAAGTGCGCTGGTTATGGTTGCGATATACGGAATGTTGAATTATAGCGTTTTGATTTTCTTCTTGGCGCTGCCGATAGTTTGGGTATCGATTGCAATTTTCCAAAGTATTTTCACAATGATTTACGGCTGGATTGCCAGACTTTACGATAAAGATTTCCTTTCAACAAAGATGGTTTACGGCGACGACTACGGCAAAGAAGTCGTTGAAGAACCGGAAGCTCCGCATGCGGTTGACGAAGCCGGCGCGGACTTTTTGAAGCATAACTAAGAGAGATTTTCGTAAGCTTTATCCCTATAGTTTATTGAAAGTACTTCGGCTTTTCCATCAGTTAATTTATAGATAATTCTTATCTTTCCGAAGCGCAATCTGTAAAGATTATCGCAGCCCTTAAGCTTTTTGATATTGCTCATACTTAAAGGGGACAAGCTTAATTCTCTAAGTTTATCCTTAAGCTTTCGTCTCATTTCGGGCGAAAGAGATTTTTTAAATTTTTCGATACGGTCGGTCATTTATAGCTTATCTATAAGATCATCGACCATTATTCCTTTACCGTTATTGTCCCTATCAGCATCAAAAACATTGCCAGCCTTATATGGCTTTTCACCGGTAGAATTGAAGGATTTAACAAGCACAATCCTTACAAGAGAGCTTGCTGGGACTCCATATAATGCCGCTTTTTGTTTTATCGCTTCATTCAATTTTTCGTCCACTTTAATTTGTAGCAAGGGCATACCTTTATAATTACAATATCATTAGAATATTAGTGTAAAGGTATTAGTTTGTAAAGAAATAATGGATTTATCGCACAATAGCATCCAAAGATAAAATTTTCTTAAAAAAACTCTAAGAAATTTCTAAAATAAAATTGGAGAAAATTTTGCTAAAAATTAGCTTCTAGTTGAAGCAGAAGCCATGACTTCGATGGGGGCTTCTTTTCCTGTGAAGATTTTGAATTGTTCAGCGGCTTGAAAAAGAAGCATTCGGTCACCGGTGATAGTTTTCTTTTCTAACTTTTGAGCTTTTTCCAGAAGAGGCGTAATCAGAGGGGAATACGAAACATCCATGACGGTATCAAATTTATTAACAAATTCGTCCGGAAACAGCCCCTCAAGCTCCTCTTCGTTAACAACGGAATTGAGAGTCCAAATACTTGTTGCCTGAATAAGAATGTCGGATTTTTCGATTTCCATTTTCTTGTCCAACGGAAGAAATTTTACTTCGGTGTTGAAAATATAATGAAAATCATCGGCGATTTCTTTGGCTTTTTCGATATGGCGATTCAAAATTGTAACAACCGCTTTCTCGGCCAAAAGGCCATAAATTACGGCACGGGAGGCGCCGCCGGCCCCGACTACAACGACATGTTTCCCGCCAAGTCTGCCGGCGCCTTCCTTTAAAGCCTTAACAGCGCCTATGAAGTCGGTGTTATATCCAAAAAGTCTTCCCTCTTCTATTTTTATGGTATTCACAGCCCCAATCTTTTTTGCATTCTCATCCACAAAATCCATAAATTTTAGCACGCGTTCTTTATATGGAAGGGACACCGAAAGTCCGGCAATATTCTTTCGTGCATTTTTCATAAACTCTCCAAGGCCGGACTCCGAAATCTCAAAAATCCCATATTCCGCGTCGATCCCCAGATTCTTAAACGCGGCATTGTGCATCGTCGGAGATAGCGAATGTTTCGCGGGGTAAGCCAAAATTCCATACTTATTATTCATACCGTAATTATAGCACAAGCCAGCCGACCACAATTTTTACTTTCCAAGCTTTTCGCTAATTTTTTCTACCGCTCTTAAAACTTCAATAGGAATCATCCAGACGGTAGTGTTGGATTGATCAGAAGAAATATCGTTGATGGATTGTAGTGTTCTCAAGTGAAGCGCTCCGGGCGCAGAAGATAAAGTGTTTGCAGCCTTCGCGAGATTATCGGAAGCCACAACTTCACCTTCCGACTGAATAATAACTGATTTCTTCTCTCTTTCAGCTTCGGCAACTTTTGCCATAGTTCTTTTTAAATCCGCCGGCAAAACAATGTCTTTTAGCTCAACAGAAGAAACATCAATTCCCCAAGGATCAGTAGCCTTATCTACAAGCTTCTGAATGCTGGCCGCAATCTGCTCACGATTCTTTAAAAGAATATCAAGATTTACCTCTCCGACAGCATTCCTCATTGTGGTTTGTGCAAGCTGGGAAACGGCATAATAAAAGTTCTCAACTTCGATAATCGCTTTTGCAGCGTCATTAACTTTATAATAAATAACCGCATTGATTGTTACAGAGATATTGTCAGCGGTGATGGCTTCCTGGTCAGGAACATCAACAGCTTTAACACGGATATCGACCTTCGTCATTTTTTGAAAAACAGGGATAACAAGACGCCAGCCCGGCTCTGCAATTTTGGAGAATTTTCCAAGATTAAACTTAATGCCTCTTTCATACTGTTTAACTTCTCTTATGCTTATAACCAAAAGCACAACTATTACAATCGCGATATTTGGCAGAAGAGCGGCCAAAAGAACGGCTAGGTCATTCATAAATTTTTGATTAGGGGTAAAGCGTGGCAATAATACTACTTACGCCCAAACATGCCCATCAAAGGTGTTGATAAAATGACCAAAAAATGATAGAATAACCAGATATAAATACAAAAAATGATTGCATACGCGGCAACAGCAACGGGAGTGGCAAGCGACTCTGTGGAAAAGGTCGCTTGGTTAATTGATTTGATTACCTCCAAGATCCCGCTTTGGATAGCGGCTTTTATTTTAATTCTCGCAACATTTTTATTGGCAAGAATCGTTAGAGGCATAATCGAAAGCAGAATTGCCGACAAAGTTGGAGAGGAGCACCAAGAAGCACAAATTTTGGGAGGAAGAATCTCCTACATAGTAATAATGACTCTGGGCATAACGATCGCGCTCAAGATTGCGGGAATAGATTTGACGACAATCATCGCGGCGGTAGCATTCGGAATAGGCTTCGCGCTCCAAGATTTAATAATGAATTTCATTGCAGGAATAATGATTTTAATGGGTAAGCAATTTACGATCGGAGACTTTATAAAAGTTGGAGGAACAATGGGAAAAATCGTAGAAATTCAAACAAGAAACACGGTTTTAAAGGCGATAGACGGAACAAAAGTAATTGTTCCAAACGCGGATTTATTCTCGAATCAAGTTGTAAGTTGCACCTCAAATCCGTTCAGAAGAATTGAAGTTGAAACGGCAATTGATTACAGGATTGACATGAAAAATGCGATGAGGGTTTGTATGGCCGCCGTAAAGAAAACAAAAGGAGTTTTACTTGAACCGAAGCCGGCCGTTATATACACGGGCTTTGGCGATAGCAATATCGATATGAAAGTTCGTTGCTGGGTAAATTCACGAAGTTCGTGGTTAAAAATTAAGAGCGAATTGATAAGGAATTTAATGGCGGAATATAACAAATACGGCATAACAATGGCATACAACACCGTGAACATGTTGAACGACAAAGAAAATCCAATCGAGGAAAAAATGATGCCGGTTAAAAAAACTCCAAAGCTTATAGCTACACCTATGGTCGGAAGCCCAACAATCGGAACGCCGGTGGTTACAAATCAAATTCCGGTAGGCGCCGTGGTGATGCCAACGGTTCAGGCGCAGGTTGTACAAGCGCCGGTTTTAGCGACCGAAGCCGTTCCGGTAGAAGACGACAAGCCTTTAAAACCTTTGGCTGAAATTAAGAATCTATAATTAGAAATAACCATGAAATCTGACAAAGAGGCCAAATTAAGGCATCAGAAAAATTTATCAAACGCTTTGAAAAGCGCGCTATCGAAAATAAAAAAGATTAACGCAAAGATTTCGGATTACGAAAGCAAGGATGACGCGGAAAAAACCTTATCCAAATTAAAAGATATCTAATGGAAGTACCAAAGATGGAACCTTTGGAAAATATAAAATCCAAAGAACAAGCGGAAGCAGCTGTAAAAAATCTCGATGAACAGATTGATAAAATTTCAGACCTCAACATAGAACAAAAGGAGGAAGTTTCCAGATACCTCGTTGAATTAATGGATAAATTAATGGATATGCACCCGATCCCGAAAGAAATTGTAGGGATGGTGGAAGATTTAAGGGAGGATCTCAGAAATATAGATCCGAACTGGAAATTCGAAGTGAACGAAGGGAATGTACATGCGGAATTGGGATGGGTGTGGAGACCAAACCCGCAAAAGGAAAAGAAGGTGGGGAATCCGGACACATCTTTGATGGGAGGGAGTTATAAATACGAAGTAAAACAGACTACATTTCGCGAAGGTGAAGAATTTACCAGTGAAGACTTTATTAATGTGCCGACGGGTCCGGGAGCATTGGCGGAGGCGGTACTAGGGGAAAGTAATTACAAAAGAATAAGCCTGGACAGCGCTGTTTCAGTCGCGAAAAATTATACGGACATAGATAAATTAAAATTTCTTGCAGGATTCGGATTGTATTTTTCAAGAGGATACGACGTAAAAGTGATGAAAGGTGAAAAAGATAGAAAATACATGAGTACAGAAAAATTAATTGATAGAATTGCAACAGGCCAGGATTCAGGGGCGGTTTGCGCTCATATTCATTTGGCGCTTTCGGACATAGCAAACAGAATGGGCCTAGAATCGTATGCGATAACCGTAGGGGCAAGTATGCCTCATATGATTTCGGGCATTGTTATGTCAAACGGGACAATTGCATTGATTGATTACGATAGCATTTACATGACAAACGAGAAATCAATGGACAGAGCCGTAACTTTTTATGAAAAGGTATCGACGCATATATCTCTAAATAGGGTAAACAACAAAAACGGAGTCACAACTCAAATTGTAAAATCTCCAACATATGAAAAGAAAGAAGAAATCATGAGAGGCGGCGGAGACGAGGTGGATAAGAGTGAGGAATGGGGGCACGAAAGATGGTTTTTGAAAGATGGTACGGAAATTGTTTTAACCAACGAGAAACAAAAAATCGAAGTAAAAAAAGATGGATGGCAGATTTTAATGTCACACGAACAGTTTGATAATGTTCCGGAAATTTCAGTATCACATTTAACCGGTGTGGGATTTTGGAAGGAATTTTATACAAAACACAATTTGTTTAGAGTTGGAACAAGCGTGGACAACGAGGTGTTTAAGCCAGCAACGTATGGACGAAATGTATATCTGGAAAGAGAAAATCAAACAAATCAGGGGGAACACAATACGGACATATCATTGAGCTTGGATCATACGGTAAGAGCCCCAATAATTGATTCAGAAAAGTACGAGTTGGCGTTTGCAAATACGGTATCGGGGCTTGCAAGCGCATGTGTATACAATTCCATACTAGAAGAAGGAAGTTTGAAAAATAAGTCGAAGGATGGATTGAACATATTCGAAGACGGAAGATTAACGGATGTAGCATCTTTGGGATACTTTTACGTTGACCCGGCAAGCCCAAACAAATTTTATGCAATATTGGGAGTTAATGCGGAGGCGCAAGGAGACACGCAAAATGGTATTTTAATGGCGAACTTAAACGGCATGATACTTAAAACCGGAACGCAAATACAGGTAATGCCGGGCACTGTGATTTCAGGTGAATTAAGCGCAAAACAATATGGTGGGTATGTCGACACTGAAGGAAGCGCCGGAATAGAAAATTATAAAGCGGGAAAATTAGGCGTAAAAGCCGCAAAGAAACTTGATTTTTCAGATAAAAACTTGGTTGATCAAAGATTGGATTTGGAAGTGGGCTACAATTCTCCCACAATAGCTAAGGCCATGAATGTTTATATTGGCGGAGGGGAACAGTATGGAAGCCCTGTCTACAGATTAAGCCTTGATTTAAGTCCGGTTATAAACCGAGCAATAGACAGGAAAAAGAAATAAAATAAAAATGAAAAAAAAGAACAAAGTATATAGTAGGAGCGCTTATAATTTTGGCTATTACATTAGCCGGGATTTTTTACGCCAATAATAGTGAAAATTTGCAGGGACTTCTTATAAAAAGGTACAAAAACAATTTTGGAAATATTAAATCGGGCATTGAGATGGGAGACGAAGATCCGTTTAAGGGTAACGGCCAAATATATAGATGAGACAGCGACTTTGAGCTTGGGCTCATGATATGTGGGGGGATTAGCGTTGTTGAAGTTTGTTCAACACATTTTTTACATTTGCAGTTGATTAGATTTTTTGTGGGGTGCTAAAATCAAGGTCATTTCAAAAATTAAATGAATCAAATATGGACAGATTGGAAAAAATCCAAAAGAGTTTAAAAAGAACAATAAAACGACTGGAAAGAAAAATTGCCAAAAATAACGATAAAAAATTTGTGGCAAAAAGAGAGCTGGAAAGATACGCACTTAAAAAAGAAGTGGAAGAAAAACTTGAAAAGTTTTTGACAAAAGAAGCGGCTGTTAGATATTTTGCCTCAAAATTGGAATTTGATGAATCCATGGCTTATATAAGAAGAAATATGTTTACAGAAAAAGATTTTCTGGAACATTTGCATAGATTCAATGATGTTCTTGAAGAAATAAGAGACATGAGAAGAAATCGCATCGCCTTCGAGCATAGATTCGCGGAACTGGACGATACGGTAGACAATCACGGAAAGAGAATAGTGAAACTGGAGGGTAAAGCCGGCATACTTTGACCTTTATGGGCATATTTGCTAAACTGAGGTAAATTAGCAATTTAGAAAAACCTTGGTTTATGCACGACAGTGGACTTTCTATCTTTGACATAGCGGGACCGGTGATGGTGGGCCCGAGCAGCTCACACACTGCTGGCGCATGCAAAATAGGCCAATTTGCGAGGGCGTTATTTCATGGAACTCCCGAGAAAGTCACGTTTTATCTCCACGGATCTTTCGGAGAAGTGTACAAGGGTCATGCCACGGACAAGGCTTTGATGGCAGGCATCTTGAAGATGAAAACAAGCGACCCGGAATTGAAAAACAGTTTCAAAATAGCCGACGAAAGAAAAATTAAATATGACTTTATTGTAAAAGATCTCGGTAAAAAATATCACCCGAATACCGTAAAAATTGTGATGGAAGAAAAAGGCAGGAAGATGTCGGTAACGGGATCTTCAATCGGAGGAGGAATGATTGAAATCGTGAAAATCGACAACTTCGACGTGTTGATAAAAGGTCAAGCCGGAAGATATTTATCGCTCGTAATTCAGCACGACAGGAAATTGGATTTGATAGATGTGATTGTGCCAAAATTGAAGGAGCTTGAGATAAAAGTGGCGGATATAGAAAGCACGATTTTCAGAAATAAAATGCTTAGTGTTTTAAGTACGGAAGGCCACAGAATCACATTGCCCGAAGTGATTGCTTTGGAAAAATCGGTAAAAAATAAAGGTGTGGATTTTATTCGGGCACTATCAAAACTTGAAAGATAAATTATGAATTACTCATTCAAAACAGCTGAGGAAATAATTAACCTAACCAAGAAATATAAAATTTCGATAGGCGAGTTGGCGAAAAGATACGAAGCCGAGAGGACGAACAAGCCTACGCCGACGATAAGAAATAAAATGAAGGCAGCGCGAGACGTAATGGTTGAGGCGATAAACAGAGGAGTTTCAACGAGCGAAAAATCGACATCGGGACTTGTTGGAGGAGATGCGAAAAAACTTTTTAAGCAATTGAAAAACATGAAAGATATGATGGGCAGTAAAGTTGCCATTCGCGCAATGGCGTATGGCCTCGCTGTTTGCGAGCAAAACGCGAGCATGGGAAAAATTGTGGCGTTCCCGACGGCGGGAGGATCGGGCGTGATCCCGGGAGTTTTGATCAGCGCCTCGAAGCATTTTCACGCCGGTAAAAGAAAACTTTTGCATGGATTATTTGCGGCCTCGGCAGTTGGACTTGTGATTGCCGAAGGCGCGACACTTTCGGCGGCGAAAGGAGGATGCCAGGCGGAGGTTGGAGCGGCTACTGCTATGGCGGCGGCCGGACTAACCGAAATGCGCGGCGGAACGCCGCAGCAGTGCTTTGACGCGGCCGCCATCGCATTAAAAAGTTATCTTGGTTTGGTTTGCGACCCGCTTGGGGGGCTGGTCGAAGTTCCTTGCGTAAAAAGAAACGCACTGGGTTGCACGGCGGCAATAAGTGCTTCTGATATGGTAATGGCAGGAATTCATAGCGCAATTCCTTTTGACGAAGTGGTTTTTGCGATGCGAAATATCGCAAAAAATATGTCATACAAATTGCGAGAAACAGCGCTTGGGGGATTGGCAGTGACAAAAACAGGAAACGAAGTTAAAAAGAAACTGGGATTAAAAATAACAGAAGCTTAAATAAAACTTATGTTCAAAATCGGCGTTCTCGTCTCAACAAAAGGAACAGACTTACAAGCAATCATTGACGAAATAAAGTCCGGCAAAATGCCGGGGATAGAACTTGCGGTTGTTTTAAGCAATAAAAAGGATTGTTACGCGCTCGCTCGCGCTCGCGCCCAAGGCTTCAAATCCATCTTCGTTAGCCCAAAAAATCCTGACGGCACACCTCGCACCCGCGAAGAGTTTGATGCCGAACTTGCAAAGATTTTAAAAGAGCACAAAGTCGATCTGGTTGTTTTAGTTGGTTATATGAGGATTCTAACGCCGGGTTTTGTTCGCCAATTCCCTAAAAGAATAATCAACGTGCACCCGGCTCTCATCCCAAAATATTGCGGCGAAAAATTCTTTGGTTCTAGCGTTCATGCGGCCGTGCTCGCCGCCCACGAAAAGACCTCCGGTATGACTATCCACTACGTCGAAGAAGGCGTAGACACGGGCGAAATCATTTTTCAAAAAACATGCCCCGTCCTTCCAGACGACACCGAAGACACGCTAAAAGAGCGTGTGCAGGCCCTCGAAAAACAATGGTATCCGGAAGTAATTAGAAGGTTATCCAAAGCTTAGCGTTCAACTTCTATTTTCTTCTTTTTATTGCGATTTGTTACTAAATCAATTTCAAGACGGAGCAACTTTGCAATATAAAGAAGCTCAGGATTAAAATCAGGTCTCAATAGAGCTTTTTTAAGCATATTTTTATTGGCCAAGAGTAGCTTTTCAATATGTGGCTGCATGCCAAGAATGCAGTTTAAAACACGATTAAAAGAATGTCTCAATTCTAAAATCTCACGCTCTTTAGAATCAGTTTCTATATGTTTTGAAACCTCTACTATTATTTCATCTATAATATCTTGACGAGGTTTTGATCCATCTCCGGGAAGTTTTTCTCTCAAGAGGGCTGCCAATTCCGAACAGACCCCATCCCCATAATCTTTAACAACTCTGACAAAAGCCGGAATATATCTTACAGACAGCTCTCCGGAAGAAACCATTTCTTGAAGGGGAGCACCGAGTTTTAGAATAGACAGATATAACCAAATTTTTCTTGGGAGAACACCAAGCTCATTGGCAACGGCTCTCGCAGCCAAGTCGTTACCTTCACCATGTTTTTCTATAAATGCATCAATTCGAGATTTATAATCTAGAGCGGTGGCCACAGGGTCCAATAAATTTACTTTTTCTGAAGAATCAGCCATACAAAAATTTAAAACAGGGAGGGCAATACTAGCGTAGTATTGGGCTTCCGCCAAGCTAATTCAGGTTCCAGCCCATTCCCTCTTAATTTTTCTGCTATTTTATGCTATAATTCAGAAATCGAATTAAAAATAAAAACAAAATGGCAAAAATTAATAATCTGCCGGATGAGGTGGTAAAAGACTCCGAAGAGGTGAAGCCACAGGAAAAGTCACAGGAACCGGATGGTATAATTGGAAAAGTAAAATCATGGATATTTTCAGTGATGGGGGGCTTTGGTAGAAAACAGGAAGCGCCAAAAAACGGAAAGAAAAAACTTGGGCCGCCAAACTTTGCTCCACAGGAACCTGAAAGAGTGCTTACCGAAGAGCAGGTTTTAAGTAATTATAAAATTTCATACGAAAGAATAAATTCTATAAAAGAAAAACCAACCTGGGAAGATGTTGAGGCAAGGTTATTGGCTTCGGATAAACACTATTTAAAGCTGGCGATGAAAATGCAAAATGGCGGTATTCTTTTCGGATTTGATAAAGAAGGCAACCCATTAATAGCGGACGGAGGCGCGGAACCGGTCATGAAAGGAAAAAATTACTTTGAAACTCGCAAAGCAATTTATGGAGAAGTTGAAGTTGCGGCCGCAGCTCACTTTGGTTATGAGATGTTCAAGGTAGGTGGAACTTACCAAAAAGGCTATGAAATCAACAAATTTGAAGAATTCACAAAGGGGCCATTTGTAGAAAGCAAGGACATGGACATGTACAACGAATACAAAGAAGAATATGCAAATAGATTTATGAGAGAATCTTGGGTTGATCAAGGAAAAAATCCACTGGAAAAAGACATTTGTACAATTCACTTTTTTCCATCTGAGAGCAAACCCGATATTTGGCACAAAATCGACACAGATAAATTAAGCATGGTTTTAAATCAGGCCATGCCGGATAAAGGCATCCCGACAAGAGGAGTACGCCGTCTTTTGAGGGTAAAAAAGCTACCGGAAGACTTTGGAAAAGAAGAAGTCCAAAAGGACTAAAAAGTTCAGTGGCAAATAAACTTGACAGGTTAGCAAGCAAGTCGTAAACTAACTCCCTTTTTGTTATACAATCTAACCAAACAATTATGAAAGAAGGCGAAGACTTACAATTACAGTCAGTCAGAGGAGACGATTACATGCATACAAACGATGTACTTGCGGTTATGAGTTATAACAGTGAAACATTCCAGGCAATAAGAAATTTTGTAGAGGACAGAATAGATGATTTTAGAGGAGTGCAATCAGTGATTGCAGGATTAAGAGGGGCGATAGGGCACGGAGAAAACGAAGAAAAGGCAAAAGCCAACGCAACAGAATTACTCGCAAGATCAATTGATAAAAGGTCAGGAAAGATTTGCAGAGGCTTTACGGATCTCTCACCGATGGAGTTAAAAGTGTTTCCGGAAAAGATACAAGTAATAATGACTGCCTTGGACGACTTGGCTAATCAAATAAACGAACAACAGGAAAGCCTTTTGAAACTTGATAAACACGCGATGGAAGATACAGACAGAATTAGTAGAGTGGCATGCAGAATGCTGTGTTTAGTCACTCATCACGAAAACGGATCATTCGCAGGAGAATACAGAGAAGGAACACCGGAAAGCATGGTTTTGGGTCACATTGGAAGCATTAAAGAATTGGCAGAAACCAGACCATTTGTAAACGGATTGGTAAATATGAGAGCTTCGATTATTCAAGCAAAAGGCCCCATGGCGGAAAAAGAAGAGATAGGAAGAGTGGAAGATGATATGATATTCACGGATGCATTGTATGACGCTGTTAATAATTTAAGAGGAGTAAGCAGCAAAAAACTTAACGCTTAAGAATATGTCAGACAATATTGAAAGAAGGCAATTAGACCGTGCCGAAACTCCTTTGACAGAGCAGGCGCAGCGTGCATTTGAAGTGCGTTTTAGAGGGCAAATGAATATTGATGACATGATGGTTGAAGAATTTGGGGCGGCGGAAGGCGTCAACACTAATGAAGTAAGACGTGCGGTTATAGCTGCGGCTTTAGGAGAGCACGGAGAAATAATGGAAGGTAAGGATGCCAAAAAAGAAATAACATTGAGAAGGCATTTGTCACAATTCAGACAATTTTGGAACGAAGATGCAAAAGAAAAATGCCAATGGTCTGAAATACGCAAACGGCTGGAGGACGCGGATGGATATTACAGGGGGCTTTTAGATCGCATGAACAACCCTGTATTTATCGGATACGACGAAGATGGGGATCCATTATTTTTTGCAACGACACCCGATATGATTGGGGCAAGTTATGAACAAACATATGACGCGATATATGGCAAAGGAGAAGGAGATGCGGACAAGAAAAACCACTATGGCTATTCGATGCCCCCTACCGACGATTCAGATCCTAAATGGACGAAATTGGGCGGGGTGATAAAGGAATTTCAGATGACGACAGAAAGACCTTTTACAAGAAGAGATCAAAACGGAAAGGCATTAAAATCATGGCTAGATTGCGGAAGAACTCCGAAAAATGGAAATGTATATATAGCCACTCTTTCAGAATCAAATGAAACACATATAAATAGCAATGACACTTTCGGTCGCAAAGATTTGGGTGTACAAAAAATGCTAAAATTGCGCAAGCTTCCAAAAGACTTTGGGGCCAAGACAAGCTAGTTATTGCGGCCCGCTCATGGTCGAAACGACCAGTATAATAATCAAATTCCTGCAGGGCCGCCCATAAAACGGCCTCCGTTAAAGAATAGGAACACAAAAAATAAAATCAAAATAATAGCCAAAATAAATAATAAAATATGCAAAAGGATGTCAGCCAAACGGTTGGCACCGGTTTTGTTAGTTAACAGAAAATATATAGACACTATCGAGTATAAAATCATGCCAACGCATAAAACCCCGATCCAAAGCACCCGTGTTCCAAAAACAACAAAAACCATAATCGAGAGCAAAATAGTCAATAAAGCCAATATGGTTTTTAGAGTTTTTCCGACAGACTCCAGCAACTTTTCGTTCATAAAGTTTTTGTTAAGGTTTATTTACGCAAATTCAAGATCCATCATATATTTTATGAGTATAAAAATACCAAAGAAGTAAAATAAAAATAAAGGACAGGATAAATACTAGGCCCTTAAATAAAGGGATAGCTTTGGGGCTATTTGTTAAGAGAAAATAAATAAACACTATCAAATACAGAATCATGCCAAGAGACACGGCTGAAACCCAAAACACTTCCTTTAAAAAAAAGAAAAATGTAGGCACAAACAAGAAAATGAATAATAAAGCAAAAATGGTTTTTAGAGTTTTTCCGACAGACTCCAGCAACTTTTCGTTCATAAAGTTTTTGTTAAATTATTTCCACTTCCAGAAATATTTAATAGCGCTGTTTAAGTGCAGCCAAGAGATCTTCTTAAAGGCGAGGCCGAAGGCCGAGCCTTCGCTTAGGCGCTTGTGGTAATGGGTGGCGCGCGCAAGGGGATAGTAAATAATTTTGTAGCCGGCGGCGCGCACCTTTTTGCAAAGGTCAAAATCCTCCATAAACAAGAAATATCTTTCGTCAAAGCCGCAAATTTTTTCAAATAGAAATCGCGGAATCATCATAAAAGCTCCGGTAACAAGATCAACCTCCTGTTCGTTGTTTTTGTTGTAGTCTGCCATTACATATCGCTGATAGCGTTTTTTAAATGGCGGAATTTTCTTTAAAAAAGTTCGCTTTATAAACAGGTCAAGGAACTTGAAATCGCGCCGACAAGAAGGCTGAATAGTCCCATCATGATACACCAGTTTCGGCGCCAAAATGCCAACCTCTTCGTGCTTTTCAATGTAGTCCATCATCTCCTGAAGAGTGTTTTCTTCGACCATTACATCGGCATTTAAAATCAGAAGATATTTGCCGCGCGCCCCCTTGGCTGCGAGGTTATTGGCTTTGCCATAACCGAGGTTTTTCCGGGCGCGCACCAGTCGCACTTTTTTTCCATCTTCCGCGCTTTTCAAAAACACCAAACTATCATCCGTGGAAGCGTTGTCACAAAAAATCACTTCATACTCGAAGTCGGTTTTGCTCTTCTTTAAGGCCTCAAGGCACAGTCTCGGAAAATACTTCTGATTGTAATTTACGATTAAAATCGAAAGTTTCATAATTTTTTCTTCATGTCGCTTCTGTCAGTTTTTGAAGCATCATCTTTATTGCTGGAGACTTTAACCTCAAAAATTCCGCGAACAAAGGAATTGTCAGGTACATTTTCCGAAACGATTATATCCGGTCCGACAAAACTTCCATTGCCGACTTTTATTCCAGGCATGATGCTTGCATTGATTCCGACGCGAACATTATCTCCCATAATCACACCGAATTTATTAGTCTCCGTATCAACTTTATTGCCTTCAAAATCAACCTGAATATTTTTTTCATCAAAACGTAAATTTCCGGTTACAGCTCCCGCTCCAAACGAAACATTGTTTCCGATTACGCTGTCGCCGAGATAATTTGTGTGAGTCCAAACCTCATCGCCAAGGAAGCTGCGCGCGACCTCGGTGCCAAATCCAATAACGCAGTTTTCTCCGACGTGACTTTCGCGCACAAGTGCGTGTGTCGCAATTACGGAATTTTTTCCTATATAAACCGGTCCTGTGATACAAGCTCCATCAAAAATTTTCACACCTTCTTCGATAATTACAGGTCCGCTGATAAACGCATTCTTGGAAACTTTAGCCTTTTTGCTTATAGATGGTTTTTTGCTTTTAAAAACAGCATCAAATGCCTGTTTGAAGACCTTAATTACGTGCCACGGATATTTAATCGGCTGCCAAAATCCTTCGTAAGTAACTGCCTTAATTTTAATTTTATCTTTAATCATGTTGCCCAAAGCAACTTCATAAAGATCATCTTCTTTGCTTTTTGCTTTTTCCAAATATTTCATCAACTTCTCCGGATTTCTGTGAACATGCATGACGATATTTACAAGATCGCTCGGCTCGTTTCCAGGTTTTGGCTTTTCAACAATTCCCAAAACCAAGCGATTTTTATCAGTCTTAAGATATCCTCCCGGAAAATATCTTTTCACTTTCTTCGCCAGGATATAACTGTCGGCAAGTTTTGTTTCACCTGCCTTTTTTATAAGCTTGAAAGCCTCAAGTTCCACCGCGTCATTGCTGCTGACAATCAAAACAGGCTCAGCCCCAATCTGCTTTCGTGCAGCCAAAACCGCGCCGCACATGCCAAGTTCCAATTTCTTTTGCTCTATTACTGCGGCGCCCTTCATCTTCATCGCGCCCACCACATCATTAAGCGGCTTCAAGTTGTGGTGTCCGCCAACGATAATCACATCTTTGTCCTTAAATCCGGCCTTTTTGATCATTTCCAACTGATATTGAATCAGCGGTTTACCAAAAAACTTCAGAAAATTCTTGTCTCTTATCGGCTGCATTCTTTTGCTTCTTCCGGCAGCCAGAAGTAGTACTTTCATATTGAGGGGATTAAATAAATCACAAAAAATACTTTACAAGGATTTTACGTATAAATCAAATTTTCCACGGGGATTTTTAAGTATTTCAGCCGTCATATGACGGCATTAGAAAAAATCAAACGGCTTATTCAAGCCAAGAAACTCACGTAAATCTGTGCACGTGCACACTTTTAAGTCAAAACCTCTCCAAGCTTTTTGTCTTTTGCGGCCTGTTTTATCTCCATGGCGATTCTATCACCGTAGCTGATACTTTCGCCGTAAAGATATCCGGAGTATGGAGTAAATTTTGTTCCTGGTGAGCCTGGGATTCTCATTGATACGTCAAATATCACGAACTCTTCCTTGCCCTCAAAAGCGGCCACAGCGCCCTGCAAAGCAAATGGGCCGGGGATTCCGTCGCTGTCTGGGAATTCCTTTTTCATTGTAGCGACGAATTTTTCGCCGATGGCGTACGCTTTTTCAACCAGCGATTCTTTCATGGTAACGGCGTAATGTCCGGTTTCGATCATCTTTGGCTTAAAATTATTTTTCAATAAGTCTATTTGTTGATTTGCGTCCAAACGTAAAAATCCATCTAAGTTGGTTTGTCTTCTAGTATCAGTTCCCATTAATTCCAATTCACCAGTCAATGCTGAATAGAAGAAGTTAAGATTAATCGGAGCACCAACTATGTATTCTTCAAAAACAGCCTTCTGAACCAAATCTTCCAAAGTAATCTGATGACTACGAATCATAGTTTGTGATTTTCTAGCATAATCTTCTAAAGAATTTATGATAAAAAACGCTCTTTCATAAGATCTAGTTCCAGCCTCATTTACCTTCACAATTAAAGGGCCGCCTCCATTTTTGAAATATTCTCTCAATTCATCGTTTATCTTTGGATATTCAAGTCCCACGACACCAAGTGTCCTGTCTTTTTCTCCACTTCTCAAAATCTTCGGCATTCTGATTCCGGCCTTTTGTAACAGGTGATACTGATTTAGCGGCTGATCCCTCTCCTCCAGTTTTACCCCTTGCCTAAGCCCAAAAATCGGCACCTTAAATTCGTTTTCAATCTTAGCAAAGTCTTTAAAATAAACCCAAAAATATCGATTGTGAATGAAAATCGTGTTTAGTTTTCGCAACTTTTCCTGAACGTCCGGTTTCAAAATATCTTCAAATTTATCGACCAAAATAACTTCGTCAACACACCCTTTGACGGCTCGAGCCGTCGCCGGACCACTAAAAGATTTTCGCGTTTTGTAGTATTCCGTAAAAGTTTTTTCACGACCTCTTTGCGCCACAACAACCGTCTTAAAGCCAAATTTCTTGGCTCCGGCACATACATCCAAAGCGCTGTGCCCTCCCAAAACCCCAATTGAAATTTTACCTTTATACTTCTTTAGAATCTCCAAAATGTCTTTTTTGTTTATCATAGCCAAAGCATATTACATGCCGATTTGATTTGCAATTTGTTTAAGCGCGTTAAGCGAAATCTGGAAAAACGTAGCTCTGTCCAATCCGGTTTTTTCGATATCAGCAATAAACGGACGGCTAACTTTTGCAGCAAAAGATTTATCTTTGAATTTTTTGTTGATGGAACTTGGCTCGACTTCAGCAATTTTTTTATCAGGCCGCATAAGTACATAAGAGAAAATTAGCCCAGTAACACTTTCGGCTGCGGCAAGCGCAAAATCAAACTTACTCTCTCGCTTTATTTCATTCCCCGGAAGTCCTTCGCAGTGCGCCAAAATCGCGTGGAACATATCCGGAATATCGTATCCGACCTCTTTCAAAATCTCGATAGTTTTTTTCGCGTGCATTTCGGTATTTCCTTGAACTTCTTCCCAGTCCAAATCGTGAAGTAATCCTGTGCAGCCCCAAAGCTCCTCGTTCTCGCCAAAGTGTTTTGCAAGCGCTTTCATGATTGCCTCACTTTCCAGCGAATGCCAAACATTGTATTCCTGTTTCAGATGTTGATGAAGCAGCGCTCTGGCCTCCTCGGCCGTGATAGTGTTTTTCATATTGATTGAATTATTATCCTAGAATTTCTTTTAATCGATCTTGTTCGATGGCTTCCTTAATGTCACGCGCAATTCTTCTGCCGGTGCTCATTGGTTCGTTGTATTTTAGCCATGTGTACGGCGAGCCGTTGATGTATGGATTTGTCCCCGCAACTATTCTCGCCGATATTTCAAAGATGTAATAATTAAGTTCCGGATCAATAATTCCTTCCAGACAGAATGGGCCAAACATGCCTCCCTCAACCAGTTTTTTCGAAGATTCAATAACCTTATCTCCCATATCAAATATTCTTGGGAGAATGGATTCGCGGAGGACTAAAGGAACATTTCCGGTGATTGTATAAGTGGTTTGGATATCAACATCCACCTGATCATTTGCGGCAATGCGTCCGATGGAATCGGCATTGGATTCGTAGCGCTTATCAAAGCCCATAACTTCCAATTCGCCGGTTAAGCGGCTATAGAAATAATGAGAATAAACCGGAACTCCGACGATATATTCCTGAATTACGAAGTCCTCTTTTGAAGGGCCTTTATATTTTTCCCATCTCTCATAAAATTCTTTTGCGTTATTGGCTATGAAATATCCTTTTCCACCGAGAGCTCCATGGAATTTTATAATGGCGGCGCGATCGATATCTTCCGGTTTTTTGAAAATCTTCGGGACTTTTATTCCCGCATCCAGAAGCCATTTTCTTTGTTTATCTCTGTCAGCCTCGTATTCAAGAATGCCACGCATTCCATAATGTTGGACTTTAATTTCCTTAACTTTTTCCGGTCCGATATATGCCACAAAACTTCCGTGCGGAATTAAAATCGCATTTTCTTTGATAAGTTGATCTTCAATTTCGAAGAAATTTTTGAAGTGATCGACTTCGATAATTTTGTCGCCCAAGCCATAGCTTTTATACGGGCGCGACTCACCTTTTTTGCAAACGACAATCGTTTCAAATCCTTCATCTTTCGCGCCCTTAAGTATCTGAAGGGCCGTATGGCTCCCGAGTGTCGCTATTTTGAATTTTTTAAAATTAGCCATATATGCGAAAAATTTTAGGTCTTTTGGCCATCATATAATGCTAACGAGCATTTGTCCACTAAAAGTTTAAATTTCAGGCCGAGCCTCAGGTTCAGCCTGCTAAGGAGACGGAAAGGCCGACAATCAGCATGTACAAAGCGAAAACGAGGAGTGAATGTTTGCGCAAAAACTTCATTAAAAACCAAATGCTTAAAAGGCCGAAGAGGAAAGATGTTAAAAAGCCTAAGCCGTAGGCGCCGAGAGGCATGGAGGAATATTCGGCGGAGGGGATTTTAATGGCGGTAAGAGCGGCCGCGCCCAAAATAGCCGGGAGACTTAAAAGGAACGAAAATCGCGCGGCCGCACTCCTTTCAATTCCTTGAAAAATTCCAGTGACCATTGTTGTGCCGGAGCGGGAGAAACCGGGCATCAATGCCACGCACTGCGCCAAGCCGATAATCAACGCTCGCCACCAGTTGCTTACTTCTTTTTTGCGAGCCGCATATTTTTTGTAAACGTATTCTCCGATAACAAAAACTGTGCCGATAATCATCATGTCCAAACCAACATGCGAAATAGTTCTGTAATTTGCGTCGATAAAATCTCCAAATAAAAATCCGGCCAAAATCGCGGGAATTGTGCCGACAATGATGTAAATAATAAGTTTCACGAAAGGATCGGAGAATTTTCTTTTGCCAAAAATAAGGCAAAAAAACGCCTTAATCATCTCCAAAATATCTTTTCGAAAATAAACCACGACGGCAAAAAATGTTCCCAAATGAAGAAGGACATCAAAGCTTTTTAAGGTTACAGTATCCAATCCAAAAAAATGCTCGGCAATAATCAAATGACCGCTGGAAGAAATCGGCAAAAACTCGGCGACGCCTTGGAGAATTCCCAAAACTAAAGCTTGAAATAGATTCATAAGATGGCCCTAAGGGTCGAAATTAATGTCTGAAATATCTGCGGCCGCTAACCACCATGCTGATTCCAAGTTCGTCAGCTCTTTTTATAACCATTTCGTCGTTTACGCTCCCGCCTGGTTGGATTATAGCGGTTACACCGAATTCCACGGCCTTTTCCAAGCCATCCGGGAAGGGGAAGAAAGCGTCAGAGCTCATGACCGAGCCTTTTACTTTATCACCGCCTTTATATCCGGCCATAAACACGGAATCCACGCGAGACATTTGGCCGGCGCCAATGCCGGTTACAACGGTTCCTTTTGCCATAACAACGGAATTGGAAAGAACGTGTTTTACAACTTTGGTGGCAAATAACATTGATGCAATTTCATCGTCGGTGGGCTTCTTTTTTGTG
>Ga0172379_10003733_pt1 | contig 23755 bp, 17 predicted proteins | sample GrowelOW334metaG_FD_119756 | JGI IMG/M metagenome (GOLD analysis project Ga0172379, IMG submission 119756) | Groundwater microbial communities from an aquifer near a municipal landfill in Southern Ontario, Canada - Groundwater well OW334 metaG | ecosystem: Environmental > Aquatic > Deep...
CCGCACCGGCTTCCGGGACTACCGTTACGACCGGCTCGCTGGATGAAGTTTCGACTTCCGGCGGTACATCCGGTGGAACGACACCGGCCTCCTCCGGGGATGGAGATGTCTCCGGACCGCAAGAGCCTCCGGCACCGCCCGCCCCTCCGCCTCCGCCAGCGCCTACCACTGGCAGGATTCGTATCAGGATTGAGGGATAGCTGAAATGAAAAGAAACATACGCACGTCAATTTTCGTGCTCACCGTACTGGTTTCCCTGCTGATGACCTTCGGGGCCGTTTCCTGCGCCTTGCTTGCGCCGGAGCCTGGCCGTATAGAAATAGAATTCTCACAGGAAAACCTCCAGGCTACCGTAGATTCCGGTTCCGCACTGTCCTCCCGGGCGCTTTTATCACCTGGCCAGAGCGCCCGTTACGTCCGCATCTACCTTGAGTCGCAAGGCGGTCTGATCCCCTTCGGCTCCCGCGGCGCGGTCATCGAAATGGCCATACCGGCAAGCAACGTTATCGTCATAGAGGATGTGCCACCCCTGCGGAACTGCATGCTTTACATTTCCCTGAGCGTAGAGGGTTCCGTCGATTTCCGGACAGTGAAGTACGTACAATCCAATGGGACGTTCAACGTCATCGCCGGTGGCACCTCGGAGCTCACGATGAAGGGCGTCGAAAGCCCCTTCGAAGACCTCGAAACGGCGAGAGACGTGGCCGGTGTGGACGCCGTGGAAGTCGGCGGCACCATGTACCACCTGGCGAACGGCATTTTGTCCTGGAACGATGGCCAGGCACGTACTCTGGCTGTCAGCGGAGCGACCGGCCTCGGAAAGGGGAAAGCCCTTAAAAGTGACGGAACGGCAGAAGCCGACCAGGTGTGGGTCAACACCGACGGGGGAATTCTCCCCCTCGAGGGTAGCGTTCTCGGTGCGGAATTGACCGGCAAGACCTTCGGAGCCGGAAGCCCGGTGCTTGAATCCGGAATGATTTCGCTTACCTACGACGATCCTGACGACGATCCCGACGAGGGACCCAAGCCCACGGATGTCGCGTTCTATCAGAAACCGGGAAGTGCCGGAGTTGGCCTGTCCCTGGACGATGCCTGGGAATGGATAGACCTCTACGACGTATTCGACGAGAATTCCGAATACTACTCCGACGGCTTTTCCTCCCTTGAGGATCTCATCAAGGATAACAATTCCAAGCTTATCGCCGATTATGCAATGTCCGGAACTTTTGGATACATGGTGATCCCTGCAATCAACAGCCTCCGCGTCGGAGGGGATTTCGTAGACAAGGTCGAGGCTCTGGGCGATGATCTTGATTTCTCCAAACTCAAGGATACCCTTCTCACCGGCAATACCGTAAGCGTGCCCAAGATAGGTGGGCTGCAGCCCCTGATCCAGGGTGTTTCCCAGGCTGGAACTCTGCTCTTTATCGGTACCGACCTTGGCGTGTTTTTCCAGACGGTGGGCGTCGATGGTGTTCCGGATAATCAGACGCCCTCCCAAATTGCCTTGCCAAGAAAGGTGAACGTAGGACGGATCCGGTCCAAACTTGTCGGAGATACGGTCTGGACTGCGGTGCTTGGCAAGGCCGGGGGCGTGTACCTCATAGCCAACAAAGCCGGCGAAATCCCGAAAATCCACGAATTTCGCTTCTTCACCGGGATCCCTGAATTCGGCGGAAAAGCCGCGGAGACAGGTGACTTGTTTTGGACTGCAACCGGCGACCTGATCGTGACCGGCACCAACGGGATCGTCAGCTTGTCGAACGACAAGCTTTCCGAACTATAGAGGCGGGCGAGGGGGAGAACGAAGATGATTTCAAGGAAACTGCCTATCCTGTTGCTGGGACTGTCCATCGCCTTCGTCTGCTCCGCCGAGGAAGTAGTCAATCTTGACGCGTTAAACGCGGACTTGACGACACTTTTTACTTCTATCGGACGGGATATATCTCCGCGCCTTCATCAGACGGCGCTTTCCGGAAACGACCTTGTCGGCGAGGCGCGTCTGCGCGGATTCTCCCGAACCTACCTGACGGTCGCCGGCGCTTCGGTGACCATCATGGACGGGGCGGCCAAGGTTCTCGCCTCTGACGATAGTGATCTTTGGAAGTTCTCCCTGCTTTCCATACCGAACGTCGTAAAGGACACGCTAGGAACCGACAAGACAGCCAATGACAGCTTTGACTTGGCGACAGGCGGCGCGTTCCCCTTGGCTTCACTTCGTCTGGGCATCGGGTTTCCCCTGCCGTTCGGACTGGAACTGCTCGCGAACGGAGTCTATCTTCCCGAATCCTTGGTGGAAACGGGTATAGACTTGGCGGGAGAGTCGCTTCCCGTGGATCTAAAGAACCTAGGGGTCCGTGTCGAAATGCTCACCGCAGGCGGCATACTCCGGAAACCCATACTCTCGGACAAGAAGGGCTTCCTCCGTCCCTCGCTATCCATAGGAGCTGGATATACCTATTCCCGCTTCGCGCTCTCAGTCGATTCGTTCAACCTGGACGCCCTTGACGTGGAGATCACTTCCGATGATACGGGAGGTTTCGGCGCCCTGACTATGGACGGCGAACTCGGTTTCGAGGTGGAGACACAGGCCTACGGGGCGGTCCTGCATATATCCAAGAACGTGCTCTGGCTATTCACACCTTTCGCCAAGGCATCTGCCTACTACCATGTCACAGACTACAGTTCCAGGTTCAAGGTGAACGCCAAACTGACCCCCGATGCGCCGGAGGACGGTTCCGCTCCCGGTGATCCCATCGAGCAGGCACTGGATGCGCCGGTCCTGATCCATACGGAGGATGTCTCCATCATCCTCTCCGGAGGTCTTGAACTGAAGCTTTTTCCCTTCGTCCTCACCACCTGTGTCTCGCTTGATATGGAGAGACCAATAGTGGACGTGAGGAGTGTGGCGCTGGATGGTTTCAAACTGAACGGTACTTCAGTAACCATCGCGGCGCGCCTGCAGATCTGACCTTCCATCATCAAGGGGGAGCACCTTCTGGTCTCCCCTTCCCGCATTGCTTTATGATCCGCGAAGATGTCTAGCACATGCTGTCTATATCGATATCTCATTAACCTTAAAAAGGAATACGAATATCACCTTCATGTACGACTTCTATGAACTACTGAAAAAACTTGGCGGAGATTGCCAATACGGTTCCCTGTAAAGTAGAATGTCCATTTTTCTTCAAACCACTACTTCCAGAAATGGAGGAAGGATGAACCCTTCTCCCAATTGATTCACTAATGTAGCCAACTGCGTCAATCCCATTAAAATCTTCCTCGGATAGGTGTTCATCCAGTCCTGGGTTTCCCTGACAACCTTCCTGGTGACCAATCCGATATCGCTACCTTTGGCGATGAACCTTCTGATAATCCCATTATGGTTTTCATTGGTCCCCCGCTCCGAGGAAAAGTACGGGTGGGCGAAATATAGGCGCGTGCTGGGCAGGGAGCAAAGGACGGAACCGTCCAGGACATCGACGTCAGAAAACTCAATCCCCATTGTCGGCCGTGATCGATTTGAACAGCTGACGAAACCGGATCCTTTCTATCTGCCGTTCCATCCCGGCAAATTCAGCCATTACGGACGCCGCTGTCCTGTCGGGGATCTTCCTGGTTATCTCCACCCTTGCCTTGCGCTCGGTGAGGGTCAACATCCCTAGCCGCTGTAGATGGTATCCATCTCCCAAAGGCCTATCTGCGAGCGGTCATTGACCATTGTCTCGTGTCTATGCTTCGGGCCGCATTTGTAGCCCTTGAGCGCCCTACGGGCTTTCCTCGCGGCTTTCATCGCATGCCTTTGAGCAGGAGGTTCCTCTCCGATATGCCAGGGATGTCCCCCGCCGCAATGTAGCTATAAGGTGTCTTCTCGCAGATTCTTGTCCCGCTGGGCTACCCATTGTCCTGGAAGTGCCGGATGATGGCATGGGGGCTGTAGTGGAGATCGTCGATGAGTTGGGCGACCCGGTCTACCAGGGTCCAGTCCCTTTCCAGCTTAATGTCCGGACCCTTTCCCCCATTCTTCCGGTCGGCGTCGTTCTTGGGCGTACTCGGCGTTGTATTCCCACCGCAAGAAGCGGGGTGAAGGGTCCCGCGGACAGCTGCTAACCGCGACGGAAACCTGTAATCCGGAGAATGGAGTGCATGCGATCACGGATGTCCACTTGACTGCCAACAACCGCGACGACAGCGCCGAGCTCAACGACAGGATCTACGGAATCAAGGTGAAGACACCGGACCTGGCTCTACTGTTTACGGACGGCGGCTACAGGAGCGAACCGAATGACGAGAAACTGGCGAGGCTGGAAGTCGAGCAAATGCAAACCGCTGTCCGTGGACCTCATCAGGCCGGCAAGGTATTTCCCGGCGGCAAGAGGTTGAAAGGCATCATGGACGGTTTGGCCTGCGCAAGCTGCCCGAAATCCGATGCATGTCCGTCGAACCGGCGCAAGACCTGCCGCGTTGTCCATTTCACCCACGAGGACATGCTAAGGCAGAAACGATGTCGGAAAACACGGTCTCTTCTGGTCCACTATCGGAGCCTGCGGGCCAACAACGAAGCGACGATGCGGGAATTCAGCCGCCTCCTTGAGTGCCGGAAACTCAAGGTCCGTGGCCGTTTCAAGACGAATCCGTTCAGCCTGACCACCGCGATGGGGATAAATTACGGCCCGGTTCACCGCTCTGGCCTGTGCAGATCATGAAATGGGGGAAAGGCTTCGAAAAATGGCCGTCATAGTACTTGGCGTCAGGTGAAGTCCAGGGAGTAGAAGGACTGGCCGTGGAAACGGAAGAGAACCGACCTTTCTAAACGAATATCCAGCCTACCGCAGCCAACGAAAGCTCGAAACCATCATGTTAATTGGCTGTGACATTTTAGAGGGGACTCAAAATTGCCTGACCCAAACCAAGCTATAGTTCACACGGCTTCTCTGACAGCCTGATCGAATTATTGGAAACCACGGATGTACCATGGTATGGTTTTCATTTTTGATAGACCTCGCGACGTTTCACGCTATCATCAGTCTGTCCTGCGTGATGCTCTTGCCCCATGCTTGTGAAAGAGTGCTTTCGTTCTTCTCCTAATCGGTGGATGTCGTTCCCTTGGGGCACAGTTGCACCTCCAGTGCATGGATCTCGCGTTCGAGTCGGGCATACAGTTTACGGTAATCGATGTTGCTTGAGGCTTTCGCCGCCATTTCGATTTCTTTCAGGGTGGCCGACGCGCTTTCGAAGCGCAGGTTTGCGACGGTGCCCCGTAGTTTATGGGCAGAGGCTGCCAACTCCGGGTAGGAGTCCTTTTCGATGGCAACGGCAATCTCGGCCAAGTACGCGGCGGCAAGGCCGGAATAAAAATAATCTATTAGCGACTGCAAGTCGTCGGTACCCAGGGATAGGGAAGCCGCGGCTGCCCCGATGTTGTAGCTTTCCGATTCCTGCCGTGCGGGCGCAGGCCGGCCGATACTGGCGGGCATTTCCTTTACGGCCAGGTACTTTGCCAGTGTGGTCTTGAGTTTCTGGATGTCTATGGGTTTGGAAACGACGTCATCCATCCCTTCGGCGATGAAGCGTTCGTGATCACCTTTCATCGTGTGGGCGGTAAGGGCAATGAAGGGAATCCGCGTCGTGGCGGACCGACGTATGCGCTTCATGGCCTCTATCCCATCGATGCCGGGAAGGTTGATGTCCATCAGGATTATATTGAATAGCCTGGATTGCGCGAGTTCTACAGCCTGCTCTCCGGAAGAAGCAAGAACGCCTTCGAAGCCAAAGGTTGCGAGGATGGCAATTATGAGCTTCTGGTTTACCGGGTTGTCCTCCACAACAAGGATTTCGTATGGTCCCAAGGCAGCATCCTCTTCTTCCAGCAGGAGCGGTTCGGCGTTGGCCGGAACAGCTTGCTGGTATCCGCTCTGTTTCCTTCCGGGAAGGATGACGGTGAAACGGCTCCCCCTGCCCGTTACGCTTTGTATCTCGATATGGCCACCATGCAATTCCACGAGGCGCTGGGTAATGGAGAGACCCAGGCCTGTACCCTGGTGGGTATTCTCCATTTGTCTTACCTGTTCGAAGGGGTTGAAAATGCGGGTCTGGTCCTCCTCCGCAATGCCGATGCCCTCGTCCCAAATCGTGATTACGGCGCGGTTCTCATCTCCCCTGGCCTCCAACCCGATGTTTTTGCCATGCCCTGTAAATTTTATCGCATTCGACAACAGATTATAGAAAATCTGCCTCACCCGGACTTCGTCCGCATCCAGGATGCCGATATCCGCCTGAATGCCTACGTTAATCCTTATGAGCTTTTCTCCCGCAGGGGCTCGCATCGTTTCGACGAGGGTTTCGAGCATATCAGCAAGGTTGAAAGGTTTCGTCTGGAGTTCGACTTTTCCCGCCTCGATTTTGGCCAGATCGAGTATATCGCCGATCATGCTCAGCAGGTGTTCTCCACTGGCCCGTATATCCTGCAGGAAGGAGCGCTGGTTCTCATTTAGGCTGCCGGATTCGTCCATGGAGAGCAACTGGCTGAAACCAAGTATGGAATTGAGCGGAGTGCGGAGTTCATGGCTCATGGAGGCAAGAAAATCGCTCTTGGCCCGGTTCGCCTCTTCGGCGGCATTCCTGGCCTCCAACAGCTTGTGTTCCATCAGGATACGCTCGTTCATGTCAATCACAAAGCCCTGGGTCCGCAATAGCTCGCCGTCGTCGCTGAATTCGGCTGTGCAGGTATTCAGTACCCAACTGAGCGTACCGTCCTTGCGGATGATGCGATGTTCGACAGGCGGGAACCCTTTCCCTGCCTTCAGCCCTTCCATATAATCGATGATGCTCTCGCGGTCGTCCTCGTGGATCATGGTAATCATAAGCTGGGAGTCTGCTGCGAAATCTTCAGGATCATACCCGGTTATGTTTCGGCTTTTAGGGCTGTGGTAGGTGTTGACCGGCTTGCCATTCTGATAGTCTACCGAGTAGATGAATTCATCGATGTTTTCGATGACCGAACGGAAGCGTTTTTCACTTCTTTTCAGTTCGTCATCATCCTGTTTCCGTTTGATCGCGATGGAATAATAATCCGCCAGGCGATGTACGGCGTCCAGATCGTCGTCGGTAAACGGCTTCGCGGGATTCGCCAGGGCAATCTGGCCTGCGATCTCGTCGTCCAGGATGACCGGTACCGAGAGGTAGGCTCCGATTGTGAAATGCCTTTCCGGCAAACCCTGCATCGTCGGGTGGGACGAGGCATCGTTCGAGTAGAAGGCTTTATGGCTGCTTAGCGGAAACCCCCTGCGGCCGAGTTCATCCCCAATCCTGTTATACGTGAATCCGGACGAATCTGTCATGGACAGTACGATAGTCTCGCCCGAAGGCTTTTGGATCAGGGAGACAAACCCCTGGCTGCAGTCGCACAGGCGCAAGGCCCATTTTAAAATCAGGTTGGCAATCTCGGTCATCGATATTTTCGACCGCATCATGGGTTCGTGGATACCCGCGAGGGCTTCGTAAAGCTGATTTTCCTTTTGTATCTTTTCTTCTGCCTTTCTCCGCTCGGTGAAGTCCTTAAGGTACATATTAACGTACTCGCGGTTCTCGCCCCGTACAGCCGTACACTCGTGGACCCGCCCGGCGTGCTCAAAAAGGCAAGACTGGATTCCCTGGATTCCAAAAACATTCGCCGCAAGGGCTTGCCATTCTGCGGGTGCCGGTTCGCCGATATCGCTGCCCGCGCCCGACAGCAGATCCATACCCGCAGGGTTGCTGTATATAACAATCCCCTTGGTATCTATCCGATAAATCGGGTTGGGGTTCTCGAAAGGTATGGTTGCAATATTCGCAAATTTCTCGGCCGCCAGTTCCCGCTCCAGTGCACTGGCGGCGGGGATGGCGGCCAGCTCAAGGATCGCGGCTGCAATGCTGGAATCCGCCAGTGGCTTTCTGCCTATCAAGGCCATCAGGCCGATAGGCTCACCGCTGGCATCCCACAGGGTGGTGCCCATATAGCTTTCGGCCTTCATCTTCTGAAGTGGCTCGTCCAGTGGGAAGAGGTTTCTGACATTGCTGTCAAAGCTGCAGATGGATTTACCCACCACTTCCCCGCAGGGTGTATCTTTCAATCGGTAGGTTATGCAGTCCGTGAAATTTCCGTCGTAATAGGCGGCAACCATCTTCGCGTTATGTCCGTCGCCTTCAAGTTTGTCTATGCAGACATAGTCCATTTCCAGATTCTCGCCAAGATAGCGGGCCAGGGATCTGAAGAAGTCCGTTCCTTTCTGGCTGGAGATGGTGTTGATGAGGAATTGCCGAATCATATCGATCTGCTTTCGTTCGGTGATATCCATGAGCTGGCCGATGACGCGTACAGTCCTCCCGGCTTCCATCACCGCCTGGGCGCAGGTCCGGACCCATAATTTGCGTCCCCTTGCCGTAATGAAGGGCAATTCAAAGTCATACGGCAAACCTTTTTCCACGCAGAGGCGGAGGGCTTCCGTGATTTTTATACGATCATCGGGAAGGTAGCAATCCAGCAGTTGATTGAACAGGTGAGTACCAACGCAATCGGTTGCTTCAACATCAAATTCATGGATGCGCCAGGTTTCTTCGGTCCAGAATAGGGTTTCATGGATGCAATCCCATTCCCACCCGCCGATCCCGGCCATCTGTTGCGTGGTATTCAGGAGCGCCTCGCGGCGCAGCCGTATTTCCTCCGCATGGTTGCGTGCCAGGACAACGCTGATGCTGTTTATTATCAGTTCCAGAAATTCGATCCGTGAGGGATTGAAGCCGTCCGGCTTTCGGTCGGCCAAAAGCAGCAGTCCGACCAGTTCCTGGTTCACCCGCACGGGAATAAGGGCAATGGAGAGGAATCCTTCATGGATGCAGCTGGGGCGGTGTTTACCTTTCGCCTCACCAGCTGGCAAAGTATTGAAGAAGGTGGTGGAATCGTTTGTCCAGGCACTTCCGGCCGGAGTCGAAAAGGGGAGTGCGGGTTCGGTCTGGCCCGATAGCAGCCTTCCGCAAACACACGCCAGAAGGGGCTTGCCATTACTATCGGTGCAGGTTTCCCCATCCTCCCCGTGGAAAACCAGGCTGTTATCAGCGGTAAGGAAATCTTTGGACAAACCATCATGGGCTACAAAAGGATAGTCACCTCCGCGCTCAAGCCGCATTCCGACAGCATCCAGACCGGTGTAGTGCTTGATGGCACCGAGTATGGATTGGATGGCGTGGGGCTGGGCGACGGGGTTATTGATTATGCCCAGGATTTCAGCCATCAGCGCCTGTTGCCGCTGCAATTCCATTATTTTCTGAGGATCATCCTCGGTGATCGGGCTTAGCTTCAACTTAACCTCCGTTGGCTACATGCGGTGCGTAACCGTCATGCCGGGTCTGCGTGTGCATCCCTGATCGCGAGTATTTCGGTGAGCGAATCCCTGAAAATGGGTACGAGGAAGGGATCGAAATGGGTCCCGCTGTTGTCCATTATGTAAGCCGTGGCCGCCTCGACGGTCCAGGCTTCCTTGTAGGGCCGGTGGGAAGTAAGTGCGTCAAACACGTCGGCCAAGGCTACTATGCGGCCCGCTTGGGGGATATCCTTACCGGCAAGACCCCGCGGATAGCCGGTTCCATCCCAGCGTTCATGGTGGGCCAGGGCAATTTCCCTGGCTGTCTTGAGCAATTCGGAATCCTCACCCTCAAGTATGTGGGCGCCGATGGCGGTATGGGTTTTCATGATTTCCCATTCGTCACCTTCCAGTTTTTCCGGTTTCAGAAGGATTGCATCCGGGATGCCTATCTTTCCAAGATCGTGCATGGGCGTGGCGTGCAGCAGGATCTCGCATTCTGCCTTGCTCCACCCCAATTTTTCCGCCACCAGCGCGGCTGTAAAACTTACCCGTATGATATGCTTCCCGGTTTCATTATCCCTGAATTCCGATGCGCGCCCCAATCTCTGGACGACTTGCAGTCGGGTCCGCAACAATTCGTCGGTGCGCTCCCTCACTAGGGCGTCAAGGGACTGGTTCTGGGCGTAGATGTACAGGTGAACGAAGTGCAACTCGATCATGGTGCCTACCCGGGCGAGCAGTTCACCCATGTCGAAGGGTTTGGTCAGGTAGTCCCGTGCTCCGATTTCAAAGGCCCGCAACAGGTATTCCCGGCCCTTTTGCGCCGTAAGCACGATAATGGGTGGCATCAGGGGATCCGCGAGTTCCTTTAGGGCTTCGATCACCTGATACCCGTTCATGAAAGGCATATTCAGATCCAGAAGGATCAGGTCGGGTCGTGCCTGCTGATATAGGGCGAGCACAGCCCGGGAATCCTGAACCGGTACCAGGTTCAGATAGCCCGCGCCTCCAAGCATCTTCTCGAGCAGCTTGATGTTGATCGCCTCATCATCGACCAGCATGATGCGCGCCTTCTTCAAATCCTGAATCATGGTTTGCGCTTCCATCATTTTCTTTTCCTTTCTCCACTTTTCCTTTCGGCCTCTGATAGTTGTTCGTCTAGTGTCGACAGGAATGCCGGAACATCAAGGGGTTTGGTAAGGTAAGCCGCGAGTCCTGCAGCTTTACCCCGTTCTATATCATAGGACATCGCGTGGGCAGTGACAGCTATCACGGGTATGTCCTTTCCCCAGTCGCGCGAGCGCAGTATGTTGAGGAATTCATATCCGTCCATATCGGCCATGTTCAGGTCCAGGAGAATAAGGTCGGGCCGATGAATTTTAGCCAGGTCGAGCCCGAGGGCGGCGTTATGGGCGCTCAGTAGCCGGATGTGCTTTCGCATGCCGAGGATGCTCCCCACGAGCCGCAAGTTGGCGGGGTTATCCTCGATGTAGAGTACGGTCTGTCGTGGCTCATCTGTGGGAAGGACCGCTGCCGCCGGTAGGCTGGACTTTCCCCACACGCCGATTTCCGGCTCGGCTTTCGGAATGTCAATCCAGAAAAGGCTTCCCAAGTTCACTTTGCTGACGACCCCGATCCTCCCCCCCATGAGTTCGATGAGGCGCTTGCTGATCGAAAGGCCGATTCCGGTGCCCTCGATCTCGCTGTTCTCAGCCCCCAGACGGTTGAAAGGCAGAAATAGTTCCCTGAGCTTTGCTTCGGGAATGCCCGGGCCAGTATCGCTAATCGATACGCGTATCATCTCCTCCCCTTCCGTGCAGCTGACGTGGACCTTGCCTTGGGGCTTGTTGTACTTGATCGCGTTGGAAAGCAGGTTGACGAGTACCTGTTTCAGGCGTACCCGGTCTGCCTGGACGGTAAATTCGGTGGGTGTGCCAACTTCCAAGCCTATCCCCCTGCTCGTGGCGAGGGGTTCAACGAGGCTCAGGCATTCTTCGAGCAGCCCCGGGCAGGATACCTGCTCCATGACCAGATCCAGATGACCAGTCTCGATTTTTGAAAGGTCGAGAACCTCATTGATGAGGTCCAACAAATGCCGACCGGCATTGATGATCTCATTGGCATAGTCCAGTTGCGAAGCATCCAGTCGCTGGTCGATCCCAAGGAGTTGGGCAAAGCCGAGGATAGCATTCAGCGGGGTACGCAGTTCATGGCTCATGGAGGACAGGAATTCACTTTTCGCCTGATTGGCCCGCTGGGCTTCCTCGCGGGAAAGGATAAGTTCCTGTTCGGCCGCTTTCCGCTCGGTGATGTCCTGTACCAAGCCCAGCATGCGTAGCGGTTGCCCCCTATCGTCACGGGTGACGTTCCCGTTCTCGAATAACCAGTGGATGGAGCCGTCCGGCCAAATGGTTCGGTGCGAGACCTGGAACATGGCTCCCGTCTCGATGCAGGTCCGAATCGCGTCCGCGACCTTCTGGCGGTCTTCCGGATGCACGGACTGCAGGAAGTTTTCGTAGGTGATCTCCAATTCGCCATTCGTATGTCCGAACAGGGGGCCCATCCGGTCGGACCATAAAAGCTCCATGGTCCGGGTGTCCAGATCCCAGGTCCCGATATTGGCGTATTCCTGGGCGATGCGCAGACGCTGCTCATTGTTTATGAGGTCGCTCTGTATCCTCAGTAACTGGGTGACGTCGTTGGAAATGCCTATATAATGGGTAAGCTTGCCGTTTTCATCATGGACGGGAGAGATGTTGATATCGTTCCAAAAGAGGGTGCCGTCCTTCCGGTAATTGCGCAATTGGGCTTGGCAGGCCTTTCCCTCGCATAACCCCGCGCGAATCACTTGCAGCCCTGGTTGTTCGGTATCGTCCTTATGCAGGAAGCGCGTATTCTTGCCTAATACTTCTGAGGGTGCATACCCGGTGAGACGTTCAAACGAGGCGTTTACGTAGATGGCCGGATGGTCATCCTGTAACGCATCGGCTATGACTATGTAGCCGGAAGCGCTGTCCATGGCTTGGGCCTGCAAACGCAGTTTGCCTTCCATCGCCTTACGCTCGGTTATATCCTCTTTTACTGCAAGGAAATGGGTGATAACGCCCTCTTGGTCCTTTACCGGGGAAATCACGGCGGATTCCCAGTATAGTTCTCCGTTTTTCCTTCTGTTATGGAAGATTCCATGCCAATCCCGGCCGGCCAGGATCGTATCCCACAATTCCTTGTAGGTTGAGCTTGGCATTTGGCCGGATTTAAGGACCCTCGGATTTTTCCCGATAGCTTCCTCTGCCGTATAGCCTGTGGCCTGTGTAAATTTGGGATTCACGAATTCGATGTTACCGGCGATATCGGTAATGACCACTGTCACCGGACTCTGTTCGATGGCTACCGAAAGCGTCCTGAGCTTGGATTCAACGGAGTCGACAGAGTCTTTCATTTGGACAGGCTCCGAAAATCAGAGATAGTGCCTCCCCGGTGGTCAATAGTACCGCTTTTCAGCTTCATTGCCTTCCTCCTGCTTCCTCTGTCTATACTTCTGCTGCTAAATTGGAATGGATGGAATTAAAAGTGATAAAGAAATCTGCTGCCTTTAAGCTACTACTGTGTCAAAGAAGCGACTATAAAAACGTATTACAATATACTAAAACAATACCACATTTTTATCTGACCCGCCAACCAATATATAGTTGACTAATAAAGTCGTGATATATATTTTAAAAATACTTCACCATTAAGCGGAGGATCGAATGCGTAAGCAGTCGGTGCAGGGAATACTGCTTGGATGCGTTGTATTAATCGCGGCTATTTCCTTCTATTCCTGTGATTTCCTCTTCGGACCAGAAAAAAAGGCCAAGTATCAAGCTGGTTTGGATGAAACCCCGGAGGCATCCACCCTTGGCTCCGCTTCCCGACGTATCGATACCCTAATAAACGCATCAGAGTCCTTTTATATCCCGGTTACGGTAATAATCGCGAAACCACCACTGCCCGATCCTGTCTTGGTAGAAAAGGGTGGCCAATACGGTTTTGCCCTCAAGCTGATGGATGAAAACGAGGTTCCCATATCGATCGTGGAACTTCCCGGTTCTGCTTACCAAGTAGTGGTCCCCGGTTCTACCCATGCCAATCAAAGTGGTTTTACCCTTCTTGATCCTGTGTATACCATGAAACCCTTTAGCGTTGGAAGGATGGACCTTGGATTGCATACTAGCTTGGATGTCACATCTGGTTTTGTTTTTATCCCCTTGGGACACCCCGGTATGGAAATCGCGTTGGAGAATATATACGCCTTCCAAATACCACAGGGACATATCCTGGAACTCCGCTATTACAGGCATCGGACGTTGGATACGAATCCTTCATTCTCCGGGTCCGAGCTCTCCCAATCAGTGTTGGTCACCAGTCCTGCTACTCCTGATGAGGGATTTGATCCCTTTGATCACAACGGAAATCCTTCTTTTACTATCCTTGGAGACTTACAAAGCCATCTTTCCCTACACGAGGGCGTCCCGGACGACGGGCCAGCATTGACCCCGCCAATACATGCCTTTTATCCACAGCGTTTCAGGGTTTCCCGACTCATTGAAACCGCGGTAATGATCCAGGCGGATGGTAAGCCTATGGTATTGGTGGATGGCAGCTTTTCCTATTCTGGGGGCTCCCTGGATATGTTGCTGTACCTGAAGCCTACAGGCAAACGTTTGGGTATACTGATGTCCAAATCTATCCGGCCAACCAATTACGATAAAGACACGGGGATTATTCGTGGGACATGGTTCGAACTGGGTGGTGGTGCCAAGATGGACATAAACCCGGAAGGGATTGTGACCATAGATGACGCGAACCAAAGTAGTTTGTTGGTAGCCAGGGCCACCGGCGGATTTAAAACCCTGCTTCGCACCCAGGATGATTATTGGTTTCCAGACACCAGACAAACAATCGGTGGTGAATTGGGTAGGCTTGAGTATCTGGCGGATCAGGACCTCATCCTGTACTATACTGATTTCACAGAAACTGTCCGGGGGCGTTATGCCCGGGGAATTGCCAAGGCCACAACGGTGACTGGAACCCTGGTTGATTTATTGGGAGGAGTGCAGGAAGACGCTTCCAGAAGGGTCAGTAAGGTAATGTTCCGTTCCGGCGGGGAAGCCTTGTCGAAGGGTTTTGGGAACTTGGGTTCCTTCGGAATATCCCTTGTCGTATCATCCCTTACCAAGGGAGGGTATACCGGTGTGGTGAGCATCGATGAGAGCACTGGGAGCCTCAGGATAAGCGATGTGCCTGTAAATGACCGCATCGAGCTGACCCCTGTCCTGGAAGATGAAGCGGGTACCAGGGTATCCTATGCACCGATCACGGTGACTGTGAAGCAGGATGCGGACGACATCGGATCGGTGTTTCTTGCGGATACGGGATATCTCTTCAAGACTTCGGTTGAAGTACCGCGATACATGTTCTCCGGTGAAGACTACAGCATCAGCCTGATGATCGAAAATCAGGGTATCCAGGTTGCCCCCCCTGCGGTGGCGGTGCTTTCCTCGGAGACACTGTTACTTGATGGTTCAAGCGTTTTGGAAAAAATTGTACCTACCATAGAAGCCAAGGGAAAGAATTCGTTCACCATACCTATCAGTATACCTTCTCACCAGTCGGAGCGGGTTGATCATCGGATACGGATACTGATCCCCGACAGCGCAGTTGGAGAATGGGAGGACAGCGTATCCCTTAGATCCTACCCACAAGCCTACTACTTGGCTATCAAGGCGCTCGGCAGCACCGGCCAAACCCCGTATGCGCCTTATGTACTGATAGACGCGGAAGGCGGAGTATCCATCCTCAACCATAACTACTCTACCGCTTATGGCGAGAATATCAGCCTCCCCTCGGATATGTCAGGCTATTACCTTGCTTTCACCGGAGCTGCCGCCACAAGTGAGTACAGCTACGACATTGGCTGGTTCGCACTGCCGTATACCTATCCTTTTGGAAGCCTTCCAACGACAGGCAGGCTTATCAACGAGGATTCCGGAACAAGCCGGGACGATAGTTTTTCCAAGGCCAGAATACTGATGCTGAATGCCGATCCCTTGCGGGCCTATCTTCAAAGTGCGGAATTTGATTTCTATAGGATTGGCTTTTAGACACATGCCATCTTCATGGGTCTGACCGTCTATTTACAGGAGCTCTTGTAAATGAGGACCGATTTCAGCTCGTTCAAATCGGCGGTTTGGGTTATTTCGAAATTGCAAGGCTTCGATTCCTGCCGTATCCAGGTGATCAGCGCGGTTTGTGCCCTATGATGACGTCCCATTGGGTGGCGATCATGCCGGCGAGCATGAGGAAGGAGCCCAGAAGGCTGCGGAGCCCGAAGGGTTCCGATAGGAGAAGGACGCCGCCGATTGTCGCGAAAACCCCTTCAAGGCAGAGGATTATGGCGGAATGGGCCGCCGGAGCGTCCTTCTGGGCGACCACCTGCAGGGTGTAGGCGATACCGACGGAACCGAGCCCGCCGTATAGGATGGGGGCGAGCGCCTGGCGGATGGACGACAGTTGGGTCTGTTCGGTGAGTACGGCGACCACGAGGGAAAAGACGGAAACCCATGCGAATTGGCTGGCGGCCAGTTTGAGTGCATCCATGCGCTTGGATAGGTGGTCGATGACTAGGACATGGGCGGTCCAGAATAGGGCGCTCAGGGCGACGAGGATGTCCCCGGGGTTCACCTTGGCCAGTTGTCCCGCCCCACTCAGGAAGTACAAACCCGCTACGGCCGCCAGTGCGCCGAGCCAGGTGGGAACGCCTGTCTTGTGACCAAGGAAAATGCCGGTGAGCGGGACCAGCACGACGTACAGGCCAGTGATGAAGCCGGCTTTTCCCGCGGTAGTGTAGACAATTCCCATCTGCTGGAGTGATGCCCCCAGGAAAAGCACCGAGCCAGCCGCCAAGGTTCCCAGTATGAAAAGGAGCCGGTCGGAACGGGTGAGCGGTGGGGCTTTCTCTTGTTTCCGCCCTTTTTTCATGCCATCCATGATGAGGATGAGGGGCAGCAAGGAAAGGCTTCCCAGGGCAAAGCGGATGCCGTTGTAGGTGAAGGGCCCCACGAATTCCATGCCGGAACGCTGGGCGACAAAGGCGAAACCCCAAATAAGGGCGGTAAGCAGAAGCAGGGCGTCAGAGCGGATGGCTGTCTTGTTCATGGTGTAGTGTGTGCGTACGGCTGATCCGGGAACCACCTCAGTAGTGGCTTGCCCGGGTTTGCCTAGGCGAGGAGGTCGACCTGTGTCCCGAGGGTGGGATCGGAGATCTGGGGCAAGGTGGCGCTATTGATAAGTTCGACAACGGCGGCACCCTGATCCTTGGCCTGGCCAAAAGCCATGTTCATGACCGCTGCGCCTGCCTGATCGCGAACCCGCTGGCTGGCCATATCCATCGACAATGCTTGTATATCCATACAACAATGGTAACGAACGGGAATCGGGCCGTCAAGACAAGGGTTTACCGAACCAGGCGATTATCGCGTCCGCGACCGTTTCCTTTTCGCAGTCATTCACCACCACGTGCTTGCTTTCCTTCAGTATCAGGGTTTCCTTTTCCGTGGAGGCGATGCGGCTTTGAATGAGTGGGGCGACTGCTACAGGCACCGTCGCGTCCTTTTCGCTGATGATGGTGAGCAGGGGAGACTGGATTTTGCCAAGAAGTGACAGTCCCAATTGCTGCAGCCTGTACAGTTCGGCCGCCCCCTGAATGTTGTCGACGCTCCAATATTCATGGGAAAGGTAGTCCAGGTCGGGATCTTCGTAATCTTGGACCGTGGGGTGTTCCTGTTCTTTGACGGCGTATTTCAGGATAGGTGTCCAGGGAAGCACCGTGTTGTTGACCATAAGGGCCGGCGCGGCCAGCACGACGCGACGGGGAACGAAAGTGGCGGCCAGGATGGCGGCCAGTATGCCCCCCATGGAGAGGCCCGCCAGATTCTGCTCCAGACCGAAGGTCTGCAGTTCGAGCCAGGCGTCCAGGGACCGGCGCAGCCAATCCTCGGCCCTGGTCTGGTTGAAGTCCTGCCTGGTAGTTCCGTGCCCCGGCAGGCGGGGGATGGAAACGAGGTAACCCGCATCCCGAAGCCGGTTGCCCAGATAACGCATGTCGTGGGGACTGCCGGTGTAGCCGTGCAACAGCAGGGCTGCCTGGCCATTGGCGTTCTTCTTATCGGGATAGAGCATTTCCGGTTTGGAAATGGCTCGTATGTTCACCCTGGAAACGGCCTTCAGCATCTTCCGCATCTTGTTCATGCTTCAAGTATGAGCGATTTCCGTGTTGGTTTCTAGCGGGGCAGCTGCCGGCGGGCGAGTTACCTTCATGGGCTTTCCATGCTAAGCTCGTACCCCCGGGAGACATCCAGTGCAGACACAAAAAAAGCCACTTTCCTTTGCCCGCTTGATAGGTACCAGCATGGCGGCCAAGTCCATAGTGGATATGGGTTCTCAGATTTTCAATCCCTTCCTTCCCCTTATCTCGGCCGGACTGGGCATTGGGGTAATAGACCTGGGGCGGCTCGTGGGGCTACGGAGTTCGATGGGCATATTCGCCCCGGTGAGCGGTGTCCTTGCCGACCGCTTCGGTTACCGCAAAGTCATCCGAATTGCCTTGCTGTTCATGGGGGCGGGGTTCCTGTTGCTGTCCCTGAGCAATACCTTGTGGATGGCCGTCGTCGCGATGATCCTTTCCGGACTGGGGACGGGAACCTTCGTGCCCAACCTGCACGCCTTCGTCAGCAGCAAGCTGTCCTACAAGCTCCGCGCCAGGGGTCTTGGAATGATCGAATATTCCTGGGCGCTGACGGGCATCGTCGGCCTTTCCCTGATCGGGTTGCTGATCGCGGCGACTGGCTGGCGCACGCCCTTCGTCTTGTTGGCTGCAGCCCTTGTAGCCATGAGCTTCGTGTTTGGCAGCCTGCCCGCCGACGGGGAGGGCGCTTCCGAATCCAGCGAAATGTCCCGCGGATCGTGGCGGCTCCAGCTGGCATCCTTGTTGAAAGTTTCCTCCAACCGTCGCTCAACCTGGGCAACCATCCTGGCCGGTTCGCTGAGCTTTTTCGCCGCAGTGCAGGTCATGATAGCCCACGGCGCCTGGCTGGTGGACCAATACGGACTGGACGCAGCGAAATTGGGCTTGGTGGCGCTGATTTTCGGCTTCTTCGACCTTACCGCCAGCGTCTCGGTAAGCCTTTTCACCGACCGCCTGGGCAAAAAGCGAAGCGTCATCATCGGCATCGTCGGCTCGATAATCTGCTATGCCCTGATGCCCGTCCTGAATGTGGCCCTCGTTTCTGCCGTGGCCATCATGGGTGCGGCGCGGATGTGTTTCGAGTTCAACATCGTCAGCCATTTCCCCCTGCTCAGCGAGCAGGTACCTACCCAGCGCGGGCAGGTCATGACCCTGGGCTCCGCCATGATGATGATCGCCGGGACCCTGGCCGGCTTTTCCGGCCCCTGGTTGTACGTCAATTTGGGTGTGGCCGCGCTGGCTTGGACTTCCGCTGCGGCCGTCACTATCGGCTGTGCCATCGTGCTGGTTTTCGTCAGGGAGTAGGGGGAGATCTAATCCGCTGTATTATTGATGAGGTTTCGCATGCCCGCCGTGTCAAAAATAACCTGTAGTTTCTGACATAATATTGCAGAAACAACAGGTTGTTTTAGACAATGGGCGCGATAAGGGTCAATACCCCGCGAATTCCGCGACCGCGTCCCTGTAGGCCCAGAAGTTTTCGGGGGGCACGTCGGCCTGCACGTTGTGGATGGTGGTGCAGACGAAGCCGCCGCCGGGGGCCAGTGTGTCGATGGTCCGTCTGACTTCGTCCCGGATGCTTTGGGGTGTGCCGTGGGGCAGGGTTTCCTGCGTGTCCACTCCCGCGCCCCAGAAGGTGAGGGACTTGCCGTATTCCTTTTTAAGCCGTACCAGGTCCATGCCGGAGGCAGAGAATTGGACGGGATTCAGCGCGTCCACGCCCATGTCGATGAGGTCCGGGATAAGGTCGAAAATGGCGCCGTCAGAATGGTACAGGATCTTGATTCCCGGTATCGCCCTCTTCATGTGTTTTATGAGGGTTGCCTGCCGGGGCATGACGATGCGCTTGAGCATCTCGGGAGAAAAGAGCAGGGAATACTGGGTGCCCAGGTCGTCGCATTCCACGGCAACAACCGAGGAAGCGCCGAGTCCACGTTCCTTCACGTAGGCGCCAAAGATATCCCAGTACTCCAGTTTGTACGCCAGTATTCCGTCCAGGAGTTTTTCAGCCCCGTCGGGATCCAGTGCCATATCCAGGAAAAATTGCTCGTAGCCGCGGATACGGAAGGCTACCTCGGTAAGGCCGGCGCAGTTCCGGTCCAGGACGAGTCCCTGCCCGTTGCCGGCGGGAATTACCTGTTCGTCCAGCGCGCGGAAGGTTGTCTCTTTTTTGTCCTTTAGGGTTGGGAAGCGGTAAGCCGTAAGCCCTTCCTCAATGGTCTCATAATCCTTGAGTGGAACCGAGGTCTGGTTGTAATAGAAATCCTTGCTGGGATCAAAGAGCCAATTGCACCCAAACTGGTCGGTGGTTTTCATTTTGCCGTCCACCTCCGCAGGACCAATGGCCTCGCCGAACAGGCGGGGCAACCCAAGGCGCCGGGTATCGATATCCAGGACCCGCATCGTCTCGTCATCCGGAAACACGATCTGCTGGATGGGGTCCACGTCGATGGGAGACAGGGCTTGCTCGTTTAGCCCGCGGTGGCGCATGGCGTTCACGAACGCGGTATTCATCATTGTGGAAACCGTGGTTCCGCCCAGATCGAAGGGGACCCGGTCCGCCTCGGTAAAATTCAGTGCCGCCTTCAGCCGTTCCGCACCTGTCATGATTGCCTGCCTTTGGTGATGTGATGATCGGGTACTATACGATGAAAACGGCTTATACGCTTGGTCAATAAGGAAGGAAATCTTGCCGAATTCGGCTATCCGCCTTTCGCGCAATTCAGCTTTCTGATTTTCCGGCTTTTCGACTAACCTGTGGAAGGGGCTTTGTACGCATGGATTTTCCGGTACTGCGTCGGCGTCGTGTTCTCCAGTTTCCTGAAGCGCTGCACGAAATGGGCCGGATCGTCGTAACCCGCTTCGAAGGCGATGTCGGTTATGGATTTGTCCGTCTCGCGCAGGGCGGCTTTTGCTTTCTCGATGCGGTAGGTGTGCAGGTACTGGATGAAGGATTGGCCTGTGTGCTTTTTGAACAGCGCTGAAAATTGACGCACCGACAATGCGCAATAGGATGCGATATCGGGAACAGCGAGGGAATGGAAATACTGTTCATGTATATGGGAAAGTGCCTTGCGGATGCGTGCGTCCGTGCTTTCGCCTAAAACCGGCTCCAGCCCGGTAGATGAGCGGAGCAGGGTAGTCAGGATGGAAAGCAGGTCCGCGTAGATGACGGCGTCCCGCAACACTTTCTGTCCCCGCTTTTCCATGAGTACGTCGCGAATCAGATTCTTCAGCGGCATGGTGAACAGTGGATTCCGGATGACGAGCGGATTGGTTCCCCTGAGTTGCCTGCGGAGCTCGGTCCTGACATCATAATCCGCCAGATAGCTTTCATCGAAGATGAGGATGAGCTGTTGCAGGGGGGATTTTGCCCCGTCCCTGGCCCGATGGGGAACGCTGCCGTCCCAGAGCAATATCTGGTTGGCTTCTACTGGTACGTTCCTGATTTCGCCATCGGCACCAAGTATCTCGTACTGACCTTTCCCGCCGAGTACGAAGGACAGCTCATAGAAATCGTGCCGGTGGAAATTCATCCTGAAGTTTTTTGAATGGCTCGACTCGACGATGAAAAGAAAAGCCCTGTCGTCGATAATAAAATCTTCGATCAGGGGTTTGGCCATGAAGTATGATATGCCCTTTGATCCGTTGGTGCAACCGGGTTTTTTAGAGTTTCTAGGACAGAACCTTGCCTTTGTCGATCCGTTCCCCTTCCCTCAGGAAGGGCTGGTAACGATCGTGCTACAGGTAAAAACCAGCTATCGATCGCTTCCAAGTTTTTTCAGAAAGGACTTGAAACTATTCAGGTCCGATCTCACTAGCGGCAGGGCACGTCGATACACGCCCAGAAGATAATCAAGCCGGGCCCAGTCGTACTCGAGTTCAAAATAGTAACGTTTGAAATGGCGGAATCTGCGCAGTTCGTCCAGCAAGATTCTGGTCCCATTCGTTATGGCCGCATCCCGTACACCACTGACACGCAGGGTCATGCGATCGAGCAGGGCGGCATGCCAGGCTTCGTGGGGCAGGTTGTTCTCAAAAAACTGCGAGATCCGTAGGAAAATCGTTTCCAGGTAGGTATAGAAATTCTCCAATAGCTGCGCAGCGATCATCGCCGTCATCTTCGTGCGACCGGACACAATCAAGACCTCGTTCTGGAATTCCTGCATGGTTGTTTCGATTTTACCAATCGCCTGCAAGCCGCGATCAATCTCGTCGTTCAGCAGACTCGTCAGATTCATAAACGCAATATCCTTTTTTTCGGATCCCTTCAGCGAATACGGGATCGATTGTTTCCATCTGAACAATATCCAATTGGAAATCTGTCATTTTCTCGGCATCCGCCATGATCCGGTAGAAGGTTTCCGGGTCCGTTATACCTTCAATGCCAATATCGATGTCGGACCTTTCCGAGAAATGGCTGCCACTCATGAGTGAGCCCCACTGGTAGATCCGCAATGGACGATAACGCTCGGCAACATGGCGAATGATCGTACCAGCATCACGTTTTGCTGCTTGGTACAATTCATCCAATCGACGCTCCTTTTCAAGGATACGCTGGTGTAGATTACTGCGCATCAAGGCAAGTTCTGTATCCGGGAGTGTGGTCACCATGAGAAAAGGGTAAGTCCGATTCCGGAATTGGTCAAGGTGGCATTCTGCCGACAGAATGCCACACCGCACATGAATTCCGGAACCCACACCCAGCACCCCAGGGTCATTCCTCTAAGGAATATCACCGGCCAGGGTTTTCAGGTCATTTTCAGAAGAACCTTCTCATGCCTCCGCCAATGACGGTTCCGCCGTTGAAGGCTCCTTCTTTGGGCATGATGTCCACGCTCGGGCCCACTTCAAGGAAGAAGGAGCTTTTTCCGAAGGACAACAGTTCGGCTCCGACCACATAATTGATGAAGTACACCTGGCCGTCAAAGGAATTCTGTATACCCAGTTCAGCGCCGACGGTGGTTCCCTGATAGATCCGGATTCCATCTTGCCAGTCTTTTGAGAAAAACAGGCCGATTGAGGGCATCAAAAACCGCGCAGTCTCGTCCTTTTCCCACTTGTTGACCATATTCAGGTCAAAGCGAACATTCAGCTTATCGAACTGGTATCCGCCCTGTATTCCGAGTGCCGAAAAATCACCGAATACATAGGCCGGCAGGGCGATATAAGCCCCTTTGCCCTTCGCTTCGAGGCCCTTGCTTTCCGCGAATGCCAGTTGGCCTACCGCATGAAGCGCCAATAAAATCAGTGCCACTTTTTTACCCATTGCTTTCAAGCCTCCCTTAAGAATTGATGTGTGCATTGATTTCCTCCTTCTTCACACCCTTCACCAGGATCCAGACGGCGATCACGAGTTCGAAGGGAATATAGGGGACGGCCAGGAAAAAGGGTGCTGTCATTCCAAACAATCCCAGTATCACTCCAGCCAAGATGCCCTGAATACTTACCAGACCCCACAGTGACAAGGGCCGCGCCACCGTCCGTTCCTTGAAAAGGAGGGCGTAAAAGATTGTCAAGCCAAGGCAGAAGGCGAAATTGAGCATCTTTGATGAGTAGGTCATGACTTCGTACAACAAGCTGCCCATCGGCTGCAGCGAGGCAGGACTGCCTGCGGCGGTGAATTGCCGGCCGAAAACCAGGAGGGTGAAAATAATGAGCATTTTAACCGCGATCAGGACGCCGCCCATGACGTAGAGACCGAAGCCCGTCAAGGCCAGTCCTTCGTGTTGCTTTCTGACAGCCGAGTACAGCAGCGCACCCAGAAAGATTACCCCGGCCGCCGTGAATAGTTCCATGAAGATGCCAAACCGCATGAGCCCCGAATTGTGGGCGATAGTGGCCAGGGTCACTCCGATCTTGTCGGGCTGGCCGAAGCCGCTGACTCCGGTGGCCAAGGGAATTACGAAGACTCCGGCCGTGAAGGACGTCACAAACTGGATCAAAAAAGCAAGCCCGAGCATCCGTGATTTCTTTTCGGTCGATTCGATTATGGAAGATTTCATTCATTGTACCCTTTGGCTATCAGCCAGATGGCCAGAACCATTTCCTGCACGAGGATAGGAAGGGCAAGAAGCATTTGAATCGGCGAAAAGGAGCCGATAAGACCGAACATCGAAGCAAAGGCAGA
>Ga0172379_10003734_pt1 | contig 23751 bp, 32 predicted proteins | sample GrowelOW334metaG_FD_119756 | JGI IMG/M metagenome (GOLD analysis project Ga0172379, IMG submission 119756) | Groundwater microbial communities from an aquifer near a municipal landfill in Southern Ontario, Canada - Groundwater well OW334 metaG | ecosystem: Environmental > Aquatic > Deep...
ATCTTCTTCATCTTGGCAGAAATGTAAATTACCCCCGTAAGCTTTTATGGATCTCAATTTATCGACTGGTGCATGATTGTCGACTATTGCGGTGAATTTATATCCTCGTGCCGCGGAGAGCATCGCTAGGGCTTTGGCTGTATTTCCAGAAGAAGATTCAAAAATTTCCATTCCTTTTTTAAGTTTTCCTGATTTTTCTGCCCAATTCATTAAGGCACGCGCCGTTCGGTCTTTGAAACTTCCAGCCGGATTAAAATATTCTAATTTTAGATAAATTTTCCAATCAGGCCTTACAGTTTTTAATTCAAGAATAGGTGTATTGCCGATAAGTTCATCAAGTTTTGTGTTTATAACCATTTTTCTATTATATAGGGGTTTTATATTTTTGTTAACTGTGATATTTTATATGTAATGGATCCGGTAGTAGAAAATGGCATTGCCTCTACTATGTGGATAAAATTATAAGGTTTAAATTAAAAAATAGATTAAAATATATAAATTAAAATAAAATTGAAAATGGCAAACACATAATGCCATTTCTCACTACCGGATGGACAAAGAAAAATTAGAAAAGGAAATAGAAGAACTTGAAGAGCAAATGAACGCGCCGAATTTTTGGGATGACAAAAATTCGGCGCAGGGAACAATTAAGAGAATTGCTTTTCTAAAAGATGAATTACTTGGGATAGGGAAGTATGATAAAGGGAATTGCATTCTTTCTATTATGTCGGGGGCGGGTGGGGATGATGCTGAAGATTTCTCGGCTATGCTTCTTCGCATGTATATGAAGTATATTGAGAAAATGGGTTGGAAAATTTCTCTTATCCATGAAAATAAAAATGACAATGGTGGTTATCGCAATCTTTCGATAGAAGTTGTAGGTAAAAACCTGTCTGCGCAGGCAGGTCCTTATGGAACTCTAAAAAATGAATCCGGCGTTCATCGACTTGTCAGAATTTCTCCATTTAATGCTAATGCCAAGAGGCATACTTCCTTTTCGCTTGTTGAAGTCATTCCAGAATTAGAAAAGAATAGTCATATTATAGAAATTTCGCCTGATGATCTTCGGATCGAACTTTCAAAGTCGGGTGGTCCCGGTGGGCAGAACGTAAACAAGCGCGAGACGGCCGTTCGGGTGGTTCACCTGCCGACGAATCTCTCCGTTCATGTCACCTCTGAACGTTCTCAGGAGCAAAATAAAGAAAAAGCACTAGAAATGTTAAAAGGTAAGCTTTTCAAGAAAATGGAGGAGGACAAGAAGAAAGAAAAGGATGGTCTATCTATTTCAAAGACGACAGAGATAGAATGGGGTAGTCAAATTCGCTCTTACGTCCTTCATCCTTACAAAATGGTCAAAGATCACCGAACAGGAGTTGAAGTAAATAATGTTGACGCGGTCCTTTTAGATGGTGAGATAAATGAGTTCATTGAAGCTGAGGTCAATTTGTGATATTCTTAATGAAGAGATGATTTATTTCAATAATGTTACAAAAAAATACAAGGATAGTGTATCTCTAGAGGATGTAAATTTAACTATCACTCGAGGCGAATTTGTCGCCATTGTTGGGCACTCGGGAGCAGGGAAGACAACTTTAACAAAACTAATATTAGCTGAGGAAGCTCCAACCGATGGGACCGTTTTTTATGAGTCAACCGATATACATAAGCTTTCAAACAGTAATTTGACGAAATTGCGCCGTAAAATGGGCGTTGTCTTTCAGGATTTTCGTCTTCTTTCAAACAAAACTGCTTATGAGAATATCGCTTTTGCGATGGAGGCAATAGGCAAAGAAGATCGTGAGATATTTGATGATGTCTTACATGTCTTGGAATTGGTGGATTTATCTTCCAAAGCCTCACATTTTCCGCATCAACTCTCAGGGGGTGAGAAACAGCGTCTTGCTATTGCTCGAGCCATTATTACTCAGCCAGACATTATCATCGCCGATGAGCCGACGGGCAATCTTGACCCGATAAATACAAATGAAGTAGTAAATTTGCTAAAGAAAATCAATGATTTAGGGACAACTGTTATTCTCACTACCCACAATAGAAATGTTGTTGATCAGGTTAAAAAGCGAGTTATTACTCTAGAGAATGGTCGTGTCATTCGTGATGATAAGGAGGGTAAATATATGTTATAATACGCCTATGTTTTTCATTAAAGTTAAAAGAGTAATAGTTTCTGGGTATCATAATTTTAGACGTAGTGGCTTCACTTCTATCGCTAGTATTTTAGTGATGACAATAACTCTTTTTGTTATTACTTCACTTATTTTTATTCAAGCTGGACTCAACTCGTCCTTAAATAGCATTAAAGAGAAAGTTGATGTTACGGTTTATTTTGTTTCAGATGCCGAAGAATCCTCAATTAAAAATATTGAAGAATCACTAAAAAAATTACCTGAAGTAAAAGAAATAACTTATACTTCGAAAGATGATGCTCTTGTTGAATTCAAAGAAAGGCACTCAAATGATTATTTGACTCTTCAGGCTCTAGATGAGCTCGGGGAAAATCCGCTTGGTGCATCTCTCAATATTAAAGCGGTTGATCCCTCGCAGTATGAAAGTATTTCTAAATACTTTGAAGGGGAAGGAACTCTTTCAAAGGGTGATTTAACGATTGTGGATAAAGTTGATTATAGCCAGAATAAAATTGTCATTGATAGACTGACTTCAATAATCAAAGGAGCCAAAGATCTTGGTTTTGCGGTTTCCCTTATTCTTGTTTTTATTTCTATCCTTATCACTTTCAATACAGTTCGACTTATAATATATATGTCTCGTGAAGAGATCAATGTTATGAAGCTTGTCGGAGCCGGAGGGCGTTATATTCGAGGGCCTTTTGTTGTTTCTGGCGTCATCGTTGGGGTCCTTGCTTCTGTTTTAACTATTTTAATTTTTATTCCTGTATCGATTTGGTTAGGGAATCGGATGACAGATTTTATTGGAATTAATTTATTTACATATTTTAAATCAAACTTCTTCCAACTATTTATTATCATGCTTGGATCCGGTGTAGTTATCGGAAGTATCTCTAGTATTTTTGCTATTGAACGATATTTAAAGAAATAATCAAATATGAAGAAGAAAGAAACAGTAGAAAAGAAACTACCTGAATGCAAATATATATTTGTTATTGGTGGAGTCATCTCTGGCGTCGGGAAGGGTATAACAGCTTCATCAATCGGACGAATTCTTTCTGACCGAGGCCAACGTGTTACTTCTATTAAAATTGACCCATATATAAATATGGATGCTGGGACGATGAATCCGACAGAACACGGAGAAGTTTTTGTGCTCGATGATGGCGATGAGACGGACCAAGACATGGGTAATTATGAACGTTTCTTGGGAGTTGATTTATCTCGTACGAATTATATGACGACTGGGCGAGTTTACCTGAGTGTTATAGAGAAAGAAAGAAATCTTGAATACGGTGGCAAATGTGTGGAAGTGGTTCCACATATTCCACTTGAGGTTATTCGTCGTATCGAGGAAGCTAGAGATAAAATGAATGCCAATGTTGTGATAATAGAGATCGGGGGGACTGTCGGAGAATATCAGAATATGCTTTTCTTAGAAGCTGCTCGTATGATGAAAATCAAACACAACAAATCTGTATTTTTCGTCATGGTTTCTTATTTGCCTATTCCTTCAAAAATTGGTGAGATGAAAACCAAGCCGACCCAATACGCCGTTCGCACTTTGAACGCTTCGGGGATCCAACCAGATTTGATTGTGGCTCGTAGTAAAATGGCACTTGATGAAAAGCGTAAAGAGAAAATTTCAATGTTTTGTAATGTCCCTGTTGACCACATCATCTCTGCTCCCGATGTCGATAGTATTTATGATATTCCAATAAATTTTGAGAAAGAAGGTTTGAGTGACATTATCTGTGAGGCGATGGGCCTTACTTGCAGTGTTGACTTAGGCAAAGAACATTTTGCTTGGGCGAAATTTGCTAAATCAACTCATTCATATAAAGGAGAATTAAATATTGCCATTGTTGGGAAATATTTTGAGACAGGCGATTTCACTCTTTCCGATTCATATTTGAGTGTTATCGAGGCGATTAAATATTCCGTTTATACTTCTGGATTTAAACCGGTTCTAACATGGATTTCATCAGTAGAATTTGAAAAAGATCCAAAGTCAGTCAAGAAATTGTCGAAGTTCGATGGCATTATTGTGCCGGGTGGTTTCGGCTCTCGTGGTATTGAAGGCATTTTGATGGCTATAAACTATGTCAGGAAAAATAAAATTCCATATTTTGGGTTGTGTTATGGAATGCAACTGATGGTTATAGAATACGCTCGAAACGTATTAGGTTTGAAAGATGCGAACACTAGAGAAGTGAATCCAAATTCACAAAATCTTGTAATTGATGTGATGGCAGATCAGAAAGAAAAAATTGAAAAGAAAAAGATGGGTGGGACGATGCGTCTTGGAGCATATCCAGCAAATCTTTTGAAGGGTACAATCGCTCAAAAGGCATACTTTGGCTCGACGAAGTCTATGACGAAGTCGGCTGGGAAATATACTATTTCAGAACGTCATCGTCATCGCTATGAGGTGAATAATGATTATAAAGAAAAGCTTGAGAAAGCAGGAATGGTTTTCTCGGGAATGTCTCCCGATGGGCGACTTTGCGAAATTGCTGAACTATCACCAAACAAACATCCATTTATGCTTGGTACTCAATTCCACCCAGAATTCAAAGCTCGCCCCTTATCTCCACACCCACTTTTCACAGCTTTTGCCAAAGCTTGCATAAAGAAAAACTCCAACAAATAGTCTGTCTCTATTTTTATTTTAGTGAGTCACCTCCATCACGCATCTTACTATTTTTAATTATCTCTATAATTTCATCTTCGTTGTCGCTTATCATATAAATATTTGCATCGCTACTACTAACTGTTTGATATTTATTTAATAAGTTTTCCCTTATCATACTATCGATTGGTCCCCAGAATTCAGAACCGAAGAGGATCACAGGAATCCTTCCGATTTTATTTGTTTGCTGAAGGGTTAGAATTTCAAAAAGCTCATTGAGAGTACCGAATCCTCCGGGGCAGAAAATACAAACTTCTGTCGAGAAAGACATCGCCGATTGTCTAGCAAAAAAGTAATGAAAAGGTATTTCATCGGTCAGATAAGGGTTGGCTGTTTGTTCGGTTGGAAGTTTGATAGTAAGGCCGATAGATTTACCGCCAGCTTCAAACGCTCCTCTGTTGGCAGCTTCCATGATTCCAGGGCCTCCACCAGACAAAATAGCGTAATTTAATTCTTTTGTTATTCGATAGGCCAATTTTCTAACACGTTCATAAAAAGGACTTCCTTCCTTTATTCTGGTTGATCCATACAAAGTAACCGATGGATTATATTTTTTTACAATATCGATTCCTTGATGGAATTCCTCCGTCATCATCTTAAATTTTACCGTCTCAATTTTTTCTTCTTCGCTCATCCGGTTAGTGAGAAATGACATTATGATTTCATCATTTCTTTAATTAATTTTTATAATTCTTAAAAATATACTTACAGTTTATACTTAGTAGTCCGGTTTTTAAACCGATGTCATTTTCTACTACCGGACTCATATACGTGGTATTGTAACCTAATTTTTCCATTTATCCAAATTGTTTTTTAACCATTTTGTGGTACTATGTTCATATTATTGCCGAATGGTGTAATGGTAGCACGTCTCCCTCTGGAGGAGAAAATTGGGGTTCGAATCCCTGTTCGGCAGCAAAATAAGCGATAGCTTATTTTGCTGCAAAAGAATACTAACTGCTTAGTATTGAGACTTTAATTTTATGAAAAAAACTGAAATTGTTGCAATATTCGTGGTCAATTCTAAGGGTGATTTTTTTGTGCACCAACGACTTGCAAGTAAGAAGAAATTTCCAAACAAATTTGGAATCGGTGCTGGTGGACATATTGATCATGGAGAGAGCCCAAAGGACGCGGCATGTCGCGAACTACAAGAGGAAACAGGATTACAAACTCCTGTCCATTTTATGTGCAAAGCAGAATTTAATGAAACTGATTTTCAACAAGTTTCCTATCTGTTCATTACTAAAAGTGAAGGACCAATTCAAACTGATAAAAGTGAGTGGCAGTGGTCTGGATGGATGACAAAACCAGAAGTTGATAAGTTAGAACAAGAAGATAAGTTGTGTACTGATACGGCAGAAATGTATCGTCGTTATATACTGTCAATAACATAAGTTCCAACATCGTCCCAGACAGCCAGCAACGACTTTTTCAGCTTGTTCTGATATAATATTCTTGTGGAATACATAATTATTTTTGCAGTAACATTTTTTGCGACACTTTTAAGTTCTATGTCTGGTGGCGGAGCTGGAATTATTGTTTATCCAGCTCTTTTGTCTATGGGATTATCTTTTCCTTTGGTTGGCGCTATATCTGCTGTTAATTCTACTGTATGGGTATTACCTGCAGGAAGAAATTATTTAAAAAATAGAGTTGTTAATTGGAATTTTTTAATTATATTTTCTATTATAGGTTTGATGGGTTGTTATCTGGGGGTTTTATTAATGATTAATATAAATCAAAGAATATTAGAAGTTTCTGTAGGGGTTATTATTTTATTTTTGGTTTCATATACTTATTATAAAAAAGATATTGGATTAGCTGAACACAAAGTTTATTCTTTAGCTCGCAAGATAATTGCTTACCCGTTTGCTTTGTTATTGGGATTTTATGAAACTATTTTTGGCTCAGGTAATGGTATTTTGTTTACAATGATTACTTTACATACTAGAGGTTTTGATTTTATTGATGGACTTGGTCACTATTATTATATTGCTTTTTCTTGGGCACTTTTTGCTGCAGTTTTATTAATACAAAAAGGATATTATGATATTAATATAATGATTTTTGCTGCAGCAGGGTCAGTACTAGGAGGATTTATAGGTTCTCTTTATGCAAAAAATAAAGGAAATAAATTTATAAAAACTCTATTTGTAATAGTCGGAGGAATTCTAGGTATTAAGTTACTTTTTGGCTTATAAAAATTCGAACATTTACCTAGACAGTCAGTAAAATAAGTCGCTTATCAAAGTCGCAAGAAATGATATAATAATTTTATGATAGAAAATATTTATCCAGAAGATTGGAAACAAACGCGAGGTTTTTATTCACCAGCAAAGAAAATTGATCTAGGCAATGCCTATTTGATATTTGTGACGGGTCAGCAGGTAGGTAAAAATGAAAACGGGGAACCGATAACGGATGATATAGAAGAGCAGACTGAGATTGTTTTTCGAGCCATAGAAAAAATACTAAAAGCAGCGGGTGCATCTATGGATGATGTGGTGAAAGCCCAGATATTTCTGACTGACATAAACGACTTTCCAAAGGTTTCAGCTATTCGAGATAAGTGGTTTGCCAACAGTAAACCAGCCAGTACTTTATTGGAAGTGAACGCCATGACCCGAAAAGAAACGAAGATTGAAATCGAAGTAACCGCGGTAATTAAGAAATAAGTTTATGACAAAAGCAATCTTATTTGACCTCGATGGGTTAATAATACTAGGAAATAAAAAGTTATTTAGTCAGCGTCTTTCAGAGAAAGAAAACATTCCGATGGAAAAAGTATCAGAATTTTTTATGAATGATTTTCGTGAATGTTCATTTGGTAGAGCAGACCTAAAAGAAAAACTAATTCCTTATCTAATTAAGTGGGGGTATAAAGGTACGATTGAAGATTTAATAAAATTCTGGTTTGAAAGTGATAGTGAAATAAATAATGAAGTATTAGAGATAGTGAAAAATTTACGCTCTAAAAATATAAAGTGTTACATCGCCACTAGACAAGAAAAATATAGGAAAGAATATATTTGGAATAATTTGGGTTTGAAAAACAATTTTGATGGTATATTTTGCACTTGCGATATTGGATATGATAAATGGCAAGTAGAATACTGGAACTATATTTTAAATGAATTAAAATTAAAACCCAAAGAAATCTTGTTTTTCTGTGATAATCAGAGGAATGTGAATAGTGCTAATAATCAAAATATTAAGTCGAATCTTTATGAAAACGTATCACTTTTAAAAGACAAATTAAAAGATTTATGAGAACAATTCAGAGGAAAATAGTTTCAGCATTAATTTTTAGTAAAGATGGAAAAATTTTAATGGGTAAAAAGGATCCTAATAAAGGAGGGGTATATTCTGATGTCTGGCACATTCCGGGCGGGGGAATTGAAGAAGGAGAAACTATGGAGCAAACACTCGAAAGAGAAGTATTTGAAGAAGTTGGGATTGATATAAAACCATATCCTAAAAAAAGTATAAATATTGTTGGGTATGGAACAGCGGAAAAGACTTTACAAGATACTGGTGAAAAAGTTATGTGCGAGATGGAATTCAATAGATTTGAGATAAAAATTGTAGATAAAAATGCTGATGAAATTAAACTAAATCTAGAGGATGATCTTACCGAAGCAAAATGGTTCAGTAAAGAAGAGTTGTCTAATGTAAAACAAATTCCTGGTGGGAAAGAATTTTTTGAAAAGATGGATTATATGTAGATATCAAGAACCGTTCCTTCTAGTAAAAACCCCAATCATAAATCAATATGACTGAGGTTAATGTGTGAAAATCATCTTGGTTGTCATGTAGCTTGCTATAGACAAAATAATTGTCAGAATTATCTGAGAAATTATATATTGTATATGGCAATATTCTACGAATACATACATAAGACTAGTATTTGTCGCAAAATACAAAATAGCTATACCAAAATATAAAGAAAATTGTTTTGGAATTGCTTTAGTATTTTTATTCTTGAACGTATAGAACTTTTGCATAATAAAATTAGCAATATAGTTCAAAACATAACCAATTATTGACGAAAGCAAATACCATAGTTTGATGTATTCAGTAAGAACAATTAAGGTTATATATCCAACAAAAACCCCAACAATTCCACCAAGGCAAAATCGCACAATCTCAAGAAATTTTCCCTTTTTCAAAACAACCTCCTTTTTTCTTCATACTATAAAAAGAACTATAAAAAAGCAAATTATTCAGTCTACTAGAATTTAAACAAGGATGGTCCTTGCTGGATTACCTAGCAAGAACGGTTCTTGCTAGATCTGTACAGCGCTTTTAGCGATACATGGGGATTTTTTGTTTGTTTGGTATAATAAAAAAATGACACAAATATTTATTTTTGGTTCAAGTGGAGCTTATGGGGCAGGGGGTGTAAATGGTAGTTGGGCTGATATATTGAAGCAAAAGCTTCACACTAGAATGTATTCAAAGAATGGCGTTGGTGATAAATATGAGATTTTTAATTTTGCTAAAGCCGGAGAACCAATTGAGTTCGTGCTCAATACTTTCAAGTATTTTCTTGAAAAATACAAAAGATCAGGTAAAGTGATTATACTTATTTCTGTCGGGGGGAATAATTCAAAAGCAGAAAATGAACCAACGAATTTTATTTCAACAATTGAAGAATATAAAGAAAAAATGTTTAAATTACTTACAGAACTTAAAAATATTTCTGATGAAGTAATATTTGTTGGAGGTGGTTGTGTTGATGAATCTAAAACTAACCCAAAACCCAATCCTCTTACGGGAGGGAGGTCCTATTTTCTAAATAAAAGAAGAGCCGAATTTGAAAAAGTACTTGACCAGGTTTGTTCAAATATTGGAATTACAAACATTAAAACGGGGGTAAATAACGAAGAATGGATAGAAAAATATTTGTCGGATGATGGTCTTCATTCGAATTACCTTGGCTATCAATTAATTGCAGATAAAATTTGGGCTGAGATTGAACCTTTATTAGATTGAAATTTAAGCAAGGACGATCCTTGCTAGGTTTAATCCATCCCTAGGGAAATCACTAGTGATTTCCCTAGGGATTTTGTATAATGGTTATTATGAGAAAAACAAATCAATCACAAATAAGAAAGATACAATTATCAGGGGGTTCGTATTATATTACTATTCCAATAGGCATAGTAAGAACTTTGGGCTGGAAAGAAAAGCAAAAGGTAGTCGTCCGTAATGTCTCTGGTAAAAAGATCGAAATAAAAGATTGGAAGAAATAAGAATAGATATAATAAATTTATGTATCCAAATTCAAGTGAAGGATTAAATAAGGAAACAGAAGGCAGTATATATTTTTTTACTGTTCCCTTTGAACCATTAAATAACTGGTCTTCACATAAGATTAATATTTGGGGTATTGATTTTCCCACTGCTGAACATGCTTTCCAATGGAAAAAGTTTTCCGTCATAGAACCCGATATAGCAAATGAAGTTCTATCTGCTGGGAGTCCATATGAGGTTTTTAAGATTTCAAAAGATAATAAAAGTAAACAGCCAAAAGATTGGGCTGAAAGAAAAATAGCAATTATGGAAGAAATATTGAGGGCTAAATTTGAAGAGCATGAAGATGTTCGAGATGCTCTGAAGAGAACAGGCGAAAGAGAAATAATTGAGAATTCACCAGTTGATAGTTATTGGGGAATAGGGCCAAACAAAGATGGACAAAATATGCTTGGAAAGATTTGGATGAAGATTAGAAGCAAACTAGTTTAATCAATAATAAATTTATGAAAAATTTTCTTGAGCACCTATCCATAAATGTTTCAAATCCAGATAAATCTTTTCCTTTTTATAAGGATTTGTTTCTGTTTCTTGATTATAAAATTATTAAGGATAAAAAAGATGGTATAGCATTTAGAAAAGAGGGAACTCCAGATTTTTGGATAAATATTACTGAACCACAATACACAAAGAATGGATTTAACAGGAAAAATACCGGACTCAATCACTTGGCCTTTAAGGTTGATTCAAAAGAAAAAGTCGATGAGTTTTTTAATAAATTCAACAAGGTAAAGAATATTAAAACTTTATACGCCACCCCTAAAGCATTCCCCGAATATGAACCAGATTATTATGCTGTATTTTTCGAAGATCCTGACAGAATTAAAATAGAAATTTTATATTATTAGATAAATGAGTCTTTAAACAAGGACTCTGCTTGCCCATAAATCCCCCACATGGGGATTTTTTGTTTGTTTGGTATAATTAATATATGGAATCACAAATTGAAAAATTTAAGCAAATAGTTATAAATAATAATTCGAATAGAGATTTTAGGTTTCATGAATGGATGGTTAAGTATCATTTAGAAATTGTCGAAAAGATAGCGATGGAGCTTTGTGGTATTTATCCTGAAGCGAATAGGGATATTGTTCAAACTCTAGTGTGGTTCCATGATTTTGGAAAATCAATTGATGAAAACAATGAAAAAGAGATAACTATTAGAGAGGGTACAAAGGCTTTACTTGATTGCGGTTTTTCGCAGGATTTCATAGATAAAGTTGTTTATCATTGGGAAATTATGGAAAAGAAGAATGAAGAAGATTTGAATAATGCTCCAATAGAAACTAAGATTATTTCTTCCGCTGATGGAGCAGCTCATTTCGTTGGAGTTTTCTATGCCACTTATTTTGCCGATGGAAATGATTTTTCCTATACTATAAAGGAACTTGAAGATAAAATGAAAAAAGATTGGGAGAGAAAAATTGTATTACCAGAGGTGAAAGAAGCTTTTAAAAATAGATATAAATTCATGCAAGAAATGATTGGCAATTTCCCAGATAAATTTTTATAAAGGATAATTCCTAGTTTTTTAGTATAATAAAAAAATGAAACAAATAAAAATAATAAATCCGGAAAATACTTCAGACGAAGAAGTTAAAAATTACAGGGTGCGTGAAGCATCGAGGGCAATAGTATTTGATAATGAAGGGAAAATTGCTCTTTTACATGTATCAAAAGAAAATTATTATAAATTACCTGGTGGCGGAATAGAACAAGATGAGGATCAACTAACAGCTCTAGATAGAGAATGCCAAGAAGAAATTGGATGCAATATTGAAGTGATAAATGAGATTGGTTTTATTGTCGAATATCGAAAAATGTTTAAACTCAAGCAGGTATCATATTGCTATTTGGCAAAAGTAAAAGGAGAAAAAGGAAAGACAGGTTTTACTGAAAAGGAGATAGAAAAAGGATTTAAATCGGTTTGGCTAACTTATGAAGAAGCGATTGAGGCTTTAAATGAAAGTAAAGCGCTCTCGAAAGAGGGTGGCCATTATATTGTTCCGAGAGACCTTTCTTTTTTAGAAGAATCAAAAAAATATTTTTAACAATAAAAAAATAATATTATGAAAAAAATAAAAAATAGAGACATCGAGAAGGTTTATACAAAAGGTGAATTTATTAAGAAGTTGAGAAGGTTGGCGGACTCACTTGAGAAGGGGAAGAAGTTCTCTATTCAAGTGGCGGGTGAGAAGGTAGGTGTACCCAAAGACGCAATAATAAATATCGAGCACGAAAAAAATGAAAGTAACGAAGAGTTGGAATTCCAAATAAAGTGGAAAAATTTAAACAATAAGGGATTATCACTGAAGTGCTAATCCCTCTCTCAATTCAAAAATCGCCCTAAAATTCTATTTTTCTTCGAGAGCCATCAACATCTTCAGCTTTTTTGCTTTTAATTGATAAAAAGGATAGACTTTAATTAATAATCATAATAACTTGCCTTTTGGGCAGGTAATCAAATAATTTTATGGGAAATTTTCAAGGAGGTGGAGGAGGTAATAGAGGTGGAGGTTTTAGAGGTGGTAATGGTGGAGGGAACCGAGGAGGAGGTGGTGGGTACCGTGGTGGTGGAGATAGAGGGGAGACAACGATGCACAAAGCGGTATGTGATGAATGTCACAAGAGTTGTGAAGTTCCTTTTCGCCCATCAAGTGATAAGCCAGTATATTGTAATGAATGTTTTAGTAGTAAGAGAAAAGATGATGACAGAGCACCAAGAAGAGAATTCAATGGACCAAAGCGTGAATTCAATGATAGTAGAGCTCAACCTTCCTATGCTAAACCTGCTGTGGTTTCAAACGATTCAACAAAGCAGTTGAGTGAGATAAGTGCGAAGCTTGATCGTTTAATTATTGCGATTGAGAAACTTTCTCCAGTTATCTCTAAAGCCGATATGCCTACACATATAAGTATAAAAAAAGCACCAGTTACTAAAACTGTTGCCAAAAAAGTAGTTGCAAAGAAAGTAGTAGCGAAGAAGAAAAAATAATATAATTTTGTTTTATAAAAATAGAAAGAGGACATCGCGATGAAGCAAATGTCCTCTTTTTATTTTTTAGTCAGCCCAAATACTTTTTAAGAATTTTGGCTCTCCTTGTCACCCTTAATCTTCGGATTGCCTGTTCTTTTAGTTGTCTCACTCTTTCCCGGGTGAGGGGTAAAATTTCCGCAATTTCTTCTAAAGTCATGGGGCCTTCTCGATTAATACCAAAAAACATTATAATGATATCTTTTTCTCTCTCAGGGAGAGTAGATAAGACTCTATTAATATCAGTTCCACGAGATTTAAATCCTCCCAATCCTTCTTCGGGGTTAAGAGATTCATCGTCTGGAATTATATTATAGAGGTTGATCTCATCTTCTATCCCTGCTAGTGGGGCATCCATTGATACATGTCGGACAGTATTTCCAAGCAAAATCTCAATAACCTCTGGATCAGTATCTTCCATTACTTGGCTGATTTCATCTTCTGTAGGGCTTCGCCCAAGTTCTTGTTCAAGTTTTGAAATTTTTCTGGTTAACTTGTTCGTTGTACCAATTTTATTGAGTGGTAATCGAACAAGTCTAGCTGTTTCAGCCAATGCTTGAAGAATAGATTGGCGAATCCACCAAACGGCGTAAGAAATGAATTTGAAACCTTTAGTTTCATCGAATTTCTGAGCTGCCTTTATCAGCCCAATGTTTCCTTCATTTATTAAATCGGGAAGAGTTAGTCCTTGGTTCTGGTATTGTTTAGCAACGGATACCACAAAACGGAGGTTGGCTCGAATCAGTTTGTTTAGAGCTTTTTCATCTCCATCTTTAATTCGCGTTGCCAGTTCGATTTCTTCTCTTATATCGACACGCTCTTCTCTTCCAATTTCTTGAAGATACTTATCCATCGAATCTTCTCGACGGGTAATCGATTTTGTGATCTTTAATTGTCTCATATTTAGGTTTATTTAGTTATACAATGTGGGTTATTTACTCGATTTATACCACACTTTTACTGTAATGCCAAATTCAATTTTTGGATTTGTGCTAATGACTTAATTGTAATAAAATTAAAGAATGGAACTAAAAAATAAGGTAGTAATTATAACAGGGGGGACAAAGGGATTGGGGAAGGCTATTGCGACAGCTTTTATGAAAAATGAAGCGAAGGTTGTCGTTTGCTCACACAATGAAGATGAATTTGAAAATCTTAGAAAAGAGGGATATTTTGCGGTCAAAGCAGATGTTACAAAAGAAGAGGAATTAAAAAATTTACTGGAAATAACCAAAGAGAAATTTGGTCGAGTTGATATCTGGGTAAATAATGCAGGTATCTGGTTGCCACACCTTCCAATTGAGCAAACTAATTGGGGACGAGCTCATGAGGTACTCGAAGTAAATTTATTTGGAACAGTCTATGGGTCAAAAATAGCACTTTCACAAATGAGGGATCAAGGTTTTGGTATAATTGTGAATATTCTTTCAACAAGTGCACTAGAGGGTAAATTAAATGAGACGGCATACTGTGCAAGTAAATTCGCAGCAATGGGGTTCACGAAATCTCTCAGAAAAGAAGTTGATGGAATCAATATCAAAGTTCTTGCCGTTTATCCAGGAGGAATGAAAACAAATTTATTTGATGAGAAAAAACCTGAAAATTATGATGAATATATGGAGCCAAGTTTTGTCACTGAAAAAATAATCGAAAACCTCATAAAAGAGAGTCCTGAAGAAGAATTGATTATCAGACGCAATAGTTAGTTTTAGCTGTCAAAGAATTGTTTCATTTGGTATAATATAATAGTTATTATTTAATATATAATTCAATGAAATTTACATTTAAAATAGGAACAAAAATTAAAGAAGTTTGGCCACAATATAAGACGCATTTCACTAATTTTCTATTACTAACAATTCTAACCTTTGTTGTCCAATTTTTTGGCTCTCAAGATAATTGGATTTTAACGTTAATTCTTAATTTAATTAATTTATTATTATCCTATGTTTGGATTCGATCCATCTTTACTTTCATTGAAAAGAAAGAGTTTAAACCTTTTTCTCACGAGATGACTCCATCGATGGAGCAATATTGGAATTTATTAAAAACAGTTATTTTGTATTCATTGTGTATTCTCGGAGGACTTATTTTATTAGTAATTCCTGCTTTCTATTTCACAGGGCGTTTGATGTTCTCTGTTTATCTGTCTATCGAGAAAAACCAAGGTGCAAGGAAGTCGATAAAAGAATCATGGAATATGACAAGAGGGTATGGATGGAAATTATTCTGGAAAAGTTTCGTGATTGGGTTATTTATGGTTATAGGCTTTATTGCTTTCTTTGTTGGTTCATTCATCACTTATCCTATCGGAACCGTTGTTTTGGTTATGATGTATCGTGAATTTTCTGAGTTTTCTAAAACAAAGACAGGAATGGTTCAAGAAGGGCAAACTAATTAATGGATTTTATTGTTCAAAATTTAGTCCCATATCTGTTACTTTATAAATATGTAACGATTTTTCTTATTGCCTTTTTTGCGGCTTTTATTGTCCCTGTCCCTTCGGGGAGTATTCTAATGGCGGCATCGGCTTTTGCTAGTTTTGGTTATTTTAATTTATTTTGGGTGATAATTATTTCTATGGTGGGTAATATTTTAGGTGATAACCTAGGTTACTGGGTAGCAAGGATATATGGAAGAGAGGTTCTTGCTAAAATTGGTTTTAGAAAAGTATTAGAATCAAAAGCCTTCAAGAACATTGAAGATGAATTTAACAAGCGACCCGGTTTTATCGTTTTCGCCAGTCGTTTTGAAGTTCTCTCTACTCTCTCAGTTAATCTTTTGTCAGGAATAAGTAAAACAAGTTATAAAAAGTTTTTTCTTCATGAATCATTTGGTAGTGTGGCCCAAGTTTGTGTTTATTCATTGTTAGGTTTTCTTTTCGCTGATAATTGGGAGTCAATAAATTCAGCCATAGGAAAAATTTCATTAGTTGTTGGATTAATTGTGATATTGTTTATTTTTTCTCTAGGTAGAAAAACCCTAATACGTAAATTAAAATAAGAAAGACATTTGACCAAATCTGTGGTATTATCATAAATATATGAAAATTTATCATGGCACAGAAACCAAAAAAGCCCTTAAAAATTTCCCTTTTTCAATGCATAATGTAAAAAAGGAGTTTATTTTATCTATTATAAAGATTAAGAAATCAGCAGCATTAGCAAATTATAAAGCTGGTCATTTGGATTTATCAGTAACAAAAGCCATAGTTCAAGCTTGTGATGAAATTCTTAATAATAAACACCATCAGCAGTTTAATTTATCTAGTTTTCAAGGAGGGGCAGGGACGGCTATAAATATGAATGTAAATGAAGTCTTGGCAAGTAGAGCTACCGAAATTTTAAAAAATAAGATAGTAATTCATGCCAATGACGATGTGAATCTCAGTCAGTCGACCAATGATGTAAATCCATCGGCCTTGAAAATTTCAACATTGATATTGTTAAAAGAATTAGATGTATCATTAAGTTCACTAATAAAATCATTTGAGTTGAAATCGAAAGAATTTAAAAGTGTCTTGAAGCTCGGCCGGACTCATTTGCAAGATGCTATCCCCACTACTCTCGGAGCCGAGTTCGAATCATATGGAGATAATCTAAAAAAACATAAAGAAAATTTAAGAAGGGTTAAGGAAATATCATCAATTTTAAATTTGGGTGGTACAGCTATTGGTAATTCTATAAATGCAGATCCTAAATATATTAAAGAAATTTACATTGAATTAAATAAAATTACTGGTGAAAAATTTGTAAAAGCTAAAAATTTTATGGCCAAGACAAGCAGCCATACTGATTTCCTTGAAATCTCGCAATTTGTCGTTTCTCTCTGTGTAGAGCTTTCAAAAATAGCAAATGATTTGAAATTTATGTCATCTGGGCCAAATGGGGGAATCGGTGAAATAACTTTGCCAGAACTTCAAAAGGGGTCTTCGATTATGCCGGGTAAAGTAAATCCTGTTATGCCAGAAGTGATAAATCAATTATACTATTTAGTTTCCGGTAATAATTTAACTATTGAGAAAGCCGTTGAGGCGGCTCAACTTGAGCTCGGAGTGATGCTCCCAATTATTTCTGATAAATTACTTGAATCAATAAAAATTATAACTGAGGCGATAATTCAGTTTGATAGACTTTGTATTTCTGGGATAAAAGCCGATAAGTTGAAATGCTTATCTCACTTGGAAGAATCCACTGCTTATGCGACTCTTTTAGTCCCCAAGCTTGGCTATGACAAGGTCTCAGAAATTGTAAATAAATCGATTAAAGAAAAAAAGAAATTTAAAGATGTTGTTCTCGATGATAAATATTTATTAAGCAAGGAGTTTGATAAAATAATTAATTCATTTGTAAAAATGTTATAATAAAATAGATTAATAATAATTTAAAAAAGCTTCACAAATTATATTCTAAAAAAGGTCCTCGGATGAGGGAGGACGAGGAGCCAGACCAGTTTTTTATAAAATAATTTGTTCCGCATTAAAAGCTATATGAAAAAAGGATACAAAGACAACATAGAAAAATTAACAACTGAAAATAGTAATTTTCGCAAGGTTTTGTATACAGGAGCGCATTGTCAGCTCGTTCTTATGAGTTTGGGCGCCAATGAAGAAATTGGTTCTGAAGTTCACGAAGAGAATGATCAATTCTTCCGATTTGAAAGTGGAACAGGGAAAGTCATAATAAATGAGACAGAATATGAAGTCAAAGATGGTGATGCCGTCATTGTTCCTTCCGGTTCAAAACATAATGTTATTGCTGGTATTGATGGCTTGAAACTTTACACAATTTATTCCCCAGCTCACCACAAGGATGGTATCATGAAAGCGACCAAGCAAGAAGCAGAAAGTAATGAAGCTGAGTTCGATGGTGTAACAACCGAGTAATAATGTTTAGATTAATTTACAAAAATATAATAAAGCCAATTCTATTTCTTTTTCCGGCTGATGATGTTCATACTTTCTTTTTAAAGGTGGGGAGATTTCTTGGTGGATGCAAAATTGCGAAATGGAAAACTAGAATTTTATTTGCTTATAAAAATACAATTTTAAATCAACAAGTTGCAGAAATAAATTTTGAGAATCCTATTGGCTTGGCGGCTGGGTTTGATTATGATGCTGATCTTATGAATATATTACCTTCTGTTGGTTTTGGTTATCATACTATCGGGACTGTTACACTTCTCCCTTATGCTGGTAATCCGAAACCAATGCTTGGGCGTCTTCCAAAATCAAAATCACTGCTAGTTAACAAGGGGTTCAAGAGTATGGGGCTAGAATCTATCTTAAAAAAGATAAATAATTCCGAAAAACAAATTCCTTTAGGGTTAAGTATTGGTTCAACTAATCAGCTATATAATAAAGTGGAAGAAATGATAGAAGATATTTGCGACTCATTTAAAAGAGTTTTACCTCTCGACTATTTTGATTATTTTGAATTAAATATAAGTTGCCCTAATTTGATTAACGTTGAGAACCTGAAGGATAAGTTTGATGAACCGATCGGCCTTGGTATGCTTCTCAATAAATTGTCATATCTAAATATAAATAAGCCATTATTTATTAAAATGTATTCAGAAAAAAGTTCTGCCGAAACTCTTGCTTTGGCCGAAGTGGCTTCTCGATATCAATTTATTGGTGGATTGATTTTCTCAAACTTAGTTAAAGATAGATCAAATCCACATTTCGACAAAGAGGAGATTGTGAATGCTGGTAAGGGGAATTTCTCTGGTAAGCCAACTGAGAAGATTACGAATAATTTAATAAGTGAGGTTTATAAAAAATATAAAGATAGATTTATTATTATTGGATGTGGGGGAGTTTTTACAGGTGCTGATGCCTATGAGAAAATAAAAAGGGGTGCCACTTTGATTCAATTGATTACTGGAATGATTTACGAAGGCCCAAGTCAGATAGGGAATATAAATAAAGAATTAGCTAAACTTCTAAAAAAAGATGGATATAAAAATATAAGCGAAGCAGTGGGGAGTTATTATAGATAAAATAAAATGGCCAGCGGGGAGCTGGCCATTTTCGTTCATAGAAAGCTGGCGCTTTCAATATGTTAATTCTGTTCCGTTATGGTGAACAGGTATTTTTTCTTGGTGTTTGTCACACCGGGCTGGGGGATTTTGTGCCCAATAAATGAGGCAATTCGGGATTGTTCATCAAAATGAATCAATCTTCCCTTAACGAATGTTCTTATTGGATGTTCTTCTGCTGTGCAGATTTTCTCATCCAGAACATTCTTAAATGGGATACTTGGTGCATCAATAGGTTTTGGTAACTGGTAAAGATTACCTATCACTTTGGGAACTGCTTCTCCCCATTTAAACAAGGTGCAATCAGGCTTAGCCATAATAATTTTTTTAATAGTTTTTACTAGGAATTTCATTTTTTATACTACTCTACTCTCAAAATAAGTCAACCCCATACATCGTGAGGCAAGGCCTCACGATGTATGGGATTTTTTGTTTAAAATAAAAAAGTGCTATACTTTACCTATGCAAAAGAAGCAAAATCATCTTAAAAAAGACAAGAATATACTTTACACGGGGTTCGGCGACAAGGGGACTACGACTCTTTTTGATTGCAAACAGGGGAGGATTTCAAAAAGCTCAATTCTAGTAGAAGCCCTCGGGTCAGTAGATGAACTGAATGCCTATTTAGGGATAATAAAAGTTTATTCTGATCTCGACAAGGTCTCTTTGAAAATAGGAAAGAAGAAAATTCATTATTCTAAAATTATAGAAGATATTCAGCAAACTCTTTTTGTCATTCAAGCAGAGCTTGGAGGATCTAAAATGTCTGTCAGTAAAAAAGAATTAAATAAAATAGAAAATATTATAGAAAAAATTGCTGAAGTTTTGCCTCCAATTACATCATTTACAATTTCTGGCGGAAGTATTCTTAGCGCCTCGCTCGATTTTGCTCGGACACTTTCTCGCAAGTCAGAAAGAAGGGTAGTCGCTGTCGCCGATGAGGCTAAATCCAGTAAAACTGGATCGCCCGATACTTCGAAAGAAGTATCTAGGGGAAGTAGGAAAATAGGATCGGTAACGATTTCATATATGAATAGACTTTCAAGTGTTCTCTTTGCCCTTTCTCGCTTCGCCAATTACGCCTTCCAAATTCCAGAAAATCATCCTGATTACAATAAATAATTCTCTAAAATCAAAATTAGGAGTATATTGTATGAGTGGAAAATTCTGATGAAGTTTTAATTAATGAATATATTACTGGGGAGGAAAAATCCCTTAAAATTATTATAGATAGATATACACCATCTATTTATAACTTTTCTGTAAGATTTGTTGGAATTGAAAATGCTAATGATATTACTCAGGATGTATTTTTAAAGGTTTGGAAAAATATTAAAAAATTTAATAGCGACAAAGCAAGTTTTAAGACCTGGATTTTTAAAATTGCAAGGAATACTATTACTGATTACTTGCGAAAAAAGAAATCAATACATTTTTCATCACTAAACACTGAGGAAGAAATTTATGGGGAAAATATTCCCGATGAATCAATGTTACAAGATGAAGTTTTTTCAAAATTAGAAGATACTGAATTATTAAATAAAATTTTAGATACTATCCCTGTGGGTTATAGGGAGGTTTTGATTTTATATTATCAGGAGGATATGACATTTAAAGAAATAGGGGAAATGTTAGGTAAACCTTTAAATACTGTTAAAAGTTATCATCATAGAGCATTGTTGTTATTGCGGGAGGAGTTTGTTTAAAATTCCTGAGTAGGTGTGGGCGCGCCGGAGCGAGGTACGAGCGGAGAGGGATAAGCGAAGAAATTTTAAACAAACTCCTCCCGCTTCCGATTTGCACCAAAATTATAAGTTAATCGTATATATAAACGTGGAACAAAATCTACAAAATTTATTCAAGAAAGCTATTTATCAACCAGAAAGTCGACTCCCTGGGGATATTTTTAGTTTAATTGAACTTAAAAAGGCCAAAATAACCAAAATAAAGAAGTTTGGCTATTTAGGTCTTAGTATATTATCACTATCTGGAAGTGTCTTCTCTATCTGGGGTCTTATCGAGCAATCTACACAATTAGGTTTCTTTAAGTATCTCTCGTTGGCATTTTCAGATGGTGGTATTATCGCAACGTATTGGAAAGAATACACTCTTTCATTGGTTGATTCACTCCCAGTCGCAAGCCTTGGGATGTCTCTTTTCTTATTGTTTGTTCTTTTCATTTCAATACGAGGAATTTCTTATCAATTTAAAAATAAAATATTAATAGCGTAAAAATATAATAATTCTCCGCAAACCTTATCAATAAAAAAGTCCTCGGACGAGGGAGGACGAGGTGCCAGACATTTTTTCTCGAAAAGCTTTGCTACGAATTTAAATAATAATTATGAAAAATAAAATTAAAAAAATATTAGAATCAAAAACTTTTTTAGCAGTGATTTGTACAATTGGAGTATTAGCTGTATTGTTTTTCGTTTTTCGAGCGGGGATGGAAGCAGGTTTTAGAAAAGCATCATTTGGTCGTGATTGGGGGAAAAATTATGAAATGAATTTTGGTTCTCCTCACCGAGGTCCAGAAATGATGGGGAAAGGGTTTGGTGATTTTAGAAATCTTCCTAATGCCCACGGAGCGATTGGTAAAATTATCAAAATAGAATTGCCAACAATTATTGTTTTAGACGAGAAAGAAAATACTGAAAAGGTTGTTTTGATAGATGCGACTACTCAAGTGTATAGAATGAAAGATGTCATAAAAGTTGAAGATTTAAAGTTAGATGATCAAATCGTCGTCATTGGATCTCCTAATGCATCAGGTCAGATTGAGGCGAAATTGATAAGATTTCTTCCTGTTCCTTTTGAGATGCCTATAAAAGTAAATTAATCTAATTAAAAATTATGTTCAAAAAAATTAAAACACTAATCTTATCACATAAGATTATAAGTGGAATAGTTCTCCTTGTTTTGGTTGCCCTTTTCTCTTTTATTTTTATAAAGAGCAGTGCAAATAGTGAGGCTCGATATATAACTGAAAATGTTATAAAAGATAATATAATAATCTCTGCTACTGGGACAGGTCAAGTAGAAGCCTCAAATACAATAACTCTCAAATCAAAAACGACTGGGGATATAACATATGTTGGAGTAAAAGTTGGGGATATAGTAAAAAGGGGTAAACTTATTGTCAGCGTCGATTCTCGGGATGCAAAAATTGCCCTTCTGAATGCTCAACTTTCTTTGGAAAAATTGATAACACCTGATTCTTTGACTTTACTTCAAAAACAAAATTCGCTTACAAAATCTTTCAGCGATGGATGGAATACAGTTACTGCATATATTTCTGATACGGATATAATGTTGGATGAAATTTATAATATTTATAATAATGATGGTTATCTAGGATATAGTAATGCGGGAAAGTTGGGAAAAATTGGTAAGGAAAAAGTTTCTTTAGCCGAAGCGAGTTATTATGATGCCGAGGATAGTCTTTTTGAAGTTAAGAAATTATATGAGACATTATCGCGAACAAGTTCCAAGGAGGAAATAAAAAGTTTAATAGAAAAAACATATGAATCAGCTCGTTTTATTGATAACACTGTCAAAATTACTGAATCAGCTTTCAGTTATACTGTAAATTATTTAGATGATGGGAATGATTCATTAGCTCTATCGACAAAGACAAGTATCTCTTCTTGGTTAAATGATTCAAATAATTATGTTAGTAGTTTGTTGTCGGTTATTAATAGTGTGGAAGAAGGGGAACAATCTCTTGATGAATTGACTTTGGAGTCAGACGATCTCGATGTTAGGTCTGCGGAGTTAACCTTACAATCAAAGCAATATGCTTATAATGATTGTTTTATCTATGCGCCATTTGATGGGATTATTGCAACATTAACGGCTAAAGTTGGAGAATCATCAGGCTCGAGCGTCGGCACATTAATAACGAATCAAAAAATTGCAACCATTCCATTTAATGAAATAGATATTGCTTCAATAAAATTAAATCAAAACGTGAACTTAACTTTTGATTCCATCGAAGGTCTATCTGTTTTGGGCACAGTGTTAGAAATTGACCCAGTCGGGACTGTCTCTTCTGGTGTCGTTACTTATAATGTGAAAGTTAATTTTGATTCTAAAGACGAACGTATTCGTCCAGGTATGAGCGTCAATGCAGAAATTATTACAGAAGAGAAAAAAGATATTTTAACAATATCAAGTAGCGCAATAAAAACTAGAGATGGTAAATCTTACGTTGAGGTTTTTGAAAATCCGGTAATTGGAGGAAATAATCCAATGGGGGTAACATCATTAGTTAAAATAATTAGAAAACCAATTGAAATTGGGATTTCGGATGATGCAATAACTGAAATAATTTCTGGGCTTTCTCTAGGTGATCAGATTATTTCTAAAATAGTAACTAATAGTTCTAAAACTTCGAGCATAAAGAGCACTAGTGCTAGTGCGGGGACACCAAGTATTTTAAATACTGTTGGTGGGCGGATGCCGATGGGAGGTGGCGGTCGTTAAAAAATATGATTCAAGTAAAAAACATATCAAAAATATAC
>Ga0172379_10003735_pt1 | contig 23751 bp, 17 predicted proteins | sample GrowelOW334metaG_FD_119756 | JGI IMG/M metagenome (GOLD analysis project Ga0172379, IMG submission 119756) | Groundwater microbial communities from an aquifer near a municipal landfill in Southern Ontario, Canada - Groundwater well OW334 metaG | ecosystem: Environmental > Aquatic > Deep...
ATCTGCGGTCGGGTTATCGGCGCTCCATACGGGTATGTGTATATCCGGGCTGAATATCCGTTGGCCATCGAGCGGCTTCGGGTCGCCCTGCAGCAAGCCCGCGATTATGGCCTGTTGGGCAAGAACATTCTCAATTCGGGCTTCGACTTCGACGTCGAGATCCGCTTGGGCGCCGGCGCCTTCGTATGCGGCGAGGAGACAGCCCTGCTTCAGTCATTGGAAGGCAAGCGCGGTATGCCCGTTCCAAAACCCCCGTTCCCCGCCATCCAGGGACTCTGGGGAAAACCCACGGTCATCAACAACGTCGAGACCCTGGCGAATATTCCCGTCATCCTGACGAAGGGAAGCGCCTGGTTCGCCTCCATCGGAACCGAAACCTCCAAGGGCACGAAAGTCTTCGCCCTCACCGGAAAAGTGAACAATTCGGGTCTGGTGGAAGTCCCCATGGGAACCACCCTGAGGGAAATCATTTTTGATATCGGCGGCGGCATCAAAGGCGGAAAGAAGTTCAAGGGCGCCCAGACTGGCGGTCCTTCCGGCGGTATCCTTCCGGAGTCCGTGCTGGACACTCCCATCGACTATGAAAGCCTTACCAGATTGGGTTCCATGATGGGTTCGGGCGGACTGATCGTCATGGACGAGGACGACTGCGTCGTGGACGTGTCGCGCTTCTACATGGAATTCTGCGTGGACGAATCCTGCGGAAAATGCGCTCCCTGCCGTATTGGAACCCACCAGATCCACAGCATCCTGGATAAGATAGCCCACGGCAACGGCGAGATGGCCGACTTGGATAAACTGCACGACATAGGCAAGGCCATGACCAAGGCCTCGCTCTGCATGTTGGGCGGCTCAGCGGCCAATCCCTCCATCTCAACCATCAAGAATTTCCGGGAAGAGTATCTCGAGCACATCGTCGACAAGAAATGCCGCGCTGGTAAATGCAAGCACCTGGTGCGCTTTGAGATCGACGCTGAAAAGTGCATAGGTTGCGGCATCTGCGCCCGCAAGTGTCCCGTTCCCTGCATCGCAGGCGAAAAACGCCAGCCCCACGTCATCGATCAGCTTAAATGCATCAAGTGCGGCGAGTGTTTCAAGGCGTGCAAATTCGGCGCGGTCCTGAAAAAATAAGGAGTAGAAGCGATGCTTAACCTGAAGATAAACGGCAAGCCCGTGCAGGTCGAGGCCGGCACCACCATTCTGGACGCGGCCAAAAAGGTCAACGTCAAGATCCCCACGCTCTGCTACAACCCGGACCTTCCGGCCTGGGCAGCCTGTGGCATCTGTATCGTACGCATGGAGGGCTCGCCCAAGATGGTGCGCGCCTGCTGTACCCCCGTTGCCGAGAACATGAGCGTTATCACCCACGACCCCGAGATCGTAGCGGTTCGCCGCACGGTCATCGAACTCATCCTGTCCAATCACCCCAACGATTGCCTGCAGTGCCCGCGTAACGGAAGCTGCGAACTCCAGACCCTTGCCGCCGAATTCGGCATTCGGGACATGCCCTACGAGCGCTTCCTTAAAGACCTTCCCATCGACACTTCGAACCCGGCCATCGTGCTGAACCCCCAGAAGTGCATCCGTTGCGGACGTTGTGTTAAGGTTTGCCAGGATATGCAGAACGTGTGGGCTATCGAATTCCTCGGCCGTGGCGAAAAAGGCCGCATAGCACCGGCTGCCGACGTAAAACTCGGCGACAGCCCCTGCATCAAGTGCGGTCAGTGCGCGGCCCATTGCCCGGTAGGTGCCATCTACGAGCACGACGACACCCAGCGCGTCTGGACCGGACTCCAGCAAGCAGACCTGCACTCCGTAGTCCAGATCGCCCCCGCGGTACGTGTGGCGCTTGGAGAGGAATTCGGCCTGGAACCGGGTCAGTTGATGACCAAGAAGATTTATGCAGCACTCCGCAAGCTTGGTTTCAAGACCGTCTTCGACACCAACTTCTCCGCCGACCTCACCATTATCGAAGAAGGTACCGAACTAGTTAAGCGGCTGACCGAGGGCAAGGGCGAAATCCCACTCATCACGAGTTGCTGTCCGGCCTGGGTCGACTACATGGAAAAGTACTATTCGGACATGATCCCGAATTTCTCTACCGCCAAGTCACCCCAGCAAATGATGGGCGCCATGATCAAGACCTACTGGGCCAAGAAAGCCAATGTAGACCCTGCCAAGGTATTTTCAGTCTCCGTCATGCCCTGCACGGCAAAGAAGTGGGAAACCGGCCGCAACGACGACATGAAATCTTCCGGATTCCAGGACGTCGACATTTCCATCACCACCCGCGAACTAGCCCGCATGATCAAGCAGGCCGGCATCGACATCCTCAACCTGCCAGAGGAAGACGCCGATAATCCGCTGGGTCCCTATACCGGAGCAGGAACCATCTTCGGTGCCACAGGCGGTGTCATGGAAGCCGCTGTCCGTACCGCCTACAACCTGGTAACAAAAAAGGAACTGGAAGACGTCAATTTCATGCCTGTTCGCGGACTTGAAGGCGTAAAGGTAGCGGAAGTTGACATGAACGGTACCAAAATCCGTATTGCCGTCGCACATCAGATGGGCAACATCGCGGCTGTACTGGACGAAATCCGTGCAGCGAAGGCAGCCGGAAAGGAAACTCCCTACCACTTCGTCGAAGTGATGGCCTGCCGAGGCGGGTGCATCTCCGGTGGAGGACAACCCTACGGCGCTACTGATGAAGTCCGCAGCAAGCGTATGGCCGGTCTCTACAGCGATGACGTAAAATCCACCTATCGCTGTTCCCACGACAATCCCTACATCAAGCAGGTTTATGCGGAATTCCTGGGTGAACCCAACGGCCACACAGCCCACAAGCTTCTGCACACCCACTATGAGGCGCGCCCGCTATACATGAAGTAAGCAAGGTGGATTAAAGTACAGGAACACAAAAAGCATGTACCGTCCCGCAAATCGGGACGGTACTTTTTTTGGCGGAAGGCCCTCTTGCATATCAGGTATTTATAATATATTATTATCGATATATTTATGCCGTAATACTTGACTTATTTTTTAAATACTTTACACTTGCCCGACCTAACATATTGCAGATTTTTCCATTGCACGTGCCAATGCCGCACTTTCAATATAGACGGATCCAAGGAGATGGAAGATGGCCGATACGAAAAGAATTCTTGTTCTTGGTGGTGGTTACGGTGGTATCGAAGCCGCAAAAAAACTTGCCAAGCGGTATAAAAAGCGTGACGATGTTTCCATAACCCTCATAGACAAGAATGCCTACCATACGCTCATGACGGAATTGCACGAGGTTGCGGGGCATCGTGTCGAGCCCGATTCGGTACGCGTACCCTTCGCCAAGGTGTTCGGCGCGTCCAAGGTGAATGTCGTACTGGACAAGATCGAAACCGTTGATTTTAAGGAAAAAAAGGCTATTTCGAAAACCGCACAGTATGAATACGACTATCTTGTGATCGGATCTGGTGCCCAACCCGAATTCTTTGGCGTGCCCGGTATCAAGGAAAATTCCCTTACCCTTTGGTCATTCGAGGACGCCATCCGCGTCAGGAACCATATCGAGGAGGCCTTCGAGAAGGCGGTTTCCGAAAGGGATCCGGCCCTAAGAGCCCGTCTACTGACCTTTGTGGTCGCGGGAGCCGGTTTCACCGGCATAGAAATGGCCGGCGAACTCATCGAGTGGCGCGACGCCATGTGCGCGAAATGGAATGTATACCCTTCACACGTAAAGATTATTGTCGTAGAAGCCCTACCCAACATACTTCCCATCCTGGAAGAAGACCTTCGGGAAAAAGTCTCGAATTACATGCGGAAGAAAGGCGCCGACATCCGGACAAACACCCCCATCATCGGGGCCGAACCGGGAAAGGTCCTGCTCAAGGACGGAACGGCCATAGAAACCGAAACCTTCATCTGGACCTGCGGTGTCCAGGGTTGCCACTTCGTCGGCATGCTGGAACTCACCCAAGGCCGTTGCGGTAACCGGGATTGCGAAATCATGCGTGCCAAGGGTACCTGCGGTCTCGCTGTATGTAATTTCATAAAAGAGCACCCTGACGTTTCCGGCAAGAGAGGCCGGGTTCTGGTGAACGAGGAGATGCGTTCGGTCGACTACGACAATGTATGGCTGGTCGGTGACAACATCTGGTTCATTGAAAACAACAAACCCCTGCCACAGATAGTCGAGACTGCACTGCAGACCGCTGAAGTCGCCGCCCACAATGTCGCCGCGGCGATCGACGGGGAGGCTGCGGTCAAGTTCAAGTCCAATTTCCATGGTTTCATGGTTTCTGTGGGCGGTAAATATGCCGTATCCAACGCGGGGGGCATGAAGGTTTCCGGGCTCATGGCCATGGCCATGAAGCACCTGATCAATATCCATTACCTGTTTGGCGTCGCCGGCGTCAACCAGTGTTGGGAATACCTGAAACATGAATTCCTGGAGATGAAACACGGCAACAACATTATCCATGGTTTCGGGGCATACAAGACCCGGGGCTACTGGCTCCTGCCGCTCCGTCTCTGGCTGGGCTTGGTTTGGGTAATGGAAGGTGTCAACAAGATCGGTGAAGGCTGGCTCACCTGGAGCGCCGGGTCCAAATCCGGCTGGATGTTCTCCAGTGGCGTGGTTCAGGCCGGAATCGCCAAAGCCGCCGAAGCGGGTGCTGCGGTTGTGGACGCAACCAGCGCCGCTTCCGAAGAATGGGTTGATGGGGCTGCTGCTGCTGTGCAACCGGTAGTCGAAGCCGTAACCGCCGCTTCAGGCGAATGGGTTGAAGAAGGAACCGCAGCAGTCGCAGCGGCTGGATCTGCCGTCGCAGATGCGGCAAACACCGCAGGTGTGGCTTTTGGCAAGGTCTGGGATCTCACCAAACCCATATTTGATTTCAATGGTGGTATCGCTACCTGGTTCCGGCAAACCTTCATGGATGGCATGGCTTCCGCCTTACCCTTCCAATTCTTCCAGCTGATGATAGTAGGAACGGAAATTGCCATCGGCCTGGCTTTGATGGGTGGCCTGTTCACTTGGTGGGCAGCGGTCATCTCCATTGTCATGTGCGTGGTATTTACCGTTTCCGGCATGTTCGCCTGGGATCAACTCTGGTTCATCTTTGCCGGAATCCTTATGATGGGTGGTGCGGGACGGGCTTTCGGTCTCGACTGCTGGGTAGTTCCCTTCTGCAAGAAAATCTGGAACGGCACCAAGATAGCACGCCGCAATTTCTGGTACCTTGACGGGCCTTCCAAGAAATAATAGTAGCCGTACCGGGTGGTGGAAGACGACGCGAAAGCCTCTGTCATCCTCTTCCCGGTTTCGCTCCGGTCGGACATCGTGCCGCATCGGAAACCCGGATGCCCGATGACCGACTTTTGGCTGGATTTTCCCGGTATTCCTGAAGACCTGACTCGCGTACAAAAGGCTGTCCAGGAGGCAGTCGGCTACGATCATGCCTTGATAAAAAGCGCGTTGGGCGACCTCTTTGAAGGCGACGGCAAGCTGCTTAGGCCAGGTTTGCTTCTGATCGCTTCGCGCTTTGGTAAAAGGGATGAAAGGAAAACCATTGCACTGGCCGCAGCGCTGGAAATGCTCCATGTAGCGACCCTCATTCATGACGATATTGTAGACGATTCCCCTTTGCGGCGCGGTCTTCCCGCCGTCCATTCCCGGTATGGCAAGAAAGATGCGGTATTGATGGGGGATTTTCTCCTGTCCCGCTGCTTCATACTCACCGCTACCTATACATCCCCCGCCAATGCTACGCTGCTTGCCCAAGCCATCTCTGTAATCTGCGCGATGGAGATAGAACAGGATCTGGACCGCTTCACCGCCTCTCCTTCCATAAGGCGCTATCTTCGCAAGATTATGGGCAAGACCGCCGTGTTGTTTTCGCTCGCCTGTCACGCGGGCTCGACCGAGGCCAAGGTTCCCCAGCGTACCAGCGAGCGCTTGCGTCGGGCTGGTTATGATATGGGGATGGCATTCCAGATAATAGACGACATCCTGGATTACGAGAGCACGGAAAGTCTTGTCCGTAAACCTGTGGGCAACGACCTCAAAGCCGGGTTGGCTACGCTGCCCCTGCTCTGCGCCTTGAGGAATGACGACGGCAAGCTCGCCCGGATGGTGAGCCCCGCCAATTTCCCCAACGCCGACGTGCCAGCCCTCATCGAAGCTGTAGTCGAGCGGAACGGTATCCTTGACGCCCGAACCTACGCCCACCGTTATACAAACAGGGCCTTGGCGGAGATCGCCGCGTTACCGCCTGGGACTCCCCGCGAACTGATGCATCTTCTGGCTACCCGGTTGCTGGATCGTACATACTAGACGCAGGATGATCGTATGATACAGACCCTTCTTGTTGCCTTGGGTCTTTCAATGGACGCCTTCGCGGTTTCGGTTTCCGCTGGCATGTGCAGCACGGAACCCAAACCAAGCCGGATTCTACGCGCAGCTTTCTCTTTCGGCCTTTTCCAGTTCCTGATGCCCGTTGCGGGTTGGTTATTGGGACGGGCTTTCAGCGCGTATATCCAGAAGTATGATCATTGGATAGCTTTTGGCCTGCTCGCAATGGTGGGTGGTAAAATGCTCAAAGAATCCTTGACACCTGCCAAAGCCGCAGCCTGCGAGGATGATGAAACCGAAGCTCAAAAGGTGAAATCGGCTATTAATGCAGCTTCCGGAGCGGATGTCAACGATCCCAAGAATTTGCTCATCCTCTCCATCGCAACAAGCCTGGACGCCCTGGCCATCGGAATATCCTTCAGCCTGCTGGGTACCGGCATCTGGATCCCGGCGCTTGTGATCGGTGTTGTTACCTTTTTCGTATGCCTGTTGGGGTTTGAGTTTGGCAAACGCATAGGAAGCACCCTGGAGCGCAGGGCGGAAACTGTGGGGGGCTTTGTTCTGATCGGGATTGGGGTAAAAATCTTGGTCGAGCACCTGTTTTTCTGTTAGATGAGCTGTAAAAAAATTATTGCACCAACTGTAGACCTTGTGCCATGAATTCGCCAAAGTCCTGGCCATTATCAGTGGCCAGTTGCGCGTTGCTTACGATGGCCGCAGCCGCGATCATGGAATCGACCCGCAAACGTCTTTTACGGCCGGTTGCGTTGAAAAGGCGGGACGACTCCGCCGCATGATCGGATACATAGGGAATGATCCTGTATTTTATGATGGCCCCCACAAGGTCAACACCAGCGTCGTCCACCGGACCGCACAGGAATTCGTACCAGGCAATACTGGATGTGCAGAGATCTTCGCCTGCCGAAACCCATCCCATGATTCGCTCTGACTCGGAACTACCTTGTACGAGTACGCGGATAAGGTAGTTCGTGTCGAGCAGGATCATTCACCCCGTCCCCACTCGGCACGATTTTCGGCAACCTCTTCCATATAAGACTGGGCTTGCCGGGCGGATAAGGCACCCTTCTGCTGATACGCAACAAGGCGATCGAGTATCTGGGTCTTTTCCTGTTCCGCCAGCCGTTCTGCCTGTTCAATGGCACGTCGAACAACTTCGGCTTGGGACACTTTCCATCGCTTGGCTAGATGCCTCATCTTCTGGATGGTGAGATCGTCCAAGGCGAATGTTGTCCTATGCTCCATTACTACCATACCATAAGTATGTACCATCATTATTGAAAAAGCAAGAATATTCCAAAAAATACCGCTATTTTCCTTGTAGCAGACGAACCACCTCGGGATAAGTCTGGGCACTGATGATTTTCTCCCTTGTGCCCGCATCCTTCAGCACCGCGCCTACCGCGGCCAGAAATTGCACATGGGGACCGGAGGTCTTCTTGGGCGAGATGATAAGGATGAAAAGGCGCGACGGTTCACCATCGATGGACTCGAAGGAAACCCCTTCCTTTTTTATTCCAATCGCAACACAGAGGGAGGTGGTTCCATCCGTCTTGGCATGGGGAAGGGCGATACCGTGTTGCATGCCGGTACTCATCGTCGCTTCGCGGTGAAGCACATCGGCGCTTACCAATTCGCGATCGGATAATTTACCTGCGGCATATAGGATGCCGACCAGTTCATCGATTATTTCATTTTTGGTATTGCCCCGCAATGCAAGGGAGACACAGGCAGGATCCAACGCCTTGAGCAGATCCTTATCTGTCCTGCCGGTCATATCGGATAACTCTTTTCTGAGCTCTTCAGGCTTGGTTTGGGTTTTGAGCTGCTCGATGGATTCGTTGAGCTTGACCAACACTTCGAAGACGGCCGTTTTGACGAAACCAAGATCTTCGGCTGCGGTTTCGATGGTCACCTTGTTTTCTTCTTCGCTGATGGAAAGGGCTACATCCCCTTTTCTCGCTTGGGACAGTCCATCATCTATATTCATCATCTGGACATAAAAACCCTCCATACGGAGATCCTTGAGCAGATTGTCCACGACCAGGTCGACGATTTCATGGGAGGGAAATTCCCAGGAGACCGACGAGGATTTTTCTCCCTTGGCAGGCTTGCGTGTCCCGATGCCAGGAATACGCAGGGTTGCGTTAAGTATGGGTGGGGCGATTATGGTCGTTACCAGCGTCATCATGATAACCACGCCGAACAGTTTCTCATCCAGGATACCCGCCGCCAATCCTATGCCGGCTATGATCAACGCGACCTCACCACGTGGAACCATACCCGTTCCAATACGGAGAGCACCCTTGAAGTTGAAGCCCAGGGTGAGCGCTGGACCACCGCAACCGATTACCTTCGCGGCAACCCCGACTAGCGTATAAATGCCACCAAAGATCAGCACCTCGGGAGACATTATTTCCCTTACATTCACCATCATGCCCATGACCGCGAAAAAGATAGGAACAAAAAATTCATACAGGCCGTGAAGCCGTTCCTGAATGACTGCTGCTATGTCGGTCTTGGAAAGGGCGAGCCCGGCGATATAGGCACCGATGATCATGGCCAGACCCTGTTTCTCGAAAACTCCTGCGAGGATGAGGGCGAGTCCCAAGGCCAGGATGGAAAAATCAAAGCTGTGCTTGAACAGCTTAAGGAAGGTAGCGATCCTTTTTGCGAAAATGAGGCCCAGAGCCGTAAAACCCAACCAGATTCCGAAAGCATGCACCGCGATGGAACCGATTTTCATCGCACTCAGCCCCTCACCGTTGCCACCGCCGGTCAGCACCGCGACTATACCCAGAACCACCGCAAGCATGATGATACCCAAGACGTCGTCGAATACCGCCGCGGCCAGGATGGTGACGCCTTCGGGTGAATCCATCTTTTTCTGGTCCGATAGGATACGGGCTGTTATGCCGACAGAAGTCGCCGTGGAAAGTATGCCAAGGAACAAACAACGGGGATCCATGAAGCTGGCATGGAGCAAATACACTCCAACAAGATCGCCCAAAGTAAAGGAGAAAACCACACCGCCTATACCGACGATTCCGCCCACCACCGAATATTTAAGGAAAAGTGCCAAATCCGTTTCCAGGCCCGATGCGAAAAGCAGGATTATGGACGCCACGGTAGCAAAGCCGTAAAGCTCGGGACTTACCGCGAGGGTGCCTTCTCCAAGGGGAAAAAGACCGTGGGGAAAGCCCGGAAACGCCAATCCCCCTAGCGCGAAGGGACCGATGGCCACTCCGGCGAGTAATTCGCCTAATACTGAGGGGATGCCAACTTTTTTTACCAGAATGCCGCCGGCGCGTACCGCGAATATGATGATGCCCAGTTGAAGCACCAATTCTGACATGATCTCAGTTATGGGAGCCGCATCCTGGGCGATCAGCACGCCACCCAAGGATAATAAAGCCACTAGGAACAATAGTATTTTACTCAACTTGCTCATTCAGGCACCTTCTTCGTCATGATTGGCCGAATTCCGGAAAATGAAGAATACGGATACGAACAAGAATCCATCAAAGGTCATTCCGGCGGTCCATGCAATTATAGAGAGGAGAATAAAACGATACAAGGGTGGTGCGAAATAACGGACTATATTCGTAATACTACATCGTTTTCAACTATTTTCCGTTTTTCCATCAGCCGAATAGTCCGCATCAGCTTCGGCGGCCAAATCAGCAATGGTAGGCTTGGCGACAGTCCGCCGCGAACCGGAGGGTGATACGCGGTCAGCACCAGTCGGACGGGATGCGGAGCGCGGTACCGGGTGCGACCCCTGGCGTGGCGACTGCTTCCTGGAAGCGGAGGAGCCGGAGGAAAGCCTTTCCCGTTCCGCTTTTTGGTCCGCCAGCGCAAGCCTGGCTGCGGCCTTAGCCGCGGCGGCGAGGGATTCGGACACGTTGGCCGTTCCGGCGATATCGGCGGGTGCCGCGGCAGCCAGGGCTTCCAGCGAACCGAAGGCTTTCAGGAGTACGGCAGCCTTTACGGGGCCTATGCCCGCGATGGATTCCAGGCTATCCAGTTTGAGGGTCTTCGAACGCAGTTTTTGGTTAAGGCCGGTCGCAAAACGGTGAGTCTCGTCCCGGACGAACTGGAGAACCTTGAGGGCTTCCGAGTTTTTGGACAGACGGATGGGCTCGGTCGCTCCGGGAAGCCAGAGTTCTTCGTCCCGTTTCGCCAAGCCGGCGATATCCATATCTATGCCCAACGCATCCAGCACACCTTTGGCTGCGTTCACCTGCCCGATTCCGCCGTCGATGAGAATAAAATCGGGCAATTCGCTGCCTTCGGAGATTACCCGCGAATAACGACGGCTCACAGCCTCGCGCATGGCCTGGAAGTCATCCACTATGCCGACAACGGTTTTCAGCCTGAAATGGCGGTAGTTTTTCTTGTCCGGGATGCCGTCCTTGAAACTCACCAGCGACGCGACCGGGAAGGATCCATCCAACTGGGCAATGTCAAAACCTTCGATACGTTCGGGACGACGGCGGAGTCCGAGCACGCCCTGCAGCTCGTCCAGGGAGGGACCCGCACCGCGCTCCTTGACGCGCTTTGCCAAATCCTCCTTCGCATTCTGGTAGGCCATGGCCAGCACCGTTTCGTGCCTGCGTTCATCCGCCGCCAGCAGGGCCGGGTCTACGCCCAATTCGTCGTGAAACCAGCGGGAGACGACCGTAAAATCATGGCCCGAGGATGCCAGGTACACCCTGGGCGGAGGCAGGCGGTCCGGCCCGTAATAGACGGTGAGGAAGGCATCCAGACTCTCTTCTTCGGAAGCGGCGCTCCGGGTACGATACAGTTCACGACCGGTCATCTTTCCGCCGCGCAGGGAAAAAACGGTAAAGGTGGCCAATACGCCTTCGGACGCCCAGGAAACGTAATCCCGCGCATCGGGGTCGAAATCCACCACCGCATTTACCGACGAAAGCTCGTGTATGGCCCGAATCGCATCCCTCAATTGGGCTGCCCGTTCGAATTTCATGGCCTGCGCGGCGGAATGCATCTGTGTATTCAGATCGGCAACAAGCGTTTCCGTCTCCCCGGAAAGCAATTTTTTTACCTTATCCACGTGAAGGGCGTATTCTTCCCGGGTAATTTTGCCGCAACAAGGCGCGGAACAGCGGCCGATATGGAAATACATGCATGGCGCCTTGCGGGACCGAAGGGTCCGGCACTTGCGTAACGGAAAAAGTTTGTCGATCAGGTCCAGAAGGGTGTCTACGGCAGGCAGGTTAGGAAAAGGACCAAAATAAAGGGATCCGTCCTCTATTATACGCCTGGTACGGAAAATTCGGGGGAAGGCCTCCGCGGTAATCCGGACTACCGGATAGGATTTACCATCCTTGAGATTGATGTTGTACTTGGGGGAATGCTGCTTTATAAGCGTATTTTCAAGGAGGAGGGCTTCGTATTCGTTGTTGGTGATGATATGTTCGATGGAACGGGCACGCTTCAGAAGAGTCCGGGTCTTTACGTCCTTATCCCCGCTGAAATAAGAAGAAAGGCGCGACCGCAGGACCCTGGCCTTGCCGACATAGATGACAGCCCCGTCCTCGTCCCGCATTATATAGACGCCGGGTGCTGAGGGGGCTTCTTTCGCCGTTGCGCGAATCCGATTATAATAATTGAGGCTCTTGTCGTCGGCCATCATCTACGATACTAAGATATAGGGAATCGATGAGAAAAGGAATGCTCTCCACGGCCATGTTTGCCGTACTTATATATATCCCACTCCCCATCCAGGCAGAATCCATCCTTCAATTAGGAGGAAACGCCGGCTGGGAAGGCTTCAACAGTCGTATAGGTATAAGCGAGGTGGACGGACTCCGGAACAAGCCGGTTCTTACCCTTTCGTCCTCCTTACCGCCATCAAGTGGTGCGGGTTCCCTGTCTTTGTCTTTTGACGATGCACGGTCGGGAGCGGTTTCCTCCCGTTTGGACGCCTACCTTGTCACGATACCCCCCACCGTCTCCATCGTCGGGCCTCTCCGAGCCCGCGCGGGGTACGGCGCCGTTCTTTTTGCCGGGTCCGATCCGGGAATTCAGGTAGAACCTTCCGGTCCCGAGGCACTTTTGTACTCCGGGAACAGGTTGGACGATTTTTCCATCGAGTTCTGGCTGTATCCGGCAAATATGGAGAACGGCGAGCAACTCCTGTCCTGGAGTGCGAGCCGACGCTCGAATACGGGTGAGGCTGTTTTCCAGCGCTTCCGCTGCCTCGTTGCGCGGAACCGTATTGAATGGTCCTTTTCCGACTTTTTCTCCTCCCCCGACGAGACACGCCGCCTCCCGGTCAGCCTGAGTTCCCGCAGTCCCGTGGTGCCAAAAACCTGGAGCCATCACCTGCTGCGCTTCGATTCGTCGATTGGCTTGGTGGAGTACCTCATAGACGGCCGGCTGGAAAGTGTGGCCTACGCAACAACCACCGGAACCGAACGAGGCGAAGCCTTCTCTCCCATTGCGGGCTCTGGCGGAGTCCTCGTCATAGGACCGCGCTTTACCGGAATGTTGGATGAATTCCGTATTTCCGGCGATATTTCTGCAATAAACCGCAATTCACGTTACCCTGCAGAGGGCGGACGGGCGGAAACGCGCGTATTCGACCTTGGGACCAGCAATGCGGAAACCAGACTCCTGGAAGCAAAAAACACCGAACCCGGCAATTCAGCCGCGCTCTTTTTCCTCCGTGCAGGCGAATCACCGGATCTTCGGGAAGGCAGGGATTCCGACTGGATTCCCGTGCAGAGCGGAAAACCTCTTATCGAGGCAGTGCGGGGACGCTGGTTGCAGATAGCGGTATCACTGTTTCCGGACGGCGACGGAGAACAAAGCCCCATCCTGGAGGAGCTGAAAATCCATTACGAACAGGACGCCCCGCCCCCTCCACCCTCGAGCGTCACGGCAGAAATTCGGGACGGTGCGGTCGAACTAACATGGAGACCATCACCCGATCCGGATTTGGGCGGATACCTGATTTATTACGGTGGAGCCCGGGGCGAATACTTCGGTGATTCGTCTTCGGCGGGTCCTTCCCCCTTAGATGTTGGTCAAAGAACTTCATTCATTGTCGACGGATTGCACAACGGTGCGCTATACTATTTTGCAATAGCCGCTTACGATCGCGCCCCTGCGCGCCATATCGGCGAATTTTCGCGCGAAGTCTCCGCGCGTCCCGCAAGGACGGTCAGATGAGCCCTTTGGATTTAAACGATATCCTTGAACGAGCCCGCAGTTCGGTTCGTGTGGGAGATACTGAATCGGCCGAACGACTCCTCAGAACCTTCATCAAACAAGATCCGGATAATCGGGATTCCCGGCTCCTGTTGGGCACCGTATTTGTCCGTACCGATCGCCTGGAAGAAGCCGAAGACGAATTCCGTACCTTGGTCGCCAAAAATCCGCGGGATTCCGAAGCCCTGAACAATTTGGCGGTCATCTACCGCAAGCGCGAACGTTTCATGGACGCCCTGTCCGCCCTGGATTCCGCCATCGACGCGGAACCCACACGGGCGGAATTCCACTACAACCTGGGGAACATCCACAAGCAATTGGGTGATCTGAAAGCCGCCGCCATGGCTTACGCGAAAGTCGTGGAGCTGGACCCCCAATTCGTTCCGGTCTACAACAACCTGGGCACCATCTACGACAAACTGGGAGAATGGGACAAGGCTCTTACTGTCTTCCGCAAAGGCCTGTCCCTGGACCGCAACAACCCCACCCTCCATTTCAATTTCGGCATAGCCCTGGAAGCCAAAGGCCGGTTGGAAGAAGCGTCTGCCGAATACGAAACAGCGTTGCGGAGCAAGCCGGGTTGGCTGGAGGCGATGAACAATCTGGGCATCGTGCAATTCAAGCGGGGCAGGCACAGCGAGGCGATGGATATCTTTTCCCGAATCCTCGCCCTGGACCCCTTCAACGCCGAAGCCCGGAATAACATGGGGGTTGTCCTCGCCGATCAAGGCCGGAACGAGGAAGCCATTCGGTATTATCGCCAGGCACTCGAGTCGGACCAGGGGTATGTAAAGGCCGTGGTCAATCTTGGCCGCATCCTGGAAGCTACCGGCAATTTTTCGGATGCGGTGAATGAGCTCGAAAAACTGGTGAAGCTCGCCCCCGATAGTGTCGAAGCGCGCACAAGGCTTGCCGGTCTGTACCAAAAACTGGAACGCTACCCCGAAGCCCGGGATCAATCAGCCAAAGCCCTGGAATGGGAACCGGAAAATACCCAGGCCCTACGCACACTCGGTGCCTCGCAAAGGGCACTAGGCTTGGACGATGAGGCAAAAGCCACCTACAAGCGCCTGTTGGAAATTGATCCCTCGAACATTTCCTTCCAGCTCGACCTCGCCGACCTGTATTTCAAGAAAAAGGAATACGCCGAAGCCGAGTCGCATATCCAGACCTACCTTTCCAGAAAAAGCAACGACCGCAACGCCAAATTCATGCTGGGCCGGCTGTACGCGGAGATGGGTAACCGCACCCACGCCATTCAAATATTCGAAGCCCTTTCCAAGGAAGATCCGAACGATGCCGAAGCCCTCGTTTCACTGGCAGAACTGCATCGTGCGGCGGGAGATACGGAAAAGGCCGTCCGCGCCGCCGACAAGGTAGTCAATCTTCAAGGCGGACGCGGAACCGTCGACGACCTGAACGAGCTCAGCGAATCCCTCGAAATATATGAGAAGGCCGTCAAGGCATATTCCGCATCCATGCGGGACATGTGGGACCGCAACCTTCGTACCCTTCGAGACGGTGCGAAGGGCACGGGTGAAGGCGAAACCGATGAAGAGGAAAATCCCCTCCTGATGGGCGCCATCGAGGCCGCCATCGCTGTAGACGAAGAAGGCGAGACCCTGCTGATAGAAGATGCCGAAATCATTCCGGAAGAAGCGGAAGATGAACTGACCGAAGACGAGGAGCATGATCTCTTTGATGCTCAGCCGTTAAAGGACCCGTTTGAAGGCCTCGTCGAACCACAGGACAGGGATGACTCCGCGACAAAACCGGCCGACGAAGGCGGCAAGCCACCCGTGGAACCAAAACCAGAGCAGATGCCGCCGGAACAGCCACCCCAAGCTTTTCCGCCTCCTCCCTACCCGGCACCACCACCTTACCCCGCACCTCCACCCTATCCCGTTCCACCGCCTTATCCGACACCGCCCCCGTATCAGCCGACACCCCCTCCACAGCAGCCCGCACAGCCCGCACAGTCTACACCGGTAAAGGAAGAAAAACCCGAAGAGCTTTTCGAGGAAAGCGTTTCCGATGAACCCTTGAAGGAAGAAAGCCCCGAAGAGGAACTCCTCACCGAAGACCCCCTGCTGGGGGAAGAGCCGGAACCCGAGGATGAACCCCTCGCCGAAGAACCCATGCTCGAAGAAGAACTCCTTCCCGAGGAAGAACTCCCCGAAGTAGAACCCGTGGTCGAAAAAACGCCGGAACCCGAAGAGGAACTCCTTCCTGAGGAAGAACTCCCCGAAGTAGAACCCGTGGTCGAAAAAACGCCGGAACCCGAAGAGGAACTCCTTCCCGAGGAAGAGCTCCTCGGCGAGGAACCGGAGCTTGAGGAAGAATTCCTTCCTGAGGAAGAACTCCCCGAAGTAGAACCTGTGGTTGAAGAAGAGCCGGAACCCGAAGAGGAACTTCTCGAAGAAGAACCCATGTTCGGGGAAGAGCTCCTTCCCGAAGAAGAGCTGCTCGGCGAGGAGCCGGAGCTTGGGGAAGAGCTTATCGCCGATGAACCGGTGGTCGAAGAAGAACTCGTTCCCGAGGAAGAACTCCCCGAAGAAGAGCCGGAGACCTTGGAAGACTACGAGCCGGAAACTGAACCGGCCGCCGAACTGGAAGCGGAAAATGGGCCCGAGCCGGTTCCCGAATCCAAACCGGAACCGCAGGCCGTGGAGAAAAAAACTTCCAGGATCGTCGCCAGAAAACAGGCACTGGACCTTATGCGCTACCTGAAGGATCTGGCAGATTCACTTCCCAAAGAAAGGCAGGATGCATTCCGCAAGAGCGACGCCCACATGCAAATGGAATATGTCATCGATAGGCTTGAAGGGAAGATGGGCTTGTTGAAGGAAGTGGAAAGGAAAAACCCGGCTCCGCACGTTGTGGAAAACGTCACAGGCTCCGCAACCCATGGCAACAAGAAAGACAGCCCCTCAGCTGGGGACAATCTGAAAAAGCTCGCTTCGACCCTTGCCTATCTGGGCAAACTGGCAGAGAATCTGCCGGACAAGGATATTACCGAAGCATTGGAAAGAAAAGTCGGGCGCGTGATCGGAGAACTATCAAAAAAGCGATCCGTCAGTGGAGGCGGTGAGTGAGCGAAGAAGCAGGAAAAAAAATAGAGGCCTATATCCAAAAAATGCCCAGCTTGCCTACGACGGTAGCCAAGGTCCTGGAGGTATGCAACAACCCGAGAACTTCCCCCGCAGACCTGAACCACGTCATCTCGCTGGATCCGGTTTTGGTGGGCCGGGTGCTCAAGCTCATCAACTCAGCCTATTACGGACTTGGCCAGCAGGTAACCAGCCTGGTCCGAGCCATCATAATGCTGGGCATCAATACGGTAAAAAACCTTGCCCTATCCAGTGCGGTCCTCCACAACCTTTCGTCAAAAAAGGACTTCCAGGCCTTGGATATGGAAGGGTTCTGGCGCCATTCCCTATGCGTCGGAGTCGCGGCCAAAGTCATAGCCAGACGGCGCGGAGTGGACGCCAAGCAAGCCGAGGAATATTTTACCGCAGGCCTGTTGCACGATATCGGCAAGATTCCCCTTAACGCGGTGCTTTCCAAGGAATATGTGTTGGCGATCAGCGTTTCGGACCGCGAACGGATATCCCTTTATCTGTCGGAACAAAAGATCATAGGTGTGGACCATGCGGCTGCCGGGTCCATGATAGCGGCGGCCTGGCGGCTCGAGGGCCCGGTAGGAGATGCGATAGCACACCATCATAATTGCCTTTCATATACAGGACCGCACAAGGATTTATTATACAGCGTGGTGATGGCCAATCGTTTCGCGAGCGTCATGGAAATCGGATTTTCAGGCAATCGGTATCCCGATAAATTGGATCCGTCCATCTGGGAATTCCTGGGTTTGAACCGGGATGTTTTCGATGAGATCGAACCCATGGTGACACAGGAAATAGAAAAGGCCAAGGTTTTCCTCCGGGTTTGATCGAACAGTACCCGGCCTGCCTGCTTGGAGACGCAAAGGAGCGGCAATGTTATCCGTACGTTTTTGGGGCGATCGTGGCTCCATTCCCTGCCCCGGCCCTGCGACCGTAAAATTCGGGGGCAATACGTCGTGCCTGGAAATCCGGGCCGATGAGCGCCTCATCATCGTGGATCTGGGAACGGGTCTGAAACCCCTGGGAGACAGGCTCATGGGTACCGATTTTAAAAAGGGTCCCATCGACGCTGATATTTTCATTACCCACACCCACTGGGACCACATCATGGGTTTCCCCATGTTCACGCCCATCTTCATACCCGGGACCAAGCTCCGGATCAGGGGACCCGTCTCCTATGAGGACGACAGCCTGGAGTCGATTATCGGTGCCCAATTATCATACCGCTACTGGCCGGTGCGGCAATCGGAATTGGCCGCCCATATCGAATACGACCAACTCAAGGAAACCGAGCTGGATTTGGGCAACGGACTGACGGTCCAGACTAAATACCTCAACCACCCCATACTGTGCCTGGGTTACCGCTTCGAATACCAGGGGAAATCCATAGTCACCGCCTACGATACAGAACCCTTCCGCAACGTCTTTCCCACCAACCCGGACGAACTTAACTACGACGAGGAAGCCGCCCGCGAAGGTGAGTTGGCGGCGCGTGAGGAGAATGAGAAACTGCTCCGATACTTCAAGGGAGCGGACGTGCTTATCCACGACACCCAATACACGAAAAAGGAATATGAGGCGGGCAAGATGGGCTGGGGCCATTCTTCATACGAACACGCCATCAACTCGGCCAACAAGGCGGAGGTCAAGAAGCTGGTCATGTTCCATCACGATCCCAACCGGACAGACGATGAGCTGGAACAGCTGGAAAAGGACTATAAAAGCCGCATAGCAGGCAGGACGAACATGGAAATAATGATGGCCAGGGAAGGCCTTACCATCGAAGCCTGATCTGGTGAAGGTCCGTCAACCAGCAACTTCCATGCGTTGGATCATGCCCTGAAGATCTTTCAGGGACAGGGGTTTGGAATAAACCTCGCAAGGTCTGGTCTCTACGAGTTCCACATCCGTCAGCGGGAAGGCGTTTCCGGTAAGGAATATGATGGGAACCTTGCAAAAGCCGCGAATCTCGTACGCCGCATCAATGCCCGTACCCTCACCTTTCAGCAGGATATCCATGAGGATGAGATCCGGATTGCCGAAACGGGCATTTTCGACCGCCTTCTCCATGCTCGCCGCGACCGGCAGTACCTGATGTCCCATGGTTTCCAGGGTCCGCTTGAGATTCAGCGCGATAATGGCTTCGTCCTCGACGATGAGTATTTTCATGGTGCTGCCTTATGGATGTTCAGTATGAAGCCCGGTGGAACGATTGTCAATTTCAGTTTCACCCTCTGCCTATGGCACGGCCTTCACGCGCCCAACGCCCTGGTGTTTGTCCAAAACGTCCCCGGAAACGGCGTACAAAGTAGCTGGGCTCCTCGTATCCCACCGCTTCGGCCGCCCGAGCGACCGGCCAGCCAGCAGAAAGATGATCCTTGGCCGCATCCAGGCGCAACTCCTCCAGGTATGAAGCGTAACCCGTACCTGTTCTGGCCTTGAACCAGCGGCAGAATGCGCTGCGGCTCATGGATGAGAAAGCGGCCGCTTCCTCGAGGGATGGTGGGCTTCCCAGGCGCGCTTCCGTCCAGTCTATCAGGTTCCTCAGTTCGCGGTCGGAGGACGGCGGACCATGTTCAGCATCTGCCAGGAAGGCGACCAGATCGAGGACACGGGCGGCGAGCCTGCAGGAAGCGGAATCACCAGACTGCCATGGCTCACCCTGGGAGGCCTCCAGTATGAGGGACTGTATGGCCGGAAGCGCTTCACCGTAGCTGGGTGCGGCAGGAGGCAGACGGGAAAGCAATTCCTGCAAACCAGCGACGTTTATCCAGGGTTCCAAGGCTGCGGGTGATATGTGGACGATGGTCATCGACCCGGAAGATGCCTGTATCGTGTACGAATGGATCGAGCGGGGTGGGAGCAGCAGCAAGGGCAATGCGGAAAGTTCGTAGCCGCGACCATCCACCCAGGCCTTTCCCGATAGGCCCACGTTACAATTCAGCTCGAGGCTCTGGTGATAATGAAGGCGTACGGAATGATCACGCTGAAAGGTCTTGGTGAAAGCCTTGACCGGCCGCCCCGGACCCAGTCCCCGTTCCTCGAAACGCAGGGCGAAACGGTCCTCATCATATTCAGAAGCGTTTAAAAAGGGCCTCATTGGTACGATAGTACCATAAAAGGGCATGGAAACACCATCATATGCATGTTATTGGTACTATACTGCCTATTATGAATAGATCCAACTTCCAACCGGATTACCGGAACATCGTGGACGCCGCCAAGCGGATCAAGCCGCGCCGTCTCCCCCTGTACGAACACAACGTGCACCCCCGCGTAGCCGAGGCCATCGCCGGATCACCCTTTGCCAACCTCGCGGAAGGAGATGCGGCCGACAAGCGGGAGTTTTTCCGCCGCTACTGCGCAGTCCTCGTCTCGCTGGGCTACGACGTGGTGCCCTTCGAAGGCTGCCTGGTCGAACTGGTGCAAGGTGGGGAGGGCCTCTGCGGCAGGGCACCCGCCCTGTTCGGTTCACGCAAGGAAATAGAGGCCTGGGATTGGGACGGGCTCGTGGAACGCTACTTTGATCGTTTTGGACCCTTTTTCGAAGCCCTGCGGGAGAGCCTGCCACCCGGCATGAAGGCGGTTGCCGGGGTGGGCAATGGTGTTTTCGAAACCGTGCAGGATTTCATACCCCTGACCGAATTGTCCTACCTTGAGGCGGACGATCCGGAAGCCTTCGCCCTCCTGTGGACAAAAGTCGGAGATACCCTGGCCGCCATCTGGAAACGCTTTATTCCGGCCTATGGCGACGCGTATTGCCTGTTCCGGATGGGTGACGACCTGGGTTTCAAATCCTCCCTACTGCTCAGGCCGGAGACGATAAGGGAACACATAATACCCGCCTACGCCCGGGTTGTTGCACTGGCCCACGCGGCGGGAAAGCCCTTCCTTCTCCACTCCTGCGGAAAAATCTTCGATGTGATGGATTCCATAATCGAGATTGGCGGCATTGACGCGAAACACTCCAACGAGGACGCCATAGCCCCCTTTACCGACTGGCTAAAACGCTACGGACAACGCATCGCCCTGTTCGGAGGGGTCGACATGGACCTGCTCTGCCGGGAGACACCACAGGGCATCAAAAGCTGCGTTACCGATATCCTGAAGCAGGCCGCCCCCTGGCCGGGCTTCGCGCTGGGTTCGGGAAATCAGATAGCGGATTACGTACCCCCCGAAGGTTTTCTGGCAATGGTGGAAACGGTCCGTGAATTTCGCTTAGAATGAACGGAACCGAGGGTATGAAATGTACAACCAGGATATCGCCGCCGCTGCTACAGGGAGGACGCCCTGTGATCTGACCATCGTCAATTGCAGGATGGTCGACGTTTTCAGCGGCACCATTGTAGAAAACTCGTCCATATCGATCAGCAGGGGGCGCATACTCGGCGTCAACGACGACCTGCGCTCCGAGCGCGTCCTTGACGCGGGCGGGCGTTTCCTGGCGCCCGGTTTCATGGACGCCCACGTGCACATCGAGTCTTCCCTGCTGAGCCCGACGGAATACGCGCGCATCGTCGTGCCCCGGGGAACCCTCTCCATCGCTGCCGACCCCCACGAAATCGTGAATGTCCTGGGTTACGACGGCATGAACTACATGCTCCGGTCATCTGAGAACCTGCCCCTGAATGTCTACCTGACCGTGCCGTCCTGCGTGCCGGCCACGGGCTTTGATACCGCAGGGGCCGCGTTGTACGCGTCGGACATGCACCAGTTCGCCCGGGAAGAACGAGTACTTGGCTTGGGCGAGGTGATGAATTTTCCCGGCGTGCTGGCCGCGGAAACCAGCCTGATGGACAAGATCGCCCTGTTCAAGACAGCAGGGAAAGTAATTGAAGGCCACGCACCAGGACTGCGGGGGAGAGACCTTTCCGCCTACATCGCTGCGGGCATCAGATCGGACCACGAATCCACCGATACCGAGGAAGCCAAGGAAAAAATCGCCAAGGGCATGTGGGTGATGATCCGCGAAGGCTCCGCCGCCCGCGACCTGGACGCCCTCGCCCGGGCTGTGACGCCCCGGAACGCCAGGCGCTTCCTGCTCTGTTCCGACGACAGGCACCCCACTGATCTGATGCGGGAAGGCCACATCGACCGCATGCTGCGCATGCTGGTGGAACGGGGAATCGATCCCATAGACGCCATCCGCATGGCCACCCTCAACCCCGCAGAGCGCTTTGGATTGCGCTCTTCCGGCGCCATCGCCCCCGGCTTCGCGGCGGATTTCGTCCTGCTGGATTCGCTGGAAAGCTTCAAGGTTGCCTCGGTCTTTAAAAGGGGCGTGCAGGTGGCAGTTGATGGCAAGCTGTCGGTGGAGATCGAAAAACGATCCAACGTGATCCGCGACTCGGTCAACATCAAATGGCTGGAAGAGAGCGATTTCCACATACCCCGCGAAAACCGGCTGGCCCGGGTGATCGTCGCAAGGGAAGGAAGCCTGCTCACCACCGAGTTGCTCGCCGAACCCCTGATGGATGCCGATGGCTTCTGCGCCAGCGACACTGAACGGGACATCCTGCGCATCTACGTCATAGAAAGGCACCGGGGCTCGGGAAATATAGGCAGGGGCTTCATAAGCGGCCTGGGCCTTAAACGCGGCGCCATAGCCTCCACCATCAGCCACGACTCCCACAACATGATAGTCGTCGGGGTGGACGATGCGTCCATCTTCAAGGCCGCCAGGCACCTGAACAAGATAGGCGGTGGGCTGGTGGCCACTGCGGGCGACAAGGTCGTGGTCGAATTGCCCCTGCCCATCGCCGGCCTGATGAGCGAATGGGCAGCTACCGAAGTAATAGAACGACTCGACGCCTTCGAGCTGTTTTTCGGTTCCGAGGGCCTCAAGAATACCCAACCCTTGATGACCCTGTCGTTCATGGCCCTGCCGGTCATTCCCAGCCTCAAGATAACAGATATGGGACTTGTGAATGTGGACCGTTTTGAACGGGTCCCCCTTTTTACGGATTGATTCGTGGGTACCTAGGTTCAACAACATGGGCATCGCGGTCGTACCTATGACAGGCATCGGGATTACCCGTACTTTTATCACCAAAAATTTAGCGCGGAGCCCTTCTTTGGTGTAAAATATAAGGGCGCCACCACAATAATCCTCGCGGAGGTCAACTCACGTGCATCCCGGCATACGCTTCAGATTGAACGAACGTCTCTTCGAGCTTCATGAAAACAGCGGGATTCTCGTCCTTGACTGGCTCCGCAAGGAACAGGGACTGACCGGCACCAAGGAAGGTTGCCGGGAGGGCGATTGCGGCGCCTGCCTGGTATTGCTGGGAGAACGCCCGGCCAAAGCGAAGCGCCTGGGCATAGTGGAGTGGATACCCGTAGCCTCGTGTCTGTTGGCCCTGGGAGAACTCGACGGCAGGCACCTGATCACAGTGGAAGGCCTGGCCGCAAACGGCCCGACGCCGGTGATGAACGAGATGCATAACGAAAACGCCAGCCAATGCGGCTTCTGCTCGCCGGGCATAGTCATCGCGCTTACGGCGCGCCTGCTGGAAGGCGGAAATGTTGACGATGCGGCCCTGGCCAGCGCGCTGGAAGGCAATCTATGCCGTTGCACGGGATACGGAGCCATACGCAGGGCTTCCGCCCGGATCGCAGCCGATTATGCCGACCTTCCCCTGGATTTTGACGCCCGCCTCGCGGCCCTCGCCGCCCGCGGCGTCATTCCACCCTCCCTGGCGGCACTGATGACGGAATTGCCGGAACCGATGGGACGCAAACACAGGATCCGGACACCGGCATCCACGCACAGCCAGTCCGGTGAGGCATCGGAGCGCACCCTGGGCGGTGGTACCGACTGGTTCGTGCGGCACCCGGACCCCGAAACCGATCAGGAGATCGATTTTACCGATCGTGAAAAAAGACTGCGCTCCATCCACCATTCCGGTTCATTGCTGGAAATAGGAGCGGCGACAACGGTACGCGAATTTTTCGCCAATAACGAAGTACGAGCCCTGGCCCAGGGAAGGGGAAACTTGGCGGGAATCGAAGGCTACGAGGCCG
>Ga0172379_10003736_pt1 | contig 23734 bp, 22 predicted proteins | sample GrowelOW334metaG_FD_119756 | JGI IMG/M metagenome (GOLD analysis project Ga0172379, IMG submission 119756) | Groundwater microbial communities from an aquifer near a municipal landfill in Southern Ontario, Canada - Groundwater well OW334 metaG | ecosystem: Environmental > Aquatic > Deep...
AAAAAAAGAATCCCGGCGGGATTCAATGTTTTTAATTTTGTGATAGATATAAAAATGGGAAATGAAAATAAGACAAAAATATTCAGCCAGAGTCTGACAGGTTCACCGGAGGCAAACAGGCCTGACAAGAAAAACAACAATTTAACCGAGGATACTATTTTTTGCAAAAAATTTAAATGAATTTACATGAAAAACTTTTCAAAGTTCCCTGCTTGCTAATTTCCCGAAACCTTTTTACGTTTGTTTGTGCCAATAAGTGGTGTTATGCATATAATTTATTATCTTGATCTTATGCTAACAATTAACCCATTTTGCGCAACGTAACCTAATAATAGAGTAAATGGTAGTTTTATTTCTGAGTTAGTTTTACATAGAAAAGTATTTTACGATAGGGTTTTCCCCTCCCCCCTTTTATTTCTTCATGATGATGAATCAACAAAAAACAAAATAGTAATGCGGCTTACATTTAAACTAAAGTAAGGGATCTAATATGAATAAAATATTTTATTTCGGAGAAACGGTAGAAGGATACAAAATTCCGGTATTAAATGAACGGGAAATAAGAGCAGCGGCAGGATTACTTTTTTTGATGATGTTCATCTCAATACTTGTAGTGATCCTTAAAAATGACTTCTTAATGCTAAAGTATGCGGTTGTAATCTTCCTTGCCGATATCGCTATCCGGGTTTTTATTAATCCTAAGTTTTCTCCTTCTTTAATAATGGGACGTTTAATTGTAAGGAATCAAGTTCCCGAATATGTAGGAGCTAAACAGAAAAAGGTCGCATGGATAATTGGCGTCTCCCTGGGAATAATCATGTTTATTCATCTAATTGTTATGAATGCGTTTAGCCCGATAACCGGTATTATCTGTCTCATTTGCCTTATCTTCTTATTCTTTGAAACGGCATTCGGTATTTGTTTGGGTTGTAAATTCTATTCAATGATTTATAAAGAAAAAGCTCAACACTGCCCCGGTGAAGTTTGTGATATTAAATCAAGACAGGATATTCAAAAAACATCATGGTTACAAATACTTATTGTTTTTGGGTTTATCGCTTATATTTTCCTTACGGTCTCTTTCTTTAATGATTCATTTAGTAAAAAACCTTATGACTTGTTTGGAATTGATAATGTTTCAAACGCTAAATAGGAGAAAGTATGAAATCATCTAGTTCGATTATAGTTTTTCTTTCAATTTTATTTATGACTTTTTTAATCTTTGGCTGCGCGCATCAGCCATTGCCGGCAACACCCGGCTCACCGGGATTTTTACTTGGATTATTACACGGTTTTATAGCTCCCGTTGCTTTTATTGCAAGCTTGTTTACTGATTACCGGATCTATCAATTCCCAAACTCCGGTTTATGGTATGACTTTGGCTTTATGCTTGGAATAAGCGGCTTTAGCGGTGGAATATTTGGAGCTTCACGAAATAAATAATAATTGATAAGTCAGCTTACGCATTATTAGACTTTGCATAGCCATGAGCTTTAGAAACTGTATGAAAATCATTTAGCAAGTGGCTAAACTCAACCCCAACCCCTTCTCTTGAAAAGAAAAGGGGCTAAAAAAGGCGAAATTCAAAATCCCTCTCTTTTTAAGAGAGGGATTTAGGGTGAGTTCAATGCTTTTTAATGAATACTCACAAAGCCTCTGAAGGTCACGGCAATTAAAAATATTATTTTGCATAAGGTGACTAATTAATATTCCTAATACACAATATTCAATTCAATATTTGAATTTTGATTTTTGAATTTTGGCATTTTGCCAGTTTCTATCAGTTATTTAGAAAGATAAAAAAAATGAAAACAATACTCTTTATTCTCCTTGCTGTTATCCTTGGCGGGTTAGCAGCATTTTTCACTTTACATGAAAAGAAGAAATGCCCTAATTGTCAAAGTAAAAACATTACTAAAACCGGTAAGAAGATTTACGAGGAAGAAACCTCAATTGCCGTTACTTCTCCTACTTCATACCAAAAATTAGAATATAAGTGTGATAAGTGCGGGCATCTCTTTTATATAAAACAGAGAGCATTACTGTTTGAATAAATTACAATTTGTAGGGCGAATCTCCGATTCGCCCATGCGTTTGGTAATTACCCAAAACCTCTTTACGTTTGTTTGTGCTAATAAGAGGTGTTATGCAGATAATTTATAATCTTGATCTCATGCTAATATTTAACACTCTTTGCACAACGTAACCTAATAATAGAGTAAATGGTGGTTTTATTTTTGAGTTAGTTTTACATAGAACATTCTTAACAGACGGGGTCTGCCCCGCTCCCCTTTTGTATTCCGCAAATGATGAACCGATAAAAAATAATAGTTTAATAAATAGTCTTTTAAGCAAGGACAAAATAACTGGAATACTAATATCTGTCCGTCTTTGGTAGATGCATTGACATAAAGTAATGTATTCTTTAATTAACTAAACCGTGCGGGATAAATAATTGTTAAATAGCTAAAACTATTGAGGAAATATGTTAAACAAAATTGAAGAGAATTTAATTAAGAGAGGATTCACACCTAATGTTAGAAACGCAATTAAAAATTCCAAAATCTGCATAATTGATGATGGCATCCAAGATCTTAAAAGCTTAATAAAAGGATTAAAAGCAGAGGGCTTCAGTAACTTAGTTGAGAAAAAAAAGGTAAACTCGGTAAATGAATTACTCCAAGAAGATTACGATCTAATAATTTTAGATATTACTGGTGTTGCAAAGGAAATATCAGCAGAAGATGGTATAGGCGTTTTATCCGAACTTAAAAGACATAATCCTGCGTTACAAGTTTTAGTCGTAAGTGGTTCTTCATTTTCTCCAGAACTATCTCAGAAACTTAGTCAAGCTGATCTTATTAGAAATAAACCGGTATTACCTTCTGATCTATCTGCTGATGTAGAAGAATTATTGAAATTTAGAAAAGATGAATATTGGGCAGCTTTAAGTATTTTAAAAGAATTACGTCATTTGCAACCAGATATTTTAGAAAAATTAAAATTCTTTGAAAAAATTAAGTTAAGGATATTGCAGTTTAGGATAACCAAGAATTTAGAAACGTTTGATTCAAGTATTGCGAATAAGTTTATTAAAATAGCTGATATTGTGACGAAATTAGGAACTATTGGTTTGCGGGTTGTAAAAATATCACAAGGTTTTATTCATCCATGATTGATCTTAAAGGCACAAAAATATTATTTACCGCATATGCTCATTATTATTCACAATTTTATAATTGTGGATTCTATTCAGATGATTTAGATATTCCAAATTATTTATGGATATCTGGTATCAAGCCTGAATCATGTAAACTGCTTGATGATAATATGAAAATCAACCAACAATGTCATAAATTTTATTCAAATTTAGATATTGGTATAAAAGAAACGATATGTCCATTGGGAGTGACTATTAGATATAATAGAGTTAAAACTGCATCTGGCACATTTACAATGATGATGCAAAAAGAGTATAATCAAGAAATTACAAAAAATGTAGTAAGTAAACTTCCAAGAAAAACCAAAAAGGCTTTGAAAAAAAAATTACATAATGGTGATATTATTTTCAATATAACCAATATTAATGATGATACTATAATCGATAATTTTTCAAATGTTGTTGAAACAGTTTTAGCTGGTAGACTATCAGAATCAATGCGTGCAATAACTCATGAAATGCTCACACCTATTCAAGGTGTGATTAATGACATAAAATTATTAAAATCTCAAGTTGATGAGAACAAAGAATCTCTTGATACCATAAAAATACTCGAGCAAAATATTGGTCAAATATCAAGATTATCAAAAAACATCTCTATTCTACTTAATCCTCAATTAAATATCACAGTCCAAAGTGCTCGCAAAGTATATATTCATAGCGAAATAAAAAACATTTGGGAACGATATACTTCAGCGACAGAAGGAAAGAAAATAATACTCGATCATAAAAAAAATAAAGGGGGATTGTATATTGAAGCAGTTCCAGATCAGATAGGCATATTATTTAATATCTTATTAGAAAATGCGATCAAATATTCTTTTGAGGGTTTTGATAATAAACCAACTAAAATTATAGTTTCTTACAAAGATTTGAAGAATTTTCTTGAAGTAACAATAGAAACATTAGGATGTTTAATAGAAGTATTTGAATACGAAAGAGTTTTCGAACTTGGATATCGAGGTATAAATAGTAATGAGCGATTTCGAAATGGTACGGGTTCTGGTTTATATATTGCTAAAAATATTGTGACATCTCACGGAGGTGAAATTTTAGTTTCATCACAAAAGATTGAAATGGAGAATAATGCTCCTTTAGGGATAAACAAATTTTCCGTTAAATTACCTTATCGGTTTAAGAATTGCTCTATATAACATCTTTAATTAATATAAAGTTAAGTGAGAATAATCCTATTTTTTGTCAGTAGGATTTTGACAATGCATGGGTATTTTTAGATAAATAAAATATAAGTGGTAATCCATAAATAATTAAGTCAGCAGTGTTGGCTTTTAATTTAATATGATGTCAGACATTTTTAATATATGATGGAATGTTTTTATTATACTGATAGCTATATAAATAACAAGAAAACCTTTTCTAAAATGTGTTTACTTTTTGATAAAGTATATACTTATTATTTGCAACCTTTCTATTATTTAAATCCCTTGAACGAAATATGGCAAAGTAAAAGAAATTTTAAGCCCATATTTGAAAAAGAATTGATTACAGAACATCATGCTAAAACATTTCTAGATTTTTTAGATACTAATAAACTGCTTATTGATAATAAAATATTTTCTCCAATAATAATTAATAAGGTCCCAGCGGATTGGAATAGTATTGAAGAATCAGAAAAGCAAATTATTAATGAAAGTAATGGCCTTAACTTTGACTGGTTTAGCAAAATTACTGGTTTAATCCCAGAGAATAAAATTTATTATGATTCAGCATGGTTTTCTTTATATAGAATTCAGTCGATTGCTGCTTCCTTAATATCAGCAATTAAGAGTGGTAAAATTCCATTTAGTGATAATCCATCGCTAAGTAAACTTGGAATATTTTCGTTAAATAAAATTACTAATACGAAATACACTCCATCAGTTGAAGAATTATCTAATATAATTGCCTTTAAATCACTTTCATTTTTCTTCCCAGATTTTCCAGAACTTAGACCAGAAGAGATATTAGAAGTGAGATATAAATTGGACCAAGAATTATCAGCATTTAAGCATGAAATGGGAATAATTATTGTTGAAAACCAGATCAATGAATATGACCAATTGAGAAATTTGATACAAAATAAAATTCAACCACGCATTGATGATATAAAGCTTAAAATAAAATCGATTGATCAAAGTTTGTTTAGAAATATTTCCAACTTAGTTTTTGCAAGTAGTGGTGCTTCAATATTGTCACATTATGTTAATTTACCACTAGAAGCTCAAATCACTGGTGCTGCTGCGATAGTAGGTAAAATAGCAACGATAATTCATGAAAATATTTCTAAAAAGAATGAATTATTGAGTGAAAGTAGAAATAAAGGATACACCTTTTTGTTAAAAGCCAATAAAAAGATTAGATAGATTTGCAAGCCACCAAGCAAGCGGAGATTGATAATAACTACAATCTCAAATCTCTAAAAAAGTAGAACCAATCCAAATACGTTTATTATTTTTAATCCGTTTCAATAATTTTGCATATAATAATAAACAAAGGGGCTATGATGACTACTTAACATGTCTAAATCGTCCTAACAATTGCATCCCTAGTTGTTATTGTCGCATTCCTCTTCATAATAAATAAAAATAAAGAGGCAAAAAAAGTCATATAGGTGCCAGTTCCCTGCGGCAAATCAGTTTTTCCTTTTCACTTTTAATTTTCACCTAAATTCCCTTCGCGTGCTTCGTGACTTCTTCCGTGTAACTTCGAGTAACAAAATCCTTTCACGAAGTCCACGAAGGTTAACACGAAGAACCACGAAGAGTTTGACGGATGATGGTTGATGGTTGAGATTTGACTTTTGAATTTTGACATTTTCCCCCTAAAACCTTATTTTCAGCTTAAAAACGAAGAAATAATTATCCTAAGCATCTAAATAATTGTAATTCCTTACCGGTTTATTGTAATAAATGGCCATTTATTGTAATTACTTCTCAATTTATTATAATTACTCGCGGGCTAATTGTAATAAATAACGATTTATTATAATAAATCACACGGTAATTATAATTACTTACCGGATAATTGTAATTCCTGGTCAAATAATTGTAATTTCTAACTCAACAATTATAATTATGGAAGGGGTAATCATAATTCCCGAAGATATAATTACAATAAGTTCTCCCCTTCTTTCCCCCCAAAAAGCCGTAACTATAGAAACTCAGCTCAAAATAATAGTACTCCTCCAAAATATTCTTACTTGCACCTTTCAACTTTAGACTTGCTACCTTCCTATTTCTATTCTTTCTCCCTTAAATTATCACTTGACAAAATAATTGCAATTATTTACATTTCGACCGTATCAATTGCTTGTCTCTATTTCTTGTTGATATACTAACTATTTATTAACAAATTAAAAGGAGTATCTTATGCCGGTTGATGAAAAAAAACTCTATAGTGAGTTCAATACCCAGCTGGGAGATATCGCAAATGGTGTCGCCCTTCATGCCGCAGATGTAAACTTTCCTCCCGCGATAAAAGAAACCGATATTAGAAGCTGGAAAGATGATCTTGAGGTAAAACGGGAAGCCTACGATAAGGCTTCATCTGTAGTTGATAATCTGAAAAGTATTTATGATATCGCATTCAAAGATTATCAAGCAAAATTCTCATCTGTCTGCACTTCTCTTTATGGTTTCCATGGAAAACAAAATCCTATTGTAGCGGATTATGGATTAAAGACTTATAAAAAGAAAGGCAAAACCGGTCCCCGCAAAAAGAAAGAAGAATGATGTGATTATAGAGGATTAGCCGGTTAATTACCGGCTGGTTCTCTTATAGTTATCAGTTTATAGTGGTTAGTTTTCAGTTTTGATGGTTGATGGCTGATGGATGAATTTTGAGATTTGAAATTTGAAATTTGAATATGCTTTTTTTGTAACAAAAAATCATCGGCGGCTACTTATTTTAGACAGAGCGGAAAGAAGAAATTAAAACTTAGATTATTTAACTCACGTTACGCAAGATTATGAAAATCGTAGGGCGATTCTCTGAATCGCCCATCTGTTTTACTTTAGTTCGCTCTTTTATTGGTCGATCCCGAAAGCTTTCGGGATCAACCTACGGACTCGCAAATTATGTTATTTAAAATAATATTTTGGTAAAATGGTCTTTAGCAGGTTGGCGAATAAGTTAAAGTTAAGCTTTATAACAGAAACTTTACAATGCCAATATATTGTTCGGGGATATCAATTCGTTTCTCAAGATAAAATTTTTCAAGTCCTACGTTAATCCATTCCCTTGAAGTTGTAATAGTCTGGAATAGAATATAATTACCATCTTTTGACCTAACAACATCATACCCCGACAGCGTTATAGCAATACTTTTACTCTCCCCCTTTAGATTAACCGACAAATAAATATTTTTATTTACCGGATCGATTTTTAGGGTATCAAGATCACCAAAGTCTGATATAAATTTCTTTGCATACTTAGCAAAAAGAATTGAAGCTGCTTTGGCTTTTATTTTTGAGAATATGCCCATAATTTTTTTTAGTAACACCAACATTAAAATTTCTATTAAATGTAACCTTGATTTAGATAAAATTTTACCGGAATCATTCTATTAATTTCGCTGCATCTGAACTTAGAAATGTTTTTGAAGATTACCAAGCGGTGAATCAAATATTTTGGTTACTTTTAGTAAAACACATGGTCGATTCAGAAAGCTTTCGGGATAGCGTAATAAAGACAACTAAAAAAACGAATAGAAGTAAAACGCATGGTCGATTCAGAGAATCGACCTACGGTTTTTATAAGCTGGCATAGGGTAAATAAATAAAATATTTCTGCTTTATTCCTCCTTCACCTTGTTTTTAAATTGTGTTAATTAGAACTTTTCTCTTTAACCGGATGTTAGTAAATTAGGTAAGTAAAAAGATCTCTTCTACCTTTCAACTTTTTTTGCAAAACTAACTTTATAATGATAATTTTGTCTCAAATAATTGGAGATTTAATGTATTTAATTCTTTTTGGGGCTCCCGGTGCGGGAAAAGGGACTCAAGCTAAAATATTGAGCCAAAAGTTTTCTATTCCACACATTTCGACGGGTGATATTTTGCGTGAAGCCGCAAAAAATGGTTCTCCTATGGGGCTTGAAGCAAAAAAATTAATGAATGCCGGTAAGTTGGTTCCCGATGAAATCATGATAGAAATTATCAGGGAAACACTTGGGCAAGAACAATGTAAAAATGGATTTATCCTCGATGGTTATCCAAGAACAACGGCACAGGCTGAATCATTAAACCGGTTATTTAAGAGATTGAACATTTCTGATTATGCACTTATTTGTCTTGAAGCCAATGATGACGAAATTGTAAAGCGGCTAACGGCACGCAGAGCTTGCAAAACTTGTGGGGCGATCTTTTCCGTTTCAGAGATTGTTAATGATACTCAGTGCCCGGTGTGTGGTGCGGAAAATAGTTTTTACCAGCGGAAAGATGATACTGAAGAAGTGATTCGCACCCGTTTGGAGGTTTTTCAATCTACTACAAAACCGGTAAAGAATTTCTATAAGAATGAAAATAAATTAATTGAAATAAACGGACTAAATTCTATTGAAGAAGTCGCGGCTGAAATAATAATCGGGTTAGAAAAGACTTTTTCAAAAGAGACATTATCTCGCTGAATTTCTAATTTCTTTTAACACCCCGTTTTCTAGTTGCAAGATGCGGGCATCAGATTTTTTAAGCAATTCATAATTGTGCGTTGCTAATAACACTGCCGTTCCGCGGTTATTTATTTTTTTCAATAATTCTAATATTTCCAGTGAAGTCTCCGGGTCTAAATTTCCAGTCGGTTCATCAGCCAAAACAAGTAACGGTTCGTTAATGATCGCACGGGCAATTGCAATACGCTGTTTTTCTCCGCCGGATAATTCTTTCGGATAGCTTTTAATCTTATGCGAAAGACCAACTTCGCCAAGCACTTCAGTTATCCGTTTTTTTATTTTTTTTGCCGGAGTATTTACTGTTTCAAGAACAAAAGCTAAATTTTCATAAATGGTCCGGTCTTCAATCAATTTAAAATCTTGAAAAATAATTCCGATCTTCCTACGCAAAAGCGGAAGCGAAGATGCTTTTATTAGTTGGCTGGAATAGACATCAAATTGAATATCACCATCATCAGGTAAGAGGTTAAAGTAAATCAATTGGAGCAAAGTACTTTTACCGGAGCCGCTCTTCCCTATCAAAAAAACAAATTCGCCATTCTTGATAGCAAATGAAACGGAACGAAGAATTTCATCTCCACTATAACCGAATCCAACATCGTTAAAATTAAGCATACGATTTTACTTTCTTCAAAATAAACTGAACCCGTCTAGAACCGGCTTTTCCTTTTCTGAAACCAAAAGCTTCGAGACAATCAACCACGTAAAAATTACTTTTCTCCAACTGTTCAAAGTAAAATTCAAACGGAAAGATCTTCTGTTTATGGATCTCTTTCTCGATAATCTTGCCGTCTTTATAAAAGATAAACTCATTAGTATGCACTCTTCTCTGTTGATCGTAAACACTGAAATGTTCAATCTTTTGGTAGTGATAATAATGAACTTTTTTCTTTCCTATCAAATGAGCAAGACTATTTTTTTCTAAACTTACATCAAAAGTAAAAACACCCTCTTCATTTAAGATTGCCGATACCCCGGATAACAACCGGGCAAAACTCTTTTTTGAAGGAAGGTAGTTAATTGTATCAAACGCAGCAAAAACAAAATCAAAATGAGGCTTGAAAGGAAGAGCGTTCATATCGCAGCATATTTTATTTTTTTTGAATTTACCCGCGGCAAGAAAATGGATTGACTTATCAGACAAATAATAATCCGGGAATCTCTTACTAAGTGCGGCAGCTAGTTTTCCGTTGCCTCCGCCTAGTTCAAGAACACTCTTCACTGCAATATCATATTTCCCGGTTATTTCATAAAGATATTTTGCCCATAAACCGTAATCAATATTTTTCATTAATACGTTATAGAAACCGGCAAGAGATGAATAATTCTTTTTAACTAATTGCGGCATTTTTCATCCGGTTTTCGCAAATCAGAATAGCTAGTTTGGCGGCGTGCATAATACTTGACGGATCGGCAATTCCTTTTCCGGCAATATCGTAAGCAGTTCCGTGATCGGGGGAAGTTCTTACAATGGGTAAGCCTGCTGTATAATTTACTCCATCGGAAAAGCTCAGCATTTTAAATGGAATTAACACTTGATCGTGATATGCGCCGATAACTGTATCAAAAAGCTTATAAGCATGCATTCCGAAAAAAGCATCGGCAGGAAACGGACCAAATACTTTGTCTTTGTATTCTTCTAACAAAGGAGAAAATATATTTTCCTCTTCATTTCCAAGTAATCCATTTTCTCCTGCATGGGGGTTAACGCCTAACAAGGCTATTCTTGGATTTTCAATCTTCAAATCATTTGTTAATGTATTAAGCACAATATTTATTTTTTTATTGATGAGATTTTTATCGAGAGAAAATGAAACGTTTTTCAAGGGAATATGGATAGTTAACAAAGCCGCTTTTATTTTAGCAGAATGAAAGAACATGACAACATTTTCTGTATTAGTCCAAGAAGCAAAAAGCTCTGTATGCCCCGGGAACTCAATTCCGGCTTTGTGGAAAGCTTCTTTTGAAATCGGCGCCGTGATGATGCAATCGGCAAAGTTATTCTTAACAGCGTAAAATGATTCTTGTAAAGAACGGAAAGCAATTTCACCTGATGATTTTGTTGGTTTTCCAAAGGTACATTTAGCATTCCCCAAGGTTATAATTGAAACGATATTATTTTTCGGTGTACTCTGCTCCGGTTTTTTCACAATCTCGTATTCAAAATCAATTTGAAGCATCTTTAATGTTTCTTCAAAAACATTTTTAGGGACTGCAAAATAGAGTTTATGTTTTTTCTTTTTATAGAAATCTAAAAGTGTTTTAACAACTATTTCCGGTCCGATACCATTACAATCACCACAGGTAAAGAATAATCTCATTTTTCATTTACCAATTCATAATTGCCGTTACCGGAATTATCGCGGAAAAAATATTTTTGGTTGCGCTCTTTGTAGAACCATACTTCCAGATTTCTTCCGTTTACAGAAGAAATCCTTTCAGTTGTCGTTGGGGGTCCAAATTGGATATAGATTTTACCACGGGCAGATAAAATACCATCAGGTGTTGAAAAATTAGAAAAGGTTTTTTGCGCATGATCTGTGCGTGAATAAAATTCAGCCAACAGTTCATTATAGGACGTTTTCGGAGTAGGATCATACTTCTGCCAGAATTTAAACAAATTTGAATAAGCAAATTTGCTTGAACTGCTTCTTAACGAATCGATAACAGACGGCGCTTCAACAATGCTTAAAGCTTTAAGTGCTATTTCATAATTTAAAAGTGAATGAGGTTTGTTCCACCACCTTACCTCAAGAGTTGAGAATTGATTCATATTCTTTTTGAGAGGGTATTTCCCTTCCGGTAATTTTAAGGAAACATCTTTAAACAGAAAAGTTTTGAGAGATGATTTTGTTTGAGGGTGAAGATAAATACCGGATGAATCTTCCTCAAGAAAAAATGGATGTGCAAAGGTTTCACTCGAACAAAACGTAAGTGAGTCAGCAGCTGACTGAAACTTCAAACAAAGAGAATCAGTTCTGCTGGAATCATTCTCATAGATAAAAGAATACGCCGCCGGTGAAAACGGTAATGTTTTTCCTCTGTTTGCTAAATAATATTTTCCGTTTGAACCAATTGAAACAACAAAGTTTGTTGCTTCATGCTTTGCAAGATCAACGGATAACTGCGGAAAAGTAAAGTCTTTATTGGCCAAAAGATCAGTTAACGTGATGGCTAGAAAATACTTCTTCTTGTCAAGATTCACATTTAAAAGCCCCTGAACTGATCTATTTTTATTTACGGTTTCATCAAATTCATCAACGAAAATAGTCTTGTCTTCATTCGCTCGAGAGATAGTGTTTGTTGAAGAATCTTTCAGTTCAATCGACACGCGAATCTTTGTTGTATATTTATCTCCATCTTTTAAAAAAGAGAGTCTATCATAATTAATCCGGTAGACAAATTGAAAAATCCCTTTACCCGAATCCGGTTGTGAATAGTAATATTCGTACAGCAGCGGTGGTTCAAATTCAAATCTCTGGTCTGCCTGACTACGGGGCAGGCAAAAATGAGGTAATGAAAGAAACGAAATAAAAAGTATTGTGACTAATTTTTTCATATGTAGGATAAGATAAAAATAAAATAGCGCACTAATTTCAATTCCTTCCGTTAAAAGTGTAAAAGAAAAGTTTCAACTTAACTATTCATGTTCAACAAAAACTCTTTATTGTTTTTTGTCCCTTTCATCTTAGAAGTCATAAACTCCATCGCTTCAACAGGATTAAAATCACTAATGATTTTTCTTAATATCCAGAGACGGGCTAAATCGTCTTCTTTAATTAACAAATCTTCGCGTCTTGTTCCTGAACGGTTGACATCAATTGCAGGGAAGATTCTTCTATCACTTAAATCTCTATTAAGTACAACTTCCATATTACCGGTACCTTTGAATTCTTCAAAGATAACGTCATCCATTCTGCTACCGGTATCAATTAACGCGGTTGCGATAATGGTAAGGCTTCCACCATCTTCGGTATTACGGGCTGCACCAAAAAATCTCTTTGGTTTATGTAATGCATTTGAATCAACACCACCGGAAAGAATTCTGCCTGAGTGAGGAACAACGATATTGTTAGCACGTGCTAAACGGGTAATACTATCTAACAAGATAACTACATCTTCGTTGGCTTCAACTAAACGTTTTGCTTTTTCAATAACCATATCGGCAACCTGGATATGACGGTCAGCCGGTTCATCAAACGTTGAACTGATAACCTCTGCTTTTACACTTCGTTCCATATCGGTAACTTCTTCAGGACGCTCATCAATTAATAAAATAATAAGTTTTACTTCAGGATGATTTCTAGTAATTGAGTTTGCGATTTTTTGGAGTAAAATTGTTTTACCGGATTTCGGTGGAGAAACGATCAATCCTCTTTGTCCTTTTCCAATCGGAGCGAGAAGATCCAATATTCTCATCGAATATTCTCCCGGAGAAGATTCAAGGGTAAGTTTTTTAGTAGGATAAACCGGGATCAAATTATCAAATAACGTTCTGTCTCTTATGCCGTCAGGATTAAGTCCGTTTACTGCTTCAACTCTCAGCAAAGCGAAGAACCGCTCTCCTTCTTTTGGAGGACGAACTTGTCCGCTGACAAAGTCACCGGTACGAAGCATAAATTTCTTAATTTGCGAAGGAGAAACATAAATATCATCCGGTGAAGGAAGATAATTATAGTCTGCTGAACGGAGAAATCCGTACCCATCCGGCAAAACTTCGAGCACACCTTTAGAGAATGTTAATCCATCCTTACCAGTTTGCGCTTCTAATATTTTGAAAATTAATTCTTGTTTACGGAGATCGCTGTAACCTTGAACGCCGAGTTCTTTGGCTATATCATTTAATTCAACGATCTTTTTGGATTTCAGTTCTGAAATATCCATTGGCATAATTTGACCCTTATTATTATTTATTTGTTCTTAAATTTTGGAAATATTTTTTGTTAACAGTTAAGTTTTCCAGCGAATTATCGATTGGCTTAAGAGGTTGATTCAAAATTGCATATATTTTTACTATTTGTCAAGTACTTTCTTGGATTAATCCCTTTTTTATTTCACCAACCAAATACATACTACCCAAGACCACCAGGCTTTCGCCTGAATTTTTATTCTTCTTAAATTGAAGATAAAATTCAGTTGGATTGTCCTCCACATCTGCGCTTAATTTCAGTCTATTAGCTAGAGTCAGCAGGTTTTCTTTTTTTTCAGCCCGATCAAAAGGAAGATCAACAAAATGAAATTCGTCAAATGCTGGTTTCAACTTTGAAAGCATCAGTTCAATTTCTTTATCTTTCATAACTCCAAAAAGAAGATGAGTTTTTTTGTACTTCGACTTTTCTTTCTGAAATTCTGAAAGAAAACTTTCAACTCCTTCGGGGTTATGTGCAGAATCAAAAATGATTCTCGGATTTTCAGACATAATTTCGTAGCGCCCTTGAATTTTTGTATTAGCCACGACGTTTTTTAATCCATTTTCAAAAACATGTAAATCTTCAAGTCCGAGAGTTTTGTTTACAACTAGTGTTGCAAGGGCGGCATTGTACTTTTGATAATAACCGTGAAGCGGTGAATCCAATCTATCAATATCCAGTTCTTCAGTGTACAACTCTAAATGCGTTTCACGTTTAATGATATAATCTTCAAGTTCAAAAAATTCACTATCAACTTCTTCGCACTTTAGCTGAATGACTTCATCCGCCGCCTCGGGTAAAATGCCTAGAAAGACTTTTGCTTTAGGTTTGATAATAGCGGCTTTTTCGGCTGCAATTTCTTCGATTGTATTCCCTAAATACTGTGTATGTTCCAGACTGATTGAAGTAAGCACAACAGCTAACGGGTTAAGTACATTTGTGGCATCCAGTCTTCCACCCAAACCCGTTTCTATTACCGCATATTTAACTTTCTTTTCAAGGAAATAAGTGAACGCTAACGCTGTAGTTACTTCAAAAAAAGTTAACCCGTTTTCATTTATAAATGATTCATGCTTATCATAGAACGAAGCAATATAGTCATCTTCAATTTCTTCGCCGTTAATTCTAATTCGTTCATTGAATCTTACAAAATGAGGCGAAGTGTAAAGCCCGGTTTTAAACCCGGCAGTTTGTAAAATACTTGCAATAAAAGAGGCAGTACTTCCCTTTCCGTTTGAACCGGCAATGTGAAAACATTTAAGATTGTTCTGAGGATTTCCGAGTACTTGAAGAAACTTCCGGATGTTTTCTAAACCAAATTTCATCCCGAAGATCTGGAGAGCATAAAGTTTTTCTATTGTTTTTTCAATATTCATTTTAAAGAATGAAGGAGCCTGTTAAGTTTTTAAGAGAAGCTATTTTCATTTTTTCACAATACAAAATTAAATCATTAACCATTGTTTCGGAAATATTCGGATAGACAAAATTTACGGTCCCAAGTTGAAACGCAGAAGCCCCGGCAATCATAAATTCAACTGCGTCCTGCCATGAAAAGATGCCTCCGACTCCAATTATCGGAATATCAACATTTCTTCTAATTTCCAAAACTTTCGCCAAAGCTACCGGTTTTATTGCCGGACCGGACAATCCCCCGGTAATGTTTTTTATTTTTGGTTTTCGAGTCATAATATCAAATGCGGTTCCGACAAGCGTGTTAATAGCTGAAACAGCGTCCGCTCCCGCCTCTTTTGCCGCTAATGCAAATTCTGAAATCCGGGAAACGTTGGGAGATAGCTTAATGAACACCGGTTTAGTAGAAACATTTTTTACTTGTTCGGTTATTCTTGCAACAGCTCGTTTATCATTCCCAAATTCAAGTCCCCCTTCTTTAACGTTTGGGCAAGAGACATTAATTTCAAATGCTGAAATTGTTTCTTCACCGGTTAAGAGTCTTGTGCATTCCACGTACTCTTCCACAGAACTTGCAGCAATGTTGCAGATGATTTTTGTATCAAACTTTTTTAAGAACGGAATTTTTGTTTTAAGAAATTCTTCGACTCCAACATTTGCCAATCCAATTGCATTTAACATTCCGGATGGTGTTTCAACGACTCTTTGCGGAGAATTTCCTTTTCTTGGTTTTAAACTTAATGATTTTGTAACAATTCCGCCTATTTTATTTAAATCAACAAATTCTGATATTTCATTCCCGTAGCCAACCGTGCCCGAAGCTAACAAAATCGGATTTCTTAACGTTAACGGTCCAATGGATACGGATAAGTCTATAGCACTCATGGCAATTCAACATCATTTACATTAAAAACGGGACCATCTTTACAAACTAAAAGATACTTTTCTTTATTTGTTGTAGATTCAATCGGGCAGCCCTGACAAATACCAAAACCGCAAGCCATTGAAGATTCAGTTGATATTTCAGCCTCAAAGCTATTTGAAATACAAAACTGCTGAAGTGATTTTAACATCGGAGTCGGTCCGCAACCGAATATTTTAATTCTATCATTTTTTAATTTATTTATTTCCGAACCAAGCAGTTGAACAACATTTCCTTCAAAACCAAAACTGCCGTCATCCGTTGCTGCTAAAACATTTTTCATTTCGTAAGTAATACAATCATTTTTTGATCTTCCACCGCTGAAACAGATAATTTCTTTCCCGGTTTTGTCAAGTTCTCTAATGAGAAACGGGAACGGAGCTGCACCAATCCCGCCGGCAACAATCACCGCTTTATCAAAATTTCCCGCTAGAGAAAAACCATTTCCAAGAGGACCCATAACGTCAACAGATTCACCTCTTTGTTTGTTTTGAAGAGCCGAAGTTCCTCCTCCAACCGAAATAAACATGATGGTAAAGGAATCTCCTTCAACATTGCAAATACTAAAGGGGCGGCGTAACAGAGGAAAATTTGAATTTGATACTTTGATATTTACAAATTGTCCGGGCTTTGCATGTTTGGCAATTTTATCAGACTGCAAATTTAAGAGAAAAACATTTGTTCCAATTTGAGTTACAGAATTAACCGTTGCGTTCTCAAGAAACAAGGGACATCCTTTTTATGTAGAAATAATCATTAAATAGTGAGCTTATGGACGGGGAACGCCGACCTTTCTGCCGATAGGCAGGAGAGTTATTTTGAACTACCCAAATTTATAGAGAATTTCATTCCCTACAAAATATCTTTCAGCAAATTTCTCTTTCTCGTGATGCATGCCGATGTTCAATTTAGCATCGGCATGCCTTACCAAAATCAATATTCCCTATCCGGTTATTTTAAAACAACCATCTTCTTGGTTTGCGTAAATGTACCGGCTTGTAATTGGTAAAAATATACACCGGAAGTTAACTTGTAATTCGTAGTTCCTAATTTGTAATCGTGTCTTCCGGCTTGTTGAAATTCGTTTATGAAAGTCGCAACTTCATTTCCCAACACATCGAAGAGTTTTAAGGTTACAAAATTATCTTGCGGTAATTGGTAACTGATAATCGTTTCCGGATTAAACGGATTCGGATAGTTTTGGTACAGAGTTAAACTCTCAGGAGTTAAATTTTCTTTCTGTTCTTCTACAGGAAGTAAAATATCATATTGGGCATCGTCAACATATAAAATGCTGCTTTTTGTTCCATCAGGAGTTTGTTTAACAATTATGCTGTTAAAGTACTTTTGTCCTGAACCGCCGATCGAAGAAATTGGAATTCTCTTCAACATCCAGCCTGACCAGTTAATCGTATCAACCATAACTTCTGAATTTGTATTACTCTCATCGTTAAACCAATATTCTAAAATATTGTAGCTTAAATCCCCTTTCACCCAAATACCAAATTCCGATGAAACACTTGAACCGATAGCCGGTTTAGCTGCATCGAAAAACTGGCAAACGCCACCGTTGGCTTGAGTAAATACATAAGCTAATCTTCCCCCTTTTGTTCCACTATATTTTACGCTCATCGTAACATTTACCATTGATTTCGCAGAATCAATACCAATTGATCCCGGATTTAACCCGGGATTTTTCCATTGCCCGACAACCTCAAAGCTGTCGATGATTGTTCCTGATAAATATTTTTCAGATACCGTTTTAAATACTATGGTATCTTTTACTGCTGTGGGAATTCCTTCCATATCTTTCAAGGTTTCACCAATTACCAATCGATAAGTGCTATTTATTACTAAACTACTTTGAGGCTGAAATGAAATAATTCCGATTCCATTATCAATTGATGTAACTATCGAGAGAGGAACCAACACATTTTGCGGTGAATAAAGTGAAATATTTCCACTAACTGATTGGCTTAAAATTGCTGCGTCAAATCTTGCACGTCCAAAAAAAGTAGTGCTTATTTCCTCTTGATTATTAACGGGGTAACTGCTTAAAAGATTTAATCTGTTTCTACTTTTCGTTGTAAAAGTGAAACTGTAAGGTTCTGCAATAGAAACATTTGAAACACTTTTTGCACCGGTTGATACGGTTACTGTATAGGTTGTTAATTTTTCATAGGTTACAGAAGGTGTAAAGGTTAACGTCATGTTTTGATTTTCCCAGCTCAACGTTCCTTGAACAGAGGGGGTAATAGTAAAAGCACTTGCTGTAGCAGAGGTTGACATTGGTTTATCAAAATTGATCTTGATTACTGCAGTTGAAGCAACACTATCCCCCGGATTTGTTACCGGTACATGAGATAAAATTGTGGGAGCAATCGTTGAATCATACAGCATTGACTTATCGGAAAAGACCGTCTGATTGGCAACAACTACAACAGTGGAGGAATCTTTTACATAATCGGGAGCTTCAAAGATCAATTTATAACTCCCCGGTGCTACACTATCAAACATAAAAAATCCATTGTTGAGCATATCACCTTGATATACTCTGTTTCCCGGCTGAAGAGTTACTTTGAGATTATTCACCGGTACTTTAGTATCACCCTTTGAAGCAATCGCATAATAACTAACCGTTTTATAGAGGTCTCTTGCTAATCCCGCAACAATACCTGTTTGAAAACCGGGTTGTGAAAAATATTTTAGAAATCCTCTTGCAATTGCCCATGCTTCGTGTTTTTTATAAGAAGCATTCATCAATCTCCATGATTCAGGAATGTAATCATGAAATTCGCCTTCCGATAAAGTCCCGGGAACATTTAAATTTTTGAATACCCCTAAATAAGCTTGACCCGTTCCATAAAAATCGAAATCGCCACGGCTATATTTAGCTGTTGTTCTGTTAGCTTTGAAAACTTCATCCGCTACATAATTAGCCATTGTTAAAGATGGAGGATAGGTTGGTGCCGCATCTCTACCTTGAAATAAAAGTAAAGTATAATTTGACTTCCCATCATATCCGTTGCTATGTATTGCGTGGAAGTAATCGACATTCTTTGCATTACAATCTGCTACAATTTGAGAAAGTGGAAGGTCGTCTGCATCGGTATTGGCTACTCTGGACATATAGACCGTAGCATTTACCTGCAGTAAAATTCCGCGTAATGCTAACCCTTTATCTAAATTGGATACCGATTCCCAAAAACCGGTTTGCGGAACATATCTGTCGTTAGCAGGATCCAACCCGCCATGTCCGGGATTAATATAAATTTTAGTGCCGGATAAATCTTGTCCGAATATTGAATTTGCGAGTATAAGGAATAATATAAGTTTTTTCATAGTTCATTTCTTAGTAATTTTTTTCTAATGAGAGATAAATAATTTTTCCATCAGCGGAGTGACAAACAATAGCATTCATAGAAGGCGACCATTCAGGAAATTGCTCATGAATTGTCTTGCTATCGGTAAGCTGTAATTTTTCTTTGCCATCCGATGATAGCAACATGATTTCGGAAGAAATAATTTTCTCTCCATCATCTTTATCTTCCATATAAGCGATCCACTTCCCGTCCGGTGACCATTGAGGTGCATTGGCATATCCCAAATCGAGCAATACCTTTCCCTCTAAATCTGTAACATAAGTTCCTTTTCCCATCAGTGTAAAAAGTATTTTAGATTTATCCGGCGATAAGGATGACCAAAGGTAACTCCCTTCTCCCAGCGGATCAAAAACTCTTTTCTGCCCATCGATCAAAAGGATTAAATTATTATCGCTATAAAACAACATCGTATCTTGCGGTATGATGTTCAACTGCATAGTTTGCTTTTGCTTATTATTTACCGTGATATCTGCATCTTGTTTGAAAATGCAATTGCCGCTTTTCAAAATTTTGGGGGCGGAAAGATTTCTTTTCCCGCTTTCGATCAATTCAATTTGTTTTGTTTGGAGATTTATCGATTTAATATCAGAATATTTTTTCCCGTTTACATATTTGTCTGTCCGGTAAAATACTTTTCCACCGTTACCGGTAAATTGATAGTCGAACCCTGAACCCGGATCAGAGGTGATGGTTTTTAATTCATTTGAAAAAAGATTGATCGACTCTATTCCGTCGTAGTAAGCGCGGGTGAAATAGATGGTTGAATCATTAGAGGCAAACCGTGGGAAATAATGTTCTCCACCGCCGGGAATAATAATTTCCTTACTTTCTTTTACTTTTATCGGTTGCGCTGTAGTAACAAATTGAAAGACTAAAAAGAGCATAAAAATTTGCACAAAAACACTTTTCATTTGAACTCCGGAATTAAAGATTTTGATTTTCAATTTCTGTTATTTTATCAAGTCGGCGCTGATGTCTTTCCCCGCCAAATTTTGTAATCAGCCATGTCTCTAAGATACCTTTGATAGTCTCCTCACCAAGCGCCTTTGCCCCGATCACAAGAATATTAGCATTGTTGTGCTCTCTTGCACTTTTCGCTGTGAACTCGTTGTAACAAGTTGCAGCGCGAATCCCTTTTATTTTATTAGCCGTTATTGCAGATGGAATGCCCGTTGCATCAACAAGAATCCCAAAATCAACTTCACCATTTTTTACTTTTTTTGCAACGGCAAATGCAAAGTCGGGATAATCACATGACTTTTCATCATATGTTCCAACATCCTGCACGGAAAAACCTTTTTCAACTAATATTTTTGAGAGAAGATTTTTTACGGTGTAACCGGTATGGTCACCACCAAGTGCAACACTATTTGTAACTTTATTTGTTGAGAAACCGGGAGAGGAGGTAAACTCAATTTTATCACTCACACTCTTTTTTACGACCGTTATTCCAAATTCTTTTATTTTATCTTTTGCAAGCGGCGTAATAATATCACTATCGCCAACAGCGATGATTTTTTCACCATTCTTAAATTTGGCGATAACTTCGGCTTCGGTAATTATTTTTTTCATGTTATAAATAATCGTTCAATTTATTCAACTTAATATAATCAACAACTTTCTTTACTTCTTGGGCATTTTCACGGTTGCACACAAGAAGAGCATCGTCGGTATTAATTACAATTACATTGTCGAGTCCAATCACCGCAGTAAATTTTTTGGGAGAATAGATATATGAATCAAGAGTCTTATCAGCATAAACATTCCCGATGAGCGCATTGTCATTTTTATCTTTGGTTGAAAGCTGGTGGACTTCTTCCCAACTACCAACATCACTCCAGGTAAATTTCCCTTTTGTTAAATAAACTTTGTGCGATTTTTCCATAATTCCATAATCGATAGAAATGCTTCTCAGTTGACCATATTCTTCAAGTAATATTTTTTCAAACTCTGCCGTCTTAAAAGCCGCTGCAATGTTTGTTAATGCCTCACCTAACTCAGGCATAAGAAGTGCTATTTCATTGATTATTGCATCCACCCTCCAAATAAACATTCCGCTGTTCCAGAGGAAATCACCGCTTTGAACAAAATTCAGTGCGGTATCATAATTCGGTTTTTCTGCGAACGTTAATACTTTAAAAATATTTTCTTCCGATTCATTCTCATCAATTTGAATATACCCATACCCTGTCTCTGGACGGGTTGGCGGAATTCCAATAGTCAATAATCCCCCTTCTTTATATGCGTATGTTGCAGCTTTCATCAATGATTCTTGAAAAATATTTTTTTCGCGAATGATATGATCCGCCGGAAGAACAGTAATTACCGCATCAGCATCTATTTTCTGGATCAACACTGAGGCTAATCCAATTGCTGCGGCTGTATTTCTTCCAAAAGGCTCTTCAAGAATATTTTCACTTGGAATTTCAGGTAATTGTTTGCTGATCTCTTCTTTTTGAAGTTTGTTCGTAACGATGAAGATATTATGATACGGTATAAACCCTTCAAGCCTGTCGACAGTACTCTGAATCATGGTTCTTTCATCAAAGATCTTTAGTAACTGTTTAGGTGATTTTTCTCGGCTTCGCGGCCAAAAACGTGAACCGACACCACCCGCCATAATTACTGCAAAAACGTTCATTCAGTATTCCTCATTTTTAAAGTTTGTAATTTTTTTCCAAAATCCTCCGCTTTGTTTAAATAGGAGGTGATATCAACATCTTTATTTTTAACCAATGCAACAATAACTATCAAACACGCACGCATAGACTCAATCATATCTTTTCCCGGAGCCAATTCTTTTAACTGGAGCATACGGAATGCTTTTGCCAAAATATTGTGCATTTCCGTTGTTATCTCTGTCCCGAATTTTTCTGATAACGAAGCGTTAACCTTCATCACCGTTTCATACTGTCTTAGCTCCGTTGATTTAACTTCACCGGTTCCAAGATTTTTCAAAACGGATTCTATTTCCTTTACCGGCTTCAATATGGTCGCTTCAAAATTTTGGAAGAAAAGATGTTCATCCTCGTTCTCTTCTTCAAAAATAAATTTTTCTTTTATTTTATCTGTCTTCATTTTTTCAGTATGAGAACTTTTTCTATCCGTAAAATCAATCGTCAAGGAATCATCCTTAGCTTCATCATTTACGGAGTTTGATACAAATTCTTCCAGTTTTTTACTGATCTCCTTGTACAAATTTGGAGTCAATGTATCAAGAACAGTATTTAAATCTTTCACTAAAAGTTGTGCATGGTCTTTGAATTTGTCCGACACCTTAAGAAAATCAACTTTATTTTGTTTCAAATAATTATAAACTTCATGAAATTTTATAGCTAATCTGGAAAGCTGTGTAATTTTCTTCATCCCGAATATTACATCTTCAAGATCATTTGCATTGAGCAGCGTTTCCTTTAGTAATCCTACAACCTCAATTTTTTCACTACTGAGTCTTAAATTATTAGCGGCTACGGCTATGCACTGGATAATATATTGTTTTTCCAAATCCATTTTCAGATATAAATTCTCGGAACACGTTTTGAAATGTTGCAGGTAATTTCATAAGGAATTGTTTCAAGTTTATTGCTCCAATTCCATGCGTCAAGCGAATACCGTTTACTCGTCCCCAGCAAAATAACTTTGTCACCTATTTTTATTTTCGCGTCTCCGACATCAAACATGATTCGATCCATAGTAATTCTACCTACTTGCGGATACCTGTTATTTTTAATAATACAAAACATTTTATTTGATAAATTACGATTCAAGCCGTCGCCATATCCTATCGGCACAGAAATGATTTGTGATCTTTTTTTAAGGATATACTTTCTTCCGTAACTCACCGATTCTCCTTTTTCAAACCATCGGCAGGAAGCAACCTCTGAAATTAAAGATAAAACCGGTTTCAACTTTATTGTAGAAATTATTTCTTGAGAAGGAGGATACCCATATAATGAGATACCCGGTCGAACCATATCAAAATATGCCTCCGGCATCGATAATATTGCTCCGCTGTTTGCTATATGAATTACCTTTGGTCTAATTTTTTTCTTCTGTAGTTCGGATACAACTGCGTTAAATCTTTTTAATTGAAGTTGCGCAAAAGAGGTGTCCTTTTCATCCGAAGTGGCAAAGTGAGAATAAATTCCATCTAAAATAAACCTATCACTTACCGCAAGCTTTTCAATAAATTGAACCGCATCCTGATATCGAACACCAAGC
>Ga0172379_10003737_pt1 | contig 23720 bp, 13 predicted proteins | sample GrowelOW334metaG_FD_119756 | JGI IMG/M metagenome (GOLD analysis project Ga0172379, IMG submission 119756) | Groundwater microbial communities from an aquifer near a municipal landfill in Southern Ontario, Canada - Groundwater well OW334 metaG | ecosystem: Environmental > Aquatic > Deep...
CACGCGATAGTGACATTGGAAGAAAAGAATCAGGTGATGGATGATTTGGGTGGTAATGGTTGTTTTTGCAGATTACTAGGTTCATTCAATTTTTCCTCTGGTTGGTTGGCGGATGCAAGTTGGGCTCGTGCCTCTCGGCGGACGCGCTTGAACTTTGGTGTTCCGAGGTTTGTGTACGAGCACGGCGGTTTTCGTCCTGCGGTGGAAATTAACAAAATTGGGTTTTGATCTTTGGACCAGCCTACCGGCAGGCAGGTGGTGCAGGGGACTTTGGATTTAATACCATAGAGTGTAGAGAAAGTAGAATTTAATAAGATGTGCGGTGAATAGCAAAATTGCGTTCGTTCGTTGTCGAAACATAAAATAAATCGTATGGAAGAAGCAAAATTCAATAAAATAAAAATAATCAATAAATAACCGTATGGGCTATTATTTAAAATGTAAAAATCTTGACATTTCGACGGGTGGAAAGCCGATTGCGTTGTTGAACGCGGAGGAGGCGGAGCATTACGGCATGCATCCCGGCGATCGGATCACTTTGATTTGGAATAAACAAAAAAAGATGACCGTCACCGTGGATTTTGCCGAGAAGCAGGTGAAACCCGGCCAAGTCGGGCTGTTCAAAGACATTTGGACAAAAAAAGAAATCGAAGAAGGTGAAATCGTCGAACTGTTTTTGGAATCGCGGCCACTCTCGATTGAAACATTGAAAAAGAAAATGATGGGATTGCCGGCGACTTATGAAGAAATGTATTCTGTGATTAAAGATATTGTCGATGGCAAGCTCGGTGAGATTGAGACCACTTATTTCGCGGCCAGCAGTTTTATCAAACCGTATTCAAATGATGAACTTTTTTATTTGACCAAAGCCATGGCAGATACCGGAGACAAATTCAATTTGCGCGTGCCGGTCGTGGATAAACATTCGGTCGGCGGACTTGCCGGCAACAGAATTACACCAATCGTGATTTCCATTGCCGCGTCTTGCGGGCTGTACATTCCCAAAACTTCTTCTCGCGCCATCACATCTCCGGCGGGAACTGCAGATACCATGGAAGTGTTGTGCCCTGTTTCATTTGAAATTGATCAAATCAGAGCGATTGTGAAAAAAACGCGTGGATGTTTGGTTTGGGGCGGGGGATTGCACTTGGCTCCGGCTGATGACAAGATTATCAAAGTTTCTCGACCGCTCGCATTCGAACCTTACGACAAAATGCTTGTCAGTATTATGGCCAAGAAAGTGGCGATGGGCGTGGATACTTTGGTTATCGATATGCCGGTCGGCGACACTTGCAAGATTCCCAATATGAAAGACGCGCGCATGCTCACCAAAAAATTCGAATATTTGGGAAAAAGATTTGGCATGAAAGTAAAAGTCGTGACCACTCCGGCAAAGGAACCTATCGGCAGGGGAATCGGACCGGCGCTTGAGGCCCGCGATGTTCTTCGCGTTTTGCAGCAACATAAATATCGACCGTTGGACTTGGAAGCAAAGGCGATAAAATTGGCGGCCGTGTTATTGGAACTCGCCAAATTCTGCCCGGCCGGTCAAGGGAAAATTGTCGCGAAAAAGCAAATCAAATCAGGCGCGGCTTGGAAAAAAATGAATGAAATCATCATTGCTCAAGGCGGCAAGAAAGATATTAATTCCGAAGAAGTGATGCAAGAGATTCAGCGATATGAGATACACACGCAAAAAGCCGGAAAAATCGTTGCCGTCGATAATCGCGCCATTAACACCGTCTGTATGAATCTCGGCGCGCCGATGGATAAATATTCCGGCATTCACTTGCATGTGCGCTTTGGCGAAAAAGTGAAAAAGGGACAGAAATTGTTTACCATGTACACCAGTAATGAAGATCGACTGAAATTGGGCGTGATTGCGGCCAATAAAAATGTTATTTTTAAAATAAAGTAACGGATTTTTCTGTGGAATAATCAAGTTGCATGCAATATTACCGTATGGTAAGATTGTGTGCGTAAAGAATTAATTAAAAATAAACAAAAAGTATGTTTGAGAACCAATCGACAAAAGCAAATTTCTTGCTGGGTTTGTTTATGGGTATGGCCGCGGTTTCAGTTTTGGCGTTTTTCGCGCTATTGATTGCGGTTTTCAGCCAAGGTCAATCAGTATCTTTGGTGGATGAGGCGGGGGCGAATGCTCCGGTTGCGGACAATGCGGCGGCCGCGAATGACGCGCCGGCGGCAGTGACTCCGGTTCCAGCCGTTTCAGCTGATGATTATTTTGTGGGCAACAAGAACGCCAAAGTAACAATGATTATTTATACTGACTTCGAATGTCCGTTTTGTCTGAAGCACGCAGAAGTGACAAAGGCTTTGAAGGATAAATACGGCGATAAAATAAAAATGGTAATTCGAAACTTCCCGTTATCATTCCATGCCCAAGCCCAGAAAGCGGCCGAGGCTTACGAGTGCGCCGGCGAACAGGGCAAAGCGTGGCAGATGAACGAATCTCTCTTTGCCGCGAACTCCGCGAAGACTATGAGTGTCGACACCTGGAAGTCAGAAGCAAAAAAACTCGGATTGGACACAAAAAAATTCAATACCTGTCTTGATTCCGGCAAATACGCGGAAAAAATCACCAAACAACAAGAGGCTGGCTCAGCCGCCGGTGTTGAGGGCACTCCGGCAACATTTATCAATGGCGTTTTGCTTTCTGGCGCAATGCCGCAGGCGACTTATGAGACTGAGATTGACGCGTTGTTGAAATAAATTTTCCTAAAAAGAACCGCCGTAAACGGTTCTTTTTTTTTATTAAAATAATGAATAAATAATCTTGGTGGATAATAATTAGGGGGTTCTTTGATTTTTTGCTATAATATATTTGAAATCAACAACCACAAACAAGATGGAATTTAAACTTGGTTTAAATAAATTTTATAAATTCATTATTTTTTTTATTATTGCTTTTTTTATTCCATCGATTGCGCAGGCGGCATATAGCGATACTGTGGCAGGGACAAGTAATATTTTGTATTATTGGCCAATGGATGAAGCCGGCGGTGCGGTCAGTTGTGCCGCAACTGTCGGTGGCACTGCGATCAATCTTACCGGAGCAACGGCCGGTGTGGCGGGATTGATTGATGGAACTGCGGTTTCTTTTGATGGAGATAATGATTCGGGCGCGTCAGCGGCCGCGCTCAACTTGACGACATATAACAAAATAGTGGTTGAAGGTTTGTTTTATTTTGATGCGTTTAATAATGTAAATGATCTTGCTTATGAGTTTGGTACCGCGTATAACACCGCAGGATCTTTTCGTTTAAATCCGAATAGTTCTTCTCCGTCTGGAACTTTTTTTCCATATCTTTGGGGTAATTCGGGTAATAATTCCGCCGCTTATGTACGGCCTTCTGCAGCGGCGTGGCATCATGTGGTTACTATCTTTGATATGAGTCAAGCTGTTAATGAAGTGTCGTTATACATTGACGGTGATTTGCAAACACCTTCGCAACGACCGAATATTGTTAATAATACAGGTTTTTTCGGTAATTTGTCTTTCTATTTAATGAGTCGTGCGGGTACATCATTATGGGGGCAGGCTGATGTCCAGCATTTGGCGATTTATAGTAGTATGGATGAGTCGACGATCACCGCACATTATAATGAAGCTTTCGGATTGAGTTTTGTTGCCGGCGTACTGAGTGAGGATTCACATGGTCCTGATAGTGCGACCGTATCATGGACTGCGTCAACTAATGGAGTTGGTGTAGTGTCTGCGCAATTGCAACGAAGCCCTTCTGGAGCGGGTACTTGGGCAAATGTTGTTGGTGCTACTTCCAGTCCCGCGACTGACACTGACCTAGATTATTCAACGGCGTATGATTATCGTGTCGCATACACAGACGAAACACCGGAAACGGTTTATTCCAATACGGTAACTATTACAACTGACGCTGATCCCGGTACAACATATACTATTTTACAGGCGGATTTGTGGGATAATGGTTATGATAATGTCGCTACGCCCAGACAATCTTTCATTTCCAGATTTGTTTTTATTACGAACGCGGCCAGTGTAGCAGTAGCGGGAACGACAGATATATTTGGTAGCTTTCCGTTATGGGCGCAATTGGGAGTGAAAATTAATGGCGTTTATCAAGATCCTTTGCAGTTTTCGGGTAATGGTACTGAAAGTTTTACTTTGAATTTGGGTGATTTTGGGACTAACCGAACGGTGGAAATTATTTCTGGTATCCAAAGTCAACCAGGATTATCGGTTATTGGTACTTATTCAAATAGCGTGACATATCCCACCGGCTCAACTTTAACGGTTCAGCCTCCAACGGTTGGCGATAGAATTTTAGTGTACGGAGATAGTATTTCAGTCGGTGCCAATGCCACAGATCCTGAAGAGCTTGGCTGGGCGCCGCTTCTTAGAGATACTTATACTAATCGTGTAATGGCGGAAGCTTGGGGATATAGAAGTCTTTATGATGATACTAATACCGCAGAATTAAGAAGTGCTTTTGTGTCCAGAGTGGCGGGCTATACTCCGGCAACCATTTGGTTGGCGATTGGTACAAATGATTATGGGTTGAATCGTTGGAGTGCGGCAAATTTTGGAACAGCATATGCCGCAACAGTGGATGATCTTCATACGGCATTGCCATCAGCTAGAATCGTGTGTCAGACACCAATTGATCGAACAACGGAAGTTGCGAATGATTTTGGAAATACAACTCCTGAATACCGAACTCAAATAACAAATGTTTGCGGGGCTCGTTCGTGGGCAACCGTAATTGATGGAACGCAGATAATGGAAACAACCGACTTGGTAGACGGTGTCCATCCCAACACCGCTGCGCATGCGACATATGCCACTTTTGTGAATAATGTTTTAACTGTCGAGCCGACGGTAACTACCGCCGTCGCCTCCGGGATTTCGACAACCGGTGCTACTTTGAATGGCTCGATGAGCGCGATTGGTGGATCAACGCCGACCATTAGGGGTTTTAATTACGGATATACATTGCTTTATGATATTGATACGACAGTTGAAACCGGTTCTTTTTCGACCGGTGATTTTGATGCTGCGCTTGCGGGTTTAACACCGAATACCACTTATCATTTTCGTTCATATTCAACAAATTTCGCAGGTTCCGGTTATGGCGACGATCAATCGTTTGCGACTTTGATCGAAACGCCGACCGGAATTTCTTACGATAATATTGCTACCACAAGTTTAACTGTTTCCGCGACAGGTAATTTGTCAAAATATTCGGAATCAAGTTCTGGTTTATATTTTGATGAAACATCCGGCAGTGCCGGCGGAGCGGATTCGGCGTGGTTGCAGGTCAATTCATATCAAAACACCGGATTGACTGAAAATACTCAATATACTTTCAAGACAAAAGCAAGAAATCGTGAAACAACAGAAACTGTTTTTTCCGGTACATCTTCAAAATACACTTTGATCCAGACCCCCACCGGAATTTCATATGATAATATTGCCGCCACAAGTTTAACGGTTTCAGCAACAGGAGATTTAACGAATATCGCAACCGCATCATCCGGATTGTACTTTGATGAAACCTCAGGCAGTGCCGGCGGAGCGGATTCAGCGTGGTTGCAAGTAAATTCATACCAAAATACAGGATTGACTGAAAATACTTTGTATACTTTCAAGACCAAAGCCAGAAATGGAGATTCGACAGATACTGCGTTTAGCGCGACTTCTTCGAAATACACATTAATTCAGACGCCAACCGGAATTTCTTATGACAATATTGCCACCACAAGTTTAACTGTTTCGGCAACAGGAGATTTAACAAATATCGCAACCGCATCATCCGGATTGTACTTTGATGAAACTTCGGGCAGTGCCGGCGGAGCGGATTCGGCGTGGTTGCAAGTAAATTCCTACCAAAATACAGGATTGACTGAAAATACTTTGTATACTTTCAAGACAAAAGCCAGAAATGGAGATTCGACGGATACTGCGTTTAGCGCGACTTCTTCGAAATACACATTAATCCAAACGCCAACCGGAATTTCTTATGACAATATAGCAGCCACAAGTTTAACTGTTTCAGCAACAGGAGATTTAACAAACATCGCAACCGCATCATCCGGATTATATTTTGATGAAACTTCCGGCAGTGCCGGCGGAGCGGATTCGGCGTGGTTGCAAGTAAATTCGTATCAAAACACGGGATTGACTGAAAATACTTTGTATACTTTCAAGACAAAAGCCAGAAATGGAGATTCGACAGATACTGCGTTTTCTGCGACTTCTTCGAAATACACTTTGATTCAGACACCAACCGGAATTTCTTATGATAATGTCGCCGCCACAAGTTTAACGGTTTCAGCAACAGGAGATTTAACAAACATCGCGACCGCATCATCCGGATTGTATTTTGATGAAACCTCAGGCAGTGCCGGCGGAGCGGATTCAGCGTGGTTGCAAGTAAATTCATACACTGATAATGGATTGACCGAGAATACTCAATATACTTATAAAGCAAAAGCGAGAAATGGTGATTCGACTCAAACGGTTCTTTCCGGAGCTTCATCAAAATATACTTTAGCAGGCACGCCGACAAATTTGGAAGCGTCTCCAAATTCGGAAAGTGTCACTTTGACAGTCGATGATTTTGAAAATGACACAGTGGGTTTGGCTGGATATTATTTTTCGCGTGCCGGAGCGAACTCAGGCTGGATCCAAACGAATACTTGGAATAATACTGGTTTGACTTGTGAAACCGCATATACTTATTCGGTAATTTATCGAAACAGCGAGGGCGTGGAAACCGCTTCAATATCCGTGGAAACAGCGACTACAGATTGTATTGCAGCTGGCGTGCTGACTGAAACAACGCATGATGATACTTCCATAACATTGGCTTGGACTGGTGGCACTGGTGGCACCGGTACAATTTCCACACAACTTCAACGAAGTCCAAGTGGAGAAAATGAGTGGGCGAATGTTGCCGGCGCAACTTCGAGCCCGGTAATAGATCAGAATTTAAGTCAATCGACAGCTTATGATTACAGAGTTGTTTATACGGATGAAGTTCCAACTTCGATAAATTCCGATACTGTTACTATTACAACAAGTGCGACTGCGGATGGCAGGAGTGGCAGTGTTGAAAATGCGATTATTCCAACCGCAACATTTTTAATTAACAATGGAGCAACGACCAGTTTTGAAAATAATGTTACTTTATATATTAGCGCACCAACCGCAGTTGAAATGCTTATTGGTAATGATATTAATTTTTTAGGTTCTCACTGGGAAACGCTTTCATCCGTGAAAAATTGGACACTCCCAATCGGAACCGGCGATAAAACGATTTATTTTGTCGTTCGTAATTCCGGTTTAACCACTTCATCGGTTTATACCCAAACAATAAAAATAGTCGACACACCGGTTGTGCCGGCAATTGATATTAATTTATCTTTAGTTCAACTTAATAAAACGACATCGCTTGCCGACGGTGCGGAAAATATTTTGGTGAGTGTTGTAGTGAAAATGAATGACGGTTCGGCTGCGGCGGAAAAAACGGTTGTTCTTAATTCGAGTCGTGCGATTGAAGATACTGTTGTTGCAGTAAATTCGGTAACTGATTCGAATGGCGTTGCCAAATTCGAGTTAACCTCAAAGTTCGAAGGCGTATCGACTTTAATGGCCACAGTAGAAGGTTTGGCAATTGCAAAAACAGTTGCCGTTGAATTCACAAAACTAACGGCAAGTCCGGAAGAAAAAATTGAACCAGACACAGAGAAAAACAAAGACATTGAATTAAAAAATTTAAATGTCGGAGATTTAATTAAATGTTCATCAGTCAGCAGTGCTCTTTATTATTACGGCTCTGATGGTAAAAGACACTCATTTGCCAACGAAACGATTTACCATAGCTATTATACGAATTTTGATGGGGTAAAAGAAATTTCGGCGGCGCAAATGGCCGGAATCGGACTTGGTGCAAACGCTAAGATTAGGCCGGGAACTTGGATGATAAAAATACAATCAGATCCGAAAGTTTACGCGGTCACTCCTGCCGGAATTTTGCGCTGGGTGAGTTCAGAAAAAATTGCCAGTGATCTTTACGGTTCGACTTGGAATAAAAAAATTATCGATATTGAGTCAAGCTATTTTGAAGATTATTCAATCGGAGCGCCGATTGAGTCTTCAAGTCATCCGAGCGCATCATTAATTCAATATGAGGGTGATATAAATGTTTATTACATTGATAATGGAACAAAACGAAAAATTACAAACATGACGGCGTTTAATTTGAATAAATTTCAAAACAGATTTAAGCAAATAATTTTAAACTCATTAGTTTATCCGGTTGGTGATGATATTTCGAATAAAGAAGAATTGATTGCGGAGGTTGTCTATTGAAAATAATAAAAAGAAAAGCGCCACCGAAAAAGGCTGGCGCTATTTGTTTGTGTGCAAACGAGTTACGCGAGACGAAAGCTCACGCGGAATACCGAGGTGGACGGCAGTTCTGTGCAAAGAGCATATTCCTCGGCGGAAAGATCGATAATGAACTTGTACGATGGATTGTTGTCTTCATCCACATCAATGAAAGAGCGAAGTTCAATGCATTGCGAAGTTTCGCAACCGGCCGGTTTGTTGCTTTTGGAAATCGAGAATCGGTGATCTTCACATCTGCGCAAAGTGTGAATCATCAGGTCTTCATCGTTGCAACCGGATATGTCCACTTTCCCGCAAAAAGGACCGGCTTGCAGTCGAGGGAGTTCGCGACTCGTGAAAGTGCAAATGATGGATTGACCAATCAGTGCCAAGCTTTTGGTAATTCCAAACTGATTGCAATCATCATCGTCAATCACGGCCCACGAATAGTCACCTTCGTTGGTCTGATATCGCCAGAAAATCAATTGCACCACTTGGGGACAAAAACGCGAAGATTTGAGTTCATCAATTCGAAGGATTCTTCTTATCTCCATGAGGAGACCTCCTGTTGTTTGTATTTGGGAGCATTGAACCAACTTTATTTTATCAGTATAAGTCCTTTTTCGTAAAGCCCAGTCTGTTAGTTGTGGGGATTTTTATTATCAATTGTTGAATAATTTGGTATAATAAATAAGTCTCCTTATTGGGTAGTTATTTTTTTGTCTTTTGGGGGCGAAAAATTAAAGCAAAATAATAGTTTGAAATAAAAAAAACAGCATTAGCTGTCTTTATGAGTGGCGGAGGATGTGGGATTCGAACCCACGAGAACCTTTCGGCTCAACAGACTTTCCAGGCCTGCGCCATAAACCACTAGGCGAATCCTCCACGGAAATCTCGTATCCACAATATCAGAAAAATTACCTTGCCGCAAGGCGGCGTTTCGGAGCGACCGGTTTATCCGGAAAATAATTATGATTCGAAAAAAGAAAAAAGCGAGAGCAACGGAAAAAGCTTTTTCGAAAAATTTAGATATTTTTGAATATGCGGTGGCTGAGACCGACGCTGTTTTGTTGTCATTGAAATCTTCAAAACTCGGCTTGTCTGAAAATGAAGCGCGGCGGCGACTTGGAAAAGAAGGCGCCAATGTATTATCCGGAAAAAAGAAAGCGCATTTAATGAAGCGCATTTTAAAATTGTTTTCCAGTCCTTTGATTCTGATTTTATCGGCGGCCGCCATCATATCTTTGTTTTTTAACGGCACGACAAATGCAATAATTATCGCGGTCATGATTCTGTTGAGCGTGGCGTTGGATTTTTTCGAGGAAAATCGCGCCGAGAAGACCGTGAACAGTATTATTGATTCCGTAAAAGTGAAAATCATGGTTTTGCGAAGCGGTGAAAAGAAAGAAATCGCCGCCGAAGAAGTTTGTTGCGGCGATGTGCTCGATTTGGTGGCCGGTGATGTAATTCCCGCGGATTGCCGGCTTATTGCCTCGAAAGATTTTTTTATCAATCAATCCGCGCTGACCGGTGAATCTTTCCCGGCGGAAAAAAACGACGCAAAATGTTCAGCTGAAATAAAATCCGTCACCGACGCAACCAATTTAATTTTCGCAGGCACTTATGTTGTCAGCGGTTATGCGCAGGCTGTAGTTGTAGCTACGGGCGTCAAAACCGAGTATGGCAAGATCGCCGTGGAATTAAATGCCGAGGAATCGCATTCGGAATTTGAAACCGGCATTCGAAAATTCGGAGTTTTGATTGTGAAAATAACACTGTTGTTGGTGCTTTTCATTTTTGTAGTCAATTTGTTATTGCACGGCAAGTTTTTGGAATCGTTTTTATTTTCAATCGCGATCGCGGTCGGCGTAACGCCGGAATTATTGCCGATGATAATGTCGGTCACCATGTCGCGCGGCTCCATGAAAATGGCGCAAAAAGGCGTGATCGTAAAAAGATTGGTCGCGATTCCGAATTTGGGCAGCATGGATGTGCTCTGCACGGACAAGACCGGCACTCTGACCGAAGACAAAATAGTTTTGGTAAAACATATTGATATCGCCGGCAATGAATCGGAAAATGTGTGGCTGTCCGCGTATTTCAACAGTTATTATCAATCCGGCGCGAAAAATCCGCTTGATACGGCGATTTTGGATCACCAAAAAGTGAATTTGAAAAATATAAAAAAAATAAGTGAAATTCCGTTTGATTTTTTACGCAAACGCGTGAGCGTGGCAATAAGCCAAAATAAAACCGATCGATTTATAACCAAAGGCGCGCCGGAAGAAATTTTTAAAATTTGCTCGACTTATGATGCGGCCGGCGCTTCCAGAGCTTTTGATGCGAACGCGCTCAGCGTCGCGAAAAAATATTATGAAGAGCTCAGTCGCGACGGTTTTCGCGTTTTGGCGGTTGCGGAAAAGACGATTGCCGACGGCAATCGGAATTTTACCAAAAATGATGAAAGAAATTTGCAACTCAAAGGTTTTGTCGCGTTTTTCGATCCGCCAAAAGCTGATGCGTTCGAAACATTGAAAGAAATGCGACGCATCGGCGTGCAAGTAAAAGTATTAACCGGCGACAATGAACTGGTGACCAAAAAGATTTGCCATGAAATCGGTTTGCCTGTAACCGGCATCATGCTCGGCAAGAGCATTCATTCTTTGTCTGACGCGGAATTGAAAAAGAAAGTCGAGAAAACAACCATTTTCGCGCGTTTTACGCCGGAAGAAAAAAATCGCGTTATCAGAATGCTCAGATTGAACGGTCATGTTGTCGGCTATTTGGGGGATGGCATCAATGACGCGCCGTCGCTCAAAACCGCGGATGTCGGCATTTCCGTAAACAATGCGGTCAGCGCGGCCAAAGAAACCGCGGACATTGTCTTGAAATATAAAAATTTGCAAGTTTTGAAAGATGGCATTATCGAAGGCCGCCGCGCGTTTGGCAATACGATGAAATATATCATGATGGGCTTGTCCTCCAATTTCGGCAATATGTTTTCCGCGGCCGGCGCGATCCTGTTTCTGCCGTTTTTGCCGATGCTGCCGATTCAGATTTTGCTCAATAATTTTTTGTACGATTTTTCCCAGGTGACGATTCCGTTAGATAATGTCGACAGCGAATGGATTGACAAACCGAAGCGCTGGGATATCAATTATATTAAACGATTCATGTATGTTACGGGTCCTGTCAGTTCGCTTTTTGACATCGCCACTTTCTTGATTTTCTTTTATGTGCTCAAAACGCCGGAATCAGTGTTTCAAACGGTGTGGTTTCTGGAATCAATCGCCACGCAGACATTGGTTATTCATTTTGTCAGAACGAGAAAGACGCCATTTTTTCAAAGTTCGGCGAGCAAGTGGCTCGTTGCGTCCACCTTTGGCGTGGTCGCAATCGCGTGGATTTTTCCTTATACGCCGTTGGCCGCGTTTTTTCACATGGTGCCATTGTCGCTCAATATGCTTTTGATAATCGCGGTTATAGTGGTGTTGGACTTGCTGGTTCTCGAAGCCGCGAAACGGGTGTTCTATAAAAAATTCGCTTATTAATATAATAGAAAATATTCTCGATTAACAAAAATAAAAAATATGAAATTACGCAAACACAAAACAAAATTGATTATCGTGGCCGTGGTTTTGATAATCGTCATCGGAGGCGCGGGCTGGTATTTTTGTCGGCCGGCGTGTACGCTGGTAGGGCAAATTGAAGATTGGAAATCATACAAAGTCGATAACGAAGTGATTGTCGGCGCCGATGTCTGCAATGATAAAGCGTTCACCGCGTTTCTCAAAAAGACAAATAAAGGCGATCGTCAAGTCAAAACCGTCAACGGTGTGCAATTGGTCATTACTCCGAATTATGACAATTGGAGCAATCAGGATTTTTTGAATAAAGTGAAATCTTTTTGCAGCGGCGGTGGTATTTATCCTATTGCCGCGATTAAAGATAAGTTGTTATGGAGCAGCGATTGTTCCGGCGGTCGCGCGGTCACGCCCAACGAATCCAATTATTTGCAAGAAAAAGTGCGCATTGAAGCGTGTCAGAAAAGCGCCGGCGAAATCGAATCTTATTATTCAACTAAAAAATAAATGAAAAAACATTTTTTTGAAAAATCGAATTGGTTGCTGATTGTAATTTTTATTTTTATTGTTTTAATCGGTTGTCTGATTGCTCTGCGTTTTGTGTCAGGCGAAGATTCCTGGCTTTGTAGCGATGGTGGCTGGGTAAAGCATGGCAATCCTTCCGCTTCGATGCCGACGACCGCGTGCGTTAAATAAAATTATTATGAAATTCAAATTTCCGTTCAAGTCATACAAGCCGAGCGAATTGATTCGTTTGTGCGGTTATGGCGCGGTTCGCGATCCCAATAATCCGGAAATCAGTTTCAGCCGGCGGCTGGGCGAGAGTTATTATCCGCGTTTTCATGTTTATCTGAAAGAGTTTTCGAATTATTTTGAAGTCAGTCTGCATCTGGATCAAAAAAAAGTTTCCTATGAGGGGCAGACCGCTCATTCCGGTGAATATGACAGCGCCTTGGTTGTTGACGAAGCGCGTCGGATTACCGCTGAAATCAAAAGAATTTATGGCGTAAAATGATTTGCGTTATTTCAAAAAAATGTTAAGCTTTTGATGAAATATGGATAATGTTCAAGAAATAAAACAAAAGCTCGATATTGTGGCGTTTATAGGCGAGTATATCCAACTCGCGAGGACTGGGGTAAATTGGAAAGGCCGATGTCCGTTCCATAATGAAAAGACCCCGTCTTTTTTTGTCAACGAAGACAGGCAGAGTTTTCACTGTTTCGGTTGCGGCGCGCACGGCGATATTTTTACTTTTGTGGAAAAAATGGAAGGTCTGGAATTTGTCGAGGCAATGAAAATTCTGGCGCAAAAAGCCGGCGTGCAATTACAAGAATTCAATTCCGAAAAAAGCGGACTAAAGGAACGATTGAAAGAAATCTGCGAATTGTCCGCGTCCTATTGGCAGAAATGCTTGCTCGAACCGGTGGGCGCGCACGCGTTGGAATATGTAAACAAGCGCGGATTGACCGAGGACACGCGACAAGAGTTTAGAATCGGCTATGCCAAAGATTCTTGGGATGATTTAATGCGGTTGATGATGAGCCGCGGTTTTACGGAAACGGAAATTTTTCAAGCCGGTTTAACCGTGAAAAAAGATTCGGGCAACGGTTATTACGACAGATTTCGGGATCGCGTCATTTTTCCGATTCAAGATGTGCATGGCAATGTGATTGGATTTACCGCGAGAACGCTGAAAGCCGAGGAAAACGCGAAGTATCTTAATACGCCGGAAGGCATGCTTTATCACAAAGGTGATATTTTATACGCGTTGGACAAAGCGAAGAGTCAAATTCGGCAGAAGAATTACGCAGTGGTTGTGGAGGGTAATATGGACGCGGTTTCTTGCCACCAAGCGGGTTTTAAAAATGTCGTCGCTTGTTCCGGTACAGCCTTAACGCCGGCGCAGATTTCATTGTTAAAAAGATATTCCAAAAATATCGCGCTTTGTTTTGACCAAGATGAGGCGGGGCAAAACGCGGCGCGCCGCACGATTGATTTGCTATTGGCCGCGGATGTGAATATCAAAATCGTGCAAGTGGTGTATGGCAAAGATCCTGACGAATGTATTAAAAATAATCCGGAAAATTGGAATCAATCGTTGAAAATCGCCAAATCAGCCATGCAATATTATTTTGACAGTTTTTTGACTCCGGAAAATTTGGGCAATATCTTGAAAAAGAAAGACGCGGTTGATCGCGTGGTTTCAGAAATCGTAAAAATGCCGAATAAAATAGAGCAAGACCATTGGTTCAAACAATTGGCGCAGATTTTGGATGTGTCCGTAAATCTGTTGAGAGAGAGTCTACCGCAAAAAAAAGTCGAGCCCAGAGGTTTTATCGCTCAGAAACCGGTCGCCTCTGCTGTCCCTGTTTTTCAGCCGAAAAAAGAATCAACGGTTGAACGAATCTTGACAATTCTTATGAATTATCCTGAATTTATCGGTTATAGCGTGGAAAATTTCAGTTTGGACTTGGTTGAGGATAACTTTTTGGGAAAAATTTACAAAAATATTATTATCATCTATAATCAATTCAGTAGTGATATTACGAAAAAAGCTTTAATAGATGAATTATCCAAACCAGAATTAGAAATCGAGCAGAGCTATCTTGATAGCTTATTTATTTGCGTTGATAAAATTTACGAAGGGTTTACAAGAGAGTTGATTCAGGAAGAATTGGTCGCTTTGATCAAGTCTGCCAAGAAAGCTTTCTTTGAAAAGAAAGTAAATGTCCTCCGCCAAAGCATTTCCATCTCCGAACAAAATAAAACCGCGGACATTGCCGATATTTTAAAGGATTTTCAATATTATTCTCAGAAATTGGCGGAATTGAAATAGATTTAAGAAAAGTCGGTAATCGAAAAAAAAGCGTTTCGCGGTAATTTCATTCGTCGTTTTAGTTTCAACTTATGTTTAGAAAAAGCGACAAGAAGACAACCAAACCATTCAACAAAAAAACAGCCGCCAAAGCTGTTTTCAAGCATGTCTCCAAGACAGCGAGGAAGGCAGTCATTGCTTCCAAAAAATTCGTTATCAAGCCGAAAAAGTTCGAACCGAAAATCAAGCGCGTCAAAAGTGTGCCGCCGACGCCGGAAATTGTAAAAAAATTGATGGACAAAGGCAGGCAAAGAAGTTTTCTCACCGAAGATGAAATCTTTTTGATTTTCGACAATGTCGAAGATTACATTGACATTTACGAAGATTTTTTGGATGAGATTGACAGTATGGGTGTGCAAGTCATCGAGAGCAAGGGCGGTATATTGGGCAGAAAAGAAGAGCGCGAAAAAACTTTGGTCAAAGTCGGCGCCACTTCCGGCCAGCATGGCAAGGCGAGATTTGAAATGCCCGAATTATCAGCTGACTCGATTCAGATGTATTTGCGCGAAATCGGCAAGGTCGCGTTGCTCAAAGGCGATGAGGAATTGTCCTTGGCCAAGAGAAATGAGCGAGGTGATCAGGAGGCGCGCAAACGATTGATCGAAGCGAATTTGCGTTTGGTGGTTTCCATTGCCAAGAAATTCGTCGGCAAGAGCATGTCGCTTTTGGATTTGATTCAGGAGGGCAATATCGGTTTATTCAAAGCGGTTGAGAAATTCGAATACAGAAAAGGTTATAAATTTTCCACATACGCCACTTGGTGGATCAGGCAGGCGATTACCAGGGCGATCTCCGACCAGGCGAGGACCATTCGTATTCCGGTCCACATGGTGGAAACAATCAATAAATTTCAACAAGTCGAACGCCGTTTGATCCAGGATTTGGGCAGAGAGCCATTGCCAGAGGAAATCGCCGCGGAAATGGAAGAAGATGTCAACAAAGTTCGCTATATCATGAAAATTTCGCAAGAAACGATTTCTTTGGAAACTTCGGTTGGTGATGATGAAGAAGAGAGCACTCTCGAAGATTTTATCGAAGATGTCAAAAATGTCAGTCCCGACCGCGCGGCCGCGCTCCAATTGCTCAAAGATTATGTCAAACAAATCATCAAAGAATTATCGCCGAGAGAACAAAAGATTTTGGAAATGCGTTTTGGTTTGATTGATGGCGTGGCGCACACTTTGGAAGAAGTGGGGCAGGAGTTTGATGTGACGAGAGAGCGCATTCGACAGATTGAGGCGAAAGCGTTGGAAAAGATACAGCAGTTTCCGGGGATTGAGAAATTACGCGACTATTGATTGGTTGATTAGTTGATTGGTTTATTGGTTGATTTGTTTATTTGTTGATGTATTAGTTTATTTGTTTGTTGTATATTTTATATGCCGTTTGAACCATTGGAGAAGTTGCGGATTTGGCAGGATGCAAAGGAGATGGCTTTGAGGGTGTTTGAAAATTGTAAACAAATAACGGATTTTTCCTTGAAAAATCAGATTCAGCGTTCGTCGCAATCAGTGGCGGATAATATCGCGGAGATGTACGGTGCGTATTATTTTGAGGTTAAAAACAACTCATTGAGGATTTCTCGAAAAGAAGCGTACGAAACCATAAATCACATTGAAACAATGCGTCTGCGGGGTTATTGGGAAACTCGAAACTGCGAAGACCTAACCCGACAATATCGTAATTTGATTATTTCAATAAATGCCTACATAAAATTTGTAAATAGGCGAAAATGCGAGTGGAACGAAACTCGCAACTCCTAGCTTGAAAAATTTTTATTTTTCTGTATACTATCCTTATCGTAGTCGTTCTTTCATTCTAGGTAGTCCACTCGTCAATCGGTCAACAAATAAACCAATAAACAAATCAACTAATAAACTAATCAACCAAACAACCAACTTATTCCGCGGTAGCTCAGTGGCAGAGCAGTAGACTGTTAATCTATTTGTCGTGGGTTCGATCCCCACCCGCGGAGCTTTGTACCAGTTGCTAACATTGTTGGCTGCTGATACATGGTAAACTAAAATTTCGGTGAAAGCGACCCGTTTGGGTGCTGGACTTGTATAAAACAAACGAGGTTGTGCTCGTTTGTTTTTGTTTTGTTTAATACAAATAAATGTTATTTGTATTATAATGAATTTACAGAAGATGTTTTTATTTATAACTCTCGCAAAGAAAAATAAAATATATGGCAATCAAAAAATCTCAACTTTATAGCTCTATCTGGCAAGGATGCGACGAACTCCGTGGCGGTATGGACGCCTCCCAATACAAAGATTATGTCCTCGTGCTTTTGTTCGTTCGCTATGTCTCGGATAAATATGCCGGTAAGGCCAATCAACTCGTGGACATTCCAGCCGGTGGCAGTTTTTCTGATTTGATAAAACTTAAAGGCAAACCTGATATTGGTGACGGGATCAATAAGGTTTTGAATAAACTGGCTGAAGCCAATGGTTTGCAAGGCGTGATTGATGCCGTTGATTTTAATGATGAAGACAAGCTTGGCAAAGGCAAAGACATGCAAGACCGCCTTTCCAATCTTATCGCTATCTTTGAAAATCCAGATTTAGATTTTAGCAAAAACCGTGCCGAGGGCGATGATCTCTTGGGCGATGCTTACGAGTATTTGATGAAGCATTTTGCCGTTGAGTCAGGAAAAAGCAAAGGACAGTTTTATACTCCGGCCGAAGTTTCTCGTATTATGGCCAAAGTGATTGAAGCCAATAAAGCCGACACCGGTATGCACACCGTTTACGATCCAACCTGCGGTTCCGGTTCGCTTCTTTTGAAAGTCGCTGAGGAAGCTCAAAAGATTACCATTTACGGACAAGAGCTTGATAACGCCACCGCTGGTCTCGCAACTCTTAATATGTGGCTTCATGGTAAGCCCGAGGCCGAAATTAAAAAAGGTCAGAGCACGCTTTCTACTCCGCTTTTCACTGAACATAGCGCTCTCAAAACTTTTGACTACGTCGTGGCCAATCCACCTTTTTCTTATAAGTCTTGGCGAAATGGCTTTGATCCGGATCATGATCAGTATGGTCGTTTTGACGGCTTCGGTATTCCTCCCAAGAAAAACGGCGACTTCGCTTTTCTTTTACATATTTTGAAATCGCTCAAGAGCACTGGGACCGGTGCTGTTATTTTGCCTCACGGTGTATTGTTCCGTGGCAATGCTGAAGCGGAAATCCGCAAAAATATTATTGAACGAGGATATATCAAAGGCATCATTGGCTTACCGGCTAACCTTTTCTATGGCACTGGTATTCCGGCTTGTATTATTGTTTTGGATAAAGCCGGAGCCAGCGATCGCAAGGGCATTTTTATGATTGATGCCTCCAAAGGCTTTGTAAAAGACGGCAACAAAAACCGTTTGCGTGAACAGGACATCCGTAAAATCGTGGACACTTGGAATGGCAAACTGGAAACTGCCAAGTTTTCTCGCTTTGTCGCCAATGAGGAAATAAAGAAAAACGAATATAATCTCAATCTCCCACGCTACATCGATACGCAAGAGCTGGAAGATATTCAAGACATTGAAGCACATCTCAAAGGCGGAATTCCTGACGCTGACATTTCCGCTTTGTCCGCTTACTGGGATATTTGGCCAACGCTTGAAAAATCTCTTTTTAAAGCCAACGGCCGAAAAGGATACAGCGAATTGCTTATCGCCTCGGACGAAATAAAAAAGACAATCATAACTCATCCAGAGTTTGAAACTTTCAGAAAACAAACCTTAAATACTTTTGCAAAATGGCAAAAGGTTTCGGCAGATTTTCTCAAGACTATTAATACTACCAATCATCCCAAAGCGGTTATCCAAAAGATTGCTAGTGATTTGCTTATGGCCTGTGCCAATCTCAAATTGGTTGATAAGTATGATATATATCAACACCTAATGGCCTACTGGGAAGAAGTGATGCAAGACGATACGCATATTATTACTATTGACGGCTGGAAAGCCGGCAAGGAGATAATCCGTTTGCAGAAAGAAAACAAAGGCAAGAAGAAAGATATTGACGGACTTGTCGGCCTTGAAGGTCGTCTTATCCCGATCCTTTTGGCTATCAAAATCTATTTTGTTAAAGAGCAAAAAGCCCTTGATGATTTAAACGCTACTCTTGAGCAGGTCGGCGTTGATATGGATTCGCTTAAAGATGAGCACGGCGGCGAGGAAGGCTTACTTGAAGAAGTGATTGATAATGACAAAATAAGCAAGGCCAGTGTGCTTAAACGAATCAAAGAAATCAAAAACAGTGCAGACGATGCCGATGAGCTGGCCATGCTTGAAAAATACTCGGCTTTATTTGAAAAAGAAGCTGACACCAAGAAAGCGATCAAAGACGCCGAGAAAGATTTGGAGAAAAAAGTACTGATGAAATATCCGACTCTTACCGAAGAAGAAATCAAAACTTTGATTGTTGAACGCAAGTTGATGGACGAATTGTCCGCTCGAGTTTTGGGTGAAATAGACCGCCTCTCTCAGACTCTTACTGGCCGAGTTAAAGAGTTGGCCGAACGTTATGCCGAGCCAATGGCGGAAGTTACGAGCGAAGTGGAAGCGCTTACCAAAAAGGTGGAGAATCATCTCGTTAAAATGGGGTTTGATTTGAAATAATATGAAAAAGATAAAACAAATCGGAATATTTATTATTCTGCCATTGCTCATTATTGGTTGTTTGATATATTTTATAAACTTTAAGATTAATGATATAGAAAAATCTGTGGCCATGACCAACAGTTTAGTTCAGTCCGTGGCTATTTTAATAGGCGGTCTTTGGGCTTATAGAAAGTTTGACTGGGACAAAAGAGCGGAGAATGCTCTAAAAATAAAAGCAATGTTAATGGATTATGCCCAAAGTCATAATTTAGCGGCCGCTCAATATAGAATTGATCAAATGAATAAGGTTGATAACATGCAGTCATGGCTTAATTTTGCTATGAAGATGATTCCCGCGAGAAATGAATTTGCAAAACAAGTTCACCTGTCAATTTATTTACCAGAAAAAACAAGAAAAATATTGTTTGATACGGCTTGGCTCTCGCTAAACAAGGGTAAAGGGCCACAAAATGAGAATATAGATGAAAATTGGAAAAAATTTGAAGAAGAGCTTAATGAAATAAATAAAGAGCTGGATGATATTGTAACTAATTAATTTTATGGCGACAGCAACGCAAAAAATTCCATCAGGATACAAACAAACCGAGATCGGCGTGATCCCGGCGGATTGGGATGTCAAAAAGCTAGGTGATCTTGGCGAAATAAAAATGTGTAGACGAATTTTTAATCACGAAACTAAAGATGTGGGTATAATCCCATTTTATAAAATTGGAACATTTGGAAAAGAAGCTGATGCTTACATACCTCAGGACTTATACGATAACTACCGACACAGGTTTTCATTTCCCAAAAAAGGCGATGTATTAATTTCTGCAGCTGGCACGATAGGTAGGACGATAGTTTATGATGGGATACCGGCATATTTTCAAGATTCAAACATAGTATGGATTAATAATAACGAAGAACTGATTTCCAACGGTTATCTGTATTATGTTTTTCAAATTGTAAAATACAATACTGAAGGCGGAACAATTCAACGGTTATACAACAGTATTATAAAGAGTACTAAATTTATTTGTCCTACCAAGCCTCAACAAACCGCTATTGTCTCTATCCTCTCCGATACTGATGCACTGATTACAAAAACCGAAAAACTAATCCAAAAGAAAAAAAATATCAAAAAAGGTGCAATGCAGGAATTGCTCACTGGCAAATTACGTTTGCCTGGGTTTAGTGGATTGTGGGTTAAATTACCACTAAGCAAAATGATCAATATTCCAGTAAGCGACGGACCTCATCTTACTCCTAGATTTCTTAGAAATGGAATCCCATTTTTATCAGTGAATAACTTAGTTGGAAATAAAATCGACCTTACTGATCTTAGATATATCTCTAAGCACGACCACGAAGAATTTTCCAAAAAATGCAAACCACAAAAGGGTGACATTTTGCTTGGAAAGGCCGCCTCAGTTGGTTTGTCTGCGGTTGTTGAATTTGATTTTGAATTTAATATTTGGTCTCCTATAGCATTAATTAGGTTAAACAGCGACCATAATTCGAAGTTTGTTTCCTATTCACTGCAAACACGCGCAGTGATAAATCAAATAAAACTTTTTACAAACTCATCCTCTCAAGGAAATATAGGTATGGGTGACATTGAAAAAATTGAATTTATTGTCCCGCCCAAAGACGAGCAAACAGCTGTCGCAAATGTTTTATCCGACATGGACACCGAAATAGAAAAACTGGAATCGCAACTCACCAAATATCAAAATATCAAACAAGGAATGATGCAGACACTTTTAACAGGCAAAATAAGATTACTTACAAAATAACAATATGGAAACACTAAACACAACTAAAGTCGGCCAGCTGGAACGCAAAACGCAAGATCGTATTGTGGCTTTGTTTCGTGATCGGCTCGGCTACGATTATCTCGGCAACTTTGAAGAACGAGAGGAAAATAACAATGTTGAAGAAGTCTATTTGCGCTCTTTCCTTTTGCGATCCGGCCACAGCGAGACTTTGATCAGCAAAGCGATTGAAAAGCTAAAGAAATGCACCAATCGTCCGCAGATGAGCTTGTATGATTTAAATAAAGAAACTTATAGCTTGCTTCGTTACAGTGCCAAAGAACGAGAGAAATTGGGAGAGCACAAACAAGATGTTGAATTTATTGACTGGGAACATCCGGAGAATAATCATTTTGCTATCGCCGAGGAAGTGACGATCAAAGGCAACCGCACCAAACGACCGGATATTGTGCTGTATGTAAACGGCATCGCTGTCGGTGTGATTGAGCTCAAGCGAAGTATCGTGTCCGTGTCTGAAGGTATCCGCCAAAACATTGGTAATCAAAAAGAAGAATTTATCAAAACATTTTTTGGCACGATTCAGTTGGTAATGGCCGGCAATGATACCGAGGGCTTGCGTTATGGTACGACCGAAACTCCTGAACAGCATTATTTGTCTTGGAAAGAGACTGGCCTTGGCAGTGAGTCTAGATTGGACCGTGCCATTTTGCAGATCTGCGATAAGAAACGATTACTGGAAATCATCCACGACTTTATTGTTTTTGATAGTGGTATAAAAAAGACTTGTAGACACAATCAGTATTTTGGCGTTAAGGCCGCTCAGGACTATGTCAATCGCCACGAGGGTGGAATTGTTTGGCATACACAAGGCAGTGGCAAAAGTTTGACGATGGTTTGGCTCGCCAAATGGATTCGCGAAAATATCAACGACGCTCGGGTGCTTTTGCTTACCGATCGCACCGAACTTGATCAGCAAATCAAACAGGTTTTTGATGGTGTGAATGAAGAAATATATCGAGCACCGAGTGCCAGAGATTTATTGGATGAATTAAATAAAAAAGATAAATGGTTGCTTTGTTCGCTCGTGCATAAATTTGGCCGAGTGAACGGGACCGGCGAGCTTGATGTTGATGACTATCTTTCCGAGATAAAGAAAAACCTGCCGAAGGACTTTTCCGCCAAAGGCAATCTGTTTGTGTTCGTGGATGAATGTCATCGCTCACACACCGGCAAACTGCACGAAGCGATGAAGGAACTTTTGCCGACCGCAACATTTCTTGGTTTTACCGGCACACCGCTTCTCAAGGTTGATAAATCAAACAGCATCGGTGCATTCGGACCGTATATCCATACTTATAAATACAACGAAGCCGTGGCCGACAAGGTGGTTTTGGATTTGCGTTATGAAGCTCGCCGAGTGGATCAAAGTATCAGCTCCCAAGATAAGATTGACGAATGGTTTGAAGAACGCACTCAAGGCCTTACTGATGTCGCCAAAGCCGAGCTCAAACGACGCTGGGGTACAATGCAAAGTTTGCTCTCGTCTCGATCACGATTGGAGAAGGTGGTTTTTGATATCCTTGATGACTTCTACAAAAAGGATCGTTTGGCTAGTGGTCGTGGCAACGCCATGCTGGTGGCTAGCAGTATCTATGAGGCTTGCCAGTATTACGAAATTTTCCAGACGATGGGCTTTACCAAGTGTGCCGTGGTAACTTCTTATGAACCCGGTGCTTTGTCTACTGATACTCGAGAATATGCGGTATATCAAAAAATGCTAAACGGCAAAAGCACGGAAGATTTTGAGAAAGAAATCAAAAAGAAATTTATTGAGACTCCGGGTCAGATGCAGTTATTGATTGTAGTGGACAAACTTTTGACTGGTTTTGACGCACCGCCAGCGACTTATCTCTATATCGATAAGAACATGCAGGATCACGGCTTGTTCCAAGCAATCTGTCGTGTGAACCGTTTGGATGGTGAGGATAAAGAGTACGGCTACATCGTGGACTATCGGGACCTATTCAAAAAACTGGAGAAAGCTGTCGGTGATTATACTGCCGGTGCTCTTGAGGGCTTTGATAAGGAAGATGTGCTCGGGCTTTTGAAGGATCGCATGGATGAGGGCAAAAAAGATTTGGATGAGGCAATGGAAATTGTGAAAGCCCTTTGTGAACCAGTATCTCCGCCAAAGGATTCAGCGATGTATATCCGCTATTTCTGCGGTGATGTTGAAAATCCTTACTCTCTAAAAGAAAATGAAATCAAGCGAGTAAAACTTTATAAATCAGTCAGTCATTTACTTCGGGCTTATGCCGACTTGGCCAACGATATGGCTGATGCTGGTTATACCAAAGATCAGGCACAAGCGATTGAGCGAGAAGTCAGGCATTACGAACAAGTGCGAATGGAAGTTAAGCTGGCCAGTGGTGACTACATCGATCTAAAGAAATACGAGCCGGCAATGCGAGTTTTGATTGACCGTTATATCTC
>Ga0172379_10003738_pt1 | contig 23697 bp, 23 predicted proteins | sample GrowelOW334metaG_FD_119756 | JGI IMG/M metagenome (GOLD analysis project Ga0172379, IMG submission 119756) | Groundwater microbial communities from an aquifer near a municipal landfill in Southern Ontario, Canada - Groundwater well OW334 metaG | ecosystem: Environmental > Aquatic > Deep...
ACCCGCCCTCGATGAATGTCCTTGCCATTGAGCTCAGAAACATCGTTTCGTAGGGTTTGGTGATCTCAGTGATCACTTTCTCGGGGGCAAAGTCGCCCTCGACCAAGGTGTGAAAGAACTTCTGGTCGCTCAAAATAGCCTCCTTTAGGCGTTGTTGCGATGCCTGTTTATAACATCAAAAATAGTCTTGGTCAAATGAGCAGATCAATGTATCGTTGCCGTATGCCACTAACATCTTGCCCGCTTTGCACATCAGCAGATCTCTCTCTTATTTTAGACCTCGGCTTCCATCCGATTGCGGACACATTTCTTAAAGAAGAGTGGCTCATGGAGCCCGAGGTGCGCTACCCTCTACAGGTGCTGATGTGCCGCTCGTGCGGCCACGCGATGAACTCCTATGTGGTGCCTAAAGAAGCACGCTACCAGGAACACGAATACAGCTATGACTCCGGCAACTCAAAGGTTTCGGTCGCTCACTTTGATGAGATGGCAAAGGAGGTTTCTAGAGAGGTAGGAGTGTCCGCCAATGATCTAGTAGTTGATGTCGGGGGAAACGTGGGCACGCTGCTTAAAGCTTTTAATGTTCGCTCTGGAGCAAAAATCCTCAATATTGAACCCTCCGGCAACATTGCCGCGCTTGCGGTTAAGGACGGTGTTGAGACCATACAAGATTTTTTTAACGAGCGCGCGGCCAAGGAAATACAAAAAAGGGGAGGGGCGAAAGTAATAGCAGCAACCAACGCGTTCAACCATATCGACGGTCTGGACGCGTTTATGACAAATATTGTCGCATCACTCACGCCGGACGGCGCGTTTGTATTTGAGGCGCCCTATTTGCTCCACCTGGTTGAGAAAATGGCGTTCGACACCATTTACCTCGAACACATTTCATACTTCGCCCTCAAACCCCTCGCGCCTTATTTTAAGAAGTTCGGCCTCACTATCACCGAAATCGTTGAGAACGACTATATGGGCGGCTCTATCCGCGTGACCGCGCGCCTCGGGAGTGTTGCAGAGACGCCGTCTGTTGCCGAGTGTATTGCAAAAGAAGAAGCCGCCAAGCTCTACGACCTTGAGACCTATGTGCAAATGACAGGCAAGATGAAAGAATTTAAGTTTTCACTCTTGCGCCAGCTTATAGACGCGCGTCTCTCGGGAGGTAAGGTGATAGGCATCGGTGCGGCAACCAAAGGCAACACGCTGCTCAACTACTGCGGCATAGACTCGACATTGCTCGACTTCGTCACCGACGCTTCACCTCTTAAGGTAGGCAAATACACGCCTGGTTCTCACATCAAAATACTTCCAGATGAGGCAATTACGCTTGAAGTAACTCATGCACTCATCCTGCCGTGGAATATCGCCGAATTTCTAAAAGGAAAACTTGCTCCAAAATACCCGAACATTTCCTTCATTGTTCCTCATATAGAGTAGCGTATGGTCGACCTACTCAATCTTAAAAAATCCTACCAAGGTATATTGCTTGACCTCGACAACACTCTCTATGAGTATGAGCCTTGCCACCTGTATGCGCTCGCAATGTGTTATCAATTTTTTAGCGATAATGTCGAAGGAATCGAGTTCGAAAAATTTTGCACGCTATACCAGATGGGAAGGGATGCAGTAAAAAAAAATAATATAGGAACCGCAGGTTCTCACTCCAGACATCTTTATTTTCAGTTGATGCTTGAGAGTATGTTTGGAAGGACTCGAGTTGAGGAGTCGCTTAAACTAGGGGATCTTTATTGGAGTTCGTTTATTGAAAAAATGAAAATTAGGCCCTGGGCCCTTAAGCTTCTCAGAGACGCAAAAGAGCAAGGAATTAAGGTCGTTATAGTAACCAACTTAGACGCGCCCTTACAATACAGGAAACTAGTACACTTGGGTGTCGAAGATTTTATTGATTTTCTGGTGACGTCAGAAGAAGCTGGGGCCGAAAAACCAGACCGGAAGATCTTTGAAGTGGCACTTGATAAAATTGCTCTAAGGCCGGATGATGTCGTAATGATAGGCGACGATGAAGAGCGTGACGGTCTGGGGGCAAGGGCTCTCGGCATACCATTCATACTATGTGGTTAATCGAATTTCTTAAAAAAAACTTCTTCATCCCAAACTTTATATCCTGGTTCATAATCAGGATACCTGCTGTGGCCGAGCATAACATCGGTAAGTATGGCGCCATAAAAAAAGCTTTTTATCTCACTGGTCTCGAACAGTTGGAGGGGGATTATCTCGAGTTCGGTGTGTTTACCGGGAGTTCTTTTGTGTGTGCGCTACGCGCCCATAAGACACTCCGCTATCTTGGTAATATAGAAACTAGCTTTTACGGATTTGATTCCTTTGTGGGTTTTGGAGAAGTCTCCGAGAATGATACTCATCCTTTTTATCAGGATTCTACGTTTTCAGTACACGAAGAAAGGGTTGTCGGCAACATTCTAAAGAAAGCCGGGAACATCCCAGTTAATATAATTTCGGGTTATTTTGAGGAAACGTTACAAGGAAAAACGGCAGGATCTTTAGGGGTTAAGAAAGCAAGAGTGGTGCTCATCGACTGTGACCTTAAAGACCCGACACGTTTGAGCTTGAATTTTATACTTCCTGTCCTCCAGCCTGGTACAGTGGTCATTATGGATGATTTCTTCTCATACAGAGGGGATGAAGAAAAAGGAGTAGCTGGCGCGTTTAGCGAATTTTGCAAAGAGAACCCTGGTATATCGTGGAGGAAAGTGTCGGATTATGGATATGGCGGCGTAGTCTACATTGTTTCTTCTATACGCTAGTGTATGAAAAAGAAAACGAGAAACACCCTCCTGTTCTTGGGTATTGTTTTTTCAATTGTGATTATAGGATTGCGCCTCGAGTATCAGTTTGGAGCGGCGGCCCAAGAACTGGGAGCGTTCTCCGAATTGCTTGGATACGAAGAAGATAAAAATTACGCCGTACTCGTTTTTGATAGGGAACGTGAACCACTTTTGTTTCTAGCCACCGTCTCTGAAGGTAAGGTGAATTTAATATCAGTTATGCCAGCTGCTGGCGTTATGGAGGGTTTGCCAAAATCTGACTTTACTAAGACAGCAGAGTCTCTGATAGAAAGAGTGGTTGCTTCAAGGGTACTAACTACCGTTAATGTAGTTGCATTTATGACGAGTGATGCTGCGGGGCGTTTAACAGATGCGCTTGGCGGCCTCTCTATGGGTGATGCAAAGATAGATTCAAATAACCTAGCGAGTGCAGTTTGGGGCGCTGCTTACGGAGAAGGTGCCGAAGAAAGACTGGCGGATATGTTGTCGTTTCCAAAACAAAAGTTGGTAACTCGCAGTAAGGCATTATTGATCGCTGGGAAGGATATTTTTTCTCAAAAAATGGCGGCTGCCTACATAAAGAACGGCTCTCTTTTTGGTGAATCGTGTCTTGGGGCCTGCGAAGCTCAAATGTTTGAATATTTTGGTTCCAGTGTTAGTCTGGAGCGGTAAATGAACCCTGTTGTCCTGCTAAGACAGTATCTAACAGAACGAAACGGTAAGAGCAAGGTGCCAATACTCTCGCACCCTGTGTTTTGGGTTGTGCTAGTCATTAAGTTGGCAGCGCTGTTTTTTGTCGGTCCAAGTGTCTTAAGTGATGGTTATGTCACTTTCGTAAACTATTTTGTAACCTCACAGTTCTCTAACCCTTATGAGTGGTTTGCTGGTCAAGCCATTATATTTCCGTTTCCCGGGTTGATGCTTTTTATATTGACGGCATCAAAATTATTATTCGGCTTTTTTGGAGGAATGGATTTATTTGCTCTACGCCTGCCGCTCTTGGTTGCCGACCTCGCAATCTTCCTAGTACTTATACGGTGGATCAAAAATAGGCAGTTAAAAGTTTTATGGTACTATTGGTGTTCTCCAATTATCTTTGCAGTAAGTTACGTTGCGGGATTTCTAGACATTATTCCGATTGCTTTTTTGTTTATATCCCTCTACTTTCTTTTTAGGGAAAAATATTTCCTTGCTTTTATTATCCTCGGCCTTTCCCTTGCCACCAAGACAGGGCTTGTTATCTTGCTCCCATTTGCGTTTGTGTATCTCCTTAAAGAGTATGAACACCCTCTTCGCGCCCTTCAATACTTATTCCTCTCGTTCATCATGTATATGCTGTTCAATGTGTGGTTTTTGGAAGGACCGGGGTTTTTAGAAACTGTTCTTTCTGGTGGGCAGTCGTTTGCATCTAACATCGGTATAGATTTTGGAGGAGTGGTATTATATATCGCACCGCTTGTATATATAGGCCTTTTAGCTGCTAGCCTTGCCTTCCAAAGGCTGCACAGGGATATGTTCCTGATGTTTATAGCTTTTTCGTTAGGCGCTATAACATTGTTTGTTCTTCCTCAAGCTGGGTGGTATTCTTGGATACTGCCGTTTTTTGCATATTTTTTCGCAAAGGAGGAACGTGTGGGGACATACCCTTTTATACTTCTTCACTTAGCTTTCTTCGCTTACTTTATTTTAGTACCAGATTATGTTTTGTTAAACGCGCTGTTGCCTACTTCATTTTTAAGTACTAATCAGATAGCAGTTAATACTGCGTTTACCTTGCTTCAAGGGGCGCTGCTTCTCAACATTGTATGGGTCTATCGGCTGGGTATACAGCAGGGCATGCGACACAAAATACTCTACAAACCCTATCTTATCGGGATAGCAGGAGATTCAGCAAGTGGAAAATCTACCCTAACCCGGTTGATATCTCAAGTGTTTGGAGGACATAATACGCTTGAAGTTGCAGGAGATGATATGCATAAATGGGAGAGGGGAGATTCTCGACTTTCACACATTACACACCTTAATCCACTAGCAAATAAACTCCATGATGATATGGAGCATGCATTGCAGCTTAAACAGAATGAAAGTGTAATGAGGAATTTTTACGATCACACAGTGGGTCGCTTTACATCGGCCGAGCGTGTCCGACCTAAAAAAATAATTGTGCTGCAAGGTCTGCATACTCTATATTTGCATACTACGCGCAACTTGCTCGACCTGAAGGTGTTTCTTTCACCGAACGAGAATTTAAGAAGGAGGTGGAAGCTTGAGCGAGATGTGGTCGAGAGAGGAGGTGATCAAGAGAGTGTCCTAAAACAACTAGAAGCGCGCAGTGCAGATTCTGAGAAATATATACAGGAACAGAAAAAATATGCTGACGTAGTGTTGTCTGTTGATTGGCAAGATTCCAACCAAGTGCTTGAAATTCAGTGTGATAACTCCATCAATATAGATTTGTTGGTTGAGTCATTAAAAAACAAAACAGGTTTATTGGTTTCTCATGAACACGGCGATGATGTACAGCGTTTTGTGGTCGAGGGAGTAATTCAGAGTGAAGAAGTCGAAGAACTTGCCTACGAGCTGGTCCCTGATATATGGGAACTCAATCGTAAAGAGCAACAATGGGAAGGTGGTATAAATGGAGTAATACAGCTGTTTTTAGCGAGCGTTGTGTTTTATAAGGCCAAACTCGAACATCATGGACTCTAAAGGGTTTAGTGAAATGCACTGGCTTGCATCAAAGTATGAAATGCGTCCTGACGTAGTACAGGGTGCTGGGGGAAATGTGTCGGTAAAGATAAGTGACGAGCTTATGCTTATTAAGGCTTCTGGGAGAGATTTTTCAGAACTGAAAAACGAGAGCGGCCTTGTGCCTGTTTTCTATAAAAATTTACAAACGTATTTACTCGACCCAACCTCCGCAAAGGCTGATGAGCGTACTCATCTTGCAACAGCACTTCTAAACACTAAGAGAGAATCTGAAAAGGACCGCCCTTCGATGGAGGTATGGTTCCATACATTGCTACACAAATATGTACTCCACACTCATTCGGTCTATGTTAATATCCTCGCGTGCTCTGAAGAAGGTTCGGCTTTGTTTGGCCAAATTATGAAAAGAAATAATGTTACGTTTCAAACCTTTCCTTACTACAACCCAGGATTTGAGCTCGGGCATGCAATGGCAAGGCAATTTCAAACTACTGACGTTTTGCCAGCGGTTATTTTCCTTGAAAATCATGGGATCATCGTGCACGCGGATGCCCTAGAGGAGTGCGCTACTTTACACGAAATAGTCGAAGAAAAAATAAAAGAAGCGCTGGATATAGAGAGTGCAGTTTTTGATATGAGTGAACTACAAAATGAGGAGATATATGATTTTGAGGACCTAACCATCTTCCCAGATCAGGTGATTTATCCTGCACACGCGGCAATACGAGCGGCACATCGGTTTATACTAAAACATGTCCGTGCGCGAGGTTTCCATATACGCACAATACCAGGTGAGCATGTACACACAGTAAAAAATATGGAGTCAGAGGAATATAGAAAAGGTCTCAAAGCATAATAACGTATGGCACCGGTAACCATTCACAGAGTAAATAGTATAAACACACTACGTTCGCTTGATTCTCGATTTGGGGTAGAGATAGATATTAGACACAATCCTGCAACGGGAAAACTCTACTTAAACCATGACCCTGGGGTGGGAGACGATTTTGAAGAATATATAAAGGTAGCTGCCTCAAAAAAATGTCCATTGATTATTCTTAATATAAAAGAGGCGGGGATAGAACGTGTAGTTATAGACATGATGGTATCGTTCGGGATACAAGATTGGTTTTTACTTGATGTTGAATTCCCATTCATTTACAAAGCGGCGCATGCCAGCATTCCTGATCTCAACGGCCGCGTGGCGATCAGATATTCTGAAAGCGAGCCTATAGAGCAGGCGCTTCGTTTGGCCGGATGTTTTTCTTGGGTGTGGGTTGATGTAAACACCTCACTACCGCTTAATCCTCAATCCTTCGCGCAACTGCGGGATGCGGGATATAAAATAGCCCTGGTCTGCCCCGAGCGGTGGGGAAGGGGTGAAGATATTCCGAAATACATTCAATACATGAAGGAAAATGGGATACATGTTGATACGATTATGACCTCACCACTTCACGCAAGCGAATGGGAGACATCCGGGGTGTTGTTTTAATAAAGGTTGTGCTAATTTGAGGGTGCACTATGAGGATTGTAATCTTAATGGGCGGGTCTGGATCTCGATTTGCTGCGGTTGGCTATCATAAACCGAAACCACTGATCAGGGTAGACGGCAAAACCATGATTGAGCATGTTGTCTCAATGTACCCAGGCGACCACGAGTTTATTTTTGTGCTCAACGAAAATTTTGCCGATAATGAGGTGGTTCGTTCACTTGCAAAAACATTACCTTCCGCACAAGTTATACAGATACCATCGCATAAAATCGGGCCAGTTCACTCACTGTCGCTCATTTGGAATACGTTGCCGAGCGACGAATCTGTTTTGGTTTCGTATTGCGACTTCAACGCACACTGGGATTTTGCCGATTTTGCACGCAAGGTTGAGGACGGTACATGGAGCGGTGCCGTGCCGTCGTATACGGGCTTTCACCCACACCTCCTCCATAAAAAGAAATACGCCGGTATCCTTGCGGATACTGAAGGAAAGATTGAGATGATAAAGGAAAAACATTCTTTCACTTCCGACCCCAAAAACTCATTTCACTCCGCAGGGAACTACTATTTCTCAAATGCGGGTGAGATGCGGCATTATGCAGAGGAGTTGATACAAAGCGGAGAAACCCTAAACGGGGAATTTTATATGAGCATGGTGTACTATCGGTACCTTGCTGAAGGAAAAAGTATATTAACGTATCCGCTTACACACTTTCTCCAATGGGGCACCCCGGAAGATTTGGAAGAGTATGAGGCTTGGTCAAGTCTTATACAAGGCGCAAAAAAAGGAGTAACTGATATTCCAGACAGTCGAAGCGCCCTTGTTAGGATTCCTTACGAGGAGCAATCTCAAAATTATCAGCGGTCGCTAAAGTACTGGCAGGAGTACTTTTCCAAATAACGTATGGCAAATGTAATACCGATGGCCGGCCTCGGATCTCGATTTGCTGATGTTGGCTACGCGCTTCCAAAACCTCTTATACCGGTCGGAGGCAAGCCCATGATTGTGCGGGTTATTGAGTCGCTGCCGGAATCTAACAAGTGGATTTTTCTCGTTCGAGAAGAGCACATCGCTGAATATGCGATCGATTCGCTCATAAAGACGAAGATTCATGATGCTATTATCGTGCCTGTTGTCGGGATTACGGAGGGTCAAGCCTCCACTTGTGCGCTCGCGCTGCCGTATCTTGAGCCGGATGAACCGTTGTTTATTGCGGCGTGCGACAATAGTTTTTTGTTTAACAGAGAAAAATTTGAATCATTAAAAAAAGATCCGTCTATTGATGCGGTCGTTTGGACTTTTACCAAACATGCTTCCTTGCACGAAAAGCCGGAAAGTTGGGGTTGGGTGAAGCTGGGAAAAGACGGTCTAACTATTGATGATGTGTCGGTAAAGGTTCCTATTTCCGACGATCCGTTCAATGGTCATGCAGTAGTGGGAGCCTTTTATTTTCGCCGTGCTGCAGATTTTAAGGAGGCGTATGAGCTCATGGTCAAGGCTAATCACCGTACTAAGGGAGAATTTTATGTTGATTCCTTGCCAAAGTTTTATAAGCAACTACATAGAAAAAGCGTTATATTTGATGTAGACTTGTACGTCGGGTGGGGTAAACCCGAGGACCTCTCTTTGTATGAGGAGTGGGAACAAAAGGTAAAAACAGATTCGTTCCCCGAAGATCCGGAATTTGCTACATGGAAGAAATTCATACTTTCTCTGCCGTAAAATCTTTTATTAAGACGCACTGGATAGTTGCGAGCTTTTTTGTTTTCGGTCTTTTTATGTTTGTTGGAGTGAGACTCCACGCAGAGTCGTACACTTGGGGGGTATATAACGACGACGAGTATCATACTATCCAACAAGGCCTCAACTTTATTGTAAATGGTGAAGTCGAAAACTTTAGAGCACAAGAAGCCACTCGATGGCTCGTGCGAGCGTTCTACCCCTATGCGCTCGTGTATATGAATACGCATATGGGTGGCAATGTGTACCTCGACGGTTGGAAATATCCCGGCCATGGGTATGTAACTCAGAACTTTGTGGACCATGCCAATATTCCCACTGTCTTCTCTCTAGACCCAAACCTCAGAGATCTCTTTCATGCGCTTCGAGTAGAATACGTTGCCTTTGTTGCGCTCTGCATACTTACACTCCTTTTCTTTTTCTTGAGCAAAAAATACTACGTGGTCGCATTTGGAAGCATATTTCTCCTTGGATTTAACCTTGATCTACTACATGAACAGAAAATATTCTACATCGAGCCAGGCATGCTTGCCTCGCTCGCCTTACTAATCTTGGCATACTGCTATGTCCTGTATCGAGGAAAAATTTCCTCTAAAGAAATACTCACATTCAGTTTTTTGGCAGCCTGGATGGTTTCCACTAAACTATCAACTATATTTTTTGTGGCTCTACCACTTATCCTTATTTCTTTAATATCCTGGCCAGATTATAAAATAATTTTCAATAAAGTAGGCACTTATATTTTAGGCTTGCCGCTGTTCTATATACTCATTAATTTCCCCGCGTTTTTAACGCTTAATAGTTTCAACACCTATCTACACGATCTTTTCTCAAATTTCTGGCAATATGCCGCAGGTAGCGACCCAGGTATCACCACACAGCCGGGTATACATCATCTAGGTCTCATCATATATCAGCTTGAGGGTTTGTTTGGGTTTGCACTTTATGTACTTCCTGTAATGGTTGTATTCGGTCTCTACTATGCTTCTAAGCGTGAGAGGATGATATTGTGGCCACTTTTGGCACTCGTTGTGCTAAGTATAATCTCGCTTTCGGGACAACACGTGTATCTCCTTAGGAACGCTATTCCTTTTTACTTGCCGATACTGCTTGTAGCCCTGCTAGCCCTTGAGATAGTTACGAGAAAGTTTTTTTCTATATATGGGTGGAAGCATACAGTCGGGGGACTACTTATGCTATTTCTGTTCTCTGTATCGGGAATTTTTTTTCACGCGGGAGGCACTGCTTTTATTACGGAATTTTGGCCAAGACCGGCACTCGCCCTACACTCCCAGCTTGAGATGTTGCATGGGCGGGCGCAACCGGGAGACAGGTGGTATGCAGTCGGTTTTTCAAGAGATTTTTTTAAGGGAGGTGTATACAGCAATATCATTACGTTTAAACAAAATGTGTCTCTCGACTTGAACAGCAAAGAATATCCTCAACTTGAATCCAGATACTCCGCATTTACAAAAGGAGCTGTTGTAATAGTAGCTGCTCAAGGAAACAATAAACATCTCACTCATTACATATTGCCGAAACATTTTGTGGATAATCTTCAGTTTGGAAACTACTACGTGTTCTTTAATGTGCGTTAGGAATATGAAAAAACTCTCCATTATTATCCCGTGCTACAACGAGGCAAAAAGCCTACCTGCTCTGGTAGAGGAAATAGTGCAGGCTGTCGATCGAGATGATGTCGAGGTAATCCTCGTTAATAATGGTTCTCAAGACGATACTGAGAATGTTCTTGAGGAAGTTACTAAAGGAATCCCATACATACGAGTAGTCACCGTCCCAGTAAACCAAGGCTACGGTTACGGCATACTTGAAGGTCTTAAAGCGGGTAATGGAGAGTATTTGGGCTGGATACATGGAGACCTCCAGACACCTTTTCGAGACACTCTCGCTGCTATCTACACTATCGAGTCTTCGGGCAATCGAAAGGATATATATGTAAAAGGTTCAAGAAGTGGAAGGCCTCTCCTCGATCAATTTTTTACCCTCGGCATGAGCGTGTTCGAGTCTTTACTGCTTGGTGAGCAAATGTCTGACATTAATGCCCAACCAAATATATTTCATCGCAGCTTCTTTCAGCAATGGAATAATCCTCCACACGATTTCTCTCTCGATTTGTTTTCCTTATACACAGCTCAAATTGAGGGCATAGAAGTGGTGAGGATCCCCGTGCTGTTTCCTCCACGAAGACACGGACACTCTCACTGGAACTTTGGTTTTAAATCTAGAATCAAATTTATAGTAAGGACGGTTAAGTACAGTCTTGAACTCGAAAAGAAAATAGGGATTAGAAAAACTATCAGCGCACGGCTCCGCCACCTCACCTTTCTTAAATATCTCTTAGCGGGTGGGGTGGCAGGCATAATCCACCTATGTCTCCTGTATGTCTTTACTGATATCTTACATATCTACTACCTCATCTCAACATCTGCTGCGCTGTTTATAGTTTTTTGGATCAGCTTTTTCCTGCAAAAATACTGGACGTTTGTTGAAAAATCATCTCATCGTATCAAAACTCAAGCCACTCACTATTTTGTGATGCATACGTTTAACTTCGTAGCGAATGGAGCTCTTATGTACCTCTTCGTCAGTATTTTGGGTGTATGGTACATGTTATCTCAAATAGTAATATCTCTTAGTATTGCGTGTGTCACTTTTTTTATCAATAAAAAATTTATCTTTTCTAAAAATAAGTAAAATGTAAAATGCTCTTTTTAGAGCAGGGCATTCTTTCTGCCTTGAAGATATACGATTAGATATATGATCGCGGTGCTGAGCTCTGATAGGAGGATGGCGGCAACAGCACCCCAGAGCCCGAATAGGGGGATGAGCCCGCAGATGAGGGCAAATCTGACTCCCTGGCTGGTAAGTATCACTGCAGAGCGTTTTTTAACTTGGCCGTGGGTAACAAAAAAGGTATCAATAAGTCCTCTTGGCAAGAGCAAGATACTCAAAGCCAGTATTTGGCTCACCAAAATTGCGTCGATGTATTTAGGAAACAGATAGGTAAACAAAAACGGTACCAGGACAATGTACCCGGCTGTCATAACGGCGCATACCCAAAACATCTGCCAAAGCCGAAGGGTAAGAGTTTTGTACAAAACCTCTTCGGTTTTTGAAGCGATTTTGCGGAAGCTGACTGAAAGAAAATTGTTGATGAGATTTTTTGCCTCTCCCATAGGCCCGAGTGCGAGCGCATAGAGTGCAAGCGTTGCAGGAGTAGTAAAGTGCCACAGAAGCAGTTGGTCAATCTGCCCGGCCCCGATTTGGAAAAACGCGAGCACGCTCATTTGTTTGCCGTAGCGGATGGTCTCGGCGACATGCTCGGGGGAGCCGTGTATCTTTAGTCTGCGCAGCATCCACAAATATCCTAGCCAGGATGCGATGGTGCTTGATGCAAAATACGCAAGCACTATCCATACGACATTTTTTGTAATGACTATGGTGAGTAGGATAATTATAAAAGGAACAAGTATGCGCGGGATCCCGTAAATGGCCGGTGTCTTAAAATCACCGAGCCCAACCCAAATGCCTTTTGTGGTGCCGAGGCCGGTAGCAAATGTGTTTGAGATCGCAATAAAGAGGAATATATATCCGAGGTCGGAGTTGCCTTGAGCGAAGTAATAAAAACTTATCCCGAGCGTTGCGATGCTTGCGGGGATGCTCCAAAAAATTGCCGTGCGGACCACCGCCGGTACGACGTTTTTCTTGCCCTGCGCAACCGCTCGCATAACGGCGGCACCCAAGCCGTTAAGTGTAAATGTGGCAACAAAACCAGCTGATGCAATGGCGTATTTGTAGGTGCCGAATTGCTCCGGAGTAAGTAGGTTGGCAAATGCCACAGTGAGGAGCATGCCGGTGCCGACCGAAATAATCCGGCTAAAGTTGAGCCAAAAATTAGCCGAAAAAAAGTGCACCATATCGGTTTTGGTGTACTTCTCGCTTCGACGCAAGAGGTTGTGCAGCGGGTCCTTAAGCTTTTTTGGCATTACGCATAAGTATAACCCTTGCAGACCGCCAAGAGTTATAGCCTGGGCAGGTGTTATCTGCTATAGTCTCCAAGCAATGAAAACAGCACTCATTACCGGCTCGGCGGGCCTCATTGGCTCAGAATCCTCACGCTTTTTTGCCAAAAAAGGCTATTTTATCGTGGGTGTCGACAATGATATGCGCGCCTACTACTTTGGCCCCGACGCGAGCACGAGCTGGAATAGCGACAAACTTAAGGAGGAACTTGGAGCTAATTATGTCCACTACAATGTCGACATCCGCCACCACGACAAGATCGAGGAGATCATCAAGCGGCACAAGCCAGACATCGTGATCCACACCGCAGCACAGCCTTCCCACGATTGGGCGGCGAAGGAGCCGTACACAGATTTTTCGGTTAATGCGGGCGGCACGCTTGTGATGCTCGAGAGCGTGCGCCAGTTTGCCCCTGATGCGACGTTTATCTTTACCTCGACCAACAAAGTATACGGCGACACTCCTAACTCTCTGCCGCTTGTCGAGAAGGAAACGAGGTGGGAGGTAGACGAGTCGCACCCGTATTTCAAAGGCATTGATGAAAAAATGTCGATCGACCACACGCTCCATAGCGTGTTTGGTGCATCAAAAGTTGCTGCAGACGTATTAGTGCAAGAGTACGGAAAATATTTTGGGATGAAGACCGGCGTTTTTCGCGGCGGCTGCCTCACGGGCCCCAACCACAGCGGCGCACAGCTCCACGGCTTTCTTGGCTACCTTGTGAAGTGCGTGGCAACCGGCACGCCGTATACGATCTTTGGCTACAAAGGCAAGCAGGTGCGCGACAACATCCACGCGTATGACTTGGTAAATATGTTTTGGCATTTTCATCAAAACCCGAGGCCGGGCGAAGCATACAACGCGGGCGGCGGCCGTGAGTCAAACATCTCAATGCTCGAGGCGATTAAAAAGGCGGAAGAAATTCTCGGTAAGAAAGCAATCGTTACCTACAAAGATGAGCCTCGAGTGGGTGACCATATATGGTACATCTCCGACCTCTCAAAATTTAAATCACACTATCCGGAATGGAAATTGACCTACGATATGGACAAAACGCTGCGCGAAATCGCCTCCCGCTGGACGTAGTTGCACTGTAGTATAAAAAAGTGTTCTATTTGAAGCGGAGTAGAAGCCTGTTCCTAAACTAGAGGAGGAGAAGTTGGCTAAAGAGGTTGTTGTGCACACGGTGCTCATCACATTCTACACGGGAACCCCGGAGGAGAAGAGAAGGGAGATCCTCGCGCGCTTTGCGAAACTAGGTGAAGAATGTGGCGGCGTGAATGCCGGCATTCTCGGATGGGCTGTCAAGTCGAACCTGGATCTCAGCAAGAAGAAGCACGTCAGCCTGATGCAGGCCGCCATATTCGAGGATGTGGAGGCTTTTCAAGCGTTTCGTGCCCACGACAAGCATGCGCGGTTGCGCAACGAGCTGAGAGAGCTCGCCGACTGGATATCCGGCGACATTGTAGTAGAGCGCTCGGGTCTCAAGCAGGTCCTCAAGAATATCTGAAGTATGCGTCGCCGCTCCCCAGAGGGGAGCGGCCTTTCTTTTGGAGGGGGAGTGAGGTACTCTTTTTACTATATGAATTATACGAAATGGCTTAATTGGGGAATTATCACCGGTCTTTTCTTGGCGCTCTTTATCCCGCTTATCGTTGCAACAGGGGAGTGGTTCCCGGGTATGTTCTTCCCGTACATCACAGGTAAAAATTTTGCATTTCGTATCATTGTAGAAATTGTTCTCGGCCTCTACGTGCTCCTCGCAATACGCGACGCAAAATATCGCCCGAGGGCATCGTGGCTTATGTGGGCAGTGTGCGGCTTCATCGCGTGGATGGGGATCGCCACGCTTCTCAGTGTCGATCCGGTTAAGAGCTTCTGGGGCAACTTTGAGCGTATGGACGGCTACATCACCGCGCTCCACCTAGGCCTATACTTCATCGTTGCAGGCGCGATGCTCACTGCAAATAATTTGTGGCAAAAATTTTTCCAGGTGTCGGTTGCTGTAAGTTTTCTCCAAGGAATGCTCGCCGTTGCGCAAGTGTTCCATATCTTCGGCCTCTCGCCGAGCTCACAAAGTGGTGTGCGTGCGGACGGCACCTTTGGCAACGCGACGTACCTCTCGGTCTATATGCTCTTCAATTTCTTTATCACGCTCCTGCTCATTGCCGGAGTATTTAAAGATAAAAAGGCGCTTAAAAATTCTACAGTACTGCTCTCGTTCTACGGAGTAGCGCTGGTGCTTCAAGGCTTCGCACTCTTCCTGACGGAAACTCGCGGCACTATCCTCGGCCTCGTGGGCGGCATTATTGTCGTCGCACTCTATGTGGCAATCTTTGGCCGCGGCAAGGAGATGCAGCTCCTGCGCCGCACCTCGTGGGGAGTGCTCGGGGTCATCGTGGTGCTCGTAGGCGCATTCTTTGCGCTTAAGGATACGCAATTTATACGGACCACTCCTGCGCTCTCGCGCCTCGCCTCGATCTCACTTGAAGACAAGACCACTATGTCCCGCTTCATCATCTGGGAAATGGCACTTAAGGGCGCGGCAGAGAAGCCGGTGTTCGGTTGGGGGCAGGAGAACTTTAACTTCGTCTTCAATAAGTATTACAACCCGGCGATGTACAGCCAAGAGCAGTGGTTCGACCGCGCACACAACGAGTTTCTCGATTGGCTCATTGCGGGCGGCGCTCCGGCGTTCTTGCTCTACCTCTCATTCTTTATCCTTGCGGCGTGGGCAATTGTCCGATCAAAAGATTTATCCGTGGCACAACAGGCGGCACTCCTTGGCGTGCTCGCGGCATACGCGTTTAACAACCTCTTCGTGTTCGATAACCTCGTAAGCCTCTTCTACTTCTACACGCTCCTTGCGTTTGCACACAGCCTATCAAAACAGTCGCTCCCGGGGTGGATGCCTCTCTCTCGGCCGGGCAACGATCAAATAGTCGCGGTGGCGGCACCTATCGTGCTTGTGCTCCTCATTGGAGGCGGGTGGATGCTCAATGCGCCTGGTATCACCCGTGCACAAACACTCATCACCGCACTTCAGTCGCAAAATCCACAGACCGGCACCACCTACACCGTTGAGGATCACCTAAAAGCGTTTGAGAAAGCACTTTCGCTCGGCGAGCTTGGGCGGCAGGAAACTATCGAGCAGCTCTTCCAGTTTTCTTCAAATGCAATAGCACAGTCTTCGTCGGTAAGCCCGGATATTAAGCAGCGGGCATATGCGCTGACTCGCGATGCGGGCGAGGCACTTTTGAAGCAGCGCAAAGATGATGCGCGCCTCGAGCTCTTTATGGGTGTCTTCTACAGCCAGTTCGGTCAAACGCAAAATGCACTCGCGGAGTTTACCAAAGCGATGACGCATTCGCCGAACAAGCAGCAAATACTCTTCCAGGCCGGTGTTACATATTTGGGGCAGGGAGATACACAGAACGCGCTCATACTCCTTAAAAAGGCATACGACCTCGAGCCGGCGTATCCTGACGCGCGAGTGCTGTACGCTTCGGGCTTGTTCTATGCAGGTCGCGATGCGGAGGCAGACGCGCTTCTTATCGAAGGTTTTGGCACGGTGCTCTACGATGACAATCGATTGATTCAGACGTACACAAGCACTAAAAAGTACGACCGAGTCATTGGGATATGGAACAAGCGTGTAGAAGCCGCGCCGCGTGACACTAATGTGCTTATGGGGCTCGCGTCCGCATATTTTAGCCAGGGCAACACTACGCAGACCATCGCGACCATCCGTAAAGTGATAGAAATTGACCCGAACTCTAAGGCACAGATGGAGACAATCATTAAGCAGATACAGGACGGTACCCTTAAGCCCTAGCGGCACCTCCTGTCGGCAGATTGACGAAACGGCCGCGGCGCATATAATTGTTTGTGTGAGTGCTAGCGTGATGCTGGTTCTACAAAACACAGTTCTACGAAAGACCCGCCTAACCGCGGGTTTTTCGTTTTCGGTTGCACACAGCACATTTCTGATATACTAACTTTGGTTGCGCCTCGTGTGGGGAGCGACTGCACTCACATTTAGAACAATGTTTTGGAGCTCGCATCCGCTTCCCACACGGTGCACAAAATAAAATCACTCGCAAAAATTTTTGCGAGTGATTTTAGTTATCCACACATAATTTTATTTCTTTGTTGTATGTTGCGCGCACATCATCAATAATTGACGCAGAGCATCGATATATTGCTTCTGCTTCGTCCCTCGCGAGCGAACAGACAAGCAAGGTCGATCGATGCAAAAAACAATTGCGTTTATCGCACAAATTATATGGCTGCAAAGAAAAAAGCTAAGAAAAAGGCAACTAAAAAGGCCGCTAAGAAGCGCCGATAGTTGCGATTGCTCCGGCACTCGCCGGAGTATCCTCTCGAAAGAAAAAACCTTCGTCCTGGGCGGAGGTTTTTTCTTTTGGTATGAGCGCAAAGAGCCGTTTTGTGATAGTATCCGTGCATGTTTTCCCTTAAGAATTTTATGGGGAATCCCGGCTCGAAAGTGCTTCGGGAGACCAGGGCGCAGGTAGCTCGCATCAACGAGCTTGAGGAGAGCTACCGTGTGCTCTCTGCGGATGCGCTGCGCGCTAAAACTGCTGAGTTTAAAGACCGTCTTGCAAAGGGGGAGACGCTTAACGACCTTCTGCCCGAGGCATTTGCGGCGGTACGCGAGGCCTCAAAACGCACGATGAAGATGCGGCACTTTGATGTGCAGCTTATCGGCGGCATCGTGCTTCATAGCCGCGGCATCGCTGAGATGAAGACCGGCGAAGGAAAGACCTTGGTGGCAACGCTCCCGGTGTATCTCAATGCGCTTCTCGGAGAGGGTGTGCATGTGGTCACGGTAAACGACTACTTGGCGCGCCGCGACGCGGTGTGGATGGGGCAGATATATGACGCGCTCGGTATGTCGGTCGGTGTGATCAACGGTGACGCGTCATACTTGTATAACTCTGAACACCTGTCTGCCGACAAGGCAGATAAAGAGACGGATGAGATGCGCGACAAGGAAGGCAGCTTCCATATCGTTTACGAATTTCTCAAGCCCTCAACCCGAAAAGAGAGTTACTTAGCCGACATTACCTACGGCACCAACTCGGAGTTCGGCTTCGACTACCTGCGCGATAACATTGCGTACAACCCAAACGATTTGCGCCAGCGCGGCCACCACTTTGCGGTGGTAGACGAAATCGACTCTATCCTGATCGACGAGGCGCGCACTCCGCTCATCATCTCGGCGCCTGCACAAGAGTCGGAGAATCTCTACAAAACGTTTGCCGACTTGGCGCGCAAGCTTTCACCTGAGGCCGACTACACCATTGATGAAAAGCGAAAAGCAATACAACTCACGGATGTTGGCATCAGTAAGGCAGAAAAGCTTCTTAATATAGACAATCTCTACACCGAGAAGGGTATTAAATATGTGCACCACCTGGAGACTGCGGTGCGGGCGCAAGCGCTCTTTCATCTTGATAAGGAGTATGTGGTGCGCGAGGGAGAGATCGTCATTGTGGATGAGTTTACCGGGCGCTTGCAGCCCGGCCGCCGCTGGAGCGAGGGGCTCCACCAGGCTATCGAGGCTAAAGAGGGCGTTGCCGTCCAAAAGGAGTCGCGCACGTTTGCGTCGATCACCTATCAAAACTACTTCCGCATGTACGACAAGCTCTCGGGTATGACGGGAACCGCCAAGACCTCCTCTGAAGAGTTTTATAAGGTGTACGGCCTCGAAGTGGTTGAGATCCCAACCAACCGCGAGGTGGTGAGAAAAGATCATAACGACCTTATCTACCAAACCGAACAGGGCAAGTTTGCCGCGCTTGCGCGCAAGATAAAAGAAATACATAAAAACGGACAGCCAGTGCTCGTTGGCACCGTATCTATCGAGAAGAACGAGCTTTTGAGCGCATACCTTAAACGCGAAGGCGTGGCGCACGAGATCCTCAACGCCAAAAACCACGAGCGTGAAGGCGAGATAGTAGCCGAAGCGGGCAAAAAAGGCCGTGTGACGGTCGCTACCAATATGGCCGGCCGCGGCGTGGACATCAAGCTCGGCGGTGCTATGGTAACGCCGGAGGAGCATGAGGAGGTAAAGGCGCTCGGCGGGCTTTATGTCTTGGGCACCGAGCGGCACGAGGCGCGCCGCATCGACAACCAGCTTCGGGGCCGCGCCGGTCGCCAAGGCGACCCGGGAGAGACGCAGTTTTTCGTCTCGCTTGAGGACACACTGATGCGCGTCTTTGCCTCGGACAACATTAAGAATTTGATGGGCAAATTTGGCATCCCTGAAGACGAGGCGATTGAAAACAGCCTTGTGTCGCGCGCGCTCGAAAGTGCGCAAACCAAGATTGAGGGCTTCAACTTTGATGCGCGCAAACACGTGCTCGAGTTCGACAACGTGCTCGACAAGCAGCGTCGCGCCGTGTACGCCCGCCGCCGCGCCATTATGACGGGAGTGCTCGAGGAAGTAGAAGGAGTTTTGCACGAGCTTGCGGCAGGCAACGAAGAGGCGCTTGCGGTACTTGCAAAGAAGGCGGATGAGCTTGGGCGCGAGCACTTCCTTAATCACGCGCGCACCATCGTGCTCCAAACAATGGATATGCTCTGGGTCGAGCATTTGGAGTCGATGGAGTACCTGCGCGGCTCGGTCAATCTGCGCGCATACGGCCAGCGCGACCCGCTCGTGGAGTATCGCAAAGAAGGTTCGCGGCTCTACCGCGAGCTCGAGGCAACACTCACGGCGCAGGTGTTTGAACTGCTAGAGGCGCTCCAAAAACACGACGAAGAAAATGCGGCTGCGGCAGTGACCCCGATCATCCAGGTATCCGAAGCACCTATATCTTCGGGAGAAGTTGGTCGCAACGACCCGTGCCCTTGCGGTTCGGGCCGCAAATGGAAAAACTGCGGCCTCAAAAACACCGACGAACATCAGCGTTTGATGAGTGTAAAGAAATAATTATGAACAAACTCCTCACCCTGTGTCTGATTACTAAAGACCATCAGGTGCTTTTGGGGATGAAGAAGCGCGGCTTTGGCGAGGGGCGATGGAACGGCTTTGGCGGCAAAGTAGCAGGAGGAGAAACTATTGAAGAGGCTGCTATCCGCGAGACTAAAGAAGAAGCGGGGATTGATGTTTTAAACCTAACTGAAGTCGGCGTGCTCGAGTTTGAGTTTAAAGGTAATCCTCAAATACTTGAGGTGCACGTGTTTACAACGAGCGAGTATACAGGGAGTCCAAGCGAGAGTGAGGAGATGAGACCAGAATGGTTTGATTTTGATGCGGTACCCTATACTCTGATGTGGCCCGACGATAAATTTTGGCTTCCTTTGGTGCTCGCAGGCAAAAAGATCAAGGGCAGGTTTGCGTTCGGGCCAGGAGATGCCATTATAGAGCATCACCTGGAAGAAATATGAGTGAAGTAAAGACACTAGAAAAAAGAATAAAAAAATATCTAACTGATCGCGGGTGGAACACCCTGCGGCCCGTGGACATAGCAAAATCTATTGCAATCGAATCAGGAGAGCTTCTTGAACTTTTCCAGTGGGAGAATCTCTCGCTTGATGAGATTAAAAAGGATAAGGAAAAAGTTGAGGAGATTAAAAAAGAACTTGCCGACGTACTTATTTATGCGATAGATATGGCGGTACTCCTTGGAGTCGATACCGAAAAAATCATTCGAACCAAGCTTGCACATATCGAAAAGAAATATCCTGCCAAGGCAATGCGAAAAATCGCCAATGGGGATTCAGGCTCCGGTAGTGATTCCGCATACTGGAAAATTAAGAAAGAATACAGGAAATTAGGGAAATAATATGCTCAAGGTTGGCGGCAAATATCGGCACTACAAGGGTAATGAATACCAGATTATTGCATTTGCAAAGCATAGTGAGACGCTAGAAGACACTGTCGTATACCAGGATCTTTCAGATGGCGAGAAAGTTTGGGTGCGGCCGCGCAAAATGTTTGAAGAGGAGGTAGAGGTAGGAGGCACGATGGTGCCGCGCTTCGCTTCTATAGAGTGAGCAAACGAGATAGAATTGAGTTTATGGAGCAAAAATCATCCGGCAAGAAAAAGGTGGTGGCTGTCTCGGGCGGGTTTGACCCGGTGCACATCGGCCACGTGCGTATGTTTAATGAGGCTCGCGCACTTGGCGACGAGCTTGTGGTGATCCTCAACAACGATAATTGGCTCGCGCTCAAAAAAGGTTTTGCTTTTATGCCGCAGGATGAGCGCAAAGAAGTGATAGAAGCGTTTGCTGCGGTAGACCGGGTGATACTAACCTCCCACGAGCCGGGCGCCACCGATATGTCGGTATGCCGCGAGCTTGAGGAGCTCCGGCCGGACATTTTTGCAAACGGCGGCGATCGAAAGAGCGACAATATACCCGAGTATGCGCTCTGCGAGCGGCTCGGGATAGAAATGGCGTTCAATGTGGGGCAGGGAGGCAAAGTGCAGTCGAGCTCGTGGCTTATCGAAAAAGCTAAAAAAAATAAAAAAGCAGTATGATGACGCTCGCGCTCATACCGGCAGCATTTTTAGCGGGAGTGCTTATGTTTTTGGCCCCCTGCACTCTGCCCATTGTGCCCGGCTACTTGGCATTTATCGCCGGCGTGCCGGATGCTCGCGGAGAGCGAGCACGCCGACGCATAATAGTAAATGCGCTTGCGTTTGTTGCCGGGTTTTCAATTATATTTATTGCACTCGGCGCATCAGCCGGTTTGTTAGGCTCGGCTTTAGGAGAATGGCGCCCGATCATCTCGCGCGCGGCGGGCGCGCTCATCATATTGTTTGGGCTCACGATGCTTGGGGTGCTCAGGCTCCCGCTTCTAAGCGCAGAATTTCATATGCGTATGCCGAAGTTTATGACCATCGGCCGCTGGCAGAGCTCGATGCTCATCGGCGGGCTCTTTGCGCTCGGTTGGAGCCCGTGCATCGGGCCGATTTTGGGCACCATACTCTTCCTTGCGTCCGGCTCGGCAACTGCGTTTGAGGGCGCAATGCTTCTTGGTGTATTTTCGCTCGGGCTAGGCATCCCATTTCTCCTCACGGCACTTCTTATGGAGAGCGGGCAAAATATGTTCGGCAGGTGGGCCGCCACGAGCCGAGTGTTGTCATATCTCGGTGGTGCCATACTGCTCCTCATCGGGGCGCTCATGCTTTTCGACCAGATGGGTCTGCTTATAGAATGGGGCTTCAAATTTTTAGAAGGGCCCTACAATCAATTACTTAAGTATATGTAACCCGCTTCGCCTGTTGTAGAAACGAGGCGAGTGTACTAGCATAAGGTTATGCTCAAAAGCATCCTTCATATAGCGGCGACCGCAGGGGCGCTCTTGCTCATTGCCCGCTACATCCCGGGTATCACCATCGCCGACCTTACGACCGCGATCGTGGTTGCGGTGCTGTGGGGGCTCATAGGGCTCACGGTAAAGCCGGTGCTCGGGTTGCTCACACTCCCCATCAACATCCTCACGCTCGGGCTCTTCTCATTTGTGCTCAATGCGTTTCTCTTCTGGATCTTAGCGATGCTCGTGCCGGGGTTTGAGGTCGGCGGCTTTATCCCGGCGCTTGAGGGGTCTCTCATCCTGTCGATCGTCTCGGCAGTGCTACACATAATCCTCTAATAATTTTTATATCCAATGGCATTTGTTGATGAGCTTACGATCGAGGTCCGCGCAGGAAAAGGCGGTGACGGCGTGGTGCGCTGGCTCCATGAGAAGGGGAAGGAATATTCAGGCCCTGCGGGCGGCAACGGCGGCAACGGCGGCAACGTATATATAAAAGGAGTGCGGGACATCAACCTGCTCTCGCGCTACCGAGGCGAGAAAAAATTTGAAGCCGAGAACGGCGAAGACGGCCAGAGCCTCAATATGCACGGGCGCGGAGGCAAAGACCTCACTATAGACGTCCCCGTAGGCTCGATGGTTACCAACCGAGAAACCGGTGAGGAGTTTGAGGTTCTCGAGGAGGAAAAGCCCATTATGATCCTAAAGGGCGGCCGCGGCGGCGCGGGTAACTCTGTGTTTAAATCATCAGTCAACCAAACTCCGATGGAGTGCACCCCGGGCATTGTAGGCGAACACGGCGAGATCCACATCGAGCTGCGCCTCATCGCCGATGCAGGGTTTATTGGGCTCCCTAACGCGGGTAAAACCTCGCTTCTCAACGCGCTCACTGGTGCGCTCGGCAAGGTGGCGCCGTATGCGTTTACTACGCTCGACCCAAACCTAGGCGCCTTGTACGGCAAGATTTTGGCCGATATCCCCGGCCTCATCGAAGGAGCTTCAGGAGGGAAGGGCTTGGGGTTTAAATTTTTGCGCCATATATCGCGCACCCGAGTGCTCCTACATTGCATCTCGCTTGAGTCGGACGATATTATCCGCGACTATACTATAGTCCGCGAAGAGCTTACCCGGTTTGAAAACGGCATTCTTTTGGAGAAACCCGAGATTATTATCCTTACCAAATCGGATACCCGAGAGCCGAAGGAGATAGAAGATGCGCTGGTTAAAATTGCCGGCGTAAACTCGACCGTTACGACCGTTTCGGTCATAGACGATGAGTCGGTAAAGCGTCTCCGGGATATGCTTGCAGAGGTTCTAAGGTAAGATATACATATTATATATGTCAGATTACCGCCCAACCATCGGTCTCGAGATACACGCCGAACTTGATACCCGCACAAAGATGTTTTGTGCTTGCCTCAACAACCCCGACGAGGCCGCCCCTAACACCAACATCTGCCCGGTCTGTATGGCACACCCTGGCACATTGCCGGTCATCAACCGCGAAGCGGTACATAAAGTGCTGCTTGTGGGCTCCGCACTCGGCTCGACCCTTGCCGACTACACCGAGTTTGATAGAAAGAACTACTTCTACCCGGACATACCTAAGGGTTACCA
>Ga0172379_10003739_pt1 | contig 23697 bp, 18 predicted proteins | sample GrowelOW334metaG_FD_119756 | JGI IMG/M metagenome (GOLD analysis project Ga0172379, IMG submission 119756) | Groundwater microbial communities from an aquifer near a municipal landfill in Southern Ontario, Canada - Groundwater well OW334 metaG | ecosystem: Environmental > Aquatic > Deep...
CACCCCGGAAACCACCATCCCGCACGATCATGTTGGTCCAGTTGCCAACCGGGACATAGGGGATTCCTTCTCTCTTGAGTAGCGATATCAGGTCGCGCAGTTGCCCCCTGTTCCCGGGAAAGACGAGGGCGTCGGCGCAACCGCCCACACCCATGGAGGTATGGCGGCTCAGTGGTTCATCGAAGAGAACGCTTCCTCCCATCAGTCTTTCCAGTTCCTGTCGCAATGCTTCGTTCATCCCCGGGCTGCCCTTTGCAAATACTCCTCGCCTATTTTCCAGACCGTACCCGCCCCTTGCGTGATAATAACATCCCCTGGTACGGCGATGGCGAGAAGTTTGTCTGTAATGTCTTTAAAATCGGCCATATAAAGCACTTCCTTGGAGCCATGTTCCCGGATCGCGGCGCCGAGTAGCTCCGCATGTACCCCCGGAATAGGTGCTTCACTTGCCGCATAAATATCCGTAAGGATCAGGATGTCGGCATCGGGAAAAGCTTCGATAAATTCCTGGAACAGGGCCTTGGTCCGGGTAAAGCGATGGGGCTGGAAGACCACGATCAGTCTGCCCTTCCAGACATGTCTTGCCGCTGCCAGGGTCGCCCGGATTTCGGTCGGGTGATGACCGTAATCATCAACGACGGTTACATCCCGGACCGTTCCTTTCACTTCCAGCCGCCGATGCACCCCGACAAATGTTTTCAGCCCATCGGCAATGGCCTGAAAATCCATGTCGACCTCCCTCGCCACGGCTATTGTGGCCAATGCATTGTAAACATTAAACATTCCCGGGACATTGAGGGTGGCGACACCGAGGCGCTTTTCACGGTACAGGACGGTGAAAGTTGTCGCCCCCCCACAGATGCTGATATCTGTAGCCCGGTAGTCTGCGGGGAGGTCCATTCCGTAGGTGATAGTCTTTCTCTTGATCTGCGGCAGGATCTCTTTAACGTGTCCATCATCGAGGCAGAGCACCGTAGAACCATAAAAAGGAACGATATTGGCGAATTGCAGGAAGGCGTCTTTGATTTCATCGATATCCCGATAATAGTCGAGATGCTCCCGGTCGATGTTGGTGATTACGGCAAGACAGGGGGCCAGTTTCAGAAAGGAACCATCGCTTTCGTCCGCTTCGGCCACGATGATTTCACCATCCCCCATTTTGGCGTTGCTGCCGATACTGGCCAATTTCCCCCCGATAACCATGGTCGGGTCCAGACAGCCATAGGCCAGAACTGTTGAAATCATCGAGGTTGTTGTTGTTTTGCCATGACTTCCCGAAACGGCTATGGAAAATTTCATTTTAAGAAGTTCCGCCAGCATCTCCGCGCGGGGAATTACCGGGATATTTCGCCGGTGGGCCTCCATAACCTCGGGATTATCCTTCTTCACAGCTGTCGAGGTTACGACGACATCGGCGTCGCCGACATTTGATTCATGATGTCCCTTGTGGATGACAGCGCCAAGCGAGGTCAGACGCTGGGTAATGTCCGTCTGACCCAGATCCGATCCGGTAATCCCATAGCCAAGGTTCAGGAGCACCTCGGCAATGCCGCTCATGCCGATGCCGCCGATGCCCACAAAATGGACCGTTCTGATCTTTCGACGCATGCTGTCGATTCTTACGGTATCTGTCATCATATTCACCTTTGAATGGGGTCAGACTTACTAATAGACATTTAGCGCTAAATGTCTATTAGTAAGTCTGACCCCGTATTATTTTTATGCAGGCATCTACCACGTCGTCTGCGGCTCGGAAATTTCCTAAGGCCTTCGATCTTTTACTCATATCCTCAACTGTTGACGGATGGCCGATAAGTCTTTCAATCGTATCCGCCAGATAACGGCCGGATAGATCCTTTTCCTGGATCATGATTGCGGCCTGGGCTTGGACGAGGATCTCGGCGTTCTTCGTCTGATGGTCATTAATAGCAAAAGGAAAGGGAACGAAAATCGCCGCCTTGCCCATGGCGGTAATCTCGGCAACCGAAGTGGCGCCTGCCCGGCAGATTAACAGGTCCGCCTCCTGATAGGCCTTTGCCATATCCATGATAAAGGGATGGACTTCGGCATTCATATTGATCCTCTGATAGGCGTCCCTGATTTCCTGGACATCCTTTTCACCCGTCTGATGAACGAATTTCAGCTTCTCCCTCGAGCTCTCCAATTCGGCGGCAGCGGCCAGGACGGTCATATTGATTGCATGGGCGCCCTGGCTGCCGCCGAAAATAAGAATCTGAAAGGGTTCTTCTTCTTTCTTTTTACACATTTCCGGGACGGCGGCAAAGGAAGCGCGGATCGGATTGCCTGTGACTACGCTCTTTGTTTCGGGAAACCACTGCCCCCGGTCCGGGAAGGAGAGGAATATTTTATCAACAAACTTACTTAAAATGCGATTAGTCACTCCGGGCAGGGCGTTCTGCTCGGCGATGGCTGTCTTTATCCCCATAAAATGGGCGGTCAGAACTGCAGGTCCAGACGCATAGCCGCCTACGCCAATGGCGACATCGGGAGAATACCTGCTGATTATCTTATATGCCTGCATCATGCTTCCCGGTATCTTGAATGCGGCCTCTATGGATCTTCCCCATGAACGGCCCTTGATTCCCTCGATATCCAGGGTTTCCAGAGGGTATCCCAGTTCTTTGAGAACCCGCTTTTCCAAACCCCGGTCGGTGCCCACAAAGAGGATCTCATTTCCTCTATCCTTTTTCAGAAAGGCCTCGGCGATGGCAATGCCCGGGAAAAGATGGCCCCCGGTCCCTCCCCCTGCGATCATCATCTTCACTGGCCCCTCCTGATCCCACGACCGCTTCTCACGCTACTTTTCATGGGCCGATATATTCAACAGGATGCCCACCATTGTGAGGCTCATAATCAGGGACGTCCCCCCATAGCTCAGGAAAGGAAGGGCAAGTCCTTTCAGCGGAATGAGTCCCATAACGCCGGCGATATTTATAAATGCCTCCAGGGCGATAACCATGGTCAGACCCGCCGCCAGGAGGGTGCTGAACATGTCCGGGGCTTTAAAAGCGATAAAAAAACCACGAACCACAAAAACAACGAACAGGAAGATGATAATTGCCACGCCGATGAAACCGCTTTCTTCGGCAATAACGGAAAGGATGAAATCCGTATGGGGTTCGGGCAGGTAAAAGAGTTTCTGCCTGCCATCTCCCACGCCCACGCCGCCGATCCCCCCGGACCCGAAAGAGATGAGGGACTGAATGATCTGAAATCCTGAATGGAGGGGATCTTTCCAGGGATCCATAAACGTCATGAGCCGCTCTACCCGGTAGCTCTTGTAGAAGAGCATAAACACCCCGACCGGGATGAGCATGGCCACGAGCCCGGCAAGGTATCTGATCCTGCTGCCGGAAAGGTAGAGCATGAACATCAGAATAACGATGATAATCACGGCGGTGCCAAAATCGGGCTCAATCACAATCAGTCCCACCATAAGCATGGTAATTGCCATGGGTATGACGACCCCGCGCATTAATTCCTTGAGATGATCGGCCTTGCGGGTCAGGAAGTGGGCAAGAAAAAGTACGGTGGCAATTTTGACCATCTCGGATACCTGAAAGGAAAAAAAGCCCAAATTCAACCACCTCGATGCACCGCCAACCCGCACGCCAACCTTGGGGATCAGCACCAGGGTGAGGAGGAACAGGGAGATGATAACACCGGGATAGGCGAATTTCTTCAATTCTTCGTATGGTATTCTCGTCATCAGGATCATTGTCCCCAGACCGAGGAGGACGAAGAACAACTGTTTTTTGAGAAAAAACTGTCCGTCCTTGAACCGTTCCATAGCCATAATGGAACTGGAGCTATAGATCATTACGGTACCGACGGTCACCAGAATGAGGGTGATGATGAGGAGAATGATATCCGGACTTCTGCGAGTGGTATCAAACTTAATCATGATGAACTCTTAAAAGTTTTACATGAAAATCCCCCCTTACCCCCCTTTAGTAAAGGGGGGATGGGGGGATTTTCATGTTTCGTTGTGCCCGCTACGGGCATGGAGGTTAATAGCGCCTTTACCTTATCTTTAAAAAACTGTCCCCGTGCTTTGTAGTCCCGGAACTCGTCAAAACTGGCGCAGCCCGGGGAGAGAAGAATAACATCTCCCGTTGCGGCTGCGTCGATAGCAGTCTCAATACCTGCCTGCAGGGTGGGGCAATGATGCGTCCCGACGATCCCGCCGATAATGGAGCCGATGGCATCCCTTGCCTCACCGAAGAGGATCAGGCCCTTCACCTTTTCTTTGAGGATGGGGATGAGGGCCTTGAAATCCCCTTCCTTGTCCCGACCGCCCATGAGCAGAACAACCGGCTTGGAGAAGGTCTCGAGGGCCCGATAAACGGCATCGACGTTGGTCCCCTTGGAATCGTCATAGAAGGATATTCCGCGATACTCTCCCACGTATTCAATGCGATGGGCAATGCCGGGGAAGGTTTCCACGGCGGCAATTATCGCCAGCGGGTCACAACCGCAGCTCCTGACGGCCATGATGGCTGCCATGATATTTTCGACATTGTGCCGCCCGGGTATCTTCACCATGTCGAGGGGATAGGTTTCTCTCTCCTGCGGGGAAGGAGCGAACACCATACGGCAATTGTCGCTGTAGATACCCGGGGAGACGACCCGGGTGCTGCTGAAACGGAGAATCCTGGCGGCTAATTGTTTCTGAAGCCCTTCCGTTCCAGCATCATCGGCGTTCAGGATCGCTACGTCGCTTGCAGACTGGTTGACAAAGATACGTTCCTTTGTCAGGCGATATGCAGTAAAAGAGCCATGATAATCGAGGTGATCGCTGGTCACGTTCAACAGGATCGCCACGGCGGGATGGAAACTTTCCGTCCATTGCAGTTGGAAACTGCTTACCTCGACAACGGCATAATCATCCTCTTGGGGGCCGTCCACATAGCCGATGAGGGGGGCGCCGATATTCCCTCCAACAAATGCCTTTTTGCCACTTTCGGCCAGGATATGACCGATCAGGGCGGTGGTCGTCGTCTTGCCGTTGGTGCCGGTAATGGCAATCATCGGGGGTTTGAGAAAACGACTGGCAAGCTCAATTTCACTCCAGACCGGGACCCCCTGCCGGACTGCTTCCATGAGAATGGGGTTGGCCGGCGGCACCCCGGGAGAGGGAATGACGAGCTCTACTCCCTTGAGAATGCCGGGATCATGGGGAACAATCATTGCCGCCCGCAGGTTATCCCCTAAGGGGGAGACTGGTTTCTCGTCCGTCGCAACCACCCGCGCCCCGCGGTTCAACAGAAATTCCGTTGTGGCCAGTCCGGTTTTGGCCAGTCCGATGACAGCGATATTTTTTCCTCTCAGGTCCATGAAGCTTGTCTACCTCAATTTCAGGGTGCTCAGGGCCACCAGGGCCAGGAGGATGGAAATGATCCAGAAACGGACGATAACCTTGGGTTCCGCCCACCCCTTGAGTTCAAAGTGATGATGAAGGGGGGCCATCCGGAAAATCCGCTTTCCCTTGGAAATCTTGAACCAGCCCACCTGGAAGATGACGGAAAAGGTTTCCAGAACAAAGATTCCGCCCACGATGGCCAGAAGAATCTCCTGTTTGGTCAGGAGGGCCAGGGTTCCCAGGGCGCCGCCCAGAGACAGGGCCCCCACATCCCCCATAAATACCTGGGCGGGGTAGGTGTTATACCAGAGAAAACCGAGTCCGGCCCCGACCATGGCGCCGCAGAAAATCGCCAGTTCCCCTGTTCCTGACACGTAGGGAATTTGTAAATAGGTGGCAATCTTGATGTTCCCGGCGAAGTAGGCAAAAAACAGATAGGTCATGAAACAGATAATGATCGGGCCAATGGCGAGGCCGTCCAGGCCATCGGTGAGGTTAACGGCATTGGCGGCGCCGACAATTATAAAAGTGGCAAGCGGGATATACGCCCAGCCTAGGTTGGGCAGGACTGTTTTGAAAAAAGGGATGGTTATATTGGATGCAAAATCCGGTTTAATATACAGCAAGACGCTGACAAACAGGGCAATGGAAATTTCCGCCCCCAGCCTTGCCTTTCCCGAGATGCCTCGGCTGCTCTTGTTTACGATCTTCCGGTAATCGTCCACGAATCCGATCAATCCGAAACTGACGGTGACAAGGATAACCAGCCAGATGTACCAGACGGTAAGATTGGCCCACATGAGGGTGGAAATCACGACGGAAAAGATGATCAGGAGGCCCCCCATGGTAGGGGTTCCCTGCTTCACGAGATGGCTGTCAGGGCCGTCTTCCCGGATCGACTGGCCGATCTGGAGTTCCTGGAGTCTGCTGATAAGCCAGGGGCCGAGGATAAAACAGATCACCAGGGCTGTTATCGCCGCATAAATCGTTCTGAACGTAATGTAGCGAAATACATTGAATGAGGAGAAGGCTGTATGCAGTGGGTAGAGGAGATGGTAGATCATCGGCGCCCCCTCCCGACCTGACTGACAATCATTTCCACGATGGTTTCCATCTTCATTCTTCGCGAACCCTTAACTAGAATCCAGTCGCCATCCCTGACATAGGAGAGAATGTCGCTGGTAATCTCTTCCGGGTCCTCCCGGAGGATAACCGATGATGTCGGCAAACCTTTTTTCGAGGCCCCTGCTGCCGTCGCCCCGGCGAGCCTTCCCCGGAGATAAACCCTGTCCACTCCGGTGTCTGCCAGAAGGCCCCCGATTTTTTGATGCCAGATCTCCTCTTCATCCCCCAGCTCGAGCATGTCCCCCAGGACAACAACACTATGACCCTTTCCTTTGAGATTACTCAGGGTCTTGAGCGCTTCCCCCACGGAAGAAGGATTGGCGTTGTAAGTGTCGTTGATCACGTAGGCCCCGTTGTTCAAGGGGAGAACTTCCATCCGTCCCGGAACGGGAGAAAAGCTGTTCAGTCCCTGGCCAATGTCCGCTATTGTCGCGCCGGCGGCCCAAGTTGATGCGGCGGCAGCAAGGGCATTCATGACCTGATGTTCGCCCGCAATGGGCATGCTTACTTCCTGATGTGCATCTCCTACATGCAGGGTAAAGCTGGTTCCCCGATCATGGCGATAAATGATTTTCTCGGCGCGTACATCGGCGCCTTTTTTTAAACCGAAAGAGATACAGCGGCCTGTCCAGCCGTCCCCGTACTTGCTGAGGAACTGGTCGTCATGGTTGATAATAATGGTCCCCGACCTGGGCATGTTTAAAAACAGGTCCATTTTTTCTTCAGCAACCCCCGCGATGCTTGTAAAACCCTCCAGATGGGCAGGGCCGATATTGGTAATCAAACCAATCTCCGGCGCGGCAATCCTGGTCAGCCTGGCGATTTCACCGCGCTGATTTGTCCCCAACTCCAGGATGGCCGCGGTATGATTATGTTTCAGGTTAAAGATGGTCAGGGGAAGTCCGATAAGATTGTTAAAATTCCCTTCTGTTTTCAGGCAATTTCCACCCCTGCCCAAAATTGCCGCCGCCATTTCCTTGGTCGTGGTTTTTCCTGAAGAGCCCGTGATGGCGATGATCGTGGGCGAAAATCTCCGGCGCCAGAAATGGGCCAGGTCTCCCAGGGCCAGCAGGGTATCGCCTACCAGAATCACGGGAAGATCATTCGGCGTCTTTTCGGTCCGGCGGTGAATGAGCAAACCGGCAGCGCCCTTTTGAATAGCCTGATCGAGGTAATGATGTCCATCGAAGCTTTCTCCCTGTAAGGCAACAAAGAGATTTCCGGGAGAGCATTGACGGGAATCGGTAGAAACCCCTGTAAGCTGGATGCCCTCGCGTGGAAGACCGTCCAGGAGAGTGCCTCCTGTTGCGGAGAGGACGTCATGAACGGAGAACAGCGGACCGGTCTTCATGGCAGGCTCCTCTTTTCGTCTCTGATCCTGGTCAGGGCATCCCTGGCAACAAGGCAATCGTCAAAAAAGAGACGTTCCGCGCCGACGAGCTGGTAATCTTCGTGTCCCTTGCCGGCGATGAGCACGATATCGCCTTTTTCGGCGATGCCAATAGCTTTTTCAATGGCCGTTCTGCGGTCAGGGATGACGGTGTAGCCCTTCTCCGGGAGCCTGTTTTGCACTTCTTCCACTGTGTATTTTCTGATCCCTTCCTTCGGGATGCCCTTCTCGATTTCCTCAAGAATATCGAGAGGGTTTTCTGATCTGGGGTTATCTGAGGTCAGGATCGTTAGATCACTCAAGGTCACTGCCGCCTTGCCCATAAGGGGCCTCTTGCCCCGGTCCCGGTCACCGCCGCAGCCGAAGACGGTGATGATACGGTTTCTTTGAAAGGATGATAGATTCTGAAGGACCTTTTCCAGGGCGTCTTCTGTGTGGGCGTAATCCACAAAGACGTCCGGTTCTCCGGGCAGATTGACCCTTTCAAGACGTCCGGGAACGTTGCGAAGGTTGCCGATGCCGGCGATGACATCCTTTTCGGGGATACCGAGAGCGAGGGCGCCTGCCGCCGCTGCCAGGATATTGTAGAGATTGTGCCGTCCGATGAGGGAAGATACTATACGGGAGGCGCCACCATCGCCGCCCCAGCAAAGCAGGACTTCCGTGTCTTGAGGCGTAAGGATGAAGCTTTCGACGTGGATATCACCTGGCGCTTCGACACCAAAGCTCCAGGCCGGCAGTGTCACCTCGTTTAGCAACCTTCTTCCCCAGGGATCATCCCGGTTGACGATCATCCGGATGGGGCGACCTTTTTGCGACAGGGGCAGAACATCGGTAAAGAAGCGCTTTTTAGCTGAAAAATAGCTTCCCATGTTCCCGTGATAGTCCAGATGATCCTGGGAAAGATTGGTGAAGATTCCCATATCAAAATCACAGTCGTCAACCCGCTGCAAATCTATGGCATGAGAAGAAACTTCGGCGATGACATGGCTGACCCCGGCATCGACCATTTGCCGAAGGATGCGCTGCATGTCAAATGATTCGGGCGTCGTATTCGGAGCCGGCATAACCGTCCCGCCATACCGGTAATTCACCGTTCCCAGGACACCCGGGCTGAAACCGGCGGCCTTGATAATGGATTCCAGGATATAGGTAACCGTCGTTTTCCCGTTGGTTCCCGTAACGGCAATCAGACAAAGTCCAGCGGAAGGATGGCCAAAAAAATTCTTCCCCAGGAGACCGAGAATACGACGGCTGTCGCCGACCTGAATTGCCGTAATTCCGGCGGGAGGGGTGAATTTACGCTCATGAAGTATGAAGCGCGCTCCCCTGTCCAGGGCTTCAGGGATGAAATTATGCCCGTCTGTCTTCAGCCCGGGGATGGCCACGAACAGACTATTCTCTCCACATTTTCGCGAATCATAGCAGATCGAGGATACTTGCCCGTGGGCATTGCCATGAAGCTTCTGTATCTCGATGTTTTGAAGAATGTTTGAGAGTTGCACGCTTACCCCTTATTGCCCCGTTTGAAAGGTGATAGTACAGGACCGGAAACTGCTCAGAGGAACCCCCGGCAGGGGTGCCTGAGCTACTGCCCAGCCATTGCCCACCACCTTTATTTCGATGCTCTTCCCTTTCGCTTTTCTCAGGGCGTCCCGTATCGTCAACCCCCGGAAGTCAGGCATCATAGCTTCCTGCGATTCGTTTTCCATTCCTTCCGGATAGGGAATTGCGGGGGGAGTTGATACAAGTTGCAAAGTCTCTTTCTTGGGGACAATTCCTTTTTCCTCGATGGGATTCTGATCCCGGATGTTAGTTTTGAAACTATTCAGGATCTGTTCGCCGATATTTTTAAAAACCGGCGCCGAAGCTACGCCTCCCCACTTATCCCGCTGGGGTTCATCGAGAACTACGATAATGGCTATCTGGGGTGCTTCCGCAGGGAAGAAGCCCATGAAAGAAGTCCTCACCCGTTCCGTTGAATAGACATGACGGGCGAAGTCAAATTTTTGGGATGTCCCCGTCTTGCCGGCGACATTTACATTTTCAATACGGGCCCTTTTCCCGGTACCGTCTTCCGCTCCCACAACATCCGTCATGATGGAAGCGATACGCTTTGCCGTGCCTGGTGATACAACCTTTCTGACTTTCATAGGATGGAACTCCCTGATGATCTGACCTTTGCGGTCAACGATCCCCTTGATGACATAGGGCTTCATCAGCACGCCATCGTTGGCGAGGGCGGAAAGGGCCGAGATGAGTTGGATGGGGGTAATGGATATCCCCTGTCCGAAGGCGATTCTGGTGAGATCTACCCTCGTCCAGTTCTGATAGGGGCGGAGCAGACCCGTCGACTCGCCGTTCAGGTCGATCCCGGTTTTATTTCCAAAACCGAACTTGGTAATATAGGAGTAAAACTTTTCCCCCCCCAAACGTTCGGCAATCTTCGCAGAACCGATATTGCTGGAATATTTGATAATTTCACGAACTGTCAAGGTACCGTGACGCTTCCTCTGGGCTTCATGGATAACCTTGTTGGCGACCACATAATTGCCATTCTCACAGAAAATACGGTCCGTTTCCTTAACAGTTTTTTCTTCGAGGGCCGCAGCAACGAGAAATGGTTTGAACGTTGATCCCGGATCGTAGCTATCTGTTATTGCTTTATTTTTTCCGGTGGCGGGACCGCCGCTGGTGGAATAATTGGGATCAAAGCTCGGCTCATTTGCCAGGGCGAGGATTTCCCCCGTCCTGGGGTCCATAACGATTGCGTAACCGCCTTTTGCTCCCTTATCGGTTACGGCTTCCTTCAACTGTGTTTCCACCAGGTGCTGGATGCGGCTGTCGATGGTCAGGATCAAGTGATAGCTGGACGTCTGTTCCGCCGCAGCTTTATCGATCTGGGGCTGGAGCTTTTTCCCTTTGGCATCGCGAACCCAGGCAAGTGTCTCAGGAACACCCTTGAGATAGTCCTCGTATTTAAGCTCGAGCCCTTCAAGCCCGGTGGAATCAAGCCCTACAAAACCAAGAAGATGGCCGGCAAGTTCTCCATTAGGGTAAAAACGCTTTGGCTCCTTGACCAGAAAGACCCCTTCCACTTTTAAGTCTTCCACTTTTCTTGCCTGTTCGGGGGGTATCCTTCTGGCCAGCCAGCAGAAATTCTTGGTGCTTGAGATTTTCTTGATAATGGTTTGTCGGTCAAGTCCGATCAGGGGGGCAACTTTATCAGCCGCGTCTTGGGGATTTCTTATTTTTGAAGGATCGGCACAGACCGAATCGGCCATCACACTGGCAGCGAGTTTTTCACCATTGCGATCGAAGATGATACCTCGCTCCGGCTGGATCTGCAGGGTCTTGATGTGCTGTTTGGTTGCCAGGGTCTTTAATGTCTGGCCGGAGAGGACCTGTAACTGAAAGGCGCGGGTGATCAGGGCGATGAACAGGACCAGAAATAAAACCAATAAGGTCACAATTCGAAATTTAAACCATTTTTTTTCTTCCCGCATAATCCATACCGAGCTAAAACTTATTTAATTATAACGACCTGTTCCTTGCCAGGATGGGTCATCTGTAGCTTCTCCGTGGCTATCGCCGCGATGCGTTGTGGAGATTTTAAGGTGGCAATCTCGACTTTCAGCTTTTTCTGTTCGTCCATCAGCCGTTCTTTGCGGCTGATTTCTTCGGCAATCTGGTATTCCAGCTTCGTCATGTGGATATGGGAAGCAACGTAACAAAGGAATACGGACATGAGCGCCAGGGCGGCTACGATGTAGATGGAATATTTAATCTCCCCGGTTTTCTTGCGTTCCTCTTGAACATTTCCCTTGAGGGCTTCACTGACAGCCATTTTTCATATCCTTTCGGCGGTGCGAAGTTTGGCGCTTCTTGCCCGTGGATTATCTGAAATTTCTGCATCTGACGGCGTAACGGGCCGACGGTAAACAACTCTGGCCTTCGGCTGTCTTTGACAATTGCAAATAGGGATGTCGTGCGGGCAGATACAGGCATTTTCGTAGGAACGAAAAGAGGTTTTTACCATCCTGTCCTCCAGGGAATGGTAGGAAATGACAGAAAACCTGCCGCCTGTGTGGAGCCGGTCGATCCCATCAGTGAGGGCGGTCTGGAGGCTGGATAATTCCTTGTTAACGGCAATACGAAGGGCCTGAAATGTCTTTGTAGCCGGATGTAACCGGTGTCCATGGAGTTTCTTTGGGATTACCGACAAAATTATGTTCGCTAGTTCTGTTGTGGTTTCAATTTTTTTTGTTTTTCGTTCCCCAACTATGGCCCTGGCAATTCTCCTGGCCATGGTTTCTTCGCCGTATTCCCGGATGATCTTCGCTAACGAGGATTCCGGAAGGGTGTTTACAAGGGTATAAGCGCTCGTTTGTTGAAGGCAATTCATGCGCATGTCTAAAAGGGCCTCCTTCGAGAAACTGAATCCCCTCTCTGCCGCATCCAGCTGATGAGACGACACCCCTAAATCAAGGAGGATGCCATCAACATGGTAAATGTTCAGGCCGACTAAGATATCGCCAATGTCGGCAAAATTTCCCCTTGCCAGCGTAACTCTGCCACCGAAGGGGTTTAATCGCTTGCCGGCTTCGTGGAGAGCGTCTTCATCGGCGTCGATGCCTATCAACAAGCCATCCGGTGCACTTTCCTGAAGAATTTCAATTGCATGTCCAGCGCCGCCCACGGTCCCGTCTACATAGACCCCTCCCGCCTTGCAACCAAGGGAGGCGATGACTTCTCTGAGCAGGACCGGTTTGTGAAAAAAACCCATTTCATGGTTACCTATCAAATTCCCAAGTTTGCCATGTAGTCCATATAGTCGACCGAATCATCGCTCTGATCGCCCATTCTCTTCATTTCGCCCTCGAAACGTTCCTTGCTCCAGATCTCAACATTGCGAAGCATACCGACCAATACGATGTCTTTCTCCAATTTCGCGTACTCTCTAAGATTGGGCGGGACGAGAACACGCCCCTGGCTGTCTATGGTACAATCTACAGCACTGGACATGAAAAAACGTTGGAAATCGCGCACCTGTCTGCGAAGGATGGATTGGTGCCAGACCTTCTCTTCGATGATCTCCCACTCATTTTGGGGAAAGACCATGAGATAGTCATTCATTTTTGTGATGACCATTTGGCCCTTGCTTTTTTCGGCAAAGACCTCTCTCAGCTTAGAGGGGAAAATGACTCTTCCCTTGTCATCTATGGTGTGGTAATATTGTCCCCTAAATACAGCCATCGACGCCCTTCCTCCACAATACTCCACTTCGCTCCACGTGGTGCACTATAAATGAGGCGCCTCAGTTTTGTCAAGGAAATTTTATTATTTTTTCCTTAGGATTTGGTACTTTGAAACGGCTTGATGGTGGTCAATCAGGGTCAAGGAAAACTGGTGGGATCCATTGTTGTTTGCTACAAAATACAGATAATCTACCCTTGCCGGATAAAGGGCCGCCATTAGCGAGTCGATGTCGGGGTTGGCAATAGGTCCCGGCGGCAGTCCCTTATTACGGTAGGTATTGTGCGGTGTGTCTCTTAACAGATGGCTTTTTCTTATTTTACCGTCAAAATCATCGAGATTGTAGACAGCGGTAGGATCGCTTTGCAGTTTCATTCCTTTTTTCAAACGATTGTGGAATACCGCTGAAACCAGAGGCTTTTCATCCTTGAACCCCGTTTCTTTCCCAATGAGAGAGGCAAGAGTGACAACCTCCGTGATGGACATTCCCCTTGCTGCCGCCCGCTGGCGCATCTCCGGGGTAAATCTTTTCCAGAACTGCTGGTTCATGATCTGGATGATTTCTTTTGATCCCATGGAGCGGTCAAGCTTGTATGTCTCAGGATAGAGGTATCCTTCCAGGGTTTTCCCGGGTATGTTAAGTGTCTTCACGAAGTTCTGATCAAAGGCCAGCTTCAGAAATGTTTTTTCAGGAACTAATTTATTAGCGGCCAGACGGGCGGCAATTTCTTTGACCGTGAAATCTTCCGGGATAGTTATCAGATAGGATTTAGTGTCTCCCTTAACCAATTTATCAATGATATCAATGGGTGGCATCGCACCAGAAAATTCATATTCCCCGGCCTTGATCTGCCTGACTGCGCCTTTCATAATGGCCAGGGTATAAAAGAATGGTTTGTTTTCGATTAGCCCGGCATTGTCAAGAATATCAATAATTTTAAAAAATCCTGTCCCCCGGGGAATATCGACCAGGATTGCCTTGGATGAATGTCCGACGGGTTGACGGGCGAAGTTGACAAAAACCAGACTGCCCAAAATGAGCAGGCCAAGAAGGAACAAAATGGTTGGTTTGCTGTATAAGATACGAAACAGTTTCATGGCTGATGCGAGTTAATAGGTTTGCCGGGAAGGGGAAGGGATTGACTTCAGATAATCCTGAAGGATGATGCTGGCCGCAAGTTTGTCCACAACTTCCCTTCTTTTCTCTCGTTTCATGTGCGAACGCATGAGGATTTCCTCCGCTTCTTTTGTTGAAAATGCTTCATCCCAGCGGATGACGGGTAACTGCAGGTGCAACGCAAGAATTGCCGCAAAGCGATTGACTTTTTGACACTGAATGCCCTCGGCACCGTCCAGCCGGACCGGATAGCCAATAACAATCCTTTCGGGGCAATATTTTTTTACAAGAGCGGTGATAGACTCCAAATCTTTTTGCCTGTTTTTCCTCACGACTACGGCGACAGGCTGGGCGATCATTCCCATTTCATCCGATACGGCAACCCCAATCCGTTTCTCACCGTAATCGAGACCGATAATTCTCATCACATGACTCCATCAAGGTCAGTTTTATTATATGGTTATACTTTTTTTTTCAAGATAAATTATCCTTTCGTCATTTCTTCTTGACATTTCAGGCCCCCCTTATATAATCCCTCGCCAAGCCGGAGTGGTGAAACTGGTAGACGCAGGGGACTCAAAATCCCCCGAGGGCAACTTCATGTCGGTTCGATTCCGACCTCCGGCACCAAGTAAATTCAGGGGCTTACACTCTTTTTAGAGAATAAGCCCTTTTTTGTTCGCTACGATATGGCTACGATTTACTTTGTAACTGCTTGAAATGCAACAAAAAAAGGACAATATGAAATTGTCCTAATTGTTCTATGTTATTCCCAAATTGTCCTGATGTAAATATTTTTGACAGGGCAGGGATTTGCACCCTGCATATTGGCCTCTGCTATGGCCAACTACAGCTAAGTTATGGACTAGCGTCTACCTATTCCGCCACCTGCCAATAGAACTACACTTTCATCAAATTATTTTTTCTTGGGACATCTGAATAATGACCACCAGTATCTTTTTTTTCGATTTTTTTGATCAAACCATCTCCAATAATCTCAAGTTGCTGAACATCAATATATTCAGCATCTCTTGGCGTGCCTTCTTTCAATTTTGATGGTTTTACACCATACTGGATACAACCATTCATAAATTCACATTTGGCAATTGCAATGCCTACCAAGCCGGTTACCAAATCTCTAACTTTTTGGCCCAGTTTGATTTCTTGTTTTTTCATATTCTTTTTAAACAAAAATCCCAAAAACTAATATTGGCAACCTTAGCGGAAAAACCAAATGGCTTATTGGGACTGTTGTTTGCTAAGATTAATTAATTATTGAATATATTATCATTTTAGCATATAGGGAAAATCTGTCAATGTGGACAATTGGAACCTGGGGGGTAGATATGTTTCATATCCGAGAAACGATAAAAGGAATCCCATATTCGCGAAATAGATCAAGAGGCAAACCACACGCAGCTCAAGAATGGACAGACGAGGTCATAAGGCAAACAGCAAACATCACAAAAGTAAAAGATGCTTGTCTCTTCCGAATTACCTTTAAACTGCCACCGGACAAATTTCCAACAGACTACCCCTACGGTCCAGATTTGGACAATCTCTTAAAGCGCTTTCTTGATGCACTTTCAAAAACAGTGTTTAGCGAATCGAGAGGAAAAGATTCTTGTATAATAGCCCTTGAGGTAATGAAGGTTAAGGTTGATGAATCAGCAGCTGGGGCGGATTTTGAAATTATGCCGATAAAGGTCGATTAGGAAAATTTTCTATTCAATTTGGAAATACATTATGCAAAGGGAGTGGTAATGAGCGCTGAAAGTGCAAGAAGAAGATTTACGGAATATGATCGTGAAAAAATGGTTCAAAGAATGATTCTTGATAGAATTAGGCTTAAATTACAAGATATAAAAGAATATTACACGGAATTGGAAGATAAATTTGCAAGGGACATAATAAAGTTGTCAGAACGATACGAGGAAGAAATATCCGAAAAGAACCTAACGCAAGAGATGAAAGAAGAAGTTGCTGCATATTTTGGTGAAGAACAATCAAGATTTGAAGAGCTTTTTTTAAAAAACTTCCGCTATTCGATAATAGTTACTATTTATTCCTTCCTTGAGACTACACTTAATGATCTATGTCATCACTTATATCATTCGAAAAAATCGTTACTGACATTGGATGAAGTAAAAGGGACCGGTATTGAAAGAGCGAGACTTTATTTGCAAAAGGTTTGTCTAATCGATTTTCCTGAAAAAAGCCATGACTGGCAAAAAATACAAAAATTTAATTTAGTTAGAAACTGCATTGTTCACGCTGAGGGCAACGTTGAAGAAGTGAAGAGCCCAGAGAAATTAAAGAAGATTATAAAAAATACGAGAGGCATTAGCCTATACCCATCTATTCAGAGATTCTTGCGAATTGAGAATGATTATATTCCCTCTATTATATTTTGCATTGAAAAATTTATTGATAAAATTCATGGTGAAGCGTTTAAAAAATTGTCACCAGTAAAGCCAATCGTACAATAGGGTATTGGGTTTCTAATAATAAATTGTCACGGAAAATTTGAGAAATTTTCTTTTCCCGCTACGATTTGGCTACGGAAAAAAGTTAAAAATAGGGTTATCAACACCTAAATGTTCCTATATCTTCCCAAGGAAAATAGAATGAAAATAAATAGTTGCAGTAATTACGGGGATATAGGGAAAACCCTCTGCGGTAACTCAAAATCCCCCGAGGGCAACTTCATGTCGGTTCGATTCCGACCTCCGGCACCAAGAAAATCAAGTGGTTAGCCGTGCGGCTAACCCTTTTTTTTCGACCGATGGATTCTTGATCTGAGCTCTAGTTACAACCGTCCGGGGATAATGATTCCCCAGTGAAGGGCTATCCTCATATAGAGGCAGGCAGCGAGGATTAGTGTCAGAAAGCCCAGTACCAGCCAGTCCTTTCCCGTAATCTGCGGTTCGTAGTAACTGGTTCTGGGGGCATCGGGTCGAAAGCCCTTCGATTCCAATGCCATAGCCAGGAAATTCGTGTACCGCATGGCGGAGATGAATATGGGGATGGACAGGGGGGCAAATCTCTTAAAACGGCTGAAAATATTTTTCGAGTCTAGATCAAGTCCCCGTGACACCTGTGCCTGGACAATGGTAGCCCCGGCATCGGCAAAAGTCGGCGCCAGGCGGATGGCGGTGGCGAGGGCAAAAGCTACTGGATAGGGGATACCGAGGCGAATCAGGCCGTTGGTAATTTCCTCGTTCTTCGTCGTGGCTAAAAGCAGCAGCCCGGCACTGACAAAGGTCGTCAGTCGCAGACCCATGGCAAGCCCATAAAGGAGGGATTCTCTGCTGACTTCGAGACCATGCCATTCCAACAGGATTGTCTTGCCTTTAATAAAAAATGGCCAGAGGACGACGCTGAAGACAAAAAGCAGGACGAGGAGAAAGCGGAGTTTCCATAAAACTTTTATGGATTTAGCAGTTGTGAAGATAGCAAGTACGCCGGCGAGGATTGCAGCTATGAACAAGGGATGGTTGAAGCACAGGCAGATAACAAAAATCAGCAGGACCCCGCAAATCTTGGTGCGGGGATCGAGCCGGTGGAGCCATGTTGCCTTATCATTATAAAATGTCAGGTTCATTTCAAAATGTTCTCGCCACGGAGTTCCTTTACCATATCGGTCAGTGTCATCGCAGCCAGACCGAGACGATTTCTGAGGCGGATAAGATCGGAAGGCGCCAGCGAGGCTGCAGCCAGCATGGTCTCATCGGAAAAGACCGAAGCTGTCGGCCCATCAAGGAGTATCCGTCCCTCCTTCATCAGGATGCTGCGCCGGGTGTAGGCCTCGGCAATCCACATGGCATGGGTGATGACAATAATCGTGTGTCCCAGCTGGTTGAGTCGTTTCAGCATCTCCATCGTGTCTAGTTGGTGGACATAATCCAGTCCTGTTGTTGGTTCGTCGAGGATAATAACGGCGGGTTTGACGGCAAGGATTGACGCTACCGCCACGCGCTGTCTTTCTCCCCGGTTCAACAGGAAGGGGTTTTTATCCTCAAAACCGCTCAGGCCCGTGGCATCGAGAGCTTCCGCAATATTACGTTCCAGCGTCTTTCGATCCATCCCCAGGATGCGCGGTCCGAAGGACACCTCCTCCCCGACGGTGGAGGCAAATATCTGGTGATCGGGGTTCTGGAAAACATATCCTACCTCCCTGGCCAGCTCGTGGCGCCGGCAATTGTTGACTGGCCGGCCCCGGACAAACATGTCTCCCGCGGTGGGTTTAAGGAGGCCGTTGAAGTGCTTTGCCAGGGTTGTTTTACCGGAGCCGTTCTGCCCCAGCATGGCCACGAAATCTCCTTCCTGAATGGTAAGATCGATGTCACTCAGGGCGTTTGTGGAGCCGGCCGGGTACCGGTATGAGAGGTTGCGAGTCTCCAGGATAACCTTGCCGGTGGTAAGTGCTGATATTGCCCGACTTTCCGGGCAGCGGGGGCAAAGCAGACCTTGGTTATCTATCTCCGCCATCGCAGCATCAACCGTCAGGGGTTGGCCAGGCCAGTTCATCGCCTGGAAGAGGGCGATCGTTGCCAAGGGCCGGATGCCGCAGGATTCAACAAGAGATGAATCCGTCAGGGTTTCCGCGGGCGTTCCCTTTGCCAAAAGCTGCCCGTCCTTCAAGAGCCATACTTGATCCGCCTGCACTGCCGCCTCGGCGTCAAGATCGGTCACAACCAGGGTCCGCTCCTGGGTTCTCAGCCTTCTGATCAGGGAGAGGATATGACGGCGGCCTTCCGGGTCGATGTCCGTTGTGGGCTCATCCATGACGAGGACCGGGGTTTCCATTGCCAACACGGAACCGATGGCCAGGCGCTGTTTCTGTCCTCCCGACAGAGTAGCCGTGTCCCTTCTCAACAGCTCCTCCAGACCGACCACTCGCAGGAAGGTATGAATCCTCTCTTCCATGGCAGACCTGGGGAGACATTGGTTTTCCAGTCCAAAAGCCATTTCCAGTTCCACATTGGTTGAGAAGAGTTGGGCTTCAAAGTCCTGAAGGACTATCCCTACTGCCCGTGCCATGTCGGGGACACTGTTTTTACCTGCTTCCATCCCCTCCGCCATGACCATGCCCACGTAATCACCCCGCAAGAAACGGGGGACGAGACCGTTGATTGCGCAGCAGAGGGTTGATTTTCCGGCCCCGCTATGGCCCATTACCATCGTGAAACTGCCCCGGGACATTTCCCCGGAGATATCCTGTAAGGCCGGGGCGGTGGTGTTCTGATAGGAAAACGAAAGATGGTCAAAGACAATTGATGAAGTCATGAAGACCTCATAGGAGTAAGCTTCCTCCCATGATCAGGCAGGTTGCCAGCCAGGAAACGACCGTCCATGGCAGCCCCGGCACGAAACCGCCAAAGACGCCCAGAATGCACCCTGCCGCTACCAGCCAGGCGCCGAATGAGGCCTTCAACCCGGCGCTGGCGGCGGATACATCCATGACCTCGGGCCAGAAGAGACGCAACTGGTTTTTGGTAACATCGAAAACGGCCATGAGGAGCAGGATCCCGATGAGAGATCCGATGAAGTTGTTGATGGTAATGATTTTGGAGATAATCGCGTAAGGGACCATGCCGATGGCATCGGCAAAGGCGCCAATGACGACTGCCGCTGCGGCCCCGGAAATGAAGGCAATGACAATGTATGTGAGCCAGTTGCGAACACTTTTGGCATCCCATACATATGTCCCGTTGGAGACGGGAAACAGGGTTGACCAGAGGGTGTATGGAAGGTATCCCATGAGGAAATTGCCTATGAAACCGGCTATGGAGACGGGACTGAGGGTGCCGCCGAAGATGTCGCCGATGACATTACCGATGGCCAGGCCCCATGCCCCTGCCGGTCCGAAAAGGAAACCGAAGGTCATGGGAAACACACCTGCTACCCGGACCTCGGTGACACCGGGAATGATGGGAACAACCGTTTTGAAGGCGATGAGGGTTGCCGCATAGATGGCCGCGCAAACGGCTGTGAGAACAATCATCCGGGTGTTCTTCCACATCAGCAGGGCATGTTGCATCTGGCAGACCTCTCCTATGCCGGGTTTCTTTTTCTGCGTCTATAGTTTGATGGTGATTTTGTCAACAAAAATAGCCCTGCACGCCGAACGAAGGCTTTCAGCTTACCCTTTGCCGGAAGTTGAATTCGACATTTTTAAAACCTTTTCGAGGCTCTTGTCATAGTCGTATATATCATCCCGGAAATGGATGTGACCGCGGGTGTCAAACCATGCTGTCATGTAGATTACATAGACAGGGATGGGTTTCGGAAGGTTGACCACCTGTCTTTTTCCTTTTTTGATTTCCGTAAGAAGCCTCGTTTTCGACCACGCAGTATCGTCTCTCAAAACCCATTCCCCCAAATCATAGGGCCTTTCCACCCGGATGCACCCGTGGCTGTACATGCGCTTTGACCGCTGGAAAAGGCCTTTTTGCGTCGTATCGTGGAGATAGACGTCAAACTGGTTGGGAAACATGAACTTGATCCGGCCCAGGGGATTGACGCCGGTATCCTGGATCATCCGGTAAGGGAACTTCTTGGCATTGACGGCGGCCCAATCGATGGTCTTGGGATCGATTTCCTTGGCCTTTGTAGTCCAGTTGCTGTAAATGCGAATGCGCTTTTTCGTCAAGTAATCGTGGTCTTTCTTGACCTTGGGAATCATTTCTTCCGCAACGATGGAATTGGGGAGATTCCAGGTCGGGTTGAGTTCCAGGTAGCTCATATTGTCCATAAAGACGGGCGTTGGCTGGGCCGATTTTCCGACCACGGTTTTCATGGACATTACGGTAATCTGGTTTTCCACGACAAACAGCCGGTAATCGGGAATGTTCACCATGACGTAACGGGGGCCAAGTTCGTCGGGAAGCCAGCGCCATCTTTCCATGTTCCATTCGATCTGACGGATCCGTTTCTCAACGGAGAAGTTCAAGGCCTTTCTGGTTTCTTCAGCCATGACGCCGTCGGCATTGAGGCCATGTCGTTCCTGAAACCTTTGCAGCGCCCCCTGCAGACGACCGTCGAAATGGTCGTTTATTCCCAGAGCCGCCGCATCGAGATCGCCGGAGATGACCAAACGGTGCTTGAGGAGGGTAACTGCATGGCCAGTGCTTCCCTTTCTGATTTTTGTTTTTTCCGGGATAGTAGCCCATCCGCCGTCGGCAGCAAGCTGCCGGTAATTAGCCAGTTCCGTCCGTAATTGCGCATAAGCAGGATAACGAGGGGGGAGGTTTTTCAAGGCACCTTCCACGTTTTTCTTGTCCAGCGCCTCGGTGAGAACCTGGACAAGGTCCACGGAGCGGCGATAGGGAATCCATTGATAAAACCATTTTCCCGGATCGAGGCGACCCTTGGATACATGGGTGCCGTAAGCGAAAAAGGCATCGGTCAGCATCATGTCCAGATCGGCCCATGTTTCCACGGCGCTGGAATTGCCGCCGTTTTGACGCTGTTTGACCTGGGCGAGCAGGGATTCTATCTGATCAATCCGGTAATCGCTAGGATTTAACCCTTCCCGATCTGCCTCCTTGAGGACCTGAATCAGCTTCTGCGCCTGGTCAGAAATCATTTTGTCGCGAATCCAGGCGGGCTGAAACTGGCGCTCACCGTAAAATCGCTCTCGCAACGGGACGGCGCCTTTTGCAGATTTTATGAATCCATTTCCGGCTTTCAGGCGGTTCAGGATAGCCTTTTGGATGTCCGTGTATGTCAGCATTTCCAGGGAGGAGGGGCCGTTTACGGGCTTCAGGGAAGTACCGGCCGGCGGTACCTGGTTCTGGATCGTTTTTTGACTATTTTGGGAGGGCGTGTCGGCAGCCCGAGCAGCTATGGGTATCCATACCCCGATGAGAAAAAGGATCAGCAGGAGAGATCTGATTTTGTCATGATACCTCAAGTACGTCATGCAACATTTCTCCACGTCCGCTTAAAATTAAGAAGCCGGGATATAGAGATCCCGGCCCTCCCTCGGTAGGAACCTTCCTGCCTCAATGTAGTGAAAAAGTCAACAGAAATAATGGGGTCAGCAATGGGCATCGTCCCAGTTGCGCCCGTAATTGACTGCGACCTTCAGGGGAACCCGCAAGACCATGACCTGTTCCATTTCTTCCTTGACCAGCATAATTACGGTTTCCACTTCCTCCGCCGGGACTTCGAAAACAAGTTCGTCATGAACCTGCATGATCATGGCCGCCGTCAGGTCTTGTGCCTTGAGTCTTCCGGCGATACGGATCATGGCCAATTTTATGAGATCTGCCGCCGTGCCCTGAATGGGGGTATTGACGGCCATTCGTTCGGCAAACTGGCGAATGTTGGCATTGGCGGAGTTAATTTCGGGAAGGTAGCGGCGGCGGTTCATCAGGGTGCAGATGTAGCCATTCTGCCGCGCCAGCGCCAGAACCTGATCGAGATAGCATTTAACCCCTTCATATTTCTGGAAATATTCATCGATGTAGGCCTGGGCGAGTTTCTGGGTGAGGTTGAGCTCCTTGGCGAGGCCGAAGGCGCTCATTCCATAAAGGATGCCGAAATTGATGACCTTGGCCTGGCGGCGCATCTCCTCGTTTACCAGCTCGGGAAAGACGCCGAAAATTGTCGAGGCGGTGCTGCTGTGGATATCTTCTCCGGAGCGGAAGGCCTCGATGAGGGTCCGGTCTTCCGAGAGGTGGGCGAGGACCCGCAGCTCAATCTGGGAATAGTCGGCGGAGATGAGCCTGCTCCCCGCCGGGGCGATGAAGGCCTGACGAATCCTCTTGCCTTCGATGGTCCGGATGGGGATGTTTTGCAGATTGGGGTTGCTGCTGGAAAGCCTGCCCGTTGCCGTTACGGCCTGATTATAGGAGGTGTGAACCCGCCCTGTCTGCGGGTGGATGAGGGCCGGCAGGGCGTCGATATAGGTCGATTTCAGCTTGGAGATGCTCCGGTAGGCCAGGATCTCCGCGGGGAGTTCATGATGTCTGGCCAGGCTGGAAAGGACATCTACATCGGTGGAGTAGCCTTCCTTGGTCTTTTTCCCCTTGGCTAACCGGAGCTTGTCGAAGAGGATCTGCTGGAGCTGTTTCGGCGACTGAATGTTGAATTTCTCTCCGGCGAGGCGATAGATCTTGTCTGCCGAAATTTCCAATAGCTGTTGCAGCTCCCGGGACATGGCGCGCAACAGCTCGCCGTCGATCAGGACGCCCTTTTGTTCCATCCCGGCTAGAATGGGGATCAGGGGCGTCTCCAGGTCCCGGAAGAGCCCGATTAGCTGTTCCCCGGCCAGCGCATCGGACAGGGAGCTGACAAGTGACAAGACCGCGTCGGCCCGCAGGCAGGCGTATGTAGTTGTTTTGTCCACGGGGATGATGTCCGGGGAAAGCTGTTTGACACCGCTGCCGGCAATCTCCTTTACGGTCATGATGCGGC
>Ga0172379_10003740_pt1 | contig 23696 bp, 19 predicted proteins | sample GrowelOW334metaG_FD_119756 | JGI IMG/M metagenome (GOLD analysis project Ga0172379, IMG submission 119756) | Groundwater microbial communities from an aquifer near a municipal landfill in Southern Ontario, Canada - Groundwater well OW334 metaG | ecosystem: Environmental > Aquatic > Deep...
CGGGAAATGCTGATGGATCGCATTTCGCTTATTGATTTATTAAATCTAAACGAGGCAAGGCTGGCTAAACTGCGGTGTCAAGAGCAACAGTTGTTGTTTCAAGTTTAACCGGACAGGTCTGAATTTCCTTGGAACTTGGGTATATGCCGGAATTCAGCGAGGCCGAACTGTTTCTGAAGGACAGGGCGGCTTATTATCGCGCACTTGTTTTACGTAACGAATATACGTCGCTTTTACTGCGAAAGGAGGAGATGGCTGACCCCTATCCCGCTTATCGCAGGCGTTGGGCCGAAGCGATAATGGCGCTTGAAAGTGAGTGCGGAAAAGTGTCAGGTGGCAAAACACCGGCGCAGCATTGCGATTTGCAGCGACAGGAAGAGTTGGGCGCGATCATTAAACAGATATCCGACATATTGGTGATCTTTGAGCGTCCCGGGAATGGGACAGAACTTAAATCAATGTCCAGGAAAACGTCCAGGAACGGATTTATCAAACAAAGGCGCCACATGATTGAGGAATTGTCAACGCGATTCGAAGATCTGGCCAAATTTCAGAAAGTTCCATGAGGGAGAACTGGATCTTGCCGGCGTCGCCCAAAGATTAGGCGTTTTAAGAGGGGGAGCCTGCCGTGTCTTTATGTGTCGCATCGAGGGCCGCGTTAAAAATAGCGGCCGGACTGAAAATTACCGTAACCTGCAACATGTCCGAAATCTGAGTGCCTGTTTTTGTTGATCTATATTGGAGCGCGTATCTTAACATATCCCCATTTTCGTTCTTCCAGTCCGCAAGCCACTGATAAACTTTTCCGGTTTTATCGATATAATTCTCCCAGCCTATGACATGTGAAGTCGGTGTGCCGGGGTTTAAAGCATCTTCCTTGAGGGCTATCCAGCCGGACACTTTCAATTGTGCTGAAATTTGTTTAAGCGCCTGTGATGCAGGATATGATTCCGTGAGTTTATAGAAAACCTGATCCGTTCCGCGATATTTGGAGTATTTTACTTCCATCGCCCCCGGAAGGACAATCAATGCCTTGGAATATTGAGCCGGGTCCTGGCTGGGCGGCCTGTGACAACCAACAGCGCCAAGGAGCAATACGACCATAAATCTCGTGAATATTGCCGATATGTTTGTCCGATCCATGTGTGTATTATATCAATAATTCAAGGCAGGCTCGTGGGCTTTACTACGGGAACCGAAAATATCAAACTCAATCATAAAATTACGGGGCGATTACAAGACGGTGCTCTATCACTTTGTTGCGGTGAAGTTTAATCTCCATTTCTGGTGTCCACCTGAGTGTCCATCGGCCACTAAAACCGGGCAATACCGGGTAAAGCGGCGGAGGGGGTACAAAAGGATTTCACGAAGAGGGCTAAGGCCTGATAAGATTGGTTAAAGTCGTCTGTAACCTGTGTAAGAGAGGCGCTCTACCGCTGAGCTAACCGCGCTAGCGTTCTTAATTATACTAGATAATTTGCGGTTTCAGGAAATCGCTTCAATTGTCGCCGTATTCGAGTCCGTACGCGTAGTGCCGGCGATGAACTGGTAAATATACGAACGGATCGCTGCGCCGGCGCTTAACCGGGGAAATGAAGAGAATTTCCTGGGCCGATAAACCTAACCTCTGGCCAAATCACTGAGAGTCCCGTGAATCATGATATCTGGTGTCTGCCTACGAAGGGAGCGCGCGAGCTTAATATAGATATATTCTGCCGATAGAAAGCGGGGGCTCCAAATGTTTTAAATTCGTGAAGCGGAAATAGCCTGATGTCCGCCGGGCCGTTCTGCGCTCGAATTCTACCTATATCCCAGCGTATAAGTCCGTATAGTATGTCAGGGCGGACAAAGAGTAATGTGGAGATTAAGGGGATCAGATGCCGTATATTAATGTCGGTGAAAAACCCCAGGACCATATCGACCTCTGGGAATAAAGAACGGGCCGCACGGCCTGATATGGACCCATGCGGAGCAGGTGAACCATGAACTGACCGGTTTTCTCGGCCGGAAGGATGTACAGGCGCAACGAAGCGGCCGGCCAACGACGAGCTTTGCCCGGGTGCGTGGCGCCGAGGGCGATATCCGATAGGATTTAAACACCATGGAATTATTCTCTGGAAAACATTTAAAGTTAAGGCGGACGCTTGCGATAGCTATCGCCTGCGCGGCTTTTCCGTCTACGGCCGTCAGGGCGGAGGACTGGAAATTCAGTTCTTCGGTTAACTATGACACCGGCAAATACGGCACATCCGACCGCACCAATTCGATCTATGTGCCGTTCACGCTTAAACGATACTACGGCGGCGCGGATCTGTCCGTGACGGCGCCGTACCTGCGCCAAAGTTCCACCGGTCAGATAGTCTGGGTCGGCGGAACGCCGGTGCGAACTGCCAGGGGGAAAGCGACAACGGCAACTTCCGAACAGTCCGGCCTTGGCGATATAACGGTGCGCGGAACCTGCCCGCTCAAACGGAACAAGTCTAAGTCCTTTGACCTCGCGCTGGCCGGCAGGATTAAACTGCCCACCGCCTCCAAAAACAAGGGGCTGGGCACCGGTGAATTTGACGAGGGGGCCGGGCTCGAATTCTCCAAAGAGGTCATTCCAGGCTGGACCATGCTTGCCGACGGCTACTATACCTTGATCGGGGACCCGCCCGGTGCGAACTTTAACGACCAGGTCTCTCTGGACCTTGGTTTTTACAGACCCCTGCGCGAAAACCTGAGCTTGACCGTGCTTTTTGAGACCCAAAGCGCCATAGTTGACGGGAACGCGGCCCCCCGCAGCATCAGCGGCACGCTTTCATACAGCGTGCCGGAAGGAACTCAGTTTTCCAGCGGGTTGACACTGGGCATGTCCGATGGCAGCCCTGACATAGGCATAAGCGCCGGTTTCAGCCGGAAGTTTTAACGATAATGTCGGGAAAATAAAGGAGAGAAGATGAAAAATAATAGACTGCGGCTGATGTTAGCGGGGTTGTTTTTGTGCGCGGCGGCTGTTCCCGCCTTCGCCCAGGGAAAATCCAAAGATGATAAGAAGCTGGAGGCCGGCGCCGTGGAACTGGACAAAAGCGCCGCCGGGCCTGAAGGGCAGCAGCGGGTTGCCGACAGGATAAAAACGGAGTTCGGAGTGGATGACGCCCGCGTGCAAAGCCTGCGCGACACGAATATGGGCTATGGCGAGATTTCCATAGCGCTGGGTCTGGCCCAGTGTTTGCCTGGCGGCATTACGGATGCCAATGTGCAAAAGGTGATGGCGCTGCGTCAGGGCCCGCCGGTTATGGGCTGGGGTAAGATAGCCAAGGACCTCGGTTTAAAACTCGGGCCGGTGGCAAGCAAGGTCCATAAGATGTCCGTCGAGGCGCGTAAGCAGGAAAAAGTCGGCAAGGCGAACAAGGATAAAAAAGAGAAGGGTGAAGGAATGGGAAAACCGGAAAGGCATGAAAGGGCCGAAAAGATGGAGCGGCCGGAAAGGCCTGAGAAGGGCGGTAAACATTAACCCGGATCCTGCGGCTTTCTGGCTGATTTTTTGTTGAGATCATAAAGAAGGACGGCGATCCGCCGTGATCCCGTAAGGGGATCGGGCGGAGCCGTCCTTTTTTTATTACTGCGAGTTGAACGCCTCGCACATCTTGCCTTGAATCTCCGGGAATTTGAGGGAGAAAGACCTTTCTCCCTTAACTCCGATACGAGAATGGATAAAACTCCGTGTCTGGTACGATAAAATGTCGTCTTGCGACATTTTATTATGACTAAATCGCGCTGGTGCGGTTTCGGTTACTGGAATTGCGCGGAATAATTCTGTTCCCTGATCCCACCATTTTCTTGATAGTTAAAGTGAGAATATCTATTCATATCCGTAACACTACTTATATGCGTAAGTAAAGGTCCGCATTAGAAGATAACGGTCCCTTTGGGTATAATTGTTGTATACTATCGGAAGGCGGGGATATGCCAGAGGGGTTCATATCGCACATCGTACATCGCACAAAAGGCATGTGAAGGGGACCGGCAAGCTTCTTTTTCCGGTAGCCGCCATCGGCGCTTCCGCCGGCGGGCTTAAAGCGTTCTCGGACCTTCTGGGCGGCCTGCCGCCGGCGCCCGGGATCGCGTTCGTCATTGTTCCCCATCTGGCCCCCCAATATAAGAGCCAGCTGGCCGAGATCCTGGCGCGGAACACCAGGCTTCCGGTCGGAGAAGTAAAAAACGGAGAAAAGGTCCTGCCCAACCGGATCTATGTCCTCCCTCCGAACCGCGCTATGCTGATAAAGCGCGGGGCGCTCCATCTTTCCTCATTCGGGCACAAGTCCGACTGGCGCAATCCCATAGACAGCTTCTTCCGCTCTCTGGCCTTGGACCGGAAGAAGGGCGCCATCGGGGTGCTCTTGTCGGGGGAAGGGGATGACGGAACGGACGGTTTGCGCGCTATCAAAGAAAGCGGCGGAAGAACTTTCGCGCAGGACGGGGCCACCGCGGCTCATCCCAGCATGCCCAATTCAGCCGCCGCCGCCGGTTTTGCGGACCTGGTGCTTTCACCGGTCGAGATCGGAAAACGGCTCGTCTCCGCCTCCGGCGTCGTCCGGTTCCAGGACAGGAGGGGGCCGCGCAACAAGCCGAAAGGCGAACAAACCCTTAACGGTATACTGGAGCTTCTGCGGACCGCCAAGGGGGTGGACTTTGAATTGTATAAACAAAGCACGCTGCGCCGGCGCATCCAAAGGCGCATGACGCTCAAGCGGGTCCGCGAACCTGAGAGATATTTCAACATGCTTAAAGCGGACCCCGCGGAAGTAGAGAGGCTTTACGGCGATATTCTGATATGCGTGACCTCGTTCTTCCGGGAACCGGACGCTTTTAAAGTTTTAAAGCGCGAGATCTATCCGCGCATCCTGAAAAACAGGCCGGCCGGCGCGCCGGTCCGCATCTGGGTTCCCGGCTGTTCCACGGGCGAAGAGGCCTATTCTCATGCCATAAACCTGATGGAGTTCCTTGGCCCGCGGGCCGTCCAGATCCCTTTCCAGATCTTCGCCACGGATGTCAACCCGGCCGTCATAGAAAAAGCCCGCCTGGGGCTCTATCCCAAAAAGATCAAGGCTGATGTTTCCCCCGAGCGGCTGCGGCGTTTTTTTCTTGAGACGAAGGACGGTTACCGCATTTCCCCGGTCATCCGGGAGCGCTGTGTGTTCACCGCCAAGAACCTGTTGAAGGACCCGCCTTTTATAAATCTGGACCTGGTCAGCTGCCGCAATCTGATGATCTACCTGGGGCCGTCGCTGCAGGAAAAAGTATTGCAGATCTTCCAATACGCCTTGAAACCCCGGGGTATCCTCATGCTGGGCCATTCTGAAACCATCGGAGATCCCGCCGGAGGCTTTTCGCTTTTGGATGTGAATATAAAAGTTTTTTTCGAACGGACTTCGGTCTCCAACATGCCTCCTGATTTTATAAAATTCGGCCGTTTCATGGCCCCGGAGCCGGGTTTTAAGGACCTTGCGCAAAGCGGGGAATTGCAAAACAAAACGGTCCAGGACGCGCCGGACCTGCAAAGAGAGCTGGAGAGCGTGCTGCCCGCCCGTTATGTTCCCAACGGCGTCATAATCAACGGCGATCTGGAGATCCTGCGGTTCCTCGGGGATACCTCGGCCTATCTCAGGCCTGCTCCCGGCAAGCCGGGCATGAACCTGCGCCGCATGTCCTCAGGAGAGCTGCTCCTGGAATTACGGACGGCCGTCCATATGGCTAAAAGATCCGCCTGCGCCGTCCGCAAGGAGATCTCCGCGCCGCATGCTCCCCGCGCAAAGGCGGGGTGCGCCCGGATCGAGGTCCTGCCGATCAAAACCCAGCCTCAACAGGATTATTTCCTCGTCTTGTTCGAGGAAATTGTGAACGCGGAGCCGGTCAGGGCGCGGACCGGCGCGGTACGGGGGAGCAGGGACAGCCGCCGCGTCATTGAGCTTAAGGAAGACCTGGCGGCCTCCGGAGAGCAGCTCAAGGCCATTATTGAAGAGCAGGAGTCGAACAATGTGAAGCTTAAGGTCTCCAACGAGGAGCTCCTTTCCGGCAACGAAGAACTGCAGAGCGTCAATGAAGAGTTCGAGACCGCCAAGGAAGAGCTTCAATCCACTAACGAGGAACTGGTCACTTCCACCGAAGAGCTCGGCGACGCCAACCGGGTGTTGAACCTGGCCAATAACGATTTTTCCAACCTTTTGGCCAACATCGATATCCCGATCGTCCTGTTGGGCCCGGACCTGGCCGTCCGCCGCTTTACGCCGCCGGCGGAGAAAGCGCTGGAGATGTCCCAGGATAAGATAGGGCGGTCTATCGCGGATATAAGGCTGCCGCTGAGGCTTCCGAACTTAAAACAGCTGCTTCTGGGCGTGATCAGGACCGGCCATGTCCAGAAGCTGGAAGTCCAGGGCGCGCAAGGCCGCTGGCACTACCTCTTTATCCGGCCCTACCGGACCGACAAAAGCAAGACCGAAAGAAGCCGGATCGACGGCGCCGTGATGGCGCTCGTAGATATCCAGGAGCGGAAGCTGGCGGAAAGGAACCTGCTGCGCCTGGCTACGGTCGTGCTCGACTCCAATGACGCCGTCATCATCTGCGATCTTAACGACCGGATCACCGCGTGGAACAAAGGCGCGCAAAAAATGTACGGCTACTCCGAAGAGGACGCCTTAGGGATGAATATCAGGCGGCTGATGCCGGAAAACAAGCCCATCCGCGCGCGGGAACTGGTCCGGGTAGCCGCGGCGCAGGGAAAGAAAGGGGCGCCGATCGAGGCCCGGCGCCATACGAGGGGCGGACGGATCCTGGATGTGCTGCTGACGGTTACGGTGCTTCGCGATGAGAAAGGCCGGCCCGTGGAGGTGGTGACCACCGAGAGGGACATCACGGAGCGCAAGCGGGCCGAGCAGGAGCTTCGCGGGTTGCACGGGCGCGCGCTTTCCGCCCAGGAAACGGAGCGCAAGCGCCTTGCCTGCGAACTGCATGACGGCGTCGGCCAGATCCTTTCCGGAGTCAAATTCAGGCTGGAAGCCCTGCCCGGAGAGATGGCTCTGGGTGGAAAGGCCGCGGCGAAGATCGTTAAGGTGAGCGGAGCGCTGAGCAGCGCCATCGCGGAGGTCCGCCGGGTTTCGCAGAACCTCATGCCTTCGGAACTTGTCGACCTGGGCCTTGAAGCCGCGCTGCGCACGCTTTGCCGGGAGTTTAAAGCGCGCGCGGGAGTGCCGGTGACGCTGCATACCGGGGGCGTTCCCACGGATCTGGCGCCTGGGCCCGCGCTGGCGCTTTTTCGCATAGCCCAGGAAGCGCTTAATAATACCGTAAAACATTCCAGGGCGGCAACGGCGGCGGTGGACCTCTCCCGTAAAGGGGGGGAACTTGTGCTGACCGTGAGCGATAACGGTATAGGATTCAGGATCGGGGGCAAACGCCCGCGGCCGGGCCGGGGCATAGGGCTTGAAAGCATGCGCGAGAGGGCTGAATTGGCTGGAGGATCCCTGGAGCTTCATTCGACGCCGGGGGCCGGGACCACGCTCAGCGTCCGCATCCCTTTAACGGGCCCGGGAGGAAACGCATTATGAAAAAAAATAACCGGAGCAAGATAAAAGTATTCCTGGTGGACGATCATCCCTCGGTGCGCGAGGGCGTCCGCTCCTGTCTGGCCGGCCGGGGCCCGTTCCTGGTGGTGGGCGAAGCGGGCGACGACAAAGAAGCCCTGCGCAAGCTCAGGAAGACCGAGGCCGATATCATCCTTTTGGATATAACCCTTCCTTTTTTGGACGGCGGCGAACTGGCACGGCAGGCGCGCAGGGCGGCGCCGGGCGCCAAGATCATCGCTTTCAGCATCCATGGAGACCAGGAGCATGTGGTCCGGATGGCCCGCTGCGGCGTACACGGCTATGTGACAAAGGATTCGCCCATAACCAAACTTGTGGAGGCTATCCGGCGCGTTCATGAGGGCGGCCTTTATTTCCCTTCCGAGATGACCGACGCTATTCTCGCGCCGAGGACCGTCCCGGCTTCCGACGGGACCGGCAAAACGGCGCTGACAGCGCGCGAGCGGGAAGTGCTTGTCCTTCTGGCCGAAGGCCTGGCCAACAAAGAGGTCGCGCGAAAACTGGGGATCAGCGTCCGGACCGCAGAGACGCACCGGGAGCACCTTTCGCGCAAGCTTAAGATCACGGCCGTCGCCGGGCTTACGAAATACGCTATTTCGCACGGCCTCACGCCGCTGGGCTCCCATGCGCAGAAAATCATCCGTAATATCCCCATTCCGCTCCGGGTATAATTCCGTATTGGCAGCGTTCCCGGTATGCGGTATGATTAATGCTTGTGAAAAACGATAAATCAAAAACGATCAAGGTTTTCCTGGTAGACGACCACCCGGTCGTGCGCGAGGGCGTACGGTCCTACCTGTCCGGCCACGCTATTTCCGTGGTGGGTGAAGCGGCCGACGCCCCGGAAGCCGTTCGCAAGATAAAGAAGCTGGCGCCGGATGTGATCGTATTGGATATTAACCTGCCTTCGCTTGACGGGGGGGAACTGGCCCGCCGCCTGCGCCGGCTTGTCCCCAAGTCCAGGATCATCGCTTTCAGCATCCATTCCAGCGAGGAATATGTGGTGCGCATGGCCCGCTGCGGCGTACAGGGGTATGTCATGAAAGACCAGCCGACCGCGGAGCTGCTGGACGCCATAAGGCAGGTGTCCAACGGCGGACTGCATTTCCCGACAGGCATGGCCGGCGCGATCCTGGCTTGCGCGCCGGAGTCTTCTCCGGGCCGTCCGGACAGCGCCGCGCTGACGGGCCGGGAGCTGGAGGTGCTGTCCTTGCTCGCGGAAGGGTTCTCCAATAAAGGCGTCGCGGCCAAACTCGGTATCAGCGCCAGGACGGCTGAAACGCACCGGGAACATTTATCGCACAAGCTTAATATCCTTACGGTAGCCGGGCTCACCAAGTACGCCATCCAGCACGGACTGACTTCCCTCCAATAACATTATTGAGCCGGAGCGCCTCAGTTTTTTCCCGCCCCCGCGTAAAAATACGCGTGTCCGTAATACTACCGGACCCGCAGGGCATAATTCCGGATAGCCGCCGGAGCGGAGATGGGGTATGCTTATTTATAAGTGAAGAGCGGGAGGCGGGATGAATAGAAATATCGATGACCGGCTGGCAGCGGGCAAAACCAGATCGTCGCGGATTTCGCGCGAAAAACGGGGCGCGGACCTGAGTTGCTCCCGGGCGGTCGGCGCCGCGGTCAAAGTCCTGGAAGAACTCTACCTGACGGACCCGGATATTTCATTGGCACGGATCTCCAGGGCGGTGCTTGGAGAGGCGTGCCGCCTCACCGGCAGCCGATTCGGTTTCGCGGGCTATACGGACCCGCCCACAGGGTGGCTTATGGCGGCCACTCTTGCCGGCAAGGCGCCGCATAAGCGCCGGATAAAAAGGGGACCTTTCAGCTCTCCCGAATTTAACAGGCTTTGGGGCCGGGTGATGAAAGGGAAAAAGCCGCTTGTGATGAATTTTGTGCCCTCGGGCCGCCGTGCCGGCGATAAGCCGCGCGGCCGCGCAAAAATAGCCAAGTTCCTGGGCGTGCCGGCGATGTCGGGCCGCAAACAGCTGGGGATACTGGCGCTGGCGGACCCGCGTGGAAATTACTCCGCGGCGGAGCTGGCGGCAGCAGGGCAGCTGGCCCGCGTCTACGCGCTGATCATAAAGCGCAAACTGGCCGAAGACCTCCGGCGCAGCGAGCACGACGGTCTTCTGGCCCTGATCGCCTCCTCGCAGGATATAATCTATTCGGCCGACATGGAGGGAAAGATAGTTTACGCAAGCCCGAAAGTAGCGGCTTACGGCTACAGGCCTAAGGAGATCATCGGCCGCAGCATTTTTGAATTAGTTCATCCACAGGACCGGGAATTCGTCGTAAAAGCCCTGGCTAAGGCCCGGAAAACCGGCAGGACCCTTCCGATGATCTCCTACAGGCTGCGCAAAAAAAACGGCGGCTATTTTTCCATGGAACAGAAAAGCGGGATCATCCTGTCGGGAGGCTCCCCGGCTTTGATAACCGGCGTGGTGCGCGATGTCGGGGAAAAACTCGGAGCCGAGAAACTGCTGCGGGAAAATGAAGCGACGCTGCGCAATATCTTTGAGACTTCAAAAGACGCCATTTTTATAAAGGACCTCTCCGGCCGCTATATAAAGGTCAATAAAGCCTGCGCCGAGGTTCTTGTTTTAAAGCCTGAAACGGCGCTGGGCAGGACCGACGCCGAAATTTTTCCGCCTGAAACGGCGCGGGAGTCGGTAAAGGACGACCGGGAGGTGGTCCGCGGCGGGAAAACCATTGTGCGGACTTACGACAGGATCCTGCCTTCCGGCAAGTATTATTTCAACACCGTCAAAACGCCCCTGCGCGCCGCCGGCGGTAAAATAACAGGAATACTGGGTGTGACCCGCGATATTACGGACGTCAAGAAAGCGGAGTCCGAACTGGCCGGGTTCAGGGCCGCCGAGGCCATGAGCAAAGTCGCGCAGCCGCTGGCGCACGACTTCAACAATGCCCTGTCCGTTATTAACGGGCACGCGACGCTTATTGATGAGGATGTTAACGCCTCCAGCCGGGTAAAAACGGGAATAGTGCAGATAATGAACGCCGTAAAGTGGGCGGCCGAACTGACCTCGCGCTTCCAATACTTCGCCAGGAACCCGAAGCCGGGGGCCGGAACCGGCAATTTCAGTAATACTACCGAGCCCGCAGGGCATAATTCCTGATAGATACATGATCGCCTATGGATTATAATAACAACGACAATAAGGAGAATATGGCATGAAAGCAAAATATTGCATGGTTCTGCTGGCTGTGGCCGCGGTCCTGCCGGCGTTCAATGTCCCCGCGCGCGCTTCGGAATTGGACAGACGCATAGAATCGGACGCCAGGCAGCTGTATGTGTTCAAGATCTACCTTGCAGGCGATGATATTAAGATCGAGTCCAGGGACGGCGTAGTAACTTTGACCGGGCTCATCGCCGAGTACTTCCACAGGGCGCTGGCCGAGGTCACCATAAAGGACATCCCCGGCGTCACGGGCGTGGACAACAGGCTTGAAGTCAAAGGCTCGTCCCCCACCGCCAACTCCGATGCGTGGCTCCTTAACGAGGTAAAAGCTACGCTCGTGTTCCATAGGAGCGTGAGCGCCGCCGCGACCGAGGTTTCCGTAAAGGACGGCGTCGTTACCCTGCGCGGCGCCGCGGCAAGCCCGGCGCAAAAGGACCTTACCGCCGAGTATTCGAAGGATGTCGAAGGCGTCAAGGATGTGATAAACGAGATGACCGTGGCCGCGGCGCCGGAGAAGAGAGCCCTGACAACGGGGGAAAAGATAGATGATGTCTCCATTTCCGCCCTGGTCAGGATGGCCCTGCTGCTGCATCACTCTACCAGCGGCCTGTATACTTCAATAGGGGTAAGGCGCGGTGTGGTAACGGTGGACGGCCGGGCTAAAAATGCGGCGCAAAAAGATCAGGTGACCAAAGTCGTCAAAGACATAAACGGCGTGAAGAAAGTGAAGAACCTGATGACTCTCGAGTAGCAACGCCGCCGGATAACCGCAGTCCGCCGGCTGTGCGGCCGCAGGCAAAGCGGCCGCCGGTCTTATGAGGAGGATCGTATGTTGTGGACTATCTCCGTAATACTGATAATTCTGTGGCTGCTGGGGCTGGTCAGCAGTTACACGATGGGCGGGTTCATCCATATCCTGCTTGTGATCGCGATCATAGTGGTGCTGGTCAGGGTCATTAAGGGGCGGAAAATAGCGTAGGGAGCGGACTCCCGCCGGAGAAGACGGGGAGTTTTCCGGGAAAATCTGGAGATTAGGAGCGACCGTGATGAAAAAAAGAAATATCGTTAAAGGAGCGAAATCCATAAACAATAATCCGATCGTGGCTCCATGACGGAACAAAATTGCTTTCCCAGCGGAACGCGCGTTCTTGCTATAGCGGCGGCGCTCGTGATCATCATCTGGGGGATCAATCAGGCGCGGTCGGCCCTTGCGTCCTCCCTTGTCGCTGCTTTTCTCGCCGTCCTCGGTATGCCGCTGGTGCAATGGCTGGAAAAAAAACGCGTTCCGGCCGCCGCGGCGGTATTGATAGCGCTGGCGGGTATGATCGCAGTCCTGCTGGTCTTCGGCGGGCTTGTCGGTACTTCGCTCAGCGGTTTTAGCGCGGCCCTGCCTTCATATCAGCAGCGGATGCAGCAGGAAGCCTCGGGGCTCACGGCTCTGCTGGCCGGGAAAGGCATCCATGTCACGGACAAGGCGCTGCTCGAATATCTCAATCCGGCGGCGGTGATAAAACTGGCCGTCGACCTGCTCGGCGGACTGGGTTCGGCGCTCGCTAATATCATCCTGATCCTGCTCACCGTAATGTTCATTCTGCTCGAAGCCTCAAGTTTTCCCGTCAAGCTGCGCGCCGTTCTCGGCGATCCGCGGCAGGCATTCCCGGAGTTCGCCAGGTTCGTTAATGATATCCAGCACTACATGCTCGTTAAGACCGGGCTCAGCCTGGCGGCGGGGGGCCTGATCTGGGCGTGGCTGACCATCCTCGGAGTGGATTCCCCCGTTCTCTGGGGTTTCCTGGCCTTTATCCTCCTGTATATACCTCATGTCGGTTCTATCATCGCGGGCGTTCCGGCGGTATGCCTTACCCTGGTCCAGTTCGGGCCCGGCCGGGCCGCGCTGGTCGCCGCCGGCTATGTGGCCGTTAATTTTATACTCGGCAATGTGGTCGAACCGAAGCTCATGGGTTATAAGTTCAACCTGTCCACCCTTATAGTATTCCTCTCGCTGATCTTTTGGGGAAGAACGCTCGGCCTTATAGGCGCGGTCCTGTGCGTGCCGTTCACCATGACGCTGAAGTTCGCATGTGAGAACCATAAAAGCACGAGATGGCTCGCCGTACTGCTCGGGCCTGAAATACCGGCGGGCGGCAGTTATTGAGCCTCGCATAAGTAATGTCCGTTGCTTTTCAGGACCTCCCGCGAGAACGGCTTATATGTTTCCTACGGACAACCCCGGTATGCGGGCGGCGGCTATGATCCTGGCCTTGCTGGCGGCAGGAGGCTCCGTTACAGCCGGCGCCGGAGGCAATTACGGGCCCTGCCCCGAAATTAGATTTACGGGTCCGGATAAGATCGAATTCAACGCAATGGAGAGCCGCCTGGTCTGCGGGGATCCCGGCACCGAGGGCTGGGGTCATGTTCCTTTCAACCAGGCCGAAAATTTACTCCGGGCCTTCCTTCAACAGCGGGGTTACCAGGACCCCAGGTTCGACCCGGGGCATGATGTCCTGACGGTGCATCCCGGCGGGAAGACAGTCGTTAGTTCATTCACCGTCTCCGGCTTGCCGCCGGGGATAGATCCCCGTAAGCTGCGCAGGATCAGGCGGCAGGTGATGACGCCCAGGCTGCTGGACACGGCCCAGGCCGCCCTGCAAAGCGCCCTCCGGAACCGGGGTTACGCCTGCCCGGTCATAGAAATGAGGGGCGATGGTATTACCGGGCAGGTTTTCGCGGAGGTACGGCCCGGCGAGGTCTACCGTTTCGCCCACATCTCCGCAAAAAGATCGGCGGAGGTGGACACGGATATTTTCTACCGCTACGAGGCTTTCAGGCGCGGCCAGCGCTTCGATGCCAGGCTCCTGGACCTTACGGCCCAGCGAGCCATGTCCGATTCGCTGTTCCTGAACGCTTATTTCGATGTCGACTGCTCCACTGGGGGCATGAGCATAACCGAGCGGGTGGTAGCGGGTAAATCGCAGATCTACAGGCTCGGTTTAGGTTTCGACACGGAAGGTCTGTTTATCGGCAAGGCAAAGTGGCAGAACTCCCGCATAGGCGCCGGGGGTAATTCCATGGAAGCCGCGCTTTATGCCTCCTACCGCGAGCAATCGGCCACAGCGGATCACCGCTATTTTCCGGCGCCGGCTTCCAGGTTTTTCCTGATGCCCAAGCTTACTTTCGAGCGCCGCAATGAGCCGCAGTATGAATCCCTCCATTCGGAGCTGGCCCTGCTTCCGGCGATAAGCCGGGATGGACAAAGCCGGCGCGTGGAATTTTCGGCGGGCCCGGCGCTGGAATATGTGCATACCAGCCGAGGGCTGGGGCCCGATAACACCTATGCCGCTTTTGAAACCCAGCTGGAGGTCCGCGGCCACCTGTTCGAATACTATGCGGGCGACCCCCGGACGGGCGGACGGATCGCTTTCAGATCGCAATCGCGGATAGCGGGGATCTATTCCGGCATAACGGCCCACCTGTTGAGCCTCAAAGGCGAACATTTGTGGAACCTCGGCGGTTATGAACCGCCTGCGCTGGTGCTGGCGATGCGCTGCTTCGCTCAGACGACCCTGGTGAAAAAATCGCTGCTGGCCGCCGGGGAAATACCGCCTGATATGCGCCTTTTCCTGGGCGGAGACGCCAACCTGCGCGGGGCCGGGCTGAATAAGGTGCCGGCCGACGCCGCGGGTCTGCTGACCGCTATTTACGACGGCGTGGAACTGCGGATGGGCGAGGTTCTTCCGCACGGGTTCCAGCCGCTTATTTTTTTTGATGCCGCCATGGCCGGCAGGAGCAGCTCTAAACTGAACCCCAATGTTTACTGGTCGCCCGGGTTCGGCTTCAGATGGAATTCCCCCGTGGGGCCGGTGCGCGCCACGCTCGCGCGCGGATTTGTCTGGCGCCGGGACCCGGCGGCCGAGGCGCTGCTTGCGCCCCAGTGGCGGTTCTTCCTGAGCCTCGGGACGGAGTTCTGATGCGAATAACTCATAAGCTGCCGCTCATGCTCCTCGCCGCGGCCGGCGCGCCGGCGGTGTTGCTGGCGCTCGTGTCGGCGCTGGTCGTTGCCGAGCCGCAATGGTTCCTGACGACCCGCGTTTTTGCTCGGGCGGCGCGGGTCTTCGGGAGCGCGTACCATCCACGCTGGAAGGCCCTGGCCTTCGACATCCGCTCCTTAAGTTTTTCCGAAAAACAGGTCCGCATACGGGCGGAGGACCTTTGTTTTGAGAATGCCGCGGCCGGGGCGGAAGGCTGCCTGAAGAGTTTTAATGTCCGGTTCAATCTGCGTCTTTATTTTTTCGGCGCCAGGCTGACGAAGTTATGCGAGCTGGCCGTTTCCGGAGACCATTTTAACCTGGATCGGACCATTAACCGGCCTGCCGGGGCTCCTAAAGAAAGATGGGGGCTTCCCGCCGGCCTTCCCGCCGTTATCCCGGAGTCGCTGCGCGGCCTGGAACTTGGGCCGCTACAGGTGGACCTGCCCGGCAACAAGATCGTTCAGAGCGGAGGCACGTTCCGGGGCCGGCTCCGGATGAGCCTTGATCCCGCTACTGCCGGGCCATTATCGCTTAAATTCGAACTGGAGCGGAGTTCAGGGACGATCATCAGGCGTTATCTCGGCGAAACTTCGCTGTCCTCCGATATCCTGAAAGGCCTGCCCATGACCTATCTTGACGCCTCGGGCAGCCTGACGGGGGAGGGCGTAAACGCCGGATTCAAAGCGCGGGTGGCGCAGAACGGTCCCGGTATCGTGGCCTGCAGTTTAAGCGTCTCGGCGAAGACGCCGGCCCGGCGGATGAAAGCGGAGCTGCGGGGGTCGCAAAAAGGGCGCGATCTGTCCCTGGGCGGCTTCGCCGGGGTTTGGGGGTCCATGGGCCCGGTAAAGAGCGTCCGGCTTAAGGATTGCGCCCTGACGGTACGGCTTAAGCCGGGTCACGGCGGTTGGGACGCGGTTAAGTTCGCCGGCGGCTTCGAAGTGGAACCCGCGGCGTCCGGGGCCGGGAAGACGAGCCGGAGTTTCGCCAGGACGCTTGAGGGACGGCTGGCGTTCAGCGCCCGTTCCGTCCCGGGGATGCCGCCGGGAGATCATTTTACCGCGGAGGTATCGGCGGAGATAAAACCCGTAAAGGGCTGGTACGAGTTCTCCGGCGGGGCGGAGGCAAAGGTTTCCGGACGCGCCGGCCGGGTGGGGGAACTTAAGATAAGCCATAAATTCGACTTCGGCCTGAAAGTGGAAAAGTTCGAGGACCTGGTGAAGTTCCTCGCGCATACCCCGTATTCGGTGCCGGCGCCGGTCAATGTTCTGCACGGTCCGCTGAGCGTCGCCGTTAAGGGCGGCGGCGACTCCCGCAACAGCGTCCAGGAACTGGCTTACACCGTATCAAGCGGCCTGGCCGCGGGCCGGCAGGCGCTTAAATTCGAAGCCGGCGGAAAACTTACCTCGTCCGACTTCTGGGCGCCCGGACGGTCATTCAAGGCCGTGACGGACTTGGCGCTTAAGGAGATAGCGCTGCAACTCCCCCGGGTGGATCTCAAGGGCATGGCGGCCGTAACCCCGGACAGCCGCATAAAGGCGGGGCGGGAGGCCGGTAAAGTAAAACCGGCAGGGGAGGGTTCTCCCGGCCAAAGTTCCGCGCCTGCCGTGGCGGCGGAAGTGCGCGTAAGGACCTCCAGGCCCTTGATCCTGTATTCAAACCTGGCGATGGACCCGGTCCCGATAGAGCTTGGTTGTGTTTTTAGAATGCCGTACAAGGGGGTTGAGGGGGTCGTGGAGGTCGGGCGGTTCCGCGCCGTTATTTTCCGGCGCGTCGCGTCGGTCGAGCATATCAAGTTTTCCGGCCGCGCGGGTTCGTCCGTAACGGACATGGACGGCTTGATCGTCTACCAGGCGGCCGAGGCGAAGATCTCCATCCGCCTGCTGGGCACCGCGCAAAAACCGCGGGTGGAATTTGAAAGCGAGCCGCCGATGAACCAGGCCGATATCATGGCTATGCTGCTCTTCGGCAAATCCCCGGACCAGCTCGACTCCGACCAGCAGTCGAGCGCGGCTAACGCGCAGACGGCGGTGGCCGGCAGCGCTTTCGGCCTGGCTTCTCTCTACCTGCTGGCTTCCACGCCGGTGGAATATGTCGGATATGATCCCGTTTCCAGGACCTATACGGTAAAATTCCGGCTTCCGGGGGGCGCGACGCTCCAGGTGGGTTCGGACGGCCGGAGCAACGGCGTGCAGCTGCGAAAGCGCATCTCGTCCCACCTGGCGATCCAGACCGAATTCACGAGCACACAAACCCAGGGGGATATAGTCACCACGCTGCTGGAATGGTACGGGCGGCGCTGACATATAGAGGCGGGAAACAGGCTCTTATGCTCCTATCCGATAAAAGCGGCCGGCGGGACGGCAAAGCGTTACATGAGGATTAAACAGATTTTTGCGCTGCTTGTTTTCCTGGCTATGACATGCTGGGGGATAATGGCTATGGCGTACTCCAATCTCCCGGCGGGCCCGCGCTTTACCGCCGCGGCGGCCTTTGGAACGGCCGCGCTTGCCTGCGTTCTCCTGCCCCGGGGAGGGCGGAAGAAAGCGGCTTGTTTCGCGCCGGTATTCGCGCTGGCGCTCGCGTGGTGGCTGGCCTTGCGGCCAAGCAATGAGAGGGACTGGCGGCCTGATGTCGCCAGGCTTCCCTTCGCCCGGGTCGACGGCAGCTCGGTCACCGTCCGCAATATCCGCGATTGCGATTACCGGTCCGAGGACGACTATACCGTGCGGTATTATGACCGGACCTTCGAGCTCGGTTCGCTGCGCAGCATGGACCTCTTCCTGGTCGACTGGGGTTTGCCCGGGGTCGCGCATACCATGCTCAGTTTCGGGTTCGGCGGGGATAAATATATCTGCTTCTCTATAGAGGCCAGGAGAAAAAAAAGCGAACAGTATTCTTCCGTCAGGGGTTTTTTTAAACAGTATGAGTCGACCTATGTCGTCGCCGACGAACGGGATGTGGTGCGGCTCCGCTCCGATTACCGCAAAGGCGAAAATGTGTACCTGTATCGCCTGAAAGCGTCCCCGGAGCTGATCCGGAAAGTTTTTATGGATTACCTGGCCGGCGTTAACAGGCTGCTGGAACGGCCTGAGTGGTATAACGCCCTGACCGCAAACTGCGCTACCGGCATCTGGAAACATATTGCGCCTTACTACCCAAAAGCGAAGCCGGACTGGCGCATCCTGGCCGGCGGGCATGTCGATGAAATGGCGTACGAGCTGGGCGTGGTGGATCGTACGCTTCCTTTTCGGGAGCTCAGGCGCCGCAGCCTTATTAACGGGCGCAGCAAGGCCGCCGGGCGGGATCCCGCATTTTCAAAAATTATACGGCGCGGGTTGCCGGGCTTCTAATATGAGAAGGAGAGCCCGGCGAAACCCCTGCGTCCGAACTGATCGAAGCGCAGCAGGGTTTCACCGTAGCCGTACCAGTACTGAAGGTAAAGCGCGAAATTCATGCTGGGAAGCTGCTGGCGGAATTCGAACATGTAAGAGTTTTTCCGGCTGGAACGGAACAGCGGCGTTTTAATATCCAGCTGGTGGTTCTTCAGGCTTCCGCCCCAAAGAAAGTTCCTGACGCTTATCCCGGCCTCGCCCCGCCCCATGTAGTCGAGGAATTTATTTTTGCTGCCGATAGATTTGAGATACTCATCCTGGCCGGAATAGCCCGAGGCGCGCCAAAGCTTGAGATAGAACGACGCCTTGTCCGCCAGGAAAGAATTCGCGATCTCCAGTTTTTCCCCGGATTCAACCCCGAACTTTATCATGAGATACTGTCTGTTCCAGCTCCGCGACCGGACTCCGGCTAGACCGTCGGATTCGTGTTCGAAAGGGCAGATGACGATGCCGCGCAGTTTAACCCGGCCTATGCTCAGAAAGCCGGCGGGGTAATCCAGGAAAAACTCCGGGTTATAGTCGCTTTCCTCGAAAGGCCTGGATCGTTGGCCTTCGTTCCAGAGCGACTTCTGCGTATAGCCTATATATGCCGGAAAAAAGTCGTACTTAAGAACATACAGGTTCGGCTCCAGGACCCGGAACTTCATGCTTATCTGGAATTTGATCTGCGCGAGGCTGTTCGCGGGCCAATGATTAATGGAAAAATAATTGACCTTATGCGCGGAAACGGGTCTGTCCGCTTTCCTGCCGAAGTACAGGGTTTGAGGGGACTTCCGCTGTTCCTCGGAGGGGAGAGCGTTTTTCGGGTTGTTCACATCTTTGCCGAGGCTCGTTATATGGGCCGCCGGGAACGATCGGGCGGGTTCATCTCCGGCGGGGGGCACTCCCGCGGCGGCATTGGCGGCGATGAACAACGCGGCGGTTAAAGCGGTAATTGTTCTTTGCATAGTATGACCGCTATTTAGGAAATATTTTTTCGCGGCAAGCCGCTCCCGTCGCCGGATCCTTTCCGAACAGTACTATATACTCGACCTTGGGGCCCAGCAGCCTTTCGCGGGCCTGGATGAACATCTTTTCCAAAACAGCCTGCCGGCCGTTGATGGCCGCTTCCGCGCGCACCGCATCTCCGACCTTCCTTACGGCCAGCGGCATCCAGGGGGCGGCCGACAAGGTTAAAGTATAACCATCCTGCGACGGAGCGGACTTGATCCTGATGCCGTAGGCCTTTTTCTTTTCCAGCCAGTTAAGTTTTTTGCGGCGTCCGTCCTCCGCGAGCAGGACCCAGTATGCTATCACCGGTTCGCGGGGGTCCAGGTTCCCGTCGGAGGCGAGGCGGGCCTCGTAACGAACGATATTGGCGTTCTTGTTGCGCTCTATCACGAACAGCGGCCGGGTGTCCGTATGCGCCGCTGCGGCGCTTTTAGCGGGGCCGGCCGCTTTTTGGTGAACCGTCGCATGTGCCGGCATGGCTTTTATCAGGCTTTGGCAGCCGGTAAAAGAAAATAACGCGGCTGGAAGCGCGAGGATCGAAACCCGCCATATTGTTTTTTTCATAGGAGCTTATACGAAACACCTGCTAACGGCGGCTCAAGCGGCCTGTTCCGAATATGGACAGCGGATATTCCAACCTGACGTGGACAACTCAGTAGAAGTAGTACCGCAGGCCGATGCTCGCGTTCACATCGGCGCCGTCGCCGCGGCGGAGGTGCAAGACCGGAACTATATCAAAAAATATTTCAACCGGATTACGCGGCAGCCAGTAGGCAATGCCCGCTACCGCGCGCAGCCCTAGATCGTTATGATGAGAGTCACCGATCTGCGCGCCCAGGCCCAGATGGACGGGGAGTTTGCCTTCGGCCGGCTGGGGAAGCACTTTCCAGCTATGCCATAAATAGTCGCCATACAGGATGAAATCCGGGCCGAAACCCAGCCCGGCGTCCAGCGCCCGGCTGCCGTCAATCCAGAATTTGGCCGTGGCCCCCGTGGGCCCGCCCAGAACCACGCCCGCGCCGAAGTCGCCAGCCTTCTGGGCATACAGCGGACTTGTTCCCGCCGCGAGTATATAAAACAAAAACAGGATCTTTTTCATGAATATCTCTCCATAACCCGATCCGGCTATCGGCGGGCCTAACCCCAGCGTTCCTGTTCATAGGATACTCATTGCGCGCCCCCAGCCGCTATACGGAGTTATACTCGTAGTTATAGGTAGATCCACGAAACAGCCCGTCCCGGTACGCAGCCCTTCAGGCGCATGGAACACGGGTAAAGCCCCATGTCCGCATCCGGTTTCCGTAGTATTACCTAGCGGACCGGGCAGAATTCCGAATAGATGCCGTATCCGTCAGGAGGTATACTTATCTTGCCGCGGCGCCGGGCCGCTGTAGCTTGAGGGGCGGCGTTCCTGCGGGGGAGGGGATAATGAAAAACATAAGCCTGTATAGCGTCAGGTTCCGCATGATAGAGTGTATAGCTTACTTTATGCTCCCTATCCCATGGATCCCGGATTTTCTGCCGGTGAACGCCCTTCCTTACGGCATTCTCCATCTGACGGTTAAAATAATCCTGAGCGCGGTCCTGGTCGCTTTTGTCGTCCTGCTGCGTGATGTGCGCAAAAAGATAAATTCCCTGGACATACTGAAGCAGGACTTGTCCATGGCCGCTATTCACGACCTCAAAGGTCCGCTGACTTCGATAATAGGGACATTGTCCCTGGTCTCTGAGCCGGACATGGACCTTCCGACAAAAGAGAAGCTTCTGAATGTGGCCTCGCAAAGTTCCCAGTCCATGATAAGACTTATCCAAACCTTGGTTGATACCGAACGCATGGAGGTAGCCAAGCTGAAATTACAGCCGGAAATGTTCGACCTGCGGTCGCACATAACGGAGTGTATGGCCCCTTTCAACCCCGTAAGCGTCGATATGGGGATAAAACTGGAACTGGAGGTGGAGGACAAGATCCCCGCTATCCGCGCGGATAAGGAACTGCTTGGCAGGGTTTATGAGAACCTTTTACTGAACGCGTTCAAGTATTCGCGCCGCGGCGGAGAAATACGGGTATCCGTCAGGTTTTCGGAAGAGAATTTTTATTTTGAGATAAAAGACACGGGCTCCGGCATTTCCGCGGAATTTATCGACAAGGTGTTCGATAAATATTACCGCGTAGAGGGCCGGGAGCAGGATTCACGCAAAGGCAGCGGTCTGGGCTTATATTTCTGCCGCCTGGCCATAGAAGCCCATGACGGGAAAATAAGGATCGAGAGCAAAAAAAACGAAGGGACCAGGGTGTTCTTTGAGATCCCGCAGAGCGTGGGCGCGGTCTCCGCCGTTATCATATCATGACCGTCTTTTCAGGAAAAAAAACAGGAGCTGCCCGCGGAATGAGCCGCTGGCTGGCAGCTGCGGCTTTGGCGGCCGCCCCGTCGGCGTACGCCGGTTCGCTGATAAGCGCCCGGTACGCCATTTCCATCCCCATGCTGGTCAACGGCGGCGCCGACACGGCTTCGCCCGGCTACAGGATCCAGGCCGGCACGATCGGGCAGAGCCTGTCCGGGAACTCGCAAAGTTACAATTACGGGAATTCAGGCGGATTTGGGGACCGCGCCGCGGCGATGGCTTATCCTCCCGCCGCGGACCTGAGCGACGCCTATGTGTACCCCAATCCTTTCAAGCCGAACAGCCCCGGCGCCTTCCAGGCCGCCAACTTAACCTTTAAGCATCTCCCCGCGGAGGCGACTATCCGCATATTCGCGATAACCGGCAGGCGGGTGGCGGAACTTCACAAGACCGACAGGACGGTCGATTATTATGAGTGGAACGCCGTGAACGGCGACGGGCGGAAACTGGCGAGCGGCGTCTACCTCTTTTTCATGACGGCGCCCGGGGGCGGGAAGGCAAAAGGCAAGTTCGCGGTGATAAGATGAAGGCGCAAAAAAAGATCATAATGGCGGGGGCCTGGGCGGCGCTGAGCCTGGGCGCCTGTATCTTTGCCGAAAGCGCGCCGGGGACCAGCGCGTTCCAGTTCCTCCAACTGGGCGTGGGGGCCAGACCGTCGGGGATGGGCGAAGCCTTCGCGGGCGTGGCCGGCGATGTGAACGCGGTCTATTGGAATCCCGCGGGGCTTGCCGCCCTGGAACGCCGCGAACTGTCCCTGACGCACGCGCTCTGGTTTTCGGAGATAACTTATTCGAACCTCGCCTGCGCCCGGCCCGCCCTGGGCGGAGTCGCGGGTGCCGCGTTCAATGTCCTTAATTCGGGCGGGATCCGGAAAGCGGACAACACCGGCGCGCGTCTTTCCGAGAAATACGATATGGCTGATCTTATGGGAGCGCTTTCCTATGCCCGGCAATGGGGCGGGCTGGCGCTGGGCGCGAATTTAAAATTCATCTCCTCGCGCATAGAAGAAGAAACCGCGCATTCCTATGCGGCCGACCTGGGCGCGCTCTACGGCGGTTTCAGGCCCTGGGGACGAAAGCTGCTGGTGGGCTTGTCGGCGCAGAATCTCGGCGCCAGGGCCGGATATGTGGCCGAAAAAAGTCCCCTGCCTGTGATCCTCCGGGCGGGAGGCTCCCTGGAGCTTTTTGAAGGCTTGCTGGTCGTTTCCGACCTGAACTACCTGGAAAAAGGGCTCAACCTCCATGTCGGGGCCGAATACGCGCGCGCGTTCGGCGCGTTAGTGACGGCGGTCAGGGGCGGGTATAAAGATGATACGGTAAAGGAACTGGGCGCGCTTTCCGGGCTGACCGCGGGTCTGGGCGTAAAATGGAGCGATTATCAGCTGGACTACGCGTGGAATTCGTTCGCCGAGCTGGGGGTTACCCATAGGATCTCGCTGGGAATAAAGTTCGGCGGGCCGCATGATGGAGGGGGGCTATGAAAAGCAGCATGAAGATGGCGGTTTTCAGCGCAGCGCTGGGCGGACTGCTGATGGTTTTGGCCGCCGCGCCGCCGGCGCGGGCGGCTGTTCCGGAACTGATAAATTTTCAGGGCAAACTTACCGGCGCCGACGGTAAAGCGGTCTCCCGTCTTGTCCCTATAGTGTTTAAATTCTATACGGCCGCCGCGGGCGGTTCTCCCGTCTGGACTGAAACCCGGGACATAACGCCGGACAATTACGGCATTTACAGCGTAATGCTGGGGGAGATCGTTCCTTTCAATTTAAATTTCTCCGTCCCTTATTGGCTGGGCGTGTCGGTGGGGAGCGATACCGAAATGACGCCCCGCTACAGGATCGTTCCTTCGGCTTATTCTTTATACGCCTTAAACAGCGCCACCGCCGCGTGGGCGGAGGGCGCGGATTGGGCCTCCCTGACCAATAAACCGGCGGTAACCGCGCAGGGGAATGTTTTTAACGGCGCGAGCCAGCTTGTGCAGCTGGGCGCCGACGGAAAGCTGCCGGCCGTGGACGGCTCGAATCTGACCGGCCTGCCGGCCGCCGTC